>Ga0066794_10000036_pt1 | contig 26751 bp, 21 predicted proteins | sample PersoiDNA2013190_FD_70945 | JGI IMG/M metagenome (GOLD analysis project Ga0066794, IMG submission 70945) | Permafrost soil microbial communities from the Arctic, to analyse light accelerated degradation of dissolved organic matter (DOM) -... | ecosystem: Environmental > Terrestrial > Soil >... | reverse complement strand
GGCGTGCAGATGTCCACCAGGTCGACGTCGTCCCGCTCGAGCAGCCTGCGCCAGTCGGTCTCCGCGGCCGCCCAGCCGAGCCGGCGGGCGGCCTCCTCGATGGCCGAGGCGGTCCGCCCGGCGACAGCGACCATGCGTGGCTCGAGCGGCAGGTCGAAGAAGCGCGGAGCCACGCGCCACGCCTGCGAGTGGGCCGCGCCCATGAAGCCGTAGCCGACCATGGCCACGCCCAGGGCGGCGGTGTGTTGCTGGTCCATCCGGTCGTCCTCTCCTATCGGGTCCCGGGCTGCCGGGGAGGTCTAGAGGTAGGCGCTCAGGTGCTGGAGGTCGGGCTGCGACGAGGGGTGCGCCACCGCGTCCCCGCCGACCCGGCAGGCTGCGCCCAGGGCGTCGGCGTCCGGGACACCGCTACGCAGCGCGAGCACCAGGGCTGCGCAGAACGCGTCACCCGCCCCGACGCTGCTCACCGCGCGCACCGGGACCGCGTCGGCCCAGGCGACCTGGGTCCCCGAGCGCAGCAGCGCGGCACCCCGGGCGCCGTAGGTCACCGCGACCTGCCGCGCGTCCCGCAGCTCCGGCATGGCCGCGAGCTCGGCCTCGTTGACCACGACGAGGTCGGCGCGGGCGACCAGCTCCGGTGGGAGGGTGCGGGCCGGCGACGCGTTGAGTGCGAGATAGCCGGGGTGCGCAGCGGCCAGCTCGAGGACCACCTCGAGCTCGATCTCCAGCTGGGTTACGACCGCGTCCTGCGCCGTCAGCCGGCTGCCCGCAAGGGACACCGCGGCGTTCGCCCCGGGGCACACCGCGATCTGGTTCTCGCCGTGCTCGTCGACCACGATGAGCGCGGTGCCCGTCGCGAGATCGGTGCGCGCCACGGCCGCGGTGTCGATCCCCGCCGCGGCGAGGCCAGCGAGCACCCAGTCGCCGTCCGCGTCACGGCCCACGGCGCCGACCATGCGCACCGTCGCACCGAGCCGGGCGGCGGCCACCGCCTGGTTGGCACCCTTCCCCCCGGGCTGCCGGGACAGGACTCCACCGCCGACCGTCTCGCCCGGCGCCGGGAGTCGCGCGGTGGAGGCGATGAGGTCGACGTTGATGCTGCCCACCACGATGACCGACGGCGCTGCGGTGCTCACCTGGGCAACGGCTCGGCGGCCGCCTCGATCGACCCACGCGGCGCCGGCCCGCGGACGAGCTCCGCGCGGCGGCGCGCCTCGTCCTCACGCGAGTGCAGCCGCTCCACCTCGTGCGACGACAGGTAGACCACGGAGCCGGCGGCGAGGGCGCCGAGCAGGACCTTGGCAGCCTTGGCGGCCATCGCGGTGATGTTCTCCGCCTCCCGGAGGGAGTGGCCGAGGGCGAACATGCCGTGGTTGCGCAGGTAGACGACCTTGGGCGGCTCGCCGAAGCGGTCGAGGTGCTCGGTCAGCCGGGTCCGCACGAGCCGCGCCAGGACGAGCCCGGGGTCGGCGTACGGGACCAGCAGCGGGTGGGGTCCCAGGACGACGACCTGGTCGGGGAACACCGCCCCGTCCACCAGCGCCTCCGCGCGGTCCGAGCACAGCAGCGCGTTAACGGAGACGGGGTGGGTGTGCGCCACGACGCCGGCGTCCCCGAGCGCCTGCGACACGACGTGCAGGAGGGTCTCGATCGAGGGGACCAGCGGGCCGGCACCCCACCGGGCGAAGACCCGGGCCACCATGGCGTCGTCCGCCGACGGGTCGTCCAGCAGGCCGAGCAGCGGCTCGATCTCGACCTCGACGAAGTCCTCCGCCGACGCCGTCGCCATCCTCCGCCCGCTCGCCTTGACGTGCAGCGTTCGCTCGGAGGAGCGGACGCTGACGTTCCCCTCGCCGAGGATGACCAGCTCGCGGTGGGGCTGGCCGAGATCTCGGCAGAGGGACGCCACGTCGTCAAGATCGAGTTCCATCGGGTCCCCTCGGCGTCGAGCGGTGCACCACTGGCAAGTAACGTGTTGTGAAAAGTAGCACCACTTGACACACGCAGCAATACGTTGTCCTGAGTGAGGGCTCACGGCGGATAGCATCTGTCAGCAGCGCCCGTCGGCCGAGAGGGACCTGATGACCGCCACCAGCACCCCCATGCCGGCCGAGGTGCGCCGGACGCGCCTCGGCGAGCTCCTGCGCGCCGAGGGCGCCCTCACCATCGAGCGCGCGTCCGGGGTCTTCGACGTCCACCCGATGACCATCCGCCGCGACATGCAGGCCCTGGAGGGCGAGGGGATCGCCCGTCGGGTCCGGGGTGGCGTGGTCTTCGTCGGGGTCGAGGACTTCCGGCACCGGCAGGGCCGCAACCTGGCGGCCAAGCGCCGGATCGCCGAGAAGCTCGCACCGCTGGTGGGCCAGTACTCCGCGATCGCCCTCGACGCCTCGACGACGATGTACCAGCTCGCGTCGGAGATCCGCGACGTCGGCCCCCTCACCGTCGTGACGAACGGACTGGCCGCGTTCGAGACGCTCAAGTCCCGACCCGGGGTGCAGGTGTACCTCACAGGCGGGGAGTCCGAGGAGCAGAACATCAGCCTGGTCGGGCCCCTGGCGGTGGCGGCGATCTCCAGCTTCGTGCTCGACGCCTGCTTCATCTCGACCTCAAGCATCGACCCGGTGATCGGGTCCAGCGAGTCCACCATGGGCGAGGTCGAGATCAAGAAGGCGATGGCCAACGCGTCCCGTCGCGTCGTCCTCGGGGCCGACTCCTCGAAGCTCGAGAGCAAGGCGCTGGCGCGCTCGCTGCCCATCGCGCGCGTCGACGTCCTCGCGACGGAGCTCGACCCCTCCGACCCCCGTCTCGACCCCTACCGCGGTCACGTCGAGATCCTGTGAGGAGTCCGAGGGCTGCCCGTCGCCAGAAGACCGTGCAGCCGCCGTCGGCAACGACGACGGACCCGTGACGAAGGACGACGCCTCGTTGTGACCCGCACCCCCGTTCGGTCCCCACTCGGCTGCCAGGCTGCGGTGTGAGGTGGTGCACGGCGGCCTTCGACGCGTTGTCGGCCGGCTGCCACTGGGGCCGGCTCACGATGAGCCCCGACATGGACCCCTATGGCGGCTACGGTGCCCGCGCGCTGGGCCACGAAGTGCCGGCCGAAGGTCGGCTCGAGCGCCCACAGCGCGTTCAGGTTGACCGCCATGACCTTCCGCGATGCCTGGGCGCCACGTCGAGCGCGGGGGCGTCAGTGCACGCGCCCCTGTTGTTCACCAGCACGTCGATCCTGCCGCACCGCTCCAGCCTTCGCGCGGGATCTCCTCCGCGGCGCCTCCTGGCGGATGTCGGCCAGGAAGGCGAGGGCGGGGATCGACTCTGGCGCCAGGTCCCGCACCCAGCCGGTCGGCCGGCGCCCCGTCGCGACCGACGAGGACGACGGCCGCTCCGGGCCTCGCCGAGGGCGCGGGCGGAGCCCCCACCCGTCCTACGGGTGCCGCCGGTGACGACGGCACCTAGCCCTCCAGGGACAACCGGTCGAGTGCAGTCAAGGCGTAGCCCGTCGACGTTGGTGTTCCTGTGAGGACCATCCCGGTCTGACATGGGCAACAAGACCAGCCCTACGGCGTGCGACCAGCCCTGCTCGGGTTGACGGCGCAGTACGGCCCCGTTACTTTTCACAAGACGCAACAGAGCGGCAACCCTGGTTGCCCAGTTCGAGGAGGAGCAGTGGCGCGCGTTCTGGTGACCGGCGGAAGCGGCAACTTCGGGGTGGCGTGCGTACGGCACCTTGTGGACGCCGGGTGGGACGTGGTCGCCGTCGACCAGCGGGGCGAGGAGGTCCCTGGCGCGCGCTCCGTGAGGGCCGATCTCACCGACCTGGGCCAAGTGGTCGAGGCGCTGCGGTACGTCGACTGGCAGTACAGCGGCGGGGTGGACGCCGTCGTGCACCTCGGCGCGATCCCGGCACCCGGCATCACGACGAGCAGCGCGACCTTCGACAACAACGCCCGGGCCACCCACAACGTCTTCCTGGCCGCGAAGCTCGCCGGCGTCAAGCGCGTGGTCTGGGCGTCGAGCGAGACCGTCCTGGGGATCCCCTTCGACATCCCGCCCGCCTGGGTGCCCGTCGACGAGACGGTCTGCCAGCCGCAGTCGACCTACGCCATGGTCAAGTCCCTCGAGGAGCAGATGGCGACGCACTTCTGCCGCTGGGACCCGGAGCTGACCATGATCGGCCTCCGGCTGTCCAACGTCCTCCACGAGCGCGACTACGCGGACCTCCCGGCCTACCAGGATGACCCCGCCCTGCGCCGCTGGAACCTGTGGGGGTACGTGGACGCACGCGACGCCGCCCAGGCGGTCGAGCTGGCGCTGACCGTGCCCCGGCGCGGGACGGACGTCTACATCATCGCCGCCGCCGACACGGTGATGGCGCGGCCCAACGCCGAGCTCCTCGCCGCCGAGTTCCCCGGGGTCGAGGTGCGCGGCGACATCGGCGAGCACGAGACCTTGCTGTCCATCGACAAGGCACGTCGCGAGCTGGGCTACGAGCCCCGCTTCAGCTGGCGCCACGACCGCTCGGAGGCCTGACCATGCCGCACCCGCCCAACACCGCCACCCGCACCGCGCTCGCCCCCCTCCCGCAGGACTTCGCCGAGCGGGTGTACGCGGGCGTCCTGGGCAAGGTGCTCGGCGTCTACCTGGGCCGGCCGTTCGAAGGGTGGGAGTACCGCCGCATCCAGGAGGAGCTCGGGGACGTCGAGTACTACGTGCACGACAAGGTCGGCGTGCCGCTCATCGTCGTCGACGACGACATCTCCGGGACGTTCGCGTTCCTCGCCGCCATCCCGGACAACGGGTACGACGTCGAGGTCACGCCCGAGCAGATCGGCCACGCGTGGCTCAACTACGTCATCGAGAACCGGACCATCTTCTGGTGGGGAGGCATGGGGAACTCCACGGAGCACACCGCCTACCTGCGGATGAAGGCGGGCGTCCCCGCGCCGCGCAGCGGTTCGGCCGAGCTGAACGGGCCGGTCGTCGCCGAGCAGATCGGCGCCCAGATCTTCATCGACGGCTGGGCGATGCTGGTGCCCGGACAGCCGGAGCTCGCGGCCGACATCGCGCGCCGGGCCGCGTCGGTCAGCCACGACGGCGAGGCGGTGCTCGCCGCGCAGGTGCTGGCCGCCATGGAGGCGCAGGCCTTCGTCGAGGCCGACGTCGACCGGCTGCTCGACACGGGGCTGTCGGTCATCCCGAAGGAGTCGGTGATCGCCCGCCTCATCCGGGACCTGCGCGAGTGGCACCGCACCGAGCCGGACTGGCGGGTCGCGCGTTCGCGCCTCGAGGCCGAGTACGGCTACGACACGTTCGGCGGCAACGTGCACGTCGTGCCCAACCACGGCGTCATCGTCCTGGCCCTGCTGTACGGCGGCGGGGACTGGGACCGGTCGATGATGATCGTCAACACCTGCGGGTGGGACACGGACTGCAACTCGGGCAACCTGGGCGCCCTGCTGGGCATCCGCAACGGTCTCTCCGGGTTCGAGAGCGGCCGCGACTGGCGCGGCCCGGTCGCCGACGTCCTCTACCTGCCCACCGCCGACGGCGCTCGCACGGCGTCGGACGTCGCCACCGAGGCGTTGGTGGTCGCCGACATCGCACGCCGCATCCGCGGCGAGGAGGTGCCGGCGCCGAAGGACGGGGCCCGGTTCTCCTTCCCGTTCCCCGGCGCGGTGCAGGGCTTCCGCGTCGTGGACGGTGCGGGCACCGTGGAGGTGGCCGAGGGCGCCGGTGTCGACGGGGCGCTCGGTCTGCGCGTCCGCGGGACGGACGACGCCGTGGTCCACGTCGCCACGGGGACCTTCATGCCCCCGGAGATCCTCAACGCACCCGGGTACGGGCTGCAGGGCACCCCCCGGGTGCACCCGGGGCAGACGCTCACCGCCACCGTCCGGGCCGAGCAGGCGGGCGCCCGCGCCCGGCTCGCCGTCCAGGTGTACGACGAGCGCGACGCGTTCCGGACGCTGACCGGGCCCGAGGTCGAGCTCGGGGCCGGGTCGTGGAGCGAGTTGAGCTGGCAGCTCCCCGAGACGGACGGCTACCCGATCGGGTCCGTCGGGATCGTGGTCCAGGGCGGCGGGCGGCTCGACGTCGACCGGGTGGACTGGAGCGGGTCGCCGCGGGTGGACCTGTACCGCCCGTCGCCGGCCACGACCGCCTGGCGGCGCGCGTGGATCGACGCGATGGACCTGTTCGGCGAGGGCTGGGGCGCCGGCTGGCCGGAGGACTACCGGCTCATCCAGAACACGGGCACCGGGATGATCATCCACGGCCCCCGGGACTGGCAGGACGTCGAGGTGACGGCTCCCCTGACCCCGCACATGGCGCGGGCGACCGGGGTCGCGGTGCGCGTGCAGGGTCTGCGCCGGCACTACGCCCTCCTGCTCGGCGCCGAAGGACGGGCGCGCCTGGTGAAGACCGTCGACGAGCGGGTCGCCGTGCTCGCCGACGCCCCCGTGCCCTGGCGGTTGTACGAGACGATGACGGTGCGGGTCCGGGCGCACGGCGACCGGATCACCGCGTGGGTCGACGACGAGGTCGTCGCGGACGTCGTCGACGACGACCGCCCGCTCACCTCCGGCGGGATCGGCCTGATCTGCGAGGAGGGGCGGGTCGGCGTCGGAGCCGTCCGGGTTCGCCCCAGCGACGAGAGCGCAGGGATGCACACGCGATGACGCCCGTGCCGAGCCATGAGCAGCTGCTGGACCGCCTGTCCCGCCAGCACATCGAGACCCAGTCCTGGGGCTACGTCAACACGGGCACCCGCTTCAAGGTCTTCACCACGCCCGGTGCGCCGCGGGACGTGCGGGAGAAGATCGACGACGCGGCCCTGGTGCACCGCCTGACCGGGGTGGCGCCGACCGTCGCGCTGCACATCCCCTGGGACCGGGTGGACGACTACGTCGCCCTCGCCGCGTACGCCGTCGAGCAGGGCATCCGCATCGGGTCGATCAGCCCCAACGTCTTCCAGGACGACGAGTACCGGCTGGGCTCGTTCACGAACGAGGACCCGCGGGTCCGGCGTCAGGCGATCGAGCGGTGCCTGGAGACCGTGGGGATCATGGACGACGTCGGCTCGACCGTCCTGTCGATGTGGCTGGCCGACGGGACGAACTACCCCGGCCAGGCCGACTTCCGTCGGCGGCGGGGCTACCTCCTCGAGTCGCTCCAGGAGGTGTACGACGCGCTGGCCCCGCACCAGAGCATGGTGCTGGAGTACAAGTTCTTCGAGCCGGCGTTCTACCACACGGACATCGCCGACTGGGGGCAGTCGTTCACCTACTGCCAGAAGCTCGGGGACCGCGCGAACGTCCTGGTCGACCTCGGGCACCACGCCCTCGGGGTCAACATCGAGCACATCGTGGCGACCCTCCTCGCCGAGAAGCGCCTCGGCGGGTTCGACCTCAACTCGAAGAAGTACGCCGACGACGACCTGTTCGTCGGGGCGATCAACCCGTACGAGCTCTTCCTCATCGCCGTGGAGCTCGTCGCGGGGGAGGACGACGAGGACGCCGAGGTCGCGGCGGCCGCCCGGCGCGTGCTCTACAAGATCGACCAGACTGCCATGATCGAGGAGAAGATCCCTGCCATGATCCGGAGCGTGACGGCGATGCAGTCCGCCTGGGCGAAGGCGTTGCTCGTGGACCGTGACGCGCTGCGGGCCGCGCAGGTCGAGGGGGACGTCGTGGGCGCGAACACCGTGCTGGTCGACGCCTACGAGACCGACGTCCGGCCGCTCCTGGTCGAGCTGCGGGAGAGGCTGGGCGTGCCGGCCGACCCGCTGCGGGCGTTCATGGCGTCGGACGAGCGCACCACGCGGATCTCACAGCGCGTCGGCGTTGCCGCAGGCTGGTGACGTGACGAGCCCGGTCGCGGCCGTCGATCTCGGCGCGACGTCGGGCCGGCTGTTCGTCGGCACGGTGAGCGCGCAGGGCGTCGCGCTGCAGCAGGTCGGGCGGTTCCCCAACACCCCGGTGACCCTGCCGAGCGGCGTGCACTGGGACGTCGGTGGGCTGTGGACGGGCCTCGTCGCGGGCCTCCGGGCGGCCGGCGAGGCCGCACCGGGCCTGGCCTCCGTGGGGATCGACACCTGGGGCGCGGACTACGGCCTGCTGCGTGCGGGCCGGTTACTCGGGCTGCCGTACCACTACCGCGACCTGCGCACGGTCGCCGCAACGGCGGTGGTGGACGACGTGATGAGCCCCGCTGAGCTGTACCGGCGCAACGGCCTCGACCCCCTGCCGTTCAACTCCCTCTACCAGCTGGTCGCCGATCGGGAGGAGGGCCTCCTCGCAGCCGCCGACGCCGTGCTCTTCATGCCGGACCTGCTCGGGTACTGGCTGACCGGGCGACCGGCCACGGAGCCGACGATCGCGTCGACGAGCGGGCTGCTCGCCCCCGGGGGGATCGGCTGGGACACGGCCCTCGTCCGCACCCTGGGTCTGCCCGTCGACGTCCTGCCGCCGATGCTGACTCCGGGCGATCCGCTGGGACCGCTGACGCCGTCGGCGGCCGCGCAGACCGGACTGGACCTGGGTGTCGTCGTGCGAAAAGTCGCATCACATGACACGGCTTCCGCGGTGGTCGGCACGCCGCTGGAGGAGAGCGGATCGGCGTACCTGTCGTGCGGGACGTGGTCGCTGCTCGGGGTCGAGGTGGACCGACCCGTGATCGGCGAGGAGGCCCGGCTGGGAAGGTTCACCCACGAGGCCGGAGTGGACGGCACGATCCTTCTGCACAAGAACCTCATGGGGCTCGGGCTGGTGAGCGGGCTCGTGGGCGACGCCGGGGACCTGGTCGCGGTGCTGCGCGCCGCGGCCTCCGTGCACCTGCGTCCGGACCAGCTCATCGACCCCGCGGACCCCGCGTTCCTGCGGCTCGAGCGGACCGCCGACGTCATGCACCGCTGGTTCCGTGAGCGGGGGATCCCCGCCCCCGAGGGCGTCCCCGCGCTGGTGCGCTGCGTGCTGGAGAGCCTGGCCGAGGCGTTCGCGCGCGGCGTGGCCGACCTGGAGCGGCTCGGCGGGCGGCCCGTCCCCGTGATCCACCTGGTGGGGGGCGGCGCCCAGAACTCGCTGCTCTGCCAGGCGACCGCGGACCGCACGGGGCGGCCCGTGGTGGCCGGCCCGGTGGAGGCCTCGGTGGTCGGCAACGTGCTGGTCCAGGCCCGCGCGCAGGGCGGGCTGGACGCAGACCTCGCGGGCCTGCGCGAGCTGGTGCGCAGGTCCGCCTCCCTCACACGGTACGACCCGCGCTGACCGCGCCGGTCGCCGCGGTCGGGCGGACGGAGCCCTTGCTGAGCATGTGAAGTTCTGCTAACTTTCACGCAACGCCTCAGGCCCCTCGGGTGTGATCTCAACGACGAGAGGAAAGTGTCTTGTTCGCACAGCACTCAGGACGACGTTCGGTAGGGATGGCCGCAACGACACTGACCGCGGTCGCGGCTCTCGCACTCGCGGGGTGCACGAGCGGGGGAGGGACCGACAGCGGGGAGGACGAGCCGGCCGGCGACGGCGTGCTCAACCTCTGGTACGGGTACGAGCCCGGTCAGGCCGACGCGATCACCGAGCTCATCGCGCAGTGGGACGAGGCGAACCCCGACGTCACCGTGGAGATCACCGCGATGGGCCCCGAGCTCAACCCACCGTCTCTCCTGCCCGCCCTCAGCGCCGGGGAAGGCCCCGACATGTGGGCCGGCACCATCGGCCCTGGGCCGTCACAGGCCTTCATCGACGCCGGCCTCGTCCGGGACCTCACGCCGTACTACTGCGACAACGGGTGGAACGACGTCATCCCCGACGAGCTCGCGACGATCTCGACGACCGACGGGAAGCTCTTCGCCATCGCGAACAGCATCGAGTCGACGGGCATGTTCTACCGCAAGTCCATCTTCGAGCAGCTCGGCCTCGAAGTGCCCACCACCTGGGACGAGTTCATGGACGTGGTGACCACCCTCGTGGAGAACGGGTACGAGACGCCGATCGGCACCGCGGGTCAGGACGCCTGGCCCGTCACCCATCTGCTCGGCGCGATGTGGATGAGCGCGGTCGGCCCGGACGGGATCGAGAAGACCCTCTTCGGCGACGGCACCTGGACCGAGGACGGGTTCCAGCAGGCGACTCAGATGTTCGCCGACCTGCAGGGGAACGGCTACTTCGGCACGGAGCCGCTGGCCTACACCTACCAGGCGATGACGGCCGACTTCTACAACGGCGTCGTGCCCATGACGTACACGGGCGGCTTCGTCATCCCTGGTGCGCAGGAGGACGCCGGTGAGAACTTCGACGACATCGGCGTCTTCGCGCTGCCGAGCGTGGTCGACGGGCCGATCTACGCGAACGCGAGCCCGGGTGAGGGCTGGTACGTCAACGCCAACTCCGCCTACGCGGACGAGGCTGCCGACCTGCTCAACTTCCTGTTCTTCACCGACGAGAGCCGCACCAAGATCCTCGAGGGCGGCCTCGTGCCCGTCGGGCCGGTGGACGTGTCGGAGGTCGAGCTGCCCAGCGTTCTGGAGGAGCTGCTCTCCGAGCAGGACAAGTACCGGGAGAACGGCACCGTGCCGACCTTCATCGAGGTGCTCACCCCGGGGGCGATCTTCGAAGTGATGCAGAATGGCGTCCAGGGCATCCTGGCCGGGTCGACCAGCCCCGACCAGCTCACCCAGTCCATCCAGACCGCCTGGGAGACCGAGAAGGAGGCGGGCAACACCCTCGATGCGAGCGCTGCACCACAGTGCTGAGTACCTGAACACGACTGGTTGCCCCACGAGGGTACGGGTCCTGGACCGGTTCCAGGTGTCCAGGACCCGTCGACGAGAACGGCAGCGCTGACCATGGCCAGGACCGCGACACGGGCGCAAGCCCTCACCCACCAGCAGCGCGTCCGCCGGCGGCACCTCCTCCGCCGGCGCACGCTCATCGCCTACGCGTTCCTCGCGCCGGCACTGATCCTCTACGTGATGTTCGTGGTGCGTCCCACGTTCCAGTTGTTCGGCATGTCCTTCTACACCTGGAACGGGGTGTCGCCCACGCGTGACTTCGTGGCGCTAGACAACTTCACGCGGCTCTTCGCGGACCCGTTGTTCTGGAAGTCCCTCCGGAACAACCTGGTGTTCGTCGTCCTCCTGGTGGCCTTCAACGTGACCGTCGGGCTCATCACGGCGTCGGCGCTCGCCCGGGCAACACGTGGGCGCCTGCTCTACCAGCTGGTGTTCTTCCTCCCGGTCGTGCAGGCGTCGATCGTGACAGCGCTGGTCTGGAAGTGGATCTACCAGCCGGACGGCCTGCTCAACAGGCTGATGGAGGACGTCGGCCTCGGCTTCCTGACGCGGGGCTGGCTCGGGGACCCCAACACCGCGCTGCCGGCCCTGGCGCTGGCGGCGGCCTGGTCCGGGTTCGGCCTCTCCGTCGTCATCTTCCTGGCCGGGATCCAGGGCATCGACCATACGCTCTACGACGCGGCCAAGGTCGACGGCGCGAACGTGCGGCAGATGTTCTTCAACGTCACCGCGCCGCAGCTGCGTCCGGTCGTCACGGTGGTCTTCCTGCTCGAGATGATCGGCGCGTTCCAGACGTTCGACATCATCTGGGCGACGACAAGAGGTGGCCCCGTCAGCGCCACCGAGGTGCTCGCCACCTACATGTTCAAGCGCAGCTTCACCGAGGCGCAGTTCGGTTACGGGGCGGCGGTGGCCGTCACCCTGATGATCATCGTCCTCACGGCCGCCCTGATCTCGCTGGTCATCCGCGAGAGGAACGAGGACTGACCATGGTTGCGATCACGACGACGACCGCCCCGCCGGCTCGCGCCTCGGCGCTCACCCGCTTTCGGCGCCGCCGGGGAGCCATGATCGGCCTGTACGTCTACCTCACGGTGGTGGCGGCCTTCTCGCTGCTGCCGCTCCTGCTCGCGTGGATGACCGCCTTCAAGGATCGCGCGCAGGTGGTCTCCAACCCGTACGGCTTCCCGAACCCGCCCGTGATGGACAACCTCCAGGAGGCGTGGACCAGCGGGCGCTTCAGCCGGTACTTCATGAGCAGCGTGATCATCTCGGTGATCTCGGTGCTCGCGATGGTCGTCATCGCCCCGCTCGCGGGCTACGGCCTCGCGCGGATGCGGTTCTGGGGCCGGGAGGTGGTCATCGGCGGCCTGCTCATCGGCCTGACGATCCCGGTCACCGCGATCATCCTGCCGCTCTACACGGTCATGCGTGAGCTGCACCTGCTGAACACGTACGCCTCCGTCGTCATCACGCACGTGGCGCTCGGCGCGCCCTTCTTCGCGTTCATCATGCGGGCGTTCTTCCTGCGCCTGCCCTCCGCGCTCGAGGACGCGGCACGCGTCGACGGATGCTCCGAGCTCAGGCTCTTCTGGAGCGTCATGCTCCCGCTGGTCCGGCCCGGCGTGCTCACCGTGGCGCTGCTGGAGTTCCTCTGGACGTGGAACAACCTCATCCTCCCGTTGGTGTTCCTCACCAGCGAGAACGTGCGGACCCTGCCCATCGGCATGCTCCTGCTGACCGGGCGGTTCGCCACCGACTACGGCCTGCTCTCGGCGGCCGTTCTCATCCTCTCCTTCCCCGTCGTCGTCCTCTTCCTGATCTTCCAGAGGAACTTCGTCGAGGGCCTCGCGAGCGGGTCCGTCAAGGGCTGACCGCTCGACCAGCACCACCCGCCCCAGGAAGGCAGCACATGACCGCATCTCCGCAGGCCGTCATCGACCTGTTCGGCCGTCGCGTGGACGAGATCTTCTCCGAGTCCGACCAGCGCCGGCTCCGGGACACCGTCCAGGTCGTCTGGGCCCGTGACGAGCCGATGCCCGACGACCAGGCGGCCGAGGCTCTTGAGACGGCGGAGTTCGTCGTCTGCTCCGGCTGGCGCTACGGCGAGCTGCACGGCCGGTTCCCGCGCCTGCGCGCCATCATCGACGTCGCCGGCGGTCTGCCGCGGGGCCTGGACTACGAGGAGGCCTACGCCCGGGGCATCCACGTGCTCACCGCCGCGCCGGGGTTCGGGCGGCAGGTCGCGGAGATGTCGCTGGGCCTGGCGTTGGCGTCCTGCCGCGAGATCGCGATCGGCGACCGTGCGCTGCGGGAGGGTCGCGAGCGGTACATGCACCAAGGCAACGAGACGACCTTCATGCTGTTCGACAAGCCGATCGGGATCATCGGGTACGGCGCGATCGCGCAGGCGCTGCACCCGCTCCTCGTCCCGTTCGGGGGGACGATCTCGGCCTACGACCCATGGCTCGGCGACGGCTACCTCCGCTCGCGCGGGGTGCGTCCCGTCGGCCTCGAGGAGCTGCTCCGGGAGTCCCGGTTCGTCTTCGTGCTCGCGGCGCCGAGCTCGGAGAACAAGGCGCTCCTCGACCGGGCGCACCTCGAGCTCCTCCGCCCGGACGCGGTGCTGCTGCTCATCAGCCGCGCGCACGTCGTGGACTTCGACGCCCTGACGGACCTCCTGGCGCAGGGCCGGTTCCGGGCCGGGATCGACGTCTTCCCCGAAGAGCCGGTGCCCGCCGACCACCCCATCCGACGCCTGGACTCCGCCGTGCTCTCCGCCCACCGCGCAGGCTCGCTGCGGGACGGGATGTGGGACTTGGGCGCCCTCGTCGTCGACGACCTTGAGATGCTCGCCCGCGGGCTCCCGCCACGGCGCCTGCAGGGTGCCTCCCGCGAGCTCGTCGCCCGCCTGACCAACGCCTAAGGAGACAGATACCGTGAAGCTCGGATTCGTGACGGCCTGCATGATGGATGCTCCCTTCGAGGAGGTGGTGCGCTGGGCCGGGGGTGCCGGCTACGACTCGCTCGAGGTGTCCGCGTGGCCCGCGGGAGGGCACGGCCCGTCGCACATCGACGTCGCCACCCTGGACCGCGCCCGGGCGGACGACGTCCTGGGACTGCTCGCGGAGGGCGGCGTCGAGATCTCTGCCCTGGGGTACTACGAGAACAACCTCGCCGGTGACCGGACGGCGCGCGCCGCCACGCACGAGCACCTGACCCGGTGCGTCGACGCGGCGGTCCTGCTGGGCGTCCCCGACGTCGGGACGTTCATCGGCCGGGACCCGTCCGCCTCCGTCGTGGAGAACCTCCGCGACGCCGAGAAGGTGCTGCCGCCCCTGGTGCGCTACGCCGAGGAGCGCGGGGTGCGGCTCGTGGTCGAGAACTGCCCGATGGAGGGCTGGCACCCCGACGGCTACCCCGGGAACCTGGCGTACTCGCCGGAGCTGTGGGACTGGATGTTCGAGCTGGGCTTCTACCTCAACTACGACCCCTCGCACCTCATCTGGCTGGGCATCGACCCGGTCGAGGCCCTGCGGCCGGTGGTGTCGCGGGTCGTCCACGCCCAGGCGAAGGACACGGAGATCGACCCGAGGGCGCGCACCCGCTACGGGGTCTTCGGCAAGACCATCGGCCGCAGCGACGAGTGGGACGTGGGCTGGTGGCGCTACCGCGTGCCCGGTCGTGGCCAGGTGGACTGGCGCGCCGTGGTCGACGCGCTGGACGAGGGCGGGTTCACCGGTCACCTGGCGGTGGAGCACGAGGACCCGGTGTGGGGTGGGACGCCCGAGCGCGTCAAGCGCGGGCTGGAGATCGCGCGCGACACGCTCCGTCCGCTCGTCGGCCCGCAGAGATGACCTCGGGCGCCGACCACCCGGACGCCGGCGGCTCCCTGGGCGGGACCTCCGCCGCCGGCGGCTCCGCGGGCGGGCTCGTGGTCGCGGAACTCCGGGTCGACCACGCGCGCGAGCCGCTCGGCATCGACGAGCGACGGCCGCGGTTCTCCTGGCTCCTGCGCAGCGAACGCCGCGGCGTCCGCCAGACCGGCTACCGCGTCACGGTGCGCGCGCTCGACGGCGGCCCGGACGCCGGTCCTGAGACCTGGGACAGCGGCTGGGTGCCCGGCGCCGACCAGCTCGGGGTCGAGTACGGCGGTGCGCCGCTGACCAGCCGCACGCGCTACGGGTGGGTGGTCAGGGTCCGCACGGCCGACGGGACGGAGGCGACCAGCGAGCGGGCCACCTTCGAGACCGCCTTCCTGGACCCGCAGGAGTGGTCCGGCGAGTGGCTGGCCTGCGTCGCCATGGCTCCCGCGGTGGTCTCCCCGCTGATCCGACGGGAGTTCGACCTCGACGGTGACGTCGTGCGTGCCCGCGCCTACGTCAGCGGGATCGGCTACTCCGAGCTGTTCGTCAACGGGACCCGGGTCGGCGACTCGGTGCTGGACCCGGCGTGGACGGACTACCGGATGCGGGTGCTCTACGCCACCTACGACGTGACCGAGCACCTGGTCAGGGGAGCGAACGCGCTCGGGGTGGCGCTGGGCAACGGGTGGTTCGAGCCGATGCCCTCGGCCGTGCCCAGCCAGCTCCAGCCCCAGGTCCTCCTCGAGCTCCACGTCGAGCTGGCCGACGGGCGGCGGGTGGCCGTGGTGACCGACCGGGGCGGCGCCTGGCTGGCGACCGCCGACGGCCCGGTGGTCGACCACAGCATCTACGGCGGCGAGACCTACGACGCCCGCCGCGAGATCGAGGGCTGGGCGGAGCCGGGGCCCCGTCACCGCGACTCCGGTGCCCGCTGGCGCGGGGCCCTGCCGGTCGAGCCGCCGGCGGGGGTGCTACGGGCGCAGGCCCTCGAGCCGATCCGCGTGGTCGACGAGCTGACCCCGGTCGCCGTGCGACGGCTCGGCCCGGACACCCACGTGGTCGACCTCGGCCAGAACTTCGCCGGGTGGGTGCGCATCCGCCTCGCGGGGGCGCGCGGGACGGTCGTCACCCTGCGCCACGCCGAGCTCCTGGGGGACGACGGTCGGGTCAACACCGTCAACCTGCGGACCGCCGCCGCGACCGACACGTACGTCCTCGCGGGCGGTGCCGCGCGCTGGTTCGAGCCGCACTTCACCTACCACGGCTTCCGGTTCCTCCAGGTCGACGGGTACCCGGCGGACCTCACCGCGGAGGACGTCGTCGGCCGCGTCGTTCGCTCGGCGGTGGAGCGGATCGGCGAGTTCCGCTGCGACGACGAGCTGCTCAACCAGCTCCACCGCAACGTCGTGTGGACGGAGGCAAGCAACCTGCACGGCCTCCCGACGGACTGCCCGCAGCGGGACGAGCGGCTCGCGTGGCTCAACGACATGACCGTGCGCGGGGAGCAGGCCGTGCACAACTTCGGCCTGGCCCGCCTCTACGGCAAGTGGTTCACCGACATCCTCGACACGCAGGGCGCGACGACCGGTGCCATCGCGGACACCGCGCCGCACGTCCGCTACGGCCGGCGCCCCGCCGACCCCGTGGTCAGCAGCTTCCTGCTCGTGCCGTGGCTAATGCAGGCGCACTACGGCGAACGCCGGTGGATCGAGCGTCACTACGAGGACCTCGCCCGCTGGGTCACCTACCTCGCGTCGCTGCGCCAGGACGGCATCATCGAGCACTCCGAGATCGGTGACTGGGCGCCGCCGGTGAGCGAGGCTGTGGCCGGCAGCGCGGGCTCCGGGGCGATGTCCGCCGTGACCCCCGGCGGGCTCATCTCCACCGGCTTCCTGCACCTTGACCTGCGGCTCATGGCCACGTTCGCCCGGCTGCTGGGCCGGGACGGGGACGCCGAGCACTACGAGGCGGAGGCCGAGGCGGTGCGCGAAGCGATCAACCGGCGCTACCTGCGGCGCGGGCCCGCCCGCTACGGCCCCGGCAACCAGTCGTCGAACGCGTTCGCCCTCTACCTCGGGATCGTCCCGGCGGACTGCGAGCAGGAGGTGCTCGCCGAGCTCGTGCGCGACATCGAGGAGCACGACGTCCACCTCACCACCGGCAACCTGTGCACCAAGTACGTCATGGACGTCCTCGGGCGCCACGGGCGGGCCGACGTCGCGATGGGGCTGCTGCGGCAGCGGACGTACCCGAGCTGGGGCTTCATGATCGAGCACGGGGCGACAACCGTCTGGGAGCGCTGGGAGCACGTGACCGGGGGGCCGCTCGCCGGCATGGGGTCGCACAACCACCCGATGTACGGCGCCGTCGACTCGTGGTTCTACCGCTACCTCGGGGGTATCGCGCCGGTGTGGGACGCCCCCGGGTTCGGGCGGGCGGTCGTCGAGCCTCTGCTGCCCGACGGGCTGGGCGCCGTCGACTGCACGATCCGGACCCCGCGCGGTCCGCTCACGTCCGCGTGGTCCCGCTCCGCGGAGGGGACGTCCTTCACGGTGGTGGTCCCGGCCAACGCGCAGGCGTCCGTCCTGCTCCCGGTGCCCCCGACGGCTGTCGTCCGTGAGGGCGACGCGATTGTGTGGGGGCCGGACGGGCGCGGGGAGGACGTCGAGGGCATCGACGCCGTCGGGGCGGAGCCCGGCGGTGTGCGCCTGGAGCTCGGCTCGGGCCGCTACGAGCTGACGGTGCGGGGCTAGGCGGGGCGCCGCGGGTCCGGGGACCACCCGGACGCGGCGCGAGGGAAGGACTCGAGGACGACGACGTCAGTGGAGGATTCATGGAGTACCGCATGCTCGGTCGCAGCGGGACGGTGATCTCGGCCCAGACGCTGGGCACCATGACGTTCGGCTCGGAGGCCGACGAGGAGACGTCCGCGGCGATGCTCACCGCCTTCGTGGAGGCGGGAGGGACCTGCATCGACACGGCCGACGCCTACGGGCCCGGGCGGTCCGAGGAGATCATCGGCCGCTGGCTCGCCGCCCACCCGACCGACGCGGCGCAGGTCGTCCTCGCCACCAAGGCGCGGTTCGCCATGGGTCCGGGGGTGAACGACCTCGGTCTCTCGCGCCGGCACCTGCAGCGGGCACTGGACGGCTCGCTGCGTCGCCTAGGGGTCGACCACGTGGAGCTGTACCAGATGCACGCGTGGGACGACTACACGCCCGTCGAGGAGACGCTCCGCTTCCTCGACGACGCCGTCGCCTCGGGGAAGATCTCGTACTACGGCTTCTCGAACTATCTCGGGTGGCAGCTCACCAAGGCGGTCCACCTCGCCCGGGCGCACGGCTGGGCCGCGCCCGTGACGCTCCAGCCCCAGTACAACCTCCTCGCACGGGACATCGAGCACGAGATCGTCCCGGCGGCGCTCGACGCGGGCATGGGCCTGCTCCCGTGGTCGCCGCTCGGCGGGGGCTGGCTCACCGGCAAGTACCAGCGCGACGTGACGCCCACGGGCGCCACCCGCCTGGGGGAGAACCCCGACCGGGGCATGGAGTCGTGGGCGGACCGCAACGAGGACGAGCGCACGTGGCGCGTGCTCGACGCCGTGCGGGACGTCGCCGAGGCGCACGGCGTCCCGATGTCGCACGTCGCGCTCGCCTGGGTTGCCGCCCAGCCGGGGGTCTCGTCGGTCATCCTCGGCGCCCGCACGCTGGAGCAGCTCACCGACAACCTGCGTGCCACGGACCTGCGGCTCTCGCCCGAGGAGCTGGCGACGCTCGACGAGGTGAGCGCACCGCGCGCGCAGTCGTACCCGTACGGGTGGGCGGGTCAGCAGCAGCGGGCCCGGGCGCTGACCCCGCACGGCTGACGCCGGGGCTCAGGCATACCGCAGCAGCACGTACGGCACGCAGAGGGCGATCGACAGCGCCGCCGTCGGCAGGCCGTAGCGCAACCAGGTGCGGAGGAGGCCAACGATGTGCTCGGTGCCAACGCCGTGTTCATGGACGCCTTCTACACCGACGTCCGCCCGCTCCTGGCGCAGTGGCGCACGGACCGCGGCCTGCCGGCCGACCCGATGGCGGCCTTCGCCGCGAGCGGGTACCTGGCCAAGATCGCTGCCGAGCGCGTCGGCGGCACCCAGTCGGGCTGGGGCGCCTGACCGGCCCCGAGCGCCACCCGCACGATCCGCCCGACGACCCCCACCCACCCCTGACGAGAGGACGCGCCGGATGACGCACGCGACTGCCGCCCAGCTCATCGACCGCTCCCGACGCCTCGGCGCGGACCCGCGGACCACCAACTACGCCGGCGGCAACACCTCGGCCAAGGGCACCGACACCGACCCGGTCACCGGGAAACCGGTCGAGCTGCTCTGGGTCAAGGGCTCCGGCGGCGACCTCGGCACGCTCACCGAGGCGGGCCTGGCGGTGCTCCGCATGGACCGCGTCCGGGCGCTCGTGGGCGTCTACCCGGGCGTGGACCGCGAGGACGAGATGGTCGCGGCGTTCGACTACTGCCTGCACGGCAAGGGCGGTGCGGCGCCGAGCATCGACACCGCGATGCACGCCCTGGTCGACGCCGCGCATGTGGACCACCTGCACCCGGACTCCGGCATCGCGTTCGCGACGGCGGCCGACGGCGAGGCACTGACCCGCGAGGTGTTCGGCGACCGCGTGGCGTGGGTGCCGTGGCGTAGGCCCGGCTTCCAGCTGGGCCTGGACATCGCCGCGATCACCCGGGACAACCCCCAGGCGATCGGGGCGATCCTCGGCGGACACGGCATCACGGCCTGGGGGGACACCTCCGAAGAGGCCGAGACGCGCTCGCTCGAGATCATCCGCACCGCCGAGGAGTCCATCGCCGCACGCGTGGCGGCGCTGGCCGCCGAAGGCCGTCACCCCTTCGGCGCCGTCCGGCCGGGCTTCGCCGCCCTGCCGACCGCCGATCGGCGCGCCCGGGCAGCCGTCCTCGCCCCGGTGATCCGCGGCCTGGCGAGCACCGACCGCCCGCAGGTGGGCCACCTGACGGACTCCGACGTCGTGCTCGACTTCCTGGGCCGTGAGCGGCTCGCGGAGCTGGGCGCGCTGGGCACGTCCTGCCCCGACCACTTCCTGCGGACCAAGATCCGCCCGCTCGTCGTCGACCTGCCGCCCGGCGCGCCCGTCGAGGACGTCGTCGCACGCCTGCGCGAGCTGCACGCGACCTACCGCGAGGACTACGCCGCCTACTACGCCCGGCACGCCGACGCCGACAGCCCCGCGATGCGCGGCGCTGACCCGGCGATCGTGCTGGTCCCGGGCGTCGGCATGTTCTCCTTCGGGGCGACCAAGCAGACCGCCCGCGTCGCCGGGGAGTTCTACGTCAACGCGATCAACGTCATGCACGGCGCCGAGGCGATCAGCACCTACGCGCCGATCGACGAGGCCGAGAAGTTCCGGATCGAGTACTGGGCCCTCGAGGAGGCCAAGCTCGCCCGCCTGCCGAGGCCCAGGCCGCTGGCCTCACGGGTCGCCCTGGTCACCGGTGCCGGCTCGGGGATCGGCCGGGCGATCGCCGTCCGGCTGGCCGCCGAGGGCGCGTGCGTCGTGGTCGCGGACCTCGACCTGGCCAAGGCCCAGGAGGTCGCCGCCGAGCTCGGCGGGCCAGACGTCGCCGTGGCGCTGGAGGCAGACGTCTCGTCCGCCGACCAGGTCGCGGTGATGCTCGCCGAGGCGTGCCTGGCGTTCGGCGGGGTGGACCTGGTGGTCAACAACGCGGGGCTGTCGATCTCCAAGCCGCTGCTGGAGACCACCGAGCGGGACTGGGACCTGCAGCACGACGTCATGGCCAAGGGCTCGTTCCTCGTGTCCCGCGAGGCTGCGCGCGTCATGCTCGCCCAGGAGATGGGCGGGGACATCCTCTACATCTCCTCGAAGAACTCCGTCTTCGCCGGGCCCAACAACATCGCCTACTCGGCGACGAAGGCCGACCAGGCGCACCAGGTGCGGCTGCTGGCGGCCGAGCTCGGCCCGCACGGCATCCGGGTCAACGGGATCAACCCCGACGGCGTGGTGCGCGGCTCGGGCATCTTCGCCGCCGGCTGGGGCGCCCAGCGCGCCGCGGTCTACGGGGTGCCGGAGTCCGAGCTCGGCGCCTACTACGCCAAGCGGACCCTGCTGGGCCGCGAGGTGCTGCCCGAGCACGTCGCCGCGGCGGCGTTCGCGCTGGTCGGGCCCGACCTGGGCCAGACGACGGGGCTGCACGTTCCGGTCGACTCGGGCGTCGCGGCGGCGTTCCTGCGATGACGTACGCGGCCGTCGACCTCGGGGCCTCCAGCGGGCGCGTGCTCGTGGGGCACCTGGTTGCCGGTCGCCTGCACACGGTCGAGACGGCGCGGTTCGCCAACGTGCCGGTCCCGGTGCCGGGGCGGGGCGGCTCGACGCTGCACTGGGACGTGCTGCGGCTGTGGCGCGGGGTGCTCGAGGGCCTACGGGTGGCCGGGCACGAGCACGGGCCGGTCCGGTCGGTGGGCATCGACACCTGGGCGGTGGACCACGGCCTGCTCGACGCCGACGGCGCGCTGCTGGGCAACCCGGTGCACTACCGCGACGACCGGACCGACGGCGTGCCCGAGCGGGTCTTCGCGCGGATGTCCCCGGCCGAGCACTACGCCTTGACCGGCGTGCAGGTGCAGCCGTTCAACACGGTCTTCCAGCTCGGCGCCGCGGCCGGGACGGTGCGGCTCGCCGCGGCACGACGGCTGCTGCTCATGCCCGACCTGCTGGGCTACTGGCTCAGCGGGGTGGAGGTCACCGAGCTGACCAACGCCTCGACCACCGGCCTGCTGGACGCCACGACGCGGCGGTGGAGTGGGCCGGCCCTCGCGGCGCTGTCCGCGGCGACCGGGGCCGACGTCGCCGCGCTGCTCGCGCCCGTCGTCGAGCCCGGCAGTGTGCTCGGCCCGCTGCGCCACGACCTGGCGGTCGACCTGGGGCTGCGCGGCGCAGACCTCGTCGCGGTCGGCTCGCACGACACGGCCTCGGCCGTCGCTGCCGTGCCGATGGACCCCTCCCGCTCGGCATACATCTCCTCGGGCACCTGGTCGCTCGTCGGCGTGGAGCTCGACGCCCCGGTGCTCACCGAGGCGAGCCGCGCGGCCAAACTTCACCAACGAGCTCGGCGTGGACGGGACCGTGCGCTACCTGCGCAACGTCGCCGGGCTGTGGCTGCTCGCGGAGTCGCTGCGCGCCTGGGCCGAGCAGGGTCGTCCGCACGACCTCGTCGAGCTGCTCGAGGCGGCCGAGAACGTACCGCCGCTGGCCTGCGTGGTCGACGTCGACGACCCGGGGTTCACCCCGCCGGGGGACATGCCCAGCCGGATCGCCGCGGCCGCGCGGCGAACAGGTCAGCAACCACCGACGGACGAGGCGAGCACGGTGCGCTGCATCCTCGACTCGCTCGCGCTCGGCTACCGGCGGGCGATCCGCCAGGCCTCGGCGCTGTCCGGGCGCACGGTCGACGTCGTGCACATCGTCGGCGGGGGCTCGCGCAACGCGCTGCTGTGCCGGCTGACGGCCGACGCGACCGGGCTGCCGGTCGTCGCCGGGCCGGCCGAGGGCACCGCGATGGGCAACCTGCTGGTCCAGGCCTGGGCCACCGGCGCCCTGCCCGGCGGGCTGCCCGCCATCCGCGAGGTCGTCGTGGCCTCGTCCGATCTGACCCGGTGGGGACCCACCGGCAGCGAGGCCGCGTGGGACGCGGCCGAGCGCACCCTGTGGCCCTGAGCCGCCCCACCCAAGGAGAAAGCCCGACATGCCTCTTCACGAGCCCTTCCCCGAGCTGGACGAGCTGCTCGCGTCCATGGGTGCCGGTGGCACCCGGATCAGCGAGATCGACGCGTCGGAGGCCGGCGCAGGCAACATCTCGGTCTACATCGGATGGGACATCGAGCTGCGGCGGCGGTTCCCGATCGAGTCCGAGATCACCCTGCCGCTGCCGGCCCCCGCCCTGGCCGGCAAGAGCATGCTCGTCACCGGCTCAGGCCGCCGCCTGCGCCAGATCCACGAGGACCCGCTGGCGGCTCTCGGCGCGCTGCGGATCCACGAGGGCGGCCTGACCGCGACCCTCCACACCTCGCCGCGGCGCCTCTTCGAGAAGCTGACCAGCGAGTTCAACTCGCACCTGGCCGTGCACCAGGACCAGGTCACCCGCCGCGGGGTGGACTTCCAGGCCGTCGTGCACGCCCAGCCGCCGCACCTGACCTACCTGTCGCACATCCCCGCCTACCGGGACAACGCCGCGATGAACGCCCAGATCCTGCGCTGGGAGCCGGAGAGCATCGTGGCCCTGTCCCAGGGCGTCGGGGTGCTGCCGTTCCTGGTGCCCGGCTCAGCGGGGATGATGGCGGCCAACGTCGAGGGCCTGCGCGAGTTCGAGATCGTCGTGTGGTCCAAGCACGGCGTGATGGCCCGCTCCGACCTGTCCGTGACCCGCGCGGTGGACCGCATCGAGTACGCCGAGACCGGCGCCAAGTACGAGTACATGGACATCGTCGCGGGCGGCCGGGCCGAGGGTCTGACCAAGGCGGAGATCAAGTCCGTCGCGGACGAGTTCGAGATCGACTCGCCCTGGGTCTGAGCGGACTGACCCGGCGCCGGGCGGTCCTGCGCGCTTCCGGGCCTACCGTCGGAACCTGCCGGGCCTACCGTCGGACACCGTCGACAGAAGGGAGCACCTGTGCGCATCGCCGTCTTCGCGACGTGCCTGGTCGAGACCGTCTTCCCACAGGCGGCCGTGGCGACGGTGCGCCTGCTCGAGCGGCTGGGTCACGAGGTGGACGTCCCCGCGGGGCAGGCCTGCTGCGGGCAGATGCACGTCAACTCCGGCTACGGCGCCCAGGCCGTCCCGGTGATCCGCAACCACGTGCGGACGTTCGCGCCGGTGCTCGACGGCGCGTGGGACGCGATCGTCGCACCGTCCGGCTCCTGCGTCGGGGCCACCCGCCACCAGCAGGCCTCCGCCGCGCGCCGCGCCGGTGACGAGCGCCTCGCCGTGGCGGCCGAGCGCGTCGCCGCGCACACCTACGAGCTGTCCGAGCTGCTCGTCGACGTGCTGGGCGTCACCGACGTCGGGGCATACTTCCCGCGGACCGTGACCTACCACCCGACGTGCCACTCGCTGCGGCTGCTGCACGTCGGGGACCGGCCCACCCGGTTGCTGCGCGCGGTCGAGGGCCTCGAGCTGGTGGACCTGCCGGCGGCCGAGTCCTGCTGCGGGTTCGGCGGGACGTTCGCGCTGAAGAACGCCGAGACGTCGTCCGCGATGGTGGCGGACAAGGCCGCGAACATCGTGGCCGGCGGCGCGCAGGTGGTGACCGCGGGGGACTGGTCCTGCCTCATGAACATCTCCGGCGCCCTGAGCCGCGCCGGCACCGGGGTCCGCGCGGTGCACCTCGCTGAGATCCTGGCCAGCACGCGGGAGCACCGGTGGACGCCCGACGCCGCCGCGGTGCGCACCGGGTCGAGGCGCGCATGACGGTCCCCCTGGGCATGCCGCGCGTGCGCCCCCAGCCGGCGACCGCCCCCACCGACCCGCTGCGCTGGGGCCCGAGCTTCCCCGAGGCCGCCCACGGCACCCTGGCCGACGGCCAGCTGCGGGCCAACCTGCGCCGGGCCACCGGGACCATCCGGGACAAGCGGCTGGCGGTCACCGCCGAGCTGCCCGACTGGGAGGACCTGCGCGCCGCCGGCTCGGCGATCAAGACCCAGGTGATGGCGGGCCTGCCGGCCCTCCTGGTCGAGCTCGAGGCCAACGTCACCGCGCGCGGGGGAGTCGTGCACTGGGCGACCGACGCGGCTGAGGCCAACCGCATCGTCGCCGACCTGGTCCGCGCCACCGGCGCCACCGAGGTGGTCAAGGTCAAGTCGATGGCCACCCAGGAGATCGGTCTCAACGAGCACCTGGCCGCCCAGGGCATCGCCGCGGTCGAGACCGACCTCGCCGAGCTCATCGTCCAGCTCGCCGGGGACATGCCGTCGCACATCCTCGTGCCGGCCATCCACCGCAACCGAGACGAGATCCGGCAGATCTTCACCGACGCCATGACGGGCGCCCCGACGGGTCTGACCTCCGACCCGCGCGAGCTCGCCATGGCCGCCCGGGCGCACCTGCGCGAGCGGTTCCTGCGGGCCACCGTCGCCATCAGCGGGGCGAACCTCGCCATCGCGGCGACCGGCACCGTGGCGGTCGTGGAGTCCGAGGGCAACGGACGGATGTGCCTGACCCTGCCGCAGACGCTCATCACCGTGATGGGCATCGAGAAGGTGCTGCCCACCTTCACCGACCTCGAGGTGTTCCTCCAGCTGCTGCCGCGCTCCTCGACCGGCGAACGGATGAACCCTTACACGACGATGTGGTCCGGCGTGACCCCAGGCGACGGCCCCCAGGACTTCCACCTCGTCCTGCTCGACAACGGCCGCACGCGGGCACTGGCCGACGAGATCGGCCGGTCGGCCCTGCACTGCATCCGCTGCTCCGCGTGCCTCAACGTCTGCCCGGTCTACGAGCACACTGGCGGCCACGCCTACGGCTCGGTCTACCCCGGCCCGATCGGCGCGATCCTCACCCCGCAGCTGCTCGGCATGGGCACCCCCGGCGGCCTGCCCGGCGCCGGCCCGCACGACCCGACCGGCTCGCTGCCGTTCGCCAGCACCCTGTGCGGCGCCTGCTACGAGGCCTGCCCGGTGAAGATCGACATCCCCACGGCCCTGGTCCACCTCCGCGAGCGTGCGGTGAGCCCCGCAGGCGGCACGCACCGCCCGACGGCGACCGGCCTGGCGATGGGATCGGCAGCGGTGGTGCTGTCTTCGGGTTCGCGGCTGCGCCTGGCGGCCCGCGCGGTCGCCGTCGTCGGGCGCCTTCTGCGCGGGCGACGCCTGCGCCGGGCTCCCTACCCGGGCTCGCTGTGGACCCGCACGCGCGACCTGCCACCCCTGCCACGGGAGTCCTTCAGCGACTGGTGGGCCACCCACCGCAAGGACGGTGCACGGTGAGTGCGCGGGAGACGATGCTGACGCGCATCCGAGCGGCGCTCGCAGCGACGCCGTCGGCACCCGTCGTGGCTGCCGACGGCGTCCCGCGGACGTACCGGCACGAAGGCTCGGTGCCCAGCGCGTCGGCGGCGGCGGTGGACCTGCTGGCCGACCGACTCCTCGACTACCGCGCGACGGTGCTGCGCTGCGCGCCCGAAGACGTCGCGCGCGTGGCGGCGACCCAGCTCGCCGACGTTGGGACCGTGGTGGTCCCGGCCGGCGTCCCGGCGACGTGGGCGACGGCGCTGACCGAGGCCGGGGTCGCGGTACGCATCGACGAGCCGGGCGCGCCCCTGACCCACGCCGAGCTCGACGCGACGGGGGCGGTGCTCACCGCGTGCCGGGTCGCCATCGCCGAGACCGGCACCATCGTGCTCGACGCCGGCCCGGACCAGGGCCGTCGCGCGCTCACCCTGCTGCCCGACCGCCACGTCTGCGTCGTCCGCGCGGACCAGGTGCTCGGCAGCGTGCCGCAGGCCGTCGCCCTGCTCGCCGAGCACCCCGAGCGGCCGCTGACCTGGATCTCCGGACCCAGCGCAACGAGCGACATCGAGCTGGTCAGGGTCGAGGGCGTGCACGGACCACGCGACCTCCGGGTCGTCCTCGTCGAGGCGTGAGCCGGTCATCAGCGCGGCCCACGGATGGGCCAACGCAGATCAAAAAGCTCTGTCCTGGTCGTGCGCGGGACCCAAGTCGACCCGCATCGGCGACCACCGGCTTCTCGCCCGTGTGGTGCCGGCCCGCGTTCTCGCGCTGGCCGGCGGTCGCCGGTGCCGGGTCCCGCGTGGCCAAGGGTTGGCCAACCAAGAGCCCGGAGCGCTCGCACTTGGGGCGCGGATGGCGGACATTATCCGCAGATCAGCGCCTTCCACGGAGGGAGTGGACGTATACCTAGGTGCGCGTGTCTGCGTCGATCACTGCGATCGTCCGCGGATTGATTGGAATGCCGCGAGTGCCTTGTCGTCGGCGTCGGGCAGGGTGTGCAGGTACTTCTGGGTGGTCATGATCTGGGCGTGGCCCATGCGTTCCA
>Ga0066794_10000034_pt1 | contig 27470 bp, 28 predicted proteins | sample PersoiDNA2013190_FD_70945 | JGI IMG/M metagenome (GOLD analysis project Ga0066794, IMG submission 70945) | Permafrost soil microbial communities from the Arctic, to analyse light accelerated degradation of dissolved organic matter (DOM) -... | ecosystem: Environmental > Terrestrial > Soil >... | reverse complement strand
TCATGTGGTGGCTGCCCCCTTGCGCCGCGACGACGTGACGAATGCGCGTCATCGTCACCCGCATCCTACATCGCTAGTCGGACGGGCAGCATGGCGTTTCGCTAGCACACAGGCGCGAAGCGGGCATCAATCCGCGGGTGGGGATCGCCAAGATCCATCTCCCCCTGCTCGAAGCTGTCGGCAGAAGATCTGCGTCCTCTGCAGGAGGAAGGCGATGATGGCGACACGCTGGTGGACCTGACCAGACAGCTCTCAAACTTGCGCCTTGAAGTCCAGCGTCTACTAGATGCTAACCACGATCGGTTTGCGCTTGTAGACTGCCACGGATAGAAGATACGAGACTACGAGAAGACCGAGGATCCAGGCTATGGCCGTCCAGACCTTGGGGCCGGCCGTGCCATTGACCAACAGTGAACGCATCGTCTCAACCACCGGAGTCATTGGCTGATTCTCGGCAAAGCCCCGCAACAACGGTGTCATGGAGTTCGTTGGCACGAATGCGGGGCTGATGAATATGAGCAGAAGCAGGACATAGCTGAATGCACCGGCCCCCTCCATCGTCTTAGCAAGCAGGCCGAAGAAGATGGCTAGCCATGTCGTTGAGAGCGTGAACAACAGCAGGATTCCGGCAAAGACCAACCATCCCATCACTCCAGCCTGTGGCCGGAAACCAATCGCGAACGCTACCAAAAAGACCAGCAAAGATGAGAAGAGGTTGGACAAGGTGGATGATGCAACCTGCCCGCCTAGAATCGACGACGGCGCGACCGGCATCGTCCTGAAGCGATTGATGATGCCACTCTGCACGTCCATGTTGAGGCGTATTGCGGCATACGAGATGCCGCTTATGACCGTCATGACGACGATTCCCGGCACGATGAAATTGATGTAGCTTACTGAGCCCGTCTGCTGTCCCAGCGCCCCACCCCACACGTAGACGAACAGGAGCATGAGGGCAATCGGCATCAGAAGCACGGTGATGACCGTGTCTGGACTGCGGGTGATATGGCGTAGACTGCGCTTGGCCAGCGTCCAGGTATCTGCGAGCGTGCGTGTCATTCGTCCTCCCGGCTGGTGCCAGTTATCTTGAGGAATACGTCGTCGAGCGTAGCCACCTTCTGGGAGAACTCGGTCGGCTCGATTCGAGCATCCTCGAGTCCGACGAAGATGCTGGCTACCTCCGCTACCGTGCCATCTGTGGTGATCGTCAGCGTTGTGCCCTCGCCTTCAGTATGGACGTAGCTCTTGCCAAGCACCTTTGCAGCAGCATCACGGGTCTCTTCGTCATGGAAAGTCAGCTCGATCAGCCCACCCGGCACGAGCTTCTTCAGCTCGCTGGCTGTTCCACTGGCGACGATTCTGCCTTGGTGCAAGACGGCGATGTCGTCGGCCAATTCATCGGCCTCTTCGAGATACTGCGTTGTGAGGAACACCGTCGTCCCGCCTTCGGCCAGCTTGCGGATCGTCCGCCACATCTCATTGCGGGCTTCCGGGTCAAACCCGGTGGTGGGCTCGTCCAAGAAGATGACTGCAGGACTACCGATCAAGCTCATGGCCATGTCGAGACGGCGGCGCATCCCACCGGAGAACGTCGACACACCGCGATCGGCCGCTTGCTCCAACCCAAACCGCCGCAACAGGTCTGCAGCGGTCTTGGCGGAGTCGGCAACATGGCGCAAGTCGCCGATCAGCAGTAGGTTCTCACGACCCGTCAACCGATTATCGACGGCAGCGAACTGCCCCGTCAGACTGATCTCGTTGCGCACCTTGTGCGGTCGCGTGGCAATGTCGTAGCCGGCCACCGCGGCCGTGCCACCATCGGCCTTTATGAGCGTCGTCAGGATATTGATGATCGTTGTCTTGCCGGCGCCATTACTGCCCAGCAGGGCAAAGACCGTCCCCTTCTGAACGCCGAAGCTGACGTCTTTCAGAACTGAGACGTTCTTGTACGACTTGCTGAGTGACTTGGCTTCGATCGCTGCTTCCATGGTTAGTCTCCACCTTCCACGACGTGGTCGCCGAACGACTTGCGCAAGCCGTTGGCCTCCAAGGCAAGCCGCACGGAAGCAGTAGTCACGCCTCGGCCCTCGCTGGCCCGTTCGCGAGCGGCGATGAGCGGCGAACGATGACGTCGCCGAACGAGCTGCGGGCGCGAACCTCGACGGTGGCTTCGCCCGGCTCGGAGCGCTCGGCGGCGTTCAGGTCGTTCTGCACGTTGCCGTACTGCGTGTACAAGTCCAGCCAAGCGGCGACCCCATCGAGGACGCCGATGTCGACCTTGCCGCAGGCGGTCTGGGCGTGTACCGCCCCACTGGCGATCTCTGAGAGGCGCACGTCGCCGTTGGCGGTCTTGGCCGTCACTGCGGCGTGCGCCTGATCGACTGAGATCCTGCCATTGGCCGCGCTCACCTGCAGCTCGCCGACGACCTCGCCGATCCAGGTGTCGCCGTTGCCGTTCTTGACCACGGCACTGCCGCCGATGCTTCTCGCCTGCACAGCGCCGGTACCCGTGCGGAGCTCGGCATGGTCTGCGACTTGATCCACGATGATGTCGCCCCCGCCGGTCTTGAGCTCCACCTGGCCTGCCTGGTCGAGGCGGATCTCGCCCAGGCCTGTCTTGAAGTGCAATTCGCCGAGACGGCCCGTGCAGCGCACTGCCCCGAGGTCCGCCTCACCGCGCATGTGCGAGCCTGCCGGCAGATCGATCTGCAGATCGATCGACTCGCGGCCACCCAAGGGCGTATACCGCTTCCACCCTTTGGGCGCCCTGATCTGCAGCCTGCCGGCGGCGAACTCGACACGAGTTTGCTCAGCGGCAGCTACATCGCCCTTCTTGGTTGCATTGGTCGGACGGACCTCAACGATCGTGTCGGTACGGTCGCCGGCCACGATCCGGATGTCACAGACGCCGAGTTCCAGCGATACTGAGATCGGCTCGGGAGTGTCGAAGGTAGGCATGACCGTGTCCTTTTGGTTGATCGGCGGCGTGTTCTCGGCTGGGCTCGTGACGGTGTGCTCTCTTGCCTCATCCAGCTAGCGCGCCCAGCCCGTGTAGCGCTGAGCACCCTGCGCAGTCCGCCGTTCTGGATTCGCGCGCTCCAGTGCCACGGCTGCCGCCCGCACGAGCCAGGCATTGACCGAGAGTCCCTCGTCAGCAGCCGCGTGTTCGACCCGAGCCTTGAGGTGCTCGGGCATGCGAAGGTTGATTCGCGACATCGCAGCCTCGTCGCCCACGCCCTCAGCGGGCGGCGTGACGCCCGTGACCGGCCGGTGGCCCAGCCGCTCGTTGTCGCCATGAGTCTGGTCGTCAACGGACGGATCGGCCGGCGGTGGGGTCACGACGAACTCGGGGTCACGGCCCCTCAAGCGCACCTCGACCGAGCCTGGCGCGAGATCGCAGGTGATCTCCTCTGCGGCCGCTGTCAACACATCGAGCAGCGTCAGGCGGATCGTGGAATCGAGCGGCGCCATCAGCCGTTCCATCGCCGCACGAGCCTCGTCGCCGCCGGCCTCGGCGGTAGCGGCAAGCTGCTGGTGAATGCTCTCGATGTGCGGGCGCAGGTTCATGGTGTCATTATGATGCCACATTGGTGCCATGTCAAAACGGATGTGTGTCATGATGGCGTCGTCCGAGTCGCACAGGAACCACCTCGTATCCAGAACGTCGCCAGCATGCGTGGTGCAGGCTCAGCCGCAGGCACCAGGGCCTGCCGCTCGCGAGCGTGCGCCGGACCCGCAGGACATCACCCTCGAACGTGCCCGGTAACGGAAGCGCGATCGGGTAGGCGACCGGGCACTTGAAATGGCCATTTGCGGGGAGAGCGTTGTGGAAGTGACAACGCTGGTGGACCTAAGTGGACAGCTTTCGAACCTTCGGGAGGTGATTGTCCGCCTCTCTGAAGAGTTCCAAAAACCACGCTAGTCCAGGTACTATTCTACACTATGCAAATCGTAGGAGACTAGTCTCGGAAGCGAGGGGAATGTCAGCTCAAGTCAGGCCGTACATCTCACCGCGCCGTCGATAGGCCTGCTCTCCGCCTTCAAGAATCATGCAGGCTCTCTTTCGCGTTTCAAGCGCATCCACCGAACCTCTGTCGACAACGCTTCCTCGATCACCCCAAGATCTAAGCGGCACGATTAGTTCCGCGTCACCCAAGATTGCGATGTTCGCGTTGTGAGTTGCGACGATGACTTGACGGCGCTCCTTCACACGACGCAGCGTCTTAACAACGGAGTCGTAGATGAAGGCGCTGTCCAAGTGATCTTCGGGTTGGTCAATTACGAGAGGGTCAGAACGATTCGAGAAAAGCAAAACACCCAGAAGGATCGAAGTCTTCTGGCCGAATGAAAGCCGGTCGAATGGAGCAACGAAGAGCTTCCCATCACGATTGACCGTCACTGTGACTTCCGGTCGGTCATCACGCGTGATTGTCTCAAGACGGAGCAGTTCGTCAGGGTCGCTCTTTACCGATGCGATGAATTCTTGAGCTTCGGTGGCGTGGGCAAAGAACGGTCTTCCGTTGTCATCTCTCATGTCGAGAAGGCGACTTGCGTTGGAATTCCTAAGGTCATCGGCGAGATCAATCGGATGAAGCTTCTTACAAAACTGTGTGACTCTGTCACCCCGCAAGAAGTGATTGCCAATACGAGACCGCAGCCAACGCTCGTATTCGTCGACGAGCTCTCCCGAACGAAACTTGATCCCGACTTGGAACTCCACTCCAGCTTCGCAAAACTGCTCTGCAAGCATGTCGCCGAGCCGTGTTCGCATCGCCGACCGTCTATCCTGTTCTCTTCGGTAGTCCGCAAGCAATGTCGCCCTGGCCTTAGCCACCTTCTTCTGTTCCGCGACCCGCTTTGATTGCAGCGCCATAGCCGTCTGAGCCACGGATTCCTCACTGGCCAGATTGTTCAGCGCCTTAATGTCCGTCGGAACTCCTTCGGCGCGAAGCTTCTCAACAATTGCTTGTATCCTCGCCTCGATTCTCTTGTCGCGGTCTTCCCAAGCGGCCAGGATTGCGTCTATTCCCTTACGGTGGATGGCCAGCTTCGCCAGCCCCGAGTCTTGCCAGGTTTGCATCGACTCTGCCAAGTTGTGGATAGCATTCTCAAGAGTCTCTTCTCCCCGCTTCCCGGTGCCTACGATCAGTGCTGGTGAAGTCGTCTTGGCGAGATCCGAGATGCCCGACTCTGCCGCCAAGTCTTTAAGCTCGAGAGCAGAGTCAAGTTGTCTGACTTCATTCTCAAGTCCGTCGAGAGCCCTTACGATGGCCGACCTCAATTGGCGCTCACTATGGAGCATCCGACGGTAGGTGAGGGCTTCATTGGCTTTAGTGCTCGCCGCGGTCTTGATTTTGCCTTGAACAGCTTGCAGTCGTTTCCGCGCAGCCACCAGCTCGGCGGGAGCATCCTCAAGCGGAGCAAGCAACTCGGCATTGTGGTCAAGCTCTGTGCGAAGACTGTTGAGATCCTGCGACCCTGTGTCGAATTCAAGGTACTGGTCGAAGAAATCCAGAAGCAGCGCCGGATTAGCCGCGTAGCCTCGAACGATCTCGGCAATCCGGTCTTGAGAGTACCCTTCGAGAGGGACGAAGACTGGAACAGCCTCGCCATCAACTATCTCGTAAGTCGCATCTGCGCCCGAGTCGCGTTGTGCCAAGTGCTTCACTCCGAGACTATCAATAAACTCAATCTGCACGGTGCTCGGCCAAGCCGGCGATTCGCTTATGTTGCTGGCTGAGCCCATGCACGCAGTGCGAAGAGCATCAACGGCGGTCGACTTGCCGGCTCCTCTGCCACCTATTAGCGCAGTAAGGTTAGGGGCTAGAGCGATTTCTTGGCCATCTAGGAAACCGCCTACGTATCTCACGCCGACGATCCGTGGATAGATCTCGGGAATAGCCCCCTCCAGCACGACGCGCGCATCGGGGTCGTGCAACGCGACACGGAACCCCTCGAATGACGGGGTTTCCATCTTGATACGGGTCAACCGCTCTTGTCCATCAGGGGTGCGGCCTACACGATCCAGACTGTGGGCGTCTGAGAAGACGAGCCGAGCGAGTCGGCCACCAGTATTCTTGAGCGCTTCCCGTCGCTTGACGAGATAGCCTCTTCTAGTCTCATTGCCTTGATCGCTGTCTGACGCCGTGAACCATGAGACATAGCTAGGCTCCAACTCGACTGCGAGGACGTCGGGTGATTCGAACACGGCCTGGCATTCTCGATGAGGGGCTTTGACTAGAAATCCAGCGCCATCTTGGCCGACATGAGCAGGTACGACAATCCCCCCAAACTCTCGCATCTCCATGGCGATCTGATCGATCGGCTTTCGTGTGTACTTCCCTCCCGACTCATCGTCCTCGAAGGGTGTAGCTTTCATCCACCTATCCAAACGATCAAGTTGCTCCGGGGCGCAATACGCCAGAACGTGGCCGCAGGATGTCGTGATCTCAACACCTGGGATTGCGAATACTTCTCCCGAAGTCTTGGCCACCTCACTCAATAGCTGCGCGACGTTTGAGATGCTGTTGTGGTCAGCAATCGAGATGAATTGGATGCCACGGTCTCTCGCGGCAACCACTATGGCCTCCGGGGTCATGGCTGAGTCACGCACATCGCTTGATCCACCAAAGCTGTGAATGTGAAGGTCAGATCTGTAGAACCTGGCGCCCGGTGAAACGCCAGCAAAACCCTCGAAGGAGGTGTGATCGAGTTGACTTGAGCTAGCCAAGGCTATGACCTCTGTATGTCTGCATACTACTGATTATACTACTATCAGCATAGCAAACCATCACGTAGCTCTTCTGTCGTTGTCGCGACCAAGCTGCTCGGCCAATCTGAGAAATGCCTCAGCTAACTTGCCCGTGTCCGGCGGATCGCGGTGAATGGCCGTAATAGGACCTCGCTTGACGACATAGCTACCGGTCGGCAACGGGTAACTGCCCTTGGGGCGCTTTGTCTGCGCCGGCTTCTTTGACTTCTTCATGATGGGACACCAGCTTCCTCCCACCACGTAATTAGTAACTCATCCAGTTTCTCACATGAGCTGAAATCGTTGCTCGTACCACAACAGATCATCTGTTCCTGTAACTTACTGAAGCCGGGATTGAGGTGCCGCGCGGCAATCTGCAGTTGCTGCACGCGTACAAAGTGCAGTTCGACGGCCGTTTGCAGACGTGCCTCATGTGCGGCCGGGAGCTTGGTGGCCGAAGGGCAACGTATTGCAGCGCGCGATGCAGGAAGACGGCAAGCCGCAGCCGAGGCTCAAAGCCTAAATCCGCTGCTATCGTGCCGAAAATGCTCAACTGAAGTCGAGCCACCCGGTGATACACTGATGGAACAAGCAATCTCTTGCTATGTCGCTTGGGGGAGGGGTCATCACTGACGACAATGGGATTGCCGTGGGCGGCGAGAATGTCGTGGTAGCTTCGGACTCAAAGCCGAGCAAACGCGGACGTCTCTATCGCGCGTTTCGTGAGCTGACTGCAATTGCCTTTTGGATCTACGTCGTCACGAAGGTGTTCTTCTTCGACGTCGACTACTGGCTCCTCTCCAGGTTCTCCCCTCACCTCCGATGGCTTGTGGACTATCGTTTCCTTTGGTTCGTGCTCGCTCTGGCTCTGGTTGTGCTTCTGGCCAGTCGCCTAAGGGCTCTGGGACTAGTGTTGTATGTGATGTTCTATCCCTTCGTGCTGGTCTTCTGGCGACTGCCATGGCTGCTCATGCGTCTGAAGCGCTGGACGTTGACTCTCGCGCTCGTGGCGGGCGTCGTCTCGCTGGCGCGTTCCTTGAAGTTCACGGCAATGATGGTAGCTACCTTAGTCTTTGGCACAGTTCTTGTTGTCGAGGCTCAACCGCATGTGTTGATTGCATTCGGTGGAGTCCTCCTGCTCGTCTCGGTTGTCACGTTGTACGGCAAGACGATCGCCAGCTCGTTCAAGAGCAGTTTTGATTTCTTCTCTGTCAGCGTCCTAGCAAAGGTGTGGGGCTTTGTCGAGAAGGTGTTCATCATCGACCAAGGGGTCATGGACCTGCCTGTGGAGTCAATGGATGCGACGAAGACGCAATTGTGGACAAACGCCTTAGGAATCTCCGTCGTCTGCAACCGGGGCTGCTACTTCCTTGCTTCGAAGCTACAAGCCCTACGGCGGAGTCGCCTGCTGGCCGTCGTCTACATGTCGAGAGTCCTCCTGCTCTTCGCGTTCAGCCTCTATGTGTTCTCCCTCGTGAACAGGGGCCTCTACCGAATTGCTCCGGGATCGTTTAGCACAGTCCGAGTACCAGGGGCTTTTGACTTCGTGTGGTACACATTCAACGCCCTATTCGGCAACGGGGTCGGTGACATCGTCCCAGCTTCCCCCGCCGCCCAAGCCCTGTTCATGGCAACAACGGCCTCCAGCCTGCTGATCCTTTTCGTCGTATTCGTCTTCTTCATCACGACCGTACAGAGCAGCCGCGACGATGAGCGCATGACTGAAATGGTCAGCGACATCAAACGCCAGGGACGCGACCTTGATGACTATCTCGGAAGGGAGTTCGGAATGTCTGTCGAGGAGGCGGTTGACAGGCTGCGGCACGCCAAGACCGGCGTTCTTGGGCTTGTGTACTTCTTCTCTCCAGAGCTGCGTCCGAATGTGGACGCAGAACCGATGACGCCATCCAATCCCGCGGCTGCCAGCGTGACAGACGAGTCGGAAGAGGGGTGAAGACGAGAGACCAATAGCAGGCAAGTCGGCTCGGGATTACCCGATGCCATGATTTGCCGTAAGCAGCTGACCTCCTACTCACTGCTGATCCACCTGCTTCCCAGCTCTCTGAGCGCGTGAGCGTGGGTCCATGAGCAGGTCCGCCACGATCCGAGGGGGCTCATGTTAGTCGCTACGTTCAAGTCGACCACGGAGTGGGCCGGGAGAAAGATCTCCCACCAGAACGGTGATTTCATGTTTGAAGGGAACGGTCAGCTCGCCCCGTCAGAAATATTGGACTACGACAAGTGCGGGCACATCGAATGGGCTAATGACACGATTCGGGAGGCGGTCGTGGAGTTGGCGGCGCGTGAACTGACCAATGCCAAGCTGTGGCCGCTGGCTGAGGAGGATTCGGGGGACGCTGCCAGCCGCGAACGTAGTCACCCGCGCAGGCTGATGAGTGGCGTTATCGTGGTCGCGATCGCATTGCTGCTTGGAGTGGGGGTGCTCGCAATCATGAAGGTCCGTGCTGACGGCGCCTTGCAGGAAGCGCGCACTTCTCCCCAGTTCCTGCACTCCGTTGGCACGTGGTCAGGACGCAACACTAACGGAGAGGCCGCCCCGGGGCCGCGTGGTCAGGGTTCAGACTCCAGTTCGCCCGGCTTCGCCGGTACGGGTGAGATTCGGCTGCAGCTCGGCAATCCGAATCGCCCCGATGCGGATTTCGGGACCGATTTCTACATGCAACTGCACGGGAGTGGCGGCGAATGGGACTTGGTCGTCTCGCGGCCGCTCGACCTAAGTGCACCGACGGCGCCGGTGTCGTTCGCCCCGGTGATGAATGTGTGGGTCAGCACGTCGCCCGGCCCCATCAGCTTCACCGCGGGGTACGACGACAGCGATCTATTTGGCATCGCGGGCAACGGCGAGAACGCGATCACCATCATCAAGCCCTTTGTCATCGTTGTGCCATACACGTTTGACGGCAAAGAGCGTTTCCCGCCCATGGTCACGGCCGTGGGCCCGTGGAAAGTGGAACTCCTCGTGACGGATAGGAGCTTCGGCGGCATCAGCCTCGACAAGGCCGACTAGCACCGGTCCGAAGTGGGCCGTCGGCAACGTCAACGCATCGCAGCGTACGCGCCGTTGGCTCCCACGGCGGCGGCGTCTACAGTGAGTGACGCAGGGCGGGCGTACCTACGGCTCGGTACCTGCCGGTGCTGTAGGCGGGCCGCGACCTCAGTCGCCTAGGGGCAGTTCAGGGCTGCCGTTCGTCTAGTGGACAGTCATCGTAAAGGAATGGGAGCCAACCCGCCCGGAGTACGTCATGGCGTGGACCGTGAAAGCGTCGCCCGTACTGGGGTTGTGGGCGAGCAAGTCGATGGCCTTGGCATTGCCGAAGGTCACCGAGGTCTGAATGCCGCGCCTTAGCAGCTCAGCGGCCACGAAGAACTCGCCAGCAAGACCTGACAGATGACTATCCGCTCGCGTTCTCTTCGGGTCAGCCAACGCTTCCCCCCCGCACAACACGTGGACACCGTCTGCCGATGGCCGCGCAAGCAGCCTATCACGGGGCCAGACACACCCACGCCAAAGCTAGCGCGCTCGCAGACACCTCAGAAAGGCCGGTCACGTCACTTCTTCGTCAGATACACCTCGCCGTTGACCGTGACGACGGCGACATTCTTGAGTCCGAGGCTGGCGATCGCCTTCCTGACGCTAATGGCGGCGCTCAACTTGGCGCCTGAATGATGGCGTCGCACCGTCACGTCCGGAGACTGTAGTACAGTCACGTTACTCAATGCTCTCGTGCCGCACTAAGCTGGCCGCGGAGCACACTGGCCAGGCTGGCAGAGGGATCACGATGAGTTCAACCACACCCCCAAGCGATGTACCGGAAGCACGCCGAATCTCCCGGGACGCGCTCCGTGAAGCCGAACGGTCTTCCGGGTCCCAGGTCGTGGTGGTCGAGTCGCCAGGTCTGCCAACGCTCTCGGCGATCCGCTTCGCGCGAGGCTCGACTCCCGCACATGTCATCGAGTACCGCAGTGACTATGCGTGGGCTGTGGACTACCTGGTCGTATTCCAATGCGGAATGCTCCGCCGCAGAGTGAACGCCGCCGCCTCCGGGCCAATTGACCTTGGCCCCAGCGCCACGGGACTCAAGGCCATCACGGCGGCGCTGGCCAAAGCCGCCACCGTCAAGATGAATGCAGCATCTTCACGTCAACTTGCAGCCCAATTGCTGCAAGGCGTCGTCGTGCACCTGCGCTCGATCCCGCTGGGCCTTGCTATTGATTCGCTCATTGAGACCGAGTTCGAGGTGCTCCGAGAGACTCAGCGGCGCGTGCTGGCGGACCAACTCCGTGAGAACGAGCAGGTCCTCGATGCGGCGGGTGCCGGCCTCCTACCGCAGCGCGTTGTCGATGCCACGTGCGCGATCAGTGCCGCACTCGCCTTGTTCTGGGCGGAGCGTTGGACCCAGCCGGGCCTGGCAGCGCCGTATCAGTACAGCGGCCACGCCGCGACGGGCAGCCAGCTCCTCGAGGTCTGGCGCCAGAACAGCTCGGATGGAGTTCGGGACCACGCAGTGATTGATGCCTGGGCCGAGCTTCTGGGCATCGCCGACTGGTACACATGGGTTGCCGATGAGCATGACGATTCCGGGGAGAGTGAGCGCTAGTGGGCTTCCGCCATGAGTACCAGGTAGCGCTGGAAACAGTCGAGGCTTTGGGGCGTGCCGAGGGCGGCACATCGCAAAGCAGCGGTCCGAGTGAGACGCAGATCGCGCGCAACCTCGGCACTATCCTCGCCAGGGCCGGTGGCAAAGCCAGCGTCGTCGCACGAGCGGGCGTCCTCGACATCGGCTGGACGCCGAGCCCTGAGGATGCCGAGCCCCTTGCCGTGGCCATTGGTGCCCTTGAGCAAGGTTGCTATCCGGAGGGCATTCTCATTCTGCGTCTCCTCCAGAGCGCGTCTCCGCACGATCCGGCCATGCTCTACAACCTCGGCATGGCGCTCAGCGATGTCGGCGAACTGCCGGCAGCCATCGAGACGCTGGAGGCTGCGGTCGCGGCTGCGCCGCGCAGCACCAACGCAGAAGTAGCTCTGGCCGTCGCCCTGACCCGAGCGGGAGAGTCAGCACGGGCCATTCCTCTTCTGGAACACGCCGTGGAATCCGAGCCAGACAACCTCGTGGCACATCGCAACCTCGGGGCCTGTCTCCTTGAGAGCGGGCGACCCCAAGAGGCCCTGGAGCACTTTCAGTCAGCGACCACCCTAGCCCCGCGTGACGCGCTTGCCCACGTAGGGCTCGCCCAAGCCCACGAGGCTCTCGGCCAGGGCGAACTCGCTGATGCGGAGTACCGGCGCGCGCTCGAACTCGACGAATACGGGCCGGGAGCAGAACCCGCGCGCGAGGGCCTCTCACGACTGGCCGCGTCCACCTTCCGGGAGCGCATGCCCGGCGGCTTGCGCATGGACGCTGTCATGTACTTGCTCGATGCCCTCACGATCTTCCGAGGAATGGACAAGAAGGCAGTCGAACGCGTCACCTTCGAGATCGCGGCACTCGGGCGCACGGGCATAGACGTGAACGACTCGCAGCGGCAGTACAACCTCAAGTCACTGCCGGGCGAGCGCAGTGGGCTGCATCTCGTCTGCATCATGTACGCGGGCATGAAGTCGACTACACCAGAGCTTGATGCCGGCTTCGACCTTGCCGCCGAGTATCAGGCTGCCGTAAGTCTATTCGAAGCCAGAGTCCACTAGAGATAACCTGTCTATCGTCTTCATTCGGCTAGCGGTTGATCACGCGTCCAACCTTCTCCCCGTGTCATACTTCTTGAACTTGATCCCGTAAGTAGTGACTCCGCCCTCAAGATAATCAATCACTTCTGCCTTGACCGGCTCAGCGACGGATTCACTTCTTCGTGAGATACACCTCGCCGTTGACGGTGACGACGGTGACGTTCTTGAGTTCGAGGCTGGCGATGGCCTTCTTGACGCTAATGGCGGCGCCTATCTTGACGCCCTCGATCTTGGCGTTCTGCAGATCGCTCTTGGCAAACTCGCCGACAAGGTCGACGTAGATGCTTCGACGTGTTGACTTTGGGATCTCGGGAACAGCGACTAGGCGTGGCTTGGACTGCTGGCTCTTCGGCATGTGTGTCCTCCATGGGTCGGTCTGAATGGCCTGACATTTCGGGGAACTTCCGAACCTAGATTCAACTGTTGCAGGGACGGTCTGTATCACCGAGAGACACGGAAACCGATGTCCGCGTGCGTGCTGCCAGGCGAGTTGCTCAAAGGCAGCGCCAAGACACCAGCGTAGCCGCCAGGGTCCCAAGCGCCACCGCGGATGAAGCCACGCAAGCCCGTCTCATCGGCACTGCTATAGATTTGACCGATGCCATTACCGCTATTCCAACTGCCAGCTCCAGCTATGCCAGTTGCGCTGGCAGTTGGAAGACGAGACTAGTGAAGCGAGTCTTTGGCAAGACTTGCTGAACTGCGCCTTTGACCGCATTAGTTGGCTCGAGGTACATATGTCGCACCGACTCTTCCACTACTCCATTTATCTACGGTTTTTCGGTTGTTTTTTGCTGGGTTCTTTATCTACGTTGTCGTCATCGTCGCGGAAACCTTTTTTCAGTTCCTTGGCTGACTGACCGACTCCACGAGCTAGTTCTGGGAGCTTTTTACCACCAACGAAAAGCACCAGCACGATCAACGCGACTAAAATACTTAGTTCGGTTTTCCCTAGCATATAATAATCCCTCTCTCTAATAAGTTACTGCTTAGTATTATATAGCACAATGCAAGGGTTGCGCAAGGATGTGCACCGCCTGACCTATACGTTCAACTTATTGTTATTGACATTCCCTGACAGTTCCCTATACTAATACACATAAGGAGTGTAAGATTTTAGTAGAGTTTAGCTAATATAACACCATGAAACCACAAACACCTATCCAAGCGTTGTTAAGTAAGAGAGTATCTCGCAAACAATTTTTATTCTTGCTGGGTTTTGGCGTTGCATCTATTTTTGGTTTTTCAACGCTTCTACACTTCATTAGCGGTAAACAAATACCCGGTCACATTGGTACGTCAAGTAATACTCCCTCAAACACTAGTAAAAGCCCAGCCGTTGCGTCCAGCAATAGTAATACATCTGATCCAACCAGTCAGAGTACAGCTTCTTCGGGTTCATCTGCGAGTAGCAGTAGCAGCCAGTCATCAGGTTTAAGCACCAATATCAATAATTCAAATTCATCAACCGCATCTGCAGCCAACAGCCTACGCGCACATAGGTATGGAGAGTATAGGTATGGAGAGTATAAATATGGGTTATAAACTATGACAACCCGTCTGCCAAATATAAACGGCGATGAAAACGACTGGGGAACAGTCCTCAATGACTTTTTAGATGTCTCACATAATGCTGATGGTACTCTTCAATCTAACACTGTTTCTGATACCCAAGTAGCTAGTGGTGCTAACATTAATCCAACAAAGATAAATGGAACAGCAGAAGTCCAGAGTAACAAAAGTACTGATGGTACGATGGCTGCCGATTCAGATACGCTATATCCCACACAAAAGGCAGTTAAGACTTATGCTGATACGAAATCAACTGTAGCGCTTGACACTACTGCGTCAGATATTGCCCCACTTAGTACTCAAGGTGCTGGCTCGGTCGGTAAGGCCGCTGATGCGGGACACGTTCACCAGTTATCCCGACTTGATCAAGTAGCTGCACCTACGGCTGACGTTAGTCTGAATAACGAGAAGCTTACGAATGTTGCCAGCCCGACTAATGCGTCTGATGCAGCCAATAAACAATATGTCGATATGCAACTAGGTTTAACGATGGCATTAGGTTAAGAAATATAAGAGCAGAAAGGTGTTCATGAAGCAACTAATCAAGAACTACAGTTTCGACAAGACCGCCAAGACGGTCACCTTCACGGACTTCAGCTCGATTCGGCTCGACCGGATCTTGCTGATCACGGACGTAACCAACAACACTCCGCTCTACCAGTTCAACAGCGCCAGCCTCGGCGGAACAGTCAGCGGCAACGCGCTGACCTTGGCCCTCGATACCAACACCTCGGCGTTCGCCAACTCAGATTCGCTGCAGATCTACTACGACTCAGCCAGTGGCGACCCGACTTACGACGCTCCGTCAATTGCGAATGTCGCCGCCTGCAAGCTCACCAAGGGCGGCACGCCTTCCGTGCAAGTTACTTGCACGGTTGCAAGCACCGACTACCCGACCGTAGCTGCTATGCCGGCTGGCACCAAGTACCTCGTCGTCTATTGCGCCTCAGCCTGCATCGTGTCCATGGGTGAGGTCACGTCGGCGACCGTGGGCGTCTACGTCGGCGCGGGTCAGCCGACCGTCTTCCCCGTGACCGTCACCGGCACCGTTGCAGACGACAAGGCCCACGTCCAGAGTGCGACTGCGGAAGCGGTCGTCAGGTTTACCTCGATGGCGGATTGACGATGGCAGCGGAGGAAACAGGCACCATCTTCGCCAGCGGCCTAGAGCATGAGGTAGCCGCCTTTACGACCGACTTCGCTGGCAAGACGGACGCCTCCTCTATGCTCTCCCTGGCCGCGTCCAAGGCACATTCTGGGTCCAAGTCGGGCCTCGTCACCTTCGACGGTACTCATACCGTAGCCCATGCCTACAAGACGGGGCTCAACAACCTGGCCGACGTCTACGTCCGTGGATACTTCTACATCACGGGCATGGGCGGGGCCGCCGACTTCCCCAACATCGCCATCATGGCCCTCTACAGCGGCGCGACCGAGCAGCTTCGCGTAGTGTTGCAGGGCGGCGACACCGCCAGGGGGCGTCACATGACGCAGTATCGCCTGACGCTGTTGCATCCCGCCACAGCCGTCTACTCAACGGGCTACGGCTCTTGTGCCCCCGACTGCTGGCACCGCATCGAAATCCGTTACGTGCAGAGCGCCACGGTCGGCGGGGCGCAGATATGGGTCGATGGGGAAAGTCTGGGCAGCAACTTCGCGAAGGACACCAGCGCCTACCCCATCACCGCGCTTCGCGTCGGCTCAGACATCAGCACCGTAGCGCCCGCAAATACCTGCCGCCTTTGGTTCGACGACGTGCGCGTCGAGGCGACGGCCATAGGTGCCTATAACGAAGTCGTCCAGCCGCGTACTCAGAAGTTCGGCCTGAGCGGCAGCCTCGCCACCCAAGACAACGATACGGGTCAACGCGACAAGCGCATCGCCTTGGCCCAGTACGTTCACGCCAACGTCGTGCGGTTTGGTGTCGACTGGTCATACTGCGAGCCGACGACGAAGGGCACTTACGTCTGGACACGGCTCGATGGTGCGACGAACGAACTGGCCGTCGCCGGCATCGATCCGATGATCCACGTCTTCGCCTCGCCGCAGTGGGCCAACGGTGGCGCAGACCCCAACGTCGTGCCTGGCACCGACATCGACGCCACCTACCTCGCGTGGGAGGCGAACTACTGCGGCTTCCTGACCGCTCTGGTCCACCGATACAAGGCCACTGTGAAGATGTGGGAGGTCTGGAACGAGCCCAACGGACTGAGCAACTACTGGAAACCCGCCGCCAACCAGACGCAGTACAACCACTGTTACGTTGCTGCGCGGGCGGCAATCCTGGCCGAAGACCCAACGGCCAAGGTGGCCTTCTGCTTCGATGGTCCCAACGTGTCGGGGGGCGTGGCGGGCAAGACGTGGCTTCAGGCCGCCTACGATGCTGGCGTCTTCCCTGACTACATCTCCATGCACAGTTACCGGGGCGCGAACGACGACATGACCCCGCTGAAGTACACGGACAACGCAAACAACATTGGCGAACTCCACCGCATCCGAGCCGTGCAGGCCGCCAACAATGCCCTCGTCCCCATCTGGTTTACGGAGTGGGGCTACACCACGGTCAACGTCAGTCAGGCCGCGCAGGCCGCCTACGTCGCCACGTCCCTGAAGATGATTCGGGACTATTACCCCTACGTGACCGTGGCCACCTACTGGGACGACGTCGACGCTGGCGGCTCTAGGGACGGGTACGGCCTCTCAGCCGTCCCCGGAGCGGTCGGAGACTACAAGGTGTCCGCTACCTCGTTCAAGACATTCATGGAGGCGTTCCCCGCCGGGGCACAAGTCCTTTCCTCGGGTCGCTTCCCCGTCCTGTCAAGAGTCTGTAGGGGGCTGTGATCCGGGTGACAGCCCTCGCATCATGGACCGTGACCACTCCCGTGAGGAGGGACGGCCATGGATAAGGGCAAGACCGAACGCAAGTGGTACGAGATCGATGCCCAGAGCGGCGCGGTCGCCGAGGTCTGGATCTACGAGGAGATCGGCAGCGACTTTTGGGGCGAAGGTCTGACGGCGAAGAAGTTCGTCGAGGACCTGGCCGCGCTCGACGTCGAGCACATCGCTCTGCACATCAACTCGCCCGGGCGGCACCGTCTTCGACGGCCTCAACGCGACCCCGCCACCACAGGAAGTGCGCCACTGAATGGGGGCGGGTCACCTGGCTGGGTCAACTTCCCTCAGGACCCGAACCCACGTTCGCAAGTGAGACACACCCTCAACCCCGAGATCTGACTCGAACTCAGTAGCAGTCGTCTCAAGTTCGTCCAGCAGGTCGTCCCGCGACTTGCTTGCAGCACTCTGGTATTCGTCCTCCTTACGCCACAGGTAGTGCCGCAAGCAGCGCTCCTTTGTCTCTGTGAGCGGGTAGTTGAGCGTGACCGTCGAGCCTCCTCGCATGAATGTGACAGGCTTGCCTTCCCCGAAGAGGGAGAATCTGCTCGCGTCCCCGCGCAGTGTGTCTCTGCAAGCCTGGCATGAGCAGACCTCGCGGTGAAACGTCTCACCATCTCGTAGCCATCCTCTGTTGAAGAGCAGCCGGGCTACGTCACCGAATCGAAGCCTCTGATGTAGCGATGGCAGGTAGAACTTGGCCATCGGAATCCCGCCTCCCACCGGAACGACGCTCCGATCCTCACCATACTCCATCCCATGGCAGACTCCTGAGAGGAGGGACCCAAAAGAAGCGCATGACAGAAGGATGGAGAAGTATCCTCCATAGAGGTTCATCACAGGTAGGTCGTTGGACCGGAACTCACGCAACAATGTCAGTAGCCCAGTAAGAACCCCGCCTGGTGCCTTCTGCTCGCTGAGGGCGTCTACCCACAGTAGAATCCCGTCGCAGTCAGCTTCAGAGTACACGCTGGCTATTTCGCGTAGCACCCCCTCATCGAGCAGGATGTCGCGGTCTATCACAAGCTCGAGATACAAATCAGTACCCTCCAACTCGCGTACTGCAGCCCGTGCGGCAGCAGCAAGTCTCATGTTGGGATCCAGCCAGAGTCCGTAGGTCCGAGCGTCCATGTAGAAGTACGGGGCAATGACAGCTCTTGGCTTCGTCACATCGAGTTTCATCCACTCGAGGTAGTCTCGATTCTCCTCACACACCTCTTGGTTCCTGACCGTGTGCAGCTGAAACTCAACCACTCCTCGGGCAAGATTCTCGATAACATCCGGACTTAGGTCCGAGGGTACCACCGCGTGCTTGCCAGCTTTTGACTGAATCAGTGGCCCGTAGGCGTCAGCGAGGCGAGCAATCGAGCGCTTCAAGCTCCACGTACCGTCGTCGTTGTGGTTCATTACATGGATGGGATCATGCTGGAACGCGTGGGTTTGGGGATCGACTATGTATGGCTTCACTGACCGATCGCTCACGAGTCTCGCTATCGCTCCTGGCATGTGGGCAAGGCTGTTCGCGTTGAACACAAGCCAGTCATAAGAGTCGCGAAACTCAGTCAGAAAACGAGACTCCGTTGGCATGCCGAATCGCGCCAGGTGCGTACAGCTGTCCGTCATATCTCACTGCCCCCCCTGCCTTTGTGTTGGCATGCTGCAATTGCAGCTAACAACCAGCTCCTCGCGGGCTGCCACTGTTGGTCGATAAGCGTGGGTTCCACCACCACAGTGAGCGAGTCCGCTTCGTCGTCGTACAGCAGAAGTCCAACTCCCGACTGCTGACACTGATCAAGGGGAGCTGAGCGCTTGTCGACGAGTGGTAGACAGATTGCGACTTCATCACACGCGAGGCGGTGGCTGGTCACTTGCGTCAAAGCACGACGCCAGTCCCTGAGCTTGCATTCGATTGCGAGCACTCTGTCGCTATTCTCATCGACCGCGACAATGTCGATGCACTGAGACATCAGGGGTACTTCTGAATAGACGGAGTAGCCATCCCGAAGAAGAGCATCCCGCACCTTAGCTGCCATCGATGCCTCCGACATTTGTACTCCGCTCATTTCTGGCCTACCACAAACAGATCAGAGGAGGCTAGGCGTCTTAGTCGCTGAGCAGACAGGGACATGATGAGGCCGGCCGCTGTCTCCACCACGAACACGGCGATGAGAAGGAGCACGATGACACCCACCTCGACACCGGCCGCGAATCCGATGAGGACTGTCGCCAGCGCAGACACAATTGCCAGATACAGGACCATTCTCAGCCAGTCACAAAGACAGCATATTCTTGAAGCCTGTGCCGACGCCCGAGTCAGCGCGTCCAGTGACTGAACGGTCCGAGTGTAGATGCTGTGCTCCTCGGACTCCTGAGCGAAAAGCTCACGGTCCCTGTGTTCGCCGAGAAGCCGCTCTAGTGCCTTGCCTCGATGGATCATGGACGTGCGGACGATGAACTGATGGTCTTCTTTCAGGTCCTTGGCAGAAATCGAGAGCTGGGGCAGGTAGTTGATGAGGCCGCCCCACATTGCGACCCCAACCCCTGTCGCAGCTGCCCAAGCATCCATCTCGTGGACCTATCCCTTGTCTGAGTCGACACCAAGTACTTGAGATGTGATCTCAGATCTGGTGGTGGACTCAGGATACTTGGAGTAGACGTACTGGAGGATGACATAAAGAGGGGCCTCAGTGAATCTCTGCTTGAGCGCGCTCAAGGCCTCCCGTTGAGGTTGATTCAGGTGGGGCCAGAGGTTCTCTGCAACGTACCCTTCTCCGGCTTCCGAGAGCGTGAACTCCTCTCCTTCGTATTCGGTCCCCCCACTGTCGTCTGGATCAGCCTCAAGCCACATGGCGTATTCCTCAACCTCTTCAAGCTCTGGTGGCGTTGACGACTTCTCAGTGGTTAGGAAACCGATAGCCTTGAAGAACTCGATGTCGGAGAGCACCTGCTTTGAGAATGGTCCGAATCTCCATGGCTCGAAAACCGGTAGAAGCTCCTCGGGGATCACCTCGCCAAACTTGAACCTTGCGAAGAACTCCTTCTCGAAGAGGAACACCAGCTTCTGAAGGCGAGTTCTCCCCGTGATACTGCGCTTCGACGCCGCACCGACCGGTGCGTACAGCAGCAGCAGCAGAATATCCTTGCTCTTCCATTTCCTCGGAAAAATCTTTGCACCTCCTCCGCGACGACTCCCGTGACCATACATTCGACGCAAACGGATGGCATCATGTGCCATCCGCCAAGACGCAAACCGCTGTGCCAAGGATACACGTGCGCTCGGACGTGGCGTTGGACGGACACTTCACGCCGCATGGCACGCATTGTGTATCTCTTGTTGCCGATCTGGGCATGGCTCCATCCTCTCAAGGGTTGGAGCCTCCAGGAAAGCCGGGGCGGTTCAAGCGCCCGCTCGGGCGCTCTTAGAGTGGCACGATATGTTGCTTCATCCATAGCGATTGCGACGGACCAACGCTTCGAGGCTGGCTTCGTGGCTGCCCAAGGCGATCCGTCGTCCGTGGTGCGGGATGCTCATCGTGTTGGTCACCGGAGCCTCGCCGTGACCCGTTTCCTCATGCGCAGTCGTCTGCGACGGAGGCATGGAAGCGAGTCGGATTTCGTGGACGACATACCTGTTGTCGTGTCAAGAGGTCTAGCTGGCGCTCCTGGTCGCCCCGGAGCCAGCTTCGTTGACTGCCCATCCACATCGGAGCAAGCACGTCCGCCAGGTGGTCAACATCATCCTCAAGTGTGGGCAGAATTAGCTCCGGCGGCAACATCCCGAGACCGCATCGAGCCCAAAGCCGACCTGGATGGGCAGCCCCGGCGGAGTCTAATAGGGCGCCAACGGCTGAGTGGCGCACGAGCACCTCTGTTGCTGCCGCGGCTGCGCGATCATCCCCCGAGAGCATGTTCTGAAGCGAGGGCACGAGTGCCTGTGGAAGGTCGTCAAGGGCCGCAATAGCGTGTACAGCCACGAGGTCGCTTGCATCGCTGATGAAGCGAACCACAAGGTCCGAGCGGTCGGCTCCGCAACACCCGAGGCCCCAAACGCTGGCAGCGCGAAGCTCTTCGTCAAGGCTGCCGTTGCCGGCGATGGCCGATAGGCTGTCAATAGCACGGTTCGTCCCAAGCTCGGAGAGGATGAACACTGCCTCCATCGCGAGATCCGCACGATTCCAGTTCCCTGCACCAACATCTTCGAGGGATTGCGTCCACGCGTCCGGGTCCAACGAGGCAAGGCTCCCGATGGCTTCCAAGCGAACGCGGGGGTCTTCGTTCTCGTTGCCAGCGATTACTTCAAGACTCCGAATTTCAGGCCGACCGCCTAAGGATGCAGCGGCCTTCACTGCCGCGTATCTATCGAGTGCAGACTCAGCATCGAAGTGCGCTGCAAAGTCCCAGATGCCTTTGCAGTCCATTGATGCCGGTGCCCGCACTACGCCCAAGACGAAAGTGCCCTCGGCGTCAAAACGGTCGCCTGGCTGCACGTAGATGTAGGCCGGCAGCGTGGGTGGAATCCTGTACGTTTGTCTCCTGCCGTTCGCGAGCATCGTCACGACCTCGTGGTCGGCCACGGCCAACACTTCGCCGGCCTGCTTGGGGACGCGAGCAGGCCATTTGAGGTCGATCTCCGAACCCTGGGAGGCGGCCTTGCGGGCACCAAGCTTTGCGCACTCCCGGGCAGCGCGAAGCTCTGCTGCTGAGAAGTACTGTGGCTTCGAGCTACAGAAGGGATCATTGTCGTTCGGCACACAGTGAACGAAGGCGTACAGGTCATCAGGCCGCATGCCGACATCCCACTCGCGGCCTGGGGTGTCGCTATGGCTCAGCTTAATTTCCAGCGATGATTTGGCGCGAGCCTCGATGCGCGTACCGCATCGAAGACACATAAGGTCGGGTAGTCTCAGCCGCTTGAGCTTGGTCGACCACAGCTTGTTGGACATGGCGTACCGTTCAAGCTCCACCACTTCATGGCCGTGGTTCTGCGATAGGTCGTCGGACACGGCTGCGGCACCATGCGCACCCATGCTGAGGTAGCGCAGGAAGCTGTCGTCGTCCTTGAAGGCCACTAGCGCTCGTCTGCGCCGAGCAGGTCGCTGGCCTCGACACCAAGGGCACGGGCGAGAGCGTGGATGTTGTCGAGGGAGATGTTGCGCTCACCGCGCTCGACCGATCCGATGTAGGTGCGGTGCAGCCCCGCCTTTGCAGCAAGGGCCTCTTGCGAGAGACCGAGCGCCATTCGCGCGGCATGCACGCGTTGGCCGAACGCGGCCCGGTATACGTTCGTTGATTCCCGCTGCGCATCACCCATCATCGATGATAATATGGACTGCGATGACTATGAGTCGACAGACTATAGGTAGCACCGACATTCGGATTCCCGAATTCGTCGAAGTCTCCAGGGGCGATGCCGCGTACATGGCGCATTCGTACCTGACAAAGGTGCCCCTGACGGCGATCGAGCCGTTCATTAAGGCTTTGACAGCCCCGGGCGACACTGTGCTCGACCCATTCGCGGGCTCCGGCATGACCGGCGTGGCGGCGATGATGCTAGGGCGCAGCGCCGTTCTCTACGACATAAGCGTGTTGGGGCAGCACATCGGCAGCAACTACGTGAACATCATCGACGCCAACCGTCTGCGCGAGGCGGCGCATGCCGCGCTGAATAGTGCGACGGATCGCGTCGGCTGCATTTATTCCGTGCGATGCGAGAAGTGCGGCGGGGATGCTGAGCTTTCGCGGTCTGTCTGGTCTGTGGTGCTGGCATGCCCACAATGCCACGCGGACGTCGTTTTCTACGAGTCATTGTCGCAGGCGGGGTGGGCCAAGTCGGCCATGACATGCGCGGCGTGTGGCACACGGATCGTAGCCAGAGGGACTCGTCCGGTAGGCGAGGTCCCCGTTCTGGACACTATATCCTGCGCTTGTTCTTCCAAGCTCCGCGATCAGACAACCACGCCTCCGTTGCACGAGGCTTCTATCGATGGCCTCAAATGGCCCGATGTCCCCATCGGCAAGGACCGACAAATGTATCAGGCGTCTGCCCTCGGCAGACATGGCCTCGATTCCACCGCCAAGTTCTTCTCCAAACGGAACCTTGTTGCTCTGACCGCACTGAGAGATGCGATCGGAGCAGTCAAGGAGGATGGCGTCCGCAGCAAGCTGATGTTCGTATTCACTGCGATTCTCGCGCGGGCATCCAAGCGCTACCAATGGAGTCGACAGCGCCCCTTGAATGCGGCGAACCAGAACTACTACATAGCGCCCGTCTTCTATGAATGGAACGTCTTCGACCTGTTTCGGCGCAAACTAGAGGCCGTCATCCGCTCGGATAACCTGATTCGGGCACGCGTGGCGACGCGACCAAGCTCGATTCACAGCAGTGTTGAGTACAGGCTCGGCTCTGCCCGGCAGCTCGCACTCCCTGATAACAGCGTCGACTACGTGTTCACCGACCCACCATTCGGCAGCAACATCTTTTACTCCGACATGAACCTGTTCCAGGAAGCATGGCTCGGAAAGCTGACCGACAACGCCGAGGAGGCGGTGGTCGACCGTGCACAGAATGGCGGCACGCGGCGGACCGCCGGCCGCTATGAGTCGATCCTGACCGAAGCGCTGCAGGAATGCGCACGAGTGCTCAAACCCGGGAAGTGTCTCTCTCTCGTTTTTTCGAACAGTAGCGGACAGCTCTGGTCGCTCGTGGAGCGCGCTACTCGGAATGCCGGTTTCGTTATCGACCCGGACGCCCTCTCTGTGCTGAACAAGGGGCAACGGTCGGTCAAGGGTCTGGCGAGTGGGTTCGAGAACGTGGTCACGCTGGACCTGATACTCACCATGCGGCTCGCTGAGGAACGCGTGACTCCGCCACTTCATGGGCCAAGCCACGATGAGGTAGCGGAGGCCACGCGCAGGATTGTCACGGGGACGCAGGCGGAGACCCCGAGCCACGTCTATGTCGAGCTGGTGCGACAAGGCCTGCGGGATGGGTGGGACTTGGCGACGCTTGATTACGGATTCGTTTCAGACACCCTGCGCGATCTGGGGTTCCACACCGACCCGGCATCCGGGCGGTTCGTACGGGAAGCCCCTGAGCAGCGTCTATTCTGACTGAGACAAGTCTCGAAGCCGCCGCATCGAGCGCTCCGACAGCAGTCGCTCTCCACGCACAATACCGGACACGAGCCCGACCGATAGCCCACTCTCCCGCGCTGAAAACGTACACCGAGAAAGCCACATGGCCCCTAAGCTCACGCATGGTCTGAGTGCGCCTGCTATTTTGCGTCCGGGCTTAGGCCTCAATGGTGTCGCCGCGCCTTCCAGCGCAGCTCCCGAGCCTGCTTCTCCGTCAACTCGCCGCGCCAGCCGGCAAGCCGAATGAGCGCTTCTGCCTTGAACTCAGCTTCGCCGTGCAAGATGCGGTCGCCGTAACGCGTCATGTAGTCGTCGAGATAGTTGAGGAGTATCCCGAGACGCAGTTCGGCAGCTGCGTCAGCCTCTTTGAAGCGAGCGTCCTCCGCTCCCCTCGTCGGTCGGTGCATGTTCAAGCTTCTGCAATGCCAAGCTGGGCGAGAGCGATCATCGGGACTATCGCCAGGACCCAGCCCGGGTCGTCGAGTATCAAAGCGATGAGGGCGGCCGCAAAGCGAAGGGGATTCGCCGGCCGTGCGCATGCAACGTCCGGTCAAGCAGCCCAACCGAGATGCGGCCCCGCCCCGCCACGTCTGGCGGAACGAGGCCTGGCCGATGAGACGAACCAACGCTGCAGACGAGGCTTCCCTTTCGGCGTGGCGTCAGTCTGATGGCATTCGGAGCGGCTTGAAAGGGTGACGATAGGTCGATGCTGGTGACAAATGCCGAGAGCCCTTGAGTCTGTCAGTGAACCGCCATCGTCCCGGACTCAGCTTGGAGACGCGCATGAATCTGGATTTCGGCGCTGAGCCGTCTCCGCTGCAGGATCATGCGTGATCATACGCCGTCGATTCTGTCTTCAGTCTCTTCGAATCACGCCAGGTGGAACTATGACGAAGTAATCATCCGGGGGGTCATCGAACCACACCGGCCCTTCGTCTTCGCGGGCTTGAGAGTACCGACCCGGTTGTCGCCCAATGATGTCGCGGTACAGCGCCGCAGCGTCCTGGGTAAATACGACCGTTCTCCCGTGGCTCCCTGGGCCCGCGAAAGGCGCTCCACACTCCCACAAGCCTTTCGTCATGACGTGCAACACCGTGTTCCCGAACCTACCTCCGACGTTGCGCAGTGTCTCGTCCGGGAAGAGGTGCTGCAGGGCAATGCATAGCCCCAGAAGATCGTTCGCCAATTCGGAGCGATCCTGGTCGGTGGGGAGGTTCGCATACACGTCGCGCCGCATTGCCCGGGCATGTGAGGGTGCGCTCAGGAGTTCGAGCCACTCCGCATGCAGGGTCCGACCCTCATCGTCTTGGCAGAGGTTCGTCACGAAGACCTCGGCCGTATCGGGATGGCTCTCGGCGAGAACCGATTGCAGCTTGTCAACCTCACCGGCGACAAATGGACGGCCTGCCTGCACAGCCTGCCAGCGATTCGAGGGGAGGCTCTCTCGCACATAGTCGCGGCCAGTGCGATCTCGCAACAGAGCCCTGAGGTATCGGTGGAAGTACGCGTAGTTCCTCAAGGCCGAGTCACTCTCGGACGCGCTGGAGTAGGGAGCCAGGTGAGCATCGACATCCTTCTGGCCAAACGTCCATCGCTGGTCGGCATGCTGTTCTGGATGCGAGAAGAAGTGATCACGAAAGCTGAACGCCTGGAGCCATGAGTGAGAGTCGCGGGTCAGGTCTCTGAAGACTGCGAGCGCGGCGTGGTGGACAGCATGAACCGCGAAGCCGAACCAGACGCAGAGACTGTAGGCATCGATGCAAACAAGAACTGGCTGGGCATATCGATACAGCTGGCGCGCAGCCTGCTGGGCTTTTGCCGACAGCACCACATCAGAAACAGGGAGTGCGCCGCTGCTGAATTCCTTCCGTAGCCCTCCAACCACACGAGGCAGAAGCCTCTTGCGTCGAGGGTAGTACAGCGGAAAAAGGTCAACCTTCTTCTCGCCCTTCATGTGCGTCAGCCGATCGGTCACGCTCATGTTGTGGAGGTCGTCCTCGATGGCGAACAGGACATTGCCGACGTGGCGGTCCGTTGCATCCCGGCAGTCCTCGATGATCCTCACGATTGTCTCGCGGACCCGCTCGGCAAGTCGTAGTCGCTCGTCAGGGTCCGCCAAAGCGTCATCATCGAATAGGGCCTCGAGGATGCCCGGGAGGCTCTCGAGGTTCTCCGTCGTCAGCCCCCCGCCGCAGCGCCCGAACGACTCAACCGCCGCCTGCAGGTCGCTCACCTTCCGCTTGCCAGACATCGACCTCCTCTACACCGCGCCGCCACGTGATTCGTTCTGCGCAGAGCCGCAATTTGCGGCACTCCACGCAAATAGTCTCACAAAGATCGCGAAAACTTTGGCACAAGACAGCTGACGCCTTCAGGCCCTAGCCTCATCTCAGCGGCATTCGCCGCCCCGTTTCATTCAACACGGAAAGGACGGCCAATGTCAGACATCACACTCTTCAACAGCGGAATAGGCGGCCAACTCGATCGCACGGCTCGTTCCACCAAGCGAGCACTGGCGCAAGTCCACGTACAGGGCTTGGTAGCGGCTGCCAAGGTGGACGAGGCAGCGTACGTGGCTGAGGTCGCCATTCAGGAGATCGGGATTCTCTCCATGGACGAGGCGCTCTTGGTTGAGCGCACTCCGCACGCTGCCGGTCGGGCCAAGGTAATCGTCGACACCTTCACCGCCGTCGCCGCCGGCGTCGTGGCGCACATGGGTCGCTGACCATGACTGCCGTTGACACAGCCATCGCAGTTCTCGCGCTGTTTCTTACAGCGGCGATCAGCATCGACCTCGCTGCTCCTGCAATCGCCGAATACCTGAGGCAGCGACGCGTCGTACGCCAGAGCGCGCTCGACTCCCAAATGCAGGCCATGAACGCAGCTCGACAGCTCTCAGTCATGGCCTGGCAGGCGCGGCATCAGATGTACCGCCTCGGCAACGAGATGCGCCATCACGATCCCGAGTCAGCGCATTCGCATCGTACCACGCCCACTCAATACAAGTAGGCCTCGACCAGAGACGTCACATGAACGAATGGCTGAAGAGAATCATCACGATGCTGCTCGTCATCGTCTGCATCGCAGGGGCGACGCGGCTGGCCTGGGAACTCCTCAGGCCAGCCGTGCCTACCCTGATCGCTCTGCTCGTCGCCTTTGTCGTGTTGCGGTTCGTGCTGCGACGTCCTCAGGGGTGGTAGGCCTCCAGAGGTCAAAGACTCCCGCTCGGTGTTGTGGAATCTACAAACCCTATTGACTGATGCATTAACGCATCGTTTACTGGTAAGTGACTAAGGCTGATGCATTGATGCATCGTAGAGAAGTTGGTCAGAAGGGAGGTTGAAATGGCTAAGAAGGAACCCGGTCGCCGGATCT
>Ga0066794_10000032_pt1 | contig 31124 bp, 31 predicted proteins | sample PersoiDNA2013190_FD_70945 | JGI IMG/M metagenome (GOLD analysis project Ga0066794, IMG submission 70945) | Permafrost soil microbial communities from the Arctic, to analyse light accelerated degradation of dissolved organic matter (DOM) -... | ecosystem: Environmental > Terrestrial > Soil >... | reverse complement strand
GAGTTCCCCGGAGAGGATAAACGTAAGTGGAGGGGACGTAAGACCGGCCGCATCAAGCCGGCAGACCCCCGGGAAACGTCAACCGGATTTGGCATAGGATGCCATATTTCGGGGAACGGTTTAGGTTTAGCCCGGCCTCTCTGGGCCGGGATGCATGAATCAATACGCGGGGACCTTCTTCAGGCGTTCGTTCGGCGGGAATGGTGATTAATTGCGGATAGGGGTCCTGGCCGATACGCATCTTTCGGGAAAGCCCGTACCTGATTACGTGATAGCGGCGCTCGGGCGGGTTGACCTGATCCTTCACGCCGGCGACATCCTCGAGATGTCCATCATCGAGCAGCTTTCCGGGGTTGCCGATACGATGGCGGTGCGTGGCAACATGGACCTCCCGGACGTGGCTCACAGCCTTCCGGCGAGGAGGTTCATCGAGATCGGAGAGTTTAGAATAGGGCTTACCCACGGGCAGGGCGGCCCTTCCGGCATCGTGGAGAGGGTGGCTTCCGAGTTTCGGGAAGTTGATTGCATAGTTTTCGGGCACACCCACAACGCGCTTGTACAGGAAAGAGAGGGGGTCCTTTTTTTCAACCCCGGGAGCCCGACGGACAGGAGGTTCACCAGGAGGAACACGCTCGGTATCCTCGAGGTTGGCGACAGGATAGTGCCGCGGATAATAGAGATCGAAGAGCCACTGGACGGGGGCGGAGGTTGAAGGGAGTGTTGCGAGTGATTGACCACAAGTTTATCGGCAAGGAGTACGAGCCGACCGAGTACGAGATAGGCCGGGAGAAGATGAGGGAGTACGCCCGCGCCGTCGGGGACGAAAACCCGCTGATAATGGACAACAAAGCGGGCAAGGCCAGCGAGTACGGCGACTGCGTCGCGCCACCGGTCTTCGCCTCGGTCTATAATCTGATGGGCGCCGCCCAGCTCTTCTTCGACCAGGAGGTCAAGGTGAACATGGCGATGCTGGTACACGGTGAGCAGGAGTTCCAGTTCCACAAGCCTGTCAGGCCGGGCGATGTAATCACCACGACGGGCAAGATCGTGGACATAGCGGAGAAAGGCAGCAACGACCTTGTAGTGTACGAGGCGCGCTCGGTGAACCAGGACGGCGAGCTCGTGACCGTCGGCAGGGCGACGTTTGTCATAAGGGGGGGTAACTAGGATGGCTGTTTTATTTGAGAATGTGAATATCGGCGATGAGATACCCCCGCTCGCAGTTCAGCTCGACCAGATGATGCTCTGGATATACGCAGGCGCCAGCGGGGACTTCAACCTGATTCACGTGGACAGGGAGTTCGGCGAGAAGGTCGGGCTCGGAGGGACCATCGCACACGGCCTTTCCTCGATGGCCCGCATGGGCCGCTGCGTAACTGACTGGGTCGAGGATCCAGGAGCGCTCAAGCAGTTCAAGGTCCGCTTCAGCGCACCGGCGAGGCCGGGCGATACGGTTACTTTCAAAGGTAAGGTAACGGACAAGAAAGAAGAGGATGGCAAAAAAACCCTCGTGTTGGAGGCGTGGGCCGACAATCAGGACGGCGCGCAGGTCCTGAGCAAGGGCATGGCTGTTGTAGAGCTCTAAAGCGAAGGGGCCTGCCGGTAACGATGTGTGGGCGGGCCCCTTTTGTTATACTAAGCCAGAAATCGAAAAAGAGTGCTTGGAGGTGCGTGTTGATAAGGTTGGTGATCCCCAAGGGCAGCCTTGAGGAGCAGACGATGTCGCTGTTGAAAGATGCCGACCTCGCCGTCCAGCGGAGAAGCGACCGCGAGTACTCCGCCAGGATCGACGACGAGAGGATATCGCAGGTAGCCATCCTTCGCCCCCAGGAGATTGGCAAGTACGTGGAGGAGGGGTTGTTCGACCTCGGCATAACGGGGCTCGACTGGATAGTGGAGACCGACGCCCGGGTCGAGATCCTCGCGGACCTCCCCTACTCGAAGACCGGCGGCGGCCGCAACTTGAGGATAGTGCTGGCAGTGCATCGGGAAAGCGGCATCGAGAAACCGGAGGATATTCCGCCCGGGACCAGGGTGGCCACGGAGTATACCAACATCGCCGAGCGCTATTTCGAGAAGCTGGTGATACCCGTGAAGGTGATTCCATCCGCCGGCGCGACGGAAGCGAAGGTGCCCAACATCGTTGACGCGATCGTGGAGATAACCGAGACGGGCGCTACTCTCAGGGAGCACGGCCTTGAGATAATCGGGGACGTGCTTGAGACATCCACAAAGCTGATCGCCAACGTGGAGAGCTACAAGGACCCCGCTAAACGTAAGCTCATGGAGGAGGTTCGAACAATCCTGCTCGCGGCGCTGGAGGCCCGCGGTAAGGTCCTTTTGAAGCTGAATGTCGGGGTGGAGGAGCAGCAGGCGGTCCTCGACCTGCTTCCCGCCATGAGGTCGCCGACGGTAAGCCCGCTCGCCGACGGCGGTTTTGCGGTGGAGACCGTGGTCGAGAAGAGCCGGGTGAACGAGCTCATCCCACGCCTGAAGGAGAGCGGGGCCACCGCCATCCTCGAGATACCGCTCGGCAAACTGGTGCCATAAGGTAACCGTTCTCACGCGTTGCCGGGATTGATAGATTTAGTTCTTGCCATGCCGGCGGCATTTGCTTATAATACTCCGCAATATTCTGCCGATAATGTATAAGACACGTATAAATATAGAGGGTTTTGTCGCATTTTCTGGAGCGAAAGTTGATGGAGATGGAGATTACTAACTCGGAACCAAAGGACGAGGTCTTCCTCACAGAGGATGGGCGTAAAAGGCTCGTCGAGGAGCTCGACGAGCTCAAGAACAACAAGCGCCGCGAGGTCGCGGAGCGCCTCAAGAACGCCATAAGCTACGGCGACCTCATGGAGAACTCGGAATACGACGACGCCAAGAACGAGCAGGCCCGCATAGAGCACAGGATCGACCAGGTAGAGACCATTCTCGCGAAGGCCAAGATAATCGACCGCCGGCATGTCAAGACCAAGGAGGTCGACATAGGGTCCCTGGTAGAGATCAGGCAGGTCGGCGCCGAGAGAAAGCAGGCTTACCGCATCGTGGGGTCGGCGGAAGCGAACCCCGAGAACCACATGATCTCCTACCAGAGTCCTGTCGGCCGCGCCGTGATGGGGCACAAGGTCGGGGACGTCGTGCTGGTGAGCGCTCCCGCAGGTGACATCAAGTACAGGGTCGTTTCCATAAAGAGGTAACCGCGGCAGTCCCGGGTAAATACCTTCCTTTTACGCCCGTAGATGGTATTCTTTTCATGTTACTGCAAGGTCGGAAATGCGCCGGGAGGATGTAGATGGAGCAAGCGGAAATGCCGGGCGGCATAGAGGAATCGGCTGAGCGGGAAAGCGAGCTGATGAAGGTCCGGCGCTCCAAGCTCCAGAGGATGATCGAAGACGGGGCCGAGCCCTTCAAGCCTCTGTACAGATCCCCGGGGGAAATCGTGCTTTCCGGGATACTACACGAGCGGTTCGCAGACCTGGAACCCGGGAGCGGCTCGGGCAAGACCGGTTCCGTGGCGGGAAGGCTCATGGCCCTGCGAGAGCACGGAAAAGCCGCTTTCGCCGACCTTTCCGATTCAAACGGGAAGATCCAGTTGATACTGCGGCAGGACCTCCTGGGAGAAGAGGCTTACAGGGGGTTCCTGGATCTCGACATTGGGGACTTGGTTGGGGCGTCGGGGGAGGTGGTCCGGTCGAAAAGGGGAGAGCTCTCCATCGCGATCAGCTCCTTTGAGCTTCTCTCGAAGTCCCTGCGCCCTCTTCCCGAGAAGTGGCACGGGCTTAAGGACAAGGAGACTCGCTACCGTCAGAGGTACCTCGACCTTCTGATGAACCCGGAGGCCAGAAGGGTACTCGAGGCGAGGACAGCGGTGGTCAAGGAGCTCAGGCGCTTTTTAGACGACAGGGGCTTTACCGAGGTCGAAACGCCGATGCTCCAGCCGGTCCCGGGTGGAGCATCGGCAAGACCTTTTATGACCCACCACAACGCGCTCGGTATGGACCTGTATCTGAGGATCGCTCCGGAGCTCTACCTCAAGAGGCTGCTGGTAGGCGGTTACGACAGGGTCTTCGAGATAAACCGCAACTTCCGAAACGAGGGGATAAGTGCAAGGCACAGCCCCGAGTTCACGATGCTCGAGGCCTACGTGGCCTTCGTGGACTACCGGTACCTCATGGATTTCCTGGAGGAGATGATCGCCACTGTGGTGGAGAGGGTCCATGGAGCAGGTGAGCTCGAGTTCGCGGGCGAGAGAATAAGCATAGCCCGTCCATGGAGGCGGCTTACCATGCTGGAGGGGCTATCGGAGTATGCCGGCATAGACGTGGACCTCGAGACCGACCCGTCCAGGCTGAAGTCGATATCCGAGGATAACGAGGTGGAGGTGCCGCCAGGAGCTGGTCCCGGTTGGATTATAGCGGAGCTTTACGAGAAGCTGGTGGAACCGAGGCTGATACAGCCGACCTTCGTATTGGACTACCCGGAGGAGATCTCACCGCTGGCCCGTGGCAAGCGGGGCTCGCCAGGGTTGACCGAGAGGTTTGAGATACTTGTAGCGGGGCAGGAGGTTGCGAACGCCTTCTCCGAACTCACCGACCCTGTCGAGCAGCGCCGAAGATTCGAGCAGCAGGCTGCCAAGGCGGCCGCCGGGGACGAGGAGGCACACCGTGTGGACGAGGATTTCCTGACCGCGCTGGAATACGGCATGCCACCGGCCGGTGGCATCGGCGTGGGGGTCGACAGGCTGACCATGCTCGTAACCGGCTGCCAGAATATCAGGGACGTCATCATCTTCCCGCACCTGAGGCCGCGGGAAGGTAGGTCAACCACCTGAGCCTGTCGAATTGGTTATCGAGGACCGCGACAGGCGAGAATCACTATTGGCGGATGTCATCATAATCACGCGCCAGGCGTTATAGTATTTTAGAGGGAACAGAATAGCCCCGCCGGGGGACAGGGTGTTTTAGATGAACATATTTTGTGACGAATGCAAGAAGAATATCGCCACAGTCTTCCTGACCAAGATCTCGGGTAACGAGGTCTCCAGGGTGCAGCTCTGCGAGGAGTGCGCCAAGAGGATGGAGGAGACGACGGAGGCCGCGAACCTGCTCGCCTTCCTGCCCCACATCATCTCCGGCCTGCAGGGGATGGAGGAGCAGCTTGTCGATGACGTGCTCTCCAGCGAGCTGATAACCTGCAAGTTCTGTGGCACCTCTTTCAACGATTTCCAGAAGATAGGCTTCCTGGGGTGCTCGAAGTGTTACGAGGCTTTCGGCGAAGCGCTTGAGAACGTGATTCGCGATTTCCAGGAAGCTGGCGAGCACATCGGCAAGATGCCCCGGAAGATCTCCGAGACGTCCAGGCTCCGCAGGAAACTCATAGAGCTCGAGCGGCACCTCGAGCGCCAGATCGCGGAGGAGGAGTACGAGTCCGCCGCTGCGGTGAGGGACGAGATACGGGAGATCGAGACGATGATCGATACGGAGGGCAAGAAGCGTGAGCACTAGTGAGGCCGCGAGCCCCGGCGTTGATTGGATGGTAAAGAAGGGTCCCGGGTACCCGCTGGTGATATCCTGCCGCGCGCGGCTCGCCAGGAACCTTGAGGGACTGCCGTTTCCCTCCGCTGCCGACGAGGGAGACCTCGAGCGCACGAGGGGCATGGTGCTGGAGGCGGTTTCGCGCCGCGTGGCGCGAGAAAAGGAATGGGACATCAAGTTCGCCGAGGAGGTAAGCCGCGAGGAGCTGGAGCTGATGGCGGAGGAGCACATGACCAGCCCCGCCTTCGGAGAGAGGGCGTCCGGCAGGGCGCTGGCTGTCCGCTGGCGCGATTCCAGAAGCGTCGTCGTTAACGAGGAAGACCACGTGAGGATACAGTCGATACTGCCCGGCGCTCAATTCATGAAAGCCTGGAAGATTGCCGATAAGATAGATAGCCAGCTGGAAAGCGAGGTCCAGTACTGTTTCGACCAGAAACTGGGATACCTGACGTCTTGTCCCAGCAACGTTGGGACGGGGCTTCGCGTATCGGCGATGTTGCATCTGCCGGCTCTCTCGATAACCGGCGAGATCGCCAAGACGATAGCCGCGCTGGGGCAGGCGGGCATATATGTACGAGGTCTTTACGGTGAGGGATCCGGAGTCGCCGGGAACATCTTTCAGATCGCGAACCGGAAGACGCTCGGGAGCACCGAGGAGAGCATCGTCTCGCACATCGAGATGATCACGAGGCAGGTGGTGGACAAGGAGAGGACCGACAGGAAGATGATGCTTCGGGAGTCGCCGCTGGAACTCGCCGACCGGGTGTTCCGGGCTCTCGGGATCATCGAAAGGGCGAGGCGGATGGGCTTCTATGAAGCCCTGGAGCTGCTTTCGCTCGTGAAGCTTGGGGTCGAGACGGAAATTATCCCGATAAAAGATTTCAGCATGATGGAGATAGTTGTGGGCATCTGCCCGTACCACATCCGCGGCGTACTGGGCAACGAGGCCGAAGACGAGGACGTGGACGCCGAGAGGGCACCGGGCCTCCGCAGGCTCCTCGAGTTGTAGCGGGTATGATTTTGTGGGCAGTATCCCTTAGAATATACGTGGGAGGAATGATAAGTTGTTCCAGAGGTTTTCAGACAGCGCGAGAAGGGTTGTCGTCCTGGCCCAGGAGGAGGCCAGGAAAATCAACCATAACTACATAGGCACCGAACACCTGCTCCTGGGCCTCATCCAGGAAGGCGAAGGCATCGCCGCGAGGGCTCTCGAGGCCATGCACGTGGAGCTGGACGCGGTCCGCGGACAGGTCGTGGAGATAATCGGGCTCGGCTCTACGCCCCCGAGCGGACACATCCCGTTCACGCCCCGGGCGAAGAAGGTGCTCGAGATTTCGCTCAGAGAGGCTCTCCAGCTCGGGCACAACTACATCGGGACCGAGCACATACTGCTGGGCCTGATTCGGGAGGGCGAGGGAGTAGCAGCCAAGGTGCTGGTGAAGCTGGGCGTGGACCTGGAGCGATTGAGGAACCACGTGCTGAAAATGCTTTCGGGCGCTCCGTCCGCGGGCGAGCTGGGAGGCATGGAGGGAACGGCGGGCACTCTGATGCTGGACCAGTTCGGGCGGAACCTCACGGAGCTCGCCGCCCAGAATAAACTGGACCCGGTCATCGGCCGCGAGAAGGAGATCGAGCGGGTGATGCAGGTTCTCTCCAGGAGGACGAAGAACAACCCTGTTCTGATCGGCGAGCCCGGCGTCGGCAAGACGGCTATAGTAGAAGGGCTTGCCCAGGCCATCACAGCTAACGAGGTGCCGGAGCTATTGCGCGGCAAGCAGCTCTACGCGCTGGACCTCGGGGCGCTGGTCGCTGGCTCCCGTTACAGGGGCGATTTCGAGGAGCGCTTGAAGAAGGTGATCAAGGAGATCCGCAGCCGCGGGGACATCATCCTGTTCATTGACGAGCTTCATAACCTCGTGGGCGCTGGAGCTGCGGAGGGAGCGATAGACGCGGCAAGCATCCTTAAGCCCGCCCTTTCCAGGGGCGAGCTGCAGACGATTGGCGCCACCACCATGGACGATTACCGCAAGCACCTGGAGCGGGACGCGGCTCTCGAGCGGCGTTTCCAGCCGATAAAGGTGGAGGAGCCGACGGTTGATCACACGATAGACATCCTGAGAGGCCTCAGGGATCGCTACGAAGCGCACCACAAGGTCCAGATAACCGACGATGCGATCGTTGCCGCCTCGCGCCTCGCGCACAGGTATATATCAGACCGGTACCTGCCCGATAAGGCCATTGACCTTATCGACGAGGCCGCGAGCAGACTGCGCATGCGCGCGATGACCGCACCCCCGGACGTGCGGGAGAAGGAGGACCAGCTCCACAAGCTGAGGCAGGAGAAGCAGAGCGCGATAGCGGCGCAGGACTTTGAGAAGGCCGCCCTGTTGCGCGACAGGGAACAGGAAATAGTCCTGGATATCACCGAGAGCGAAAAGGACTGGAAGATACCCGAGGAAAGCCAGCAGATGCAGGTGACCGAGGACGACATAACGGAGATACTCTCGTCCTGGACCGGCATCCCGGTCTACCAGCTCACCGAGGAGGAGACCGAAAAGCTTCTCCGCATGGAGGAGGAGCTTCACAAGCGGATAATCAGCCAGAACGAGGCCGTGGTCGCTGTTTCTCAGGCGATCAGGCGCACCAGGGCGGGCCTGAAAGACCCGCGCAGGCCGGGTGGGTCCTTCATATTACTCGGGCCCTCGGGCGTCGGGAAGACGGAACTCGCACGGGCGCTAGCCGAGTTCCTGTTCGGGAACGAGGACGCGCTTCTGCAGATCGATATGTCCGAGTACATGGAGAAGCACAGTGTCTCACGCCTGGTAGGATCGCCGCCGGGGTATGTCGGCCACGAGGAGGGCGGGCAGTTGACCGAGGCGGTGAGAAGGCGCCCGTTCTCGGTAGTCTTGTTGGACGAGATAGAGAAGGCGCATTACGACGTGTTTAACGTGCTGTTGCAGATACTTGAGGACGGAAGGCTGACGGATGCCCAGGGACACACCGTGGACTTCCGCAACGCCATAGTCATCATGACGTCCAACCTGGGTACCAAGGAGATACACAAGGCGGCGCCGCTCGGCTTCCACAGGACCGGCGAGTCTTCGCTCCAGTATGAAGAGATGAAGGAGAATGTAACCGGGGAGCTCAAGCGGACGTTCCGTCCCGAGCTGCTGAATCGCATCGACGACATCATTGTCTTCCAGGAGCTGACCACCGAGGATGTCAAGCTGATTGCCGAGCTCCTCCTCAACAGGGTCAGGGAACAACTTAAGGACCATGATCTCAGGCTTGATGTGAAGGATGCAGCCATGGAAATACTGGTAAAAGAGGGGTTCGATCCGTCGCTCGGCGCTCGTCCATTGAGGCGGGCGATAACCCGCCTGATCGAGAACCCTGTATCGGAGGCGATCCTTCGCGGGCAGTTTACGGGCGGGCACGTGATCGTTGTGGACGAAAAGGAAGGACGCCTCATATTCGAGGTCAGGGAGGACACGGAAGTGGCCACGGTCGGCGCAGAGTAGGGGTCAGACCACTTTTGTTGCATTCCCGCGCGAATGCCAGCTATCCCTCGCAATGCAACAAAAGTGGTCTGACCCCATTTTGGGGAGGCAACGGTGCGGGTCGATCCACCCAAAGAAAAACAAGAGGCCTTGATCGAGATTCTCGAGAAAGTGTCTCCCGGCTCCGAGCTAAGGGAAGCGGTTGACCGCATTCTCCGGGTGGGTTCGGGAGCGTTGATAGTGGTATGCAACCTTGCGGAGCTCAGGCCCATAATGTCAGGCGGGTTCAATATAGACTGCGAGTTCACGGCGCCCAGGCTATATGAGCTCGCCAAGATGGACGGCGCTGTGGTCGTGGATAAAGAACTGCGTTCGATACACTGGGCGAACGTCCATCTCGTCCCGGACCCCTTGATCCCGACCCACGAGGCCGGTATGCGCCACCGTACTGCAGAGAGGGTCGCCAGGCAGACCAACGCTTTCGTGGTTGCGATATCGGAGAAGATGAAAACCGTTTCGATATACGTCGATGAAGAGCACTTCACCCTCGAGAGCATACCGCTTGTGCTGGCCAAGGCGGACCAGGCCCTGCAGACGCTCAGCCGCTACCGCGCGAGGCTGGAAAAGGAGTTCAGCCATCTGAATATGCTTGAGATCGAGGACATGGTGACCCTGCGGGACGTTGTTAAAGTGGTGCAGCGCGCCGAGACCGTCTTCCGCATGGCGGATGAAGTTCGTTTCCAGGTGAGTGAGCTGGGAAACGATGGCAGGCTGGTCAGCCTGCAGCTCAACGAGCTCATGGCGGGCGTGGGGAAGGTGCGAAGGCTGCTTGTGACAGACTACTACATACCCCGCGACGAGAGGGGGCCGGCAGAGGTGATGAACGACCTCGGGAACCTCTCCGCGGACGAGCTGATGGATGACTCCTCGATTGCCAAGGCGCTCGGGTACCGTATCTCGGTGGAGCTTTTGAACAAGGTTGTGCGCCCGCGCGGTTACCGGGTGCTTTCGATGATCCCCCGTGTTCCCGGCAACGTGGTCGAAAAGGTGGTTGCCCGGTTCGATAACCTCAAGAACATAATGCGGGCCTCGCCGGCTTTGCTTGACGAGGTTGACGGCGTGGGCGAGAGAAGGGCTCTCGCTATAAAGGAAGGGCTCGACCGGCTCTCGGAATCGATAATGATGGAGGGCTATGCCTGACCCGGCTCTCTGGACCGCGCACGAGCGACGGCTATTTCTTCGGCTTGAGTAGCCCGTACTTGATGGTGCAGAAGCCTACCGGCCCCGGTTTTTCAACCCCCAGGAGCTCCGCGTTTCTCTTGAGCACCCGCGATATCGACAGAAGCCCGGTGGGGAGGATAGGGCAGAGCGTGGGCTCCCCCCGGCTGCGCAGCACCTCGTTTCCGTGACATATGCTGCACTGTTCCACCTGGATGCGGAGCTCGTCTCCCTCAATTGACACATTTGCGCTCCCGGCAAACCCGAGCTCATCCTTCAGGAACTCTTGAAACTTCTGCCGGAACTCCTCTTCGTCGACGATCGGCCCGCCGAGTTCAGCCTCCCAGTCCTTCACCCATTCGGAGGCGATCCTGGTCTTTAGCTTCTCCGTCCGGTCCTTTGTCGCCATCACCATGGCCGCGTGGTATTTCTTGACGAACTGGCCTGTTTTTTCTGGCATGGCGCCTTCCCGACGCTAACCGCTTATGAACATGGTTGAACACAGCATAATTATTTTATTTTCGGATGCCGTGGCTTGCGGGCCACTAGGTGAGGCTGTAGACGCCGAGCGTGGCGATGCGGTCGTTCTCCTTCTTTATGATGTCGTGAAGGTCAATCCCCGTCAGGGTACAGATGGCCGCGAGGAAAAACAACGAAGCCCCCATTTCCTCCTCTATTACCTCCGAGCAATTGGGGCAGAGGTGGCCTTCCAGGTGGGTCTTGACGTACTCACTCATCTCGCTGAGGCTGGCGTTCGCGGGTAGCGCCTGCTTGCCAGCTTTTATCTTCAGGCAACCACAAGACGTGACGGACTTCGCCAGCGCGCGGTTGACGCGCGCGCACGAGTCCTGGTATTTCGTCATCACGTCGAGGATGCTGCGGTGCCGGATCAGGTGAAGGGATACTGTCTTCTGGAAGTCATTACAGGTTTGCTCTAGTTCCCTCGGCATCTCTTAACCTTCCGTTTGGCCATGCTTAAGCCGTTGCCCTATTATATTGGCGTATTTCAGAGGGTGTCAAGAAATCCTGTTGTTATGCGCTATCTTGCCTGGTGGAGCCTGTTATGGTACGATGTCTGTGCTTCGCCTTGCTTAAATGTTGGGATTCTCCGAAAATGATTTTTACGTCTTTTAGCAGGCATTAGGAATATATTTCCCCCTCGCAATATCTTCTACAGCGCCTTCGCCCGGGGGCCCTGGGGACGGATAAAGCGGTCACGAAAGGAGATGTTCAAAGTTGTTCAACGTTGGAGACAAGGTCGTTTACCCGCATCACGGGGCCGGGGTCGTCGAGAGGATCGAGGAGCGAGACGTCGAGGGAGAGAGAAAGAAATATTTTATCCTGAGCCTTTGCAGGGGAGATCTGAAGGTCACCGTTCCCGAGGAGAGCACAGAGTGCGTTGGGTTGAGGGGCGTCATAGGAAAGAGCGAGGTAAAGTCCGTGTTCGAAGTGCTGAATCAAGGCCAGAGCAAGATGCCTACGAACTGGAACCATCGTTACAAGAAGAACCGCGACAAGATAAGGAGCGGTAGCGTCTACCAGGTGGCGGAAGTGGTGCGGAACCTGTCGATACGTGACCGAGAGAAGGGCCTTTCAACCGGAGAGAAACGCATGCTCAACCAGGCGAGGCAGATCCTGTTGAGCGAAATCATTTATGTGCTTAACATAGACGATGAAAAAGCTTCCAAGATGCTCGACGACGTCTTCTCCCGGAAGTAGACAGCAAGAGCAGCTTGCTGAAGCCCGGAGGTCTTATCTGTGGTCGTTGTTGCGATTCGCCTGATAGGCATGTTCGTCTGTTCATACGGCGGCTACAGGATCGCGGACATCCTCAACGATAACTACATTCTGAAGAACCCCCAGCAAGTCCTTTCCATTGCCCTCGGGATCATCCTGGGTTTATTAGTGGGATACGTGCTCGGCGGCGTGGTGGGAAGATATGTGGCCGACCTGCTCGGGCTTCTTGACAATTCCCTTTACAGGGTGTCCGGCGTCGAGTTGTTCTTCGGCCTGATGGGGGCATTGGTCGGTTTGCTGGGAGCGCTTATCCCTTCTATCGCGCTGTTTCGTTTCGGATACCCAGGGGACATAATTGCAATTGTACTGCTCGTCTTATGCGGCTTTCTCGGTGGGCGTATCGCTATTCTCAAGCGTTCGGAACTCTCATCGATGTTGAAGCTCGGACCGAGCATGGCGAAATCACCGGTGGAGAGGAACGCCACGATCCTCGACACGAGCGTCATAATCGACGGCCGGATAGTGGACATCGTGAAGGCGGGTTTCATCGAAGGGTCAATGGTGGTGCCCCGGTTTATCCTGGAGGAGCTCCAGTCGATAGCGGATTCAGCTGACAACCTCAAGAGGGGCCGCGGGCGGAGGGGCCTGGACGTGTTGAACGCCCTGCAGCGCCTTGACAACACGAGCGTCGAGATCGGCGACCAGGATTTCCCGGAGATAACCGATGTCGACGGCAAGCTGATAGAGCTCTCGAAGCTCACCGGTATGCCGCTGACAACGAACGATTTCAACCTGAACAAGGTGGCTGAGATCCAGGGCGTAAGGACCCTGAACATCAACGCCCTGGCGAGTTCTCTTAAGCCCGTTGTGCTCGCGGGCGAGGAGATGAAGGTTAAGATAGTCCGGGAGGGGAAGGAGTCCGGGCAGGGCGTTGGTTACCTTGATGACGGCACGATGGTGGTGGTGGAACAGGGGAAGAAGAAGCTGGGCTCGGAGGTGACGGTCGTGGCGACCAGTGTCCTGCAGACCCCTGCCGGAAAGATGATCTTCAGCGACCTCCGCGAAGAGCACCAGGGGGGCTAGGCGTTGGTCTTCGGGGTTATTACCGCGGCCGGCGCCGGGCTCCGGCTGCAGGGGGAGACCACCAAGCTCGAGGTAGAAGTCCTTGGCAAACCCCTGGTTCTCTATGCTCTCGAAGCCTTCCAGCGCGCTCCCTGCGTGGAGAGTCTCATCCTGGTCGTCCCTCCCGAACGCCTGGATGCCTGGCCGGTCTCGAGACTGCTCGATGCCGGTATTGGAAAGGCAGTGGCGGTTGCCGCTGGCGGGCCGACCCGTCAGGAATCCGTCTACCTGGCGCTCGAGGAAATTCCGGATGATAGCGGGACGGTCGTCGTGCACGACGGCGCGAGGCCACTTGTGACGCCGGATATGATAGAGGCGGCCTGCTCCGCCGCCCGGGCCGAGGAAGCCGTGATCACGGCGGTTCCGTTGACCGATACCGTCAAGCAGGTTGAAGGGGGGAGGGTGATTCACACGCCCGACAGGGAGAAGCTGGTGGCGGTTCAAACCCCCCAGGCCTTTTCCCTGCAGTTATTGAGAGAAGCGCACAGGCAGGCAAGACAGGAGGAGTTCCAGGGCACCGATGACGCCTCGCTCGTCGAGCGTCTGGGAAGGACCGTCGTAGTGATCGAGGGTAGCCGCGAGAACATAAAGATCACGCACCCTGGAGATCTCGTAGTGGTAAAGGCTATCTTGAGCGAAAGGATCGGTCGTTGAGAGTAGGGTTAGGCGCGGACGCGCACCGCTTTGATCCGGAGAGGAAGCTGGTGCTCGGCGGGGTCGAGATACCGTTCGAGAAAGGGCTCTCCGGCCATTCTGACGCCGACGTGGTCCTACACTCGCTGATGGACGCCCTGCTCGGTGCCTGCGGCGCGGGCGATATCGGGGGGATGTTCCCCGATAACGACCCGGCGTACCGCGACGCGTCAAGCCTGGATCTGCTCGGGGAGGCTGTCGGCGTTGTAACGGGTAACGGCTACCGCGTCGTGAACGTTGACATCGTGATTGTCTGCGAGGAACCGAGGGTAGCACCGTACCGCGAGCAGATGCGTGAGCGGATAGCCTCAGCCTGTGAGATCGACATGGAATCTGTATCCATCAAAGGCACGACCACCGAAGGGATGGGCTTCACCGGCAGGGGCGAAGGCATAGCAAGCATCGCGGCCGTCCTGCTAGAGGAGGATGTGGACCCCGTTAGCATAAGAGAGGGCCCTTGACCAAGAAGCGGTTTATCCCCGACAGGGTTCCGATCAGGAGACAAGCCCCCGGCCAGCGTATACGGAATTTCTCAGAGGTCGCGCTCGTCTACTCGGACGATGAGGCGCGACGTGAGGCCGAAAGATGCCTGCAGTGCAAGAAACCGCTATGCGTCAATGGCTGTCCGGTAGGAATAGACATCCCCGGTTTCGCCGATGACATATTGAAGGGTGAGTTCAAGGCCGGCGCGGACCGTATCAAGAGGGACAACCTGCTGCCCGGCGTCTGCGGGCGCGTGTGCCCGCAGGAGGACCAGTGCGAGAAGGAGTGTATCCTGGGTCGCAAGGGAGACCCGCTGGCCATCGGGAAGCTCGAGAGGTTCGTGGCCGACCGGGAGGCTCAGCAGGGGGAACTCGATGTCCCCCGCCCCGAGAAAAAGACGGGCCTTGCCGCCGCCGTGGTCGGCTCGGGTCCCGCCGGCCTGACCGCGGCCGCCGAGCTCGCAAGGCGCGGTCATCGAGTGACCGTGTTCGAGGCGCTTCACGTCGCCGGAGGGGTGCTCACCTACGGTATCCCCGAGTTCCGCCTGCCGCAGTGGGTGGTGGACAGGGAGGTAAGCTTCCTCTCCGAGATGGGCGTCGAGATTGTGCTCGACTTCGTTGTGGGAAAGACCGCCACGCTTGACGACCTGCTCGGGGATTATAAAACCGTCTTCATCGGGATCGGCGCGGGGCTTCCGATGTTCATGGGGATCCCGGGCGAGAACCTGAACGGCGTCTACTCCGCCAACGAGTTCCTGACGCGGAGCAACCTCATGCGGGCCAGGAGTTTCCCCGACTATGACACACCTGTTAAGAGGGGCGGGAAAGTGGTCGTGGTGGGGGGCGGGAACGTTGCGATGGACTCGGCCCGCACGGCCCTGCGCATGGGAGCGGACGAGGTCGATATAGTGTACCGCCGCTCGCGGGTCGAGATGCCGGCGCGCGAGGAGGAGATACATCACGGGGAGGAGGAGAGGATCAACTTCTACATGCTATCGAACCCTTCCGAGGTCCTGGGCCGCGACGAGCGCTGCGCCGGGGTTCGGTGCCAGCGCATGGAGCTCGGCGAGCCGGATGAATCAGGCCGCAGGCGGCCCGTGCCGATAGAGGGCGAGTACTTCAACCTCGAGGCGGACGTCATGATAATGGCGATCGGCACCCGCGCCAATCCGCTGCTCCCATCCACTGTTCCTGACCTGAAGCTCAACCGCCGCGGCTATATAGAGGTTTCTGCGGAGACCATGGGTACGAGCATCCCCGGGGTGTACGCGGGTGGCGATATAGTCACCGGGTCGGCGACGGTCATCGAGGGAATGGGCGCCGGGAAGATTGCCGCAGCGGCTATGGACACCTGTATGCAGGGAAGCTGAGCCTGGCCTTTTCTCCGGCGAGAATCTGACTTAATGCTCGTGGTCGTGATGTTCGTGTTCTTCCAGCCCTTCGCTTGCCTTTCTCAGGTGTTCAGATGTCGAGACCTTTGGTATCGGCTTTCTTCCCGCAAGGATAATATCGATGAGATTGAGGAAATTGCGCAGGACAGCCCTTTCACCTTCGTCGTGCTCGAGACTGATTGCCTTCAAGCAGTAATACCTGGCCTTTTCGGGGTCTCCCTTGAAGAACAGATATATCTGCGAGAGGTTGTCCTGGAGTGTTGCAGAGTCGGGGTTGTACTTCACCCCTTCAAGTGCCAGGTCGAGGCCCTCATCAACCCGACCGAAGCGGCACAGCATCCAGCTCGCGTAGTAGTAGGCCATTATGAAGTGCGTGTCCAGCCTTGTAATAAGCCAGTAATACGGGTAGAGGGACTGCGACCTCATCGGGTCGGCGCCATAGTATTCGTGGAAGACGGTATCCGTCTTCGTCCAGAAGTAGGCCGCAAGCGTCTCCCTGACGCCCCCCAGGAGATCGAGGATCGACCTTCCCGTGTCGAGGGGGGAGCTATTCTTCCAGCTTTGCTTGGTAGCGAAAGCGCTGTCCAAAGAGTACTGGAGCAGGACTGCGCCGGCGAGAACCACGGCGATGAGCAGCAATACTATAGACTTTACGGCACGGCTCGAGACCGTTCTGCCAGCGATGGACCTCATCAGATATCTTTCCTCCTGAAAACGAGGTAACCGAGGAACAGGAAAAGGACCACAAATAAAATGGCATAGCCGCTGACCCGCAGGAGGTATCCGGCCGAGACACCCTTTGAGTAGCCTACCTGCTGGGAGATGTTATAGTTTTCGAGGTTCGGGAGAAGATAATAGGCCGGCCATGCCAGTACCTTTGTGAAGCCGTTGGTTCCCTCGACGAGCGTTCTGTGTAAGAAGTCGGTCTTGACGTGACACAGCAGATAGAAAAGGATGGTCGCGAAAACGTTGACTGGTGCCGTGGCGAAGGTTGACAGGAACAGGCAGAACGCCGCTATGATGGCGCACTCCAGGAAGATTGTGAATACGCCCTGGAATATCACCGGCGAGGCGGTATGAGCGCGGGCCGCGACCAACACCAGTATCTCGAGCCCCATTATCAAGAGGATTATGGCGAGGTCGGCGAGGACACCGAGGTACTTCCCGAGCAGGTACTGCGAGCGGCTCACGGGCTTTGAGAGGATGTTGTAAATGGTCCTGCTCTCGATTTCACCTGGCACCTGGTTTACCGACAGCACTACTGCGAGCACGACACCGAAAAGCGATGTCAGGCTCAGTGAAATATCCTTGAGGAACTGCGACCTCATGCCCAGCTCGAATGTGGGCAGCAGCGTGGAGAGCGCCATAACCGCCAGCCCGAAGAGGAATACAACATAAAAGAGTTTTCTCCTTGCCGTATCCTTTACAACGTTAAGCGCCAGCGTGCCGGTGTTTCTCAATTGCCCTGTTCCTTGATCGCTTCCATAAAAAGGTCTTCCAGGGTTCGCCGGGATGGCTCGATTGAAACAAGCTCCAACTCGAGTTCCCTCGCTACGTCGAGAACCCTGTAGACATCGCTGCTGTTGACTTCGAGCACGGTAGCGCCATCCGACTCCTCTATCTTGCGCACAAGCGAAGAGAGGCTATCCTTCGCTGCAAGTGCACCCCTCAGCACGACCCTCGTCATCCCCTCTACCGCCAGGAGGTCGGACAGGTTCCCGTTCCTGACCGACTTCCCGCGGTTTACGATGCTGACGCTGTCGCATACGTTCTCAACCTCGGAGAGCTGATGGCTCGAAAGGAATATGGTCTTGCCATCCTCTTTGAGGCGAACCAGTATGTCCCTGATCTCCTTCTGTCCAACGGGGTCCAGGCCGCTTGAGGGTTCGTCCATGATCACGAGTTCGGGGTCGTTTATGAGCGCCTGTGCTATCCCGAATCGCTGCAGCATACCCTTGGAATATTTATCGAGCGTCAGATGCGAGCCTCGACGGAGTCCGACCATGTCCAGAAGTCTCGCGGATCTCGAGGCGCGCTCGTCTTTGTTCAGTCCGAAAAACTTTCCGTAGAGGTCAAGCCCATTTTCGGCGGTGAGGAAGCCATAGAAGTAAGGCTGTTCGGGCAGGAAGCCGAGCCTGCTGTACGAGGTCCTGTCGCCCAGCGGTCTACCGAGGACCGTGCCTTGGCCGTCATCCGGGAAGATGATCCCTAGAAGGATTTTTAAGGTGGTTGTCTTGCCGGCCCCGTTCGGTCCGAGCAGGCCAAAGATCTCACCGCTTCTGACTTCCAGGGAAAGGCCTTCCACGGCGGCCTTCCGCTCTCGGGAAAAGCCGGAGCGGTAGGATTTCTTGATGTCTTCCAGCTTCACTGCTGAACCTGTCAACGGAGCCTCCGGTACGCTCCCCAGGGATTCCGGCAACTCCATTATAGAGCTTCGTCTCGAACTCAGGGGAACTGTAGCGAAAAGAACCCCGTCTAATGGGTGTTATTTCAGAGGCACGAGAGGGGAGGCTCAAATGAAAGAGAAGCGTGCAAGGAAAGGCTTGCGGAAGGCGCTGGTCGCCGGGGGGATCGTTCTCGCCGTCCTGCTGGTCTTGATGGCGATAGGCCTTGGCTGCGGCGGGGGCCAGAAGCCAAGGAAGTCAGATCAGGGGCTCAAGGAGGTCTCTAAGGGCGAAGTTGACCTCATGCGTGTCGAATCGGGCGGCGAGGCGCCCGAACAGCAGGGGACTCCGGTCGCAGGCACCCGGACGCCGGTTTCGCAGGTGCCCAAGACGGAGACGAAAAACATAAGGACCGGCAGCCTTACGATCGAGATTAAGAAGGACACCTTCAACAGGTCCTACAGCCGGGTTGTCCTGATAGCCGAGAGCGTAGGAGGGCTCGTTTCGGACTCACGGTCCGACTCGAGCGTCGGCAGGGTGACGGGGGGCACCGTGACTGTCAGGGTCCCTAATGACTCTTTTTCCAAAGTGATGGATGAGCTTAAGAAGATGGGGAAGGTAACGGCGATAAGTGAGCAGGTGCAGGACGTTACCGAGGAATACGTGGACCTGGAAAGCCGCATCAACAACCTGAGGGCCCAGGAAGCGGTTTACCTCAGGTTGATGGCGAAGGCCCAGACCATCGATGAAAGTATCGCGGTGCAGCGCGAGCTCTCGGTCATCCAGGAGCAGATCGAGCAACTCCTTGGGCGCAAGAACTACCTGGACAACCACGTGCAGTTCTCGACGGTCCAGGTGACCCTGCTCGAACCGGGCTCCGCAGTGAGCGAGGATGGAGGCTGGGGATTCGTACGAGCTCTTTCGGACGCGGCACACGGGATAATAAACGGCATAAACACGGTGATTCGTTTTCTGGGTGACGCCCTCATCTACATTCTGATAGTGGCGGCCCTGGCAGCTTTGGCCTATGCGATTTTCAGGAAGCATTCCAGCGAGAAGAAGGCTTGAAGCTGAATGGGTGATTATAGGTTGGAAATCGACTACAATTGCGATTTAGGAAACATGTGACAATGCGGGGGTGGCGAGTTGTGTGAGTCGAATGTGTATGTACGTGATGATGAAGGCGACAGGCTGGTAATGGAGGATGCGGTTCTCCTGGAAAGCGGCCAGGGTAAGGTCAAAATCACCGACATCCTCGGCGAAGAAAAAGAGCTGGAGGGCGATGTCGAGGAAATAACTTTCCTTGAACACAGGATCGTGATCCGCGAGCGATAGGCCCGTTGCCGAAATCTAGACAAATGACGGATTGCCGCCTTAACGGCATCAGCCCGAGAGGCGGCAGCTTTCTGTAGAGAGAGTGAGCGGTCAGAAAAACAGGGGAGAGGACAACCGGGCCTTGGAACCGGGTCCCGATCAAGATCGGCGTATTAGACCTTAATGCGGCAACTCTTGGGGATATTTGGATGGTCCAAATACTTTAACCCTGAGCTGTACCCGGTTGTCCGAACTTGGCACTGGCAACCGATTCACACGGGCAAATCCGGGACTCCCCGGTTGCCTGTCGAATGAGAAGCGGTACCTCTGCCTATATTATGGGGCTGTATGCAAGACCGTTCAACAAGAACATCCACTTGCGGGCATAATTACTTGGCGAAGAGCATTAATGATTGGCGAGCGGTAAAAACGAACATCCAGGTGTTTATATGTCTAGTAATTTCCTTAATTCCGCGCTCTGGCGACGGCTGACCGGTATCTTGCTGCTTGCCGGGTCGCTCATAGCCAGCTCATATGATGAGCTTCCTGCCTTTGAAATCTCTTTCACCTTGCGCATGTTGACGATGTATCCGCGGTGGGCGCGGAAGAACTTGGTCGGGTCGAGCGTTTTCTCCAGTTGAGCCAGGCTGTGGTTCGTCAGAAAACGTCCCTCGTCGGTGTGGGCGTAGGTGTATTCCCTCCTGATGTTTATGAAGTTTATATCGTCTACGCTTAAAAGGTATATCTTGTCCCCCTTTCTGACCGCTATCTGCGACCGCAGGGATTCTGGCGACAGCCGCGCATGCCTGTTGTTTCGCTTGAGGACGGCCTCGACTCGCGCCACCAGCTCGAGCGCGCTGAAAGGTTTTGTGACGTAGTCATCTGCCCCGCCCCTCAAACCCTGCACCTTTGACCTCTCGTCCGACAGAGCAGTGAGCATGATGATAGGGATATCCTTCTCGCGGGGGCCCTCCCGCAGCCTTGTCAGCACTTCCCAGCCGTCAAGCCTCGGCAGGAGGACGTCCAGCAGTATGAGGTCGGGGTTGATCTCCTTCACTTTGCGAAGACACTCCTCGCCGTCACGCGCGGTCTCCACCAGGAATCCTTCAAGTTTCAGGTTCTTTGTCACCATGTCGCTGATGAGGGCGTCGTCCTCCACAACCAGTACGGTATGCTTTTGATCGTTCATAATTACTTCCTGGTCGCCTTTTCGTCAGGCCACATGACACCACAAAACGGGTGATGTCACTTTTTGGCCGATGACTTGCGCCGCGATTTATGCCGCTGCCAGTGGGACCGTACCATGCAAACCCATAAGCCACACCTCATGGTTACCGTCCTTGTTGGATTATCCATTATAGCTCCGCGACTGTCAAAGGAGCGCAAAGGAGGGGTCTGACCCCTTTTTTGACCCCTCCCCCTGCGGTAGATTAACGAAGAATTAACCTCTGTATAAGACGGGTTTAATGCTATCTGGTGATACTTAGATTAGAGGTTCGAGTGCTTCGACAGGTTCTGCCGCCGGGAAAGGGCGTCGGCGGTTTTGGGTCGAGGAGGTCTGATTAAGATGAAGCTCAAGAAAGAGGGGAAGGAAACCGAAACGCAGCAGGAGAAAACCGCGGCGCCGGCCGATGGTTCTGGAACGGAAGCGGCCGGAGTGGACTGCGGCGACTCTCCCGTGGCAGGAAAGGAGAAGGCGATGTCCACGGATAAGACTGGCGAGCAAGGTGAAAGCGCAGAGAAACACGATAGGAACCAGCGATTGTTGATCGGGATCTCTGCCGCCATCCTGGCGATGCTGGTGATTGCCTCGGCATTCGCCCTGGGCTACTTCATCGGGCATGAAAACGGGGTCACCGGCACCCTGGTGAAGGGCGGACGGCAGGGGCTGGTTAGTCCCGGTGGGCTCAAGGGGGGGCTGAAGCAACCGGTGGCCGGCGGCGCTGCAGGAGGACGCATCAGGGAGATGATCCGTAACGGCGAGGCCGAGTTGGCAAGGGGCGACGTCACATCAGTTGAAGGCGGCAAGGTTACGTTGCAGACGGAGAGCGGCAGCGTGACCATAGCCTTGACGGATAACACCCGGTACCTGGGTCAGGGAAGTCAAGGGAAAGCCCCGGGGGCCCCCGCTGGTGCAGCGGGTGAGGCAAAGAAGCTCGAAAAGGGCCAGAAGGTGACGGTTCTTGTTCAGCGTGACTCGGGCGGTAATATGGAGGCGCTCGCGGTCAGAGTCATGGGCCAGGGACCGGGACGCTAGGATAGCTCGGGTTCCTGCACAGGCCTGGCCTGCTCGGCGGTTTCTCCGCTTGCCTCTTTTTCGTCCTCGTCGGCGTAACCCTGGGCCACGTAGTAGATGGCCCTGTCGAAATAGAGCACGACGCGGTTGTTGAGTTCGAGGGCCTGGTAGAGTTCCAGGTTGGCGGTGAGAAACCCCTCTTGTAGCACGAAAAGCCATATGTGGCGTTTCAGGAGGAAGAGGGCCATTATGACGTCTTCCACGGGATGGCCCTCTGCTCTGCGGGCCTTCCCCATCTTGCGGTAAAAGCCGGCCAGCCTCTCTTTCGGCAGGCGCCTGCCGAGGTAGTACCCCATCCGGCTGCAAACGCTCTCCGCCCGTTCGTGAAGAACGTCTCGAGAGATGTTCCAGTAAGAGCGGGTGTAGGGGAGGGTGATTACATCGTCCACCCATCTGTCGGCGATAATATCCGAGTTCTTCTCTATTATCTTGATCAGCCTGCTCGCGAGCACCATCGTTTTGCCCGTCCTTCGTTGAACCTGTGCCAACATTCTATTGTAACGTCGAGGGCGTCGCAAACACTCCGCGGCAGTAGTCGGTTATCAACCTGGAAACGTGGGGAGGTGGTGTTAGCGGAGGGCCTGCATCAGGGTGGTCGGTTGGTAGCCGGCGGAGCGGTTGAACGTCTCAAGTATCGCCTCGCAGGTAAGGTTGCGGACAGAGTGGTAAGACGCGCCCATCGCCTCGGATATCCTTCGGGCCGCGGTTGGCCTGCCGAAAAGGCTGCTTCCGTCTTTGCGGACCGGCGCGCTGTCGATGACGATGGACTGGATACCCCGCTCCCTTATCTTCTTCGCGATGCCCAGCGCTTCGCTCATCGGGTTTGCCGAGCCGCACATGGTGATGTTGCCTCCCCCGTCGGAGATCAGTACGAGTACAGGGCTGGGCTGGGGGTTGCGGGAGAGTTCATGGTCGAGGATCTGATAGCCTAGAGACAGGCCGTGCGAGAGGGGTGTTGTGCCGCCCGGCGCGAGCTTTGCGAGCAGCCGGTCGGCCAGGGCCGCGCTGGATGTCGGGGTCATCACAAGTTGGGCTGCCTGGTCCTTGAATACAACCAGGCCTACTCGATCGCGCTTCTGATAAGCCTCCAACAGCAGTTTGAGGATAGCCTGGCGGGAGGCGTCGAGCCTCTTCTTGACGCCCATCGATGCACTGGCATCGACCACGAACACTATCGACGCCCCGCACTTTCGTTTCTTGAGTTTGAGCTTGATGTCCTCGGGGAGTATCTCCGGTTTGCCTTCATCGTCCCCTCCCCTTGCGGCGGACGACCGTACAGTCGCGTCGATGGCAATATCGGACGGTGAATACTGGCTCTTCGCACCGCGGGGCGAGGCGCTTCTGTAATAGCGGCCCCTTGAATCCAGGTGGCGGGGCGTGCCGCGCCGTCCGCTTGTGCTTCCTGAAGCCTCGCCCTCGGGTATGCAGACATCCTCAGCGGTGGCAATCGCCTCTCTTTCGGGCTTCCTCTCCGCCGACCGGGATTCGCATTGCTCGTTTTTGGTCTCGCTGGCGAACTCGTTTGAAGTATCAGTACCTTGAAGTGGGAAAGGGATGGTCGCGGGATGAATGTCGTTTATCAGGGCCTCAACGTCAAGCCGTTCACGATCCTCTATTCCGAAGGGCACCTTTCGGATACGGTGGTTCAAGGCGAGCCTTGCCACCCTGGCGATATGCTCGGTCTCCGTAACGGGTTCTTCCTCAAGGGCGGCCAGGGCCCTGGCCGCGTGCAGCATGGATATATCGGCGCGATGGCCGTCGGCCTTTGCGCGGTCAACTATCTGCGCTATCATCTCGAGGGAAGGCTCCCCGACCCCCACTTCGGGGTAGAGATCTCTGGCCGCAAGGATCTTCCTCCTGAGCCGCTCCTGCGCTACGTGCCACTGGGATTCGAACTCGAGCGGGTTACGGCTGAACTGCAGGTTCCGCTTCAGGATTTCCACGCGGTCTGAAGGGTCAATCTCCGTTTCAGCCTCGGCGCAGAGTCCGAAGCGGTCCTCGAGCTGAGGCCTCAGGTCACCCTCGTCCGGGTTCATGGTTCCGACCAGAACGAAGCGTGCCCTATGGCGGAACGATATGCCCTCCCGCTCGACCACATTAATACCCATCGCGGCGGAGTCCAGCAATAGGTCTACGATGTGGTCCTCGAGCAGGTTGACCTCGTCGACATAAAGGATGGAGCGGTTTGCGCGAGCGAGTGTTCCCGGCTCAAACCTCTTCTCCCCCTGCCGCAAGGCTTTCTCTATGTCCAGTGTTCCAGACACCATGTCTTCAGTCGCGTTCAGTGGCAGTGTGACCATCTTCATGCGTGCCCGCGAGGTAGGCAGGGACCCCTCGACGGCGAGCCTCTCCGTGCAGTGACAGCAGAGTGACTCGATGTCTTGCGGGTCGCACGAGAACGGGCAGTCGGTCACTGTCTCGATTTCGGGCAGGAGGTGCGCAAGGCCGCGCGCCAGGGTGGACTTCGCTGTTCCGCGCCGACCTCTTATCAGCACTCCCCCTACCTGGTGGCTGATGGCGTTCAGCAGGAGGGCCTGCTTTACCTGGTCCTGGCCCACGACCGCGGTGAATGGGAAAACGGCATCTTCCCGGTTCAACTAGTGCCCTCCTCCTTGACGCTCCTGTGCGAAATGGAACATATTGGTGCTCCTGCTTTTCTTTTTCTCCATATATTTGTTTGACCCGACGCCTACAGTGTCCTTTTAATAGCCGATCTTCGAGGCTCTTAAAAAGGTGGCCCGCGCGGCTGAGCAGTTGCTCGGGATTGCAGGAAAGGGGGCGCGGTCAGAGAAGTAAGGGTTGGCATGGTTATGTTGCGGACCACCATGTCCTGTGCTAGAATGCCGCATACCTGTGTTCGAGACAGGATCGAGAAAAGTTGCATCTGATGTGGCCTCACCGTATAATATCCAGGTTCAAATGCAGAGATCGTACCTTTGGGGGTTGTTAGTATCAGTTTGAAAAGGTCAAGAACGATAGTTTTTCTGGCATCGGCGCTGGCGCTGTTGTTAGCCCTGACGCTGTCCCCGCTCGTGTCGGCCCAGCCTCTTGGTGAAGCCAAGCAGGACGTCGAGAGGCTGCAGCAAAGGCTCGAGGACTCGGTAGAGAGGTATAACTACGCCTGCTCCAAGCTGGAGGAAACAGGTTGCCTTATCGAGGAGAACCAGGCGCAGCTGGCCGAGGCGGTGGAAGAGCTTGCAGCGAACAAGGACACGCTCAACGACCGTATCAGGGCCATGTACGTGACGCGCCACAACGAGTTCCTCGACGTTGTCGTGAATGCGGGCAATTTCGACGAGTTCCTGGTCGGGCTGGACCTGGCGAAGAAGGTCGGGCAAAAGGACGCCGAGCTGGTCAAGAATGTCAAGGAAGCCAAGGCCAAGCTGGAAGCCGCGAAAGAGTCGCTGGCTGAGCGCAAGAGTGAGCAGCAGGCGGCAAAGAGCGAGATTGCGAACAGCAAATCAGCTGTCGAGGGCGAACTTTCCTCTGCCAAAGGTAAGCTCGCGGGCATCGAGGACCAGATACGCCAGGCTATGGCCAGGCGCGCGGAGGAAGGATCGCCCGCGCCCAGGTATCGCGGCGACCCGGCTCCGTACGTTGAGCCTATAGTGCGCAGGAGCGCGCCACCCGGATTGCCACACGGCGGGGTCGTCGAGGTGGCTTACGCTCAGCTCGGCAAGCCGTACGTCTGGGGGGCGGCGGGTCCCGACTCCTTCGACTGTTCGGGATTAGTGGCTTACTGCTACAGCCTGGGCGCCGGGATCGAGATAACCCACAGTTCCTATGGCCAGGCGTCCTGCGGGACCTCCGTGAGCGTCAGTGAGCTGCAGCCCGGGGATATCCTCGGCTTTCGTGGCTGGGGTCACGTTGGCATTTACATCGGTGACGGGCAGTTCATACATGCACCGCAAACCGGTGACGTGGTAAAGATCTCGTCGCTTTCCAGCCGCGGTAACTTCTGTGGCGCGGTCAGGCCGTGATGCGTAAAGCAGGACGAAGCTGAACACCTGGAAGTAAAGGCCCCGGCAGGGGCCTTTCTTGTAAAAGGGTGATGGTAGGTGAGTAGCGTGGCTGAGGCTGTGATTTTTTTCGATCCGCTTTTCGAGCAGCACGAGACCGGCTTCGGGCACCCCGAGAGGCCCGAGCGACTGCCGGTAACGCTCAATGCGCTCAGTGAGTCCGGCCTTCTTGACAGGGTCGAGGTCAAGTCGTCGCGCGATGCCACGGTTGAGGAGATCGAGCTCGTCCATACGCCGAAGTACGTCGAGCTGGTCAAGAGGGTCGCCGATTCCGGGGGCGGCAACCTCGATATGGACACGACCCTGTCAGGTGCGTCTTACCGCGCTGCGTTGAGAGCCGCCGGTGCGCTCCTCGATAGCTTGGATGGATGCCTTGGCGGGGACTTCAAACGGTCTTTCTGCCTGGTCAGGCCTCCAGGCCATCACGCGCTTCCCGGCCGCGGGATGGGTTTCTGTCTTTTTAACAACATCGCGATCGGTGCCCGATACGCCATGTCAAAGAAGAAGCTCAAGCGAGTGATGATAGTGGACTGGGATGCGCACCACGGCAACGGCACCCAGGAGATATTCTACGATGATCCAGCAGTCCTTTACGTCTCGCTGCACCAGTACCCGCATTATCCGGGCACGGGATGGCTCGATGAGACGGGACAGGGCAAGGGAAAGGGTTACACGATAAATTTCCCGTTTCCGCCCGGCACGGGCGAGGAGCATTACATACAGGCCTTCGAGAAAGTGATAATCCCCGCAGGGCGAAGGTTCGCCCCTGAGCTTCTCATGCTATCGGCGGGCTACGACAGCCATGATGGGGACCTCCTCTGCTCGATGCGCCTGACGGACAGTTCCTACAGGAAACTCACGGATTACCTGGTCGGCCTAGCCGACGCGTGCTGCGGCGGTATGCTTATAACCACCCTTGAGGGCGGTTATAACCTGGAAGCGGAGGCCCGGGCGATTGTTCAAACCGTGGCTGGACTCTCCCGGGTGGACGTTCCTTCCAAAGACGACCCTCCTCGGCCAAGCGCCTATCCTGACAGGGCCAGCGAGGTGATAGAGCAGACGGCCCGACTGTGGGGTGAATTCGCCTAGCGCAAACCTTAAAGCTTGACGCTGTTTTTACCGATTTAAATAAGAGGAAAACAGCAAAAGCGGAAGGTGGTGCGGGTGAAACTACATGAGCTGTTAACCCTGTCCGTGGAGCAGGAAGCGTCAGACATCCATATAAAAGCCGGCAGCCCGCCGTATCTTCGGGTGGACGGCGTGCTGATGCAGACGGATTTTCAGAAGCTTTCCTCGACGGAAGTCGTGGATATAGCCTTCGCGCTCATGGACGAGAAACAGGCGCGCGTTTTCCACGAGACCAACGAGGCTGACTTCGCTTACAGCGTCGCGGGCCTCGGCAGGTTCAGGACAAATATATTCAAGCAGAGGGGCACGGTCGGTGTGTCAATCCGCAGGATACTCACCACAAGGATTCCCAAGTTCAAGGAGCTCGGTCTGCCACCTGTCTTCGAGCGCCTGGCCGACGAGGCCAAGGGACTCCTTCTTGTGACCGGGCCTACGGGGAGCGGCAAGACCACGACCCTGGCGGCCATAGTGGACTGGCTGAACGATAACAAAAGGCTCAACATCATAACTATCGAGGATCCCATAGAGATCCTTCACGCGGACAGGAAGTGCCTGATCCACCAGCGGGAGGTCGGGACAGACACAGAGTCCTACAGCGAGGCGCTGAGACGCATAACTCGCCAGGACCCCGACGTTATCCTGATCGGCGAGATGAGGGACCCCGAGACCGTCACCTCCGCGATGAACATCGCGATGACCGGGCACCTGGTCCTTTCCACTTTTCACACCCTTGACACCACAGAGACGGTGAACAGGCTTATCGACTTCTTCCCGCCCACACAGCATAAGCAGGTAAGGATAACGCTCACTAGCACGCTTGCCGGCGTCACTAGCCAGGTGCTGCTGCCCCGGGCCGACGGTTCGGGCAGGATACCCGCGGTCGAGGTGATGGTCATGAACGGCAGGCTCGCGGAATGCCTGTTGAGCGAGGAGCCAACGGCCGTCATGAGGGAGGTTATCGCCGACGCAGAGTTCTACGGTATGCAGACCTTCAACCAGTCGCTTGCGTCGCTTTACGCCGACGGGCTGGTCGATTTCCAGACGGCGTTCAAGGCGTCGAACCAGCCGCAAGATTTTATCCTGATGACGAAGCAGATGGGTCTTCCGGTCGAGGAGACGCTGGCAATACGCTGATAAACGGATGCCTGTTCCGGGCCTCCAGCCTACCCTGCCGCGACTCGCGTCATGAAATCGTAGCTTTCCTTGAATATTAGTTCCTTGTCGAGATCAAGGGTAGCCACGTGGTACGAGTTCTCAAGCCAGATCAGTTCTTTATCGGAAGAGCTCACGTGGTCGAAGACGAACAGGGCGTTCTCGGATCCAACAACGTGGTCCTCCCGCGCGTGGAAGATTTTTGATAGGCATTGTGATCCGCCCCAGGTCAGCTTTGACCTTGTCGGAGAGCTTCTTGTATTCGTAGGCGGCGTTCGTGGAGTACTTGTCGTAGGCTATCTCTTTGACGTCTGGGTCTTTAACGTCGTTGGAGATACCGGGAAGCGTCTTAATGATGTGTTTAGCGATCGGGAGTCCCTTTTGCGGCCAGATACTCGCCCATCGGCTTCATGCTCGATGTCGTTCCGCTGAAGCCGTGGATGAGCAGGCACCCGATCTTATGGTCACCGTCGAAGAAAAAAGGCTTCCCGTCCTCCATCACGTCGGTTCCCGGCGGGACCTCAAGCGTCTTCAGTTCTATTTCGTATCCTCCATTTCCCTTTAGCCCTGCGCCTGGATTCTAGTTGTCGGGGTTTCCGAACAGTTCGATGCTGTCAAAGCCCTCTGTGCTCGAGTCCGGGCCGAGTTCGTACTCCCCCCAGTAAGTGAAAAAGGTCTCGAGCACCTTGTAGAACCACCCGGGGTCGTTTGCGGCGTAAAGTGCGTGCCCCCCGCCGGGCATGATCATGACGTCGAACACGGGATTGTCCTTGGCCGCCGCCTGGAGTTCTTCCGCTTCGCGGACCGGCACTATAAGGTCGTCAACGGAATGTATCACAAGACAGGGCACTTCTATCTCCCCCACGAAATTCACCGGGCTTGCCTTGCGATAGAGGTCGCTGTCGCTGACCTCGTAGTACTGGGCGCTTACTTCCCTCGTGTACTTCTTAAAATCCACGATGGCGCGCGGACCCCCGAGCGACGTCTTGAGGAGCAGCAGTAGCCGGAAGAAGAAACAGATGATCGACCGCTCCACCCAGGGACGGGAGACGGTCGAGATATAGTCAACGATCCTTTCCGCGTCGGCGTAACCGTTGAGGGCGATTACCCCTCCGGAGAGGGGCCCGTCAAGCCTGGACCTCCCGGCGGCCAGCAACGCCGAGGCGGCCCCCATGCTGCCGCCACAGAGGGCGACAGTGCTCACCTGGTCGATCGATTCAAGGTACTCCGCCGCGGCCAGGATGTCGTCCGACTCGCGGTATCCCCAGCACGTGGGGGCTTCGGAGAAGCGGCTTGAATCGCCGAGGTTTCGCAGGTCAAGAGCAAAGACGTGGAACCCCCAGTCGTAGTAGGCCTTGAGAGCGAGGGCCTGCGTCGCGTACGCGTTCTTGCTGCTGAACAGCCCGTGCACGAATACGATCGACGGCTTTTGACCGGCACCGGGCTGCATCGCGAGAAGGCCGCAGATCGGTGTCCCATCCTGGGACTGGAGCATCACCGGCTCAAAAACACTTGGGTAGGGATAAATGATGCCGGCCGTGGTCCTGCTCATGTTGAGTAACATGGGAACAGCATCCACCAGTGTGAGAGCGGCGGCGGCGACCTGATGTGAAATCCGGGGCTTAAAAGGTATCGCCCGGATCTTCTCCATTACCTCGCACATCGTCTTCACGCCCGACCGTTTTTCCCCTCCCCCGGTGACGGGAATCGTAGTCACGGGCCGGGCGCCGCGGTAGCGGACGGCTACGTAAAGAATCAACACCAGGGTTGCCAGCAGGGGGAAGAGCAAAACGAGGGCCAGCAGCAGGAGTGCTGTCTTTAAGAGACTCGGGGTTTCTTCTCTAAGCGAGGTTTTTCTCATCGCGCGAATATTCTAACACAGAACCGCGTCAACACGACGGGCGACTTCGATAGGCCTCTGGGTGACAAAAGCGGTCGTTTCGGTTAAGTTTTACGTGCGTTCTCAGAGGGTTGCCTGTATCGTCGACTTAAGGAAATGCCATGGTTGCTGGAAAAACTGGAAGACGGGCGCTTGTTACAGGTGGAGGCGGGTTCATAGGCTCGCACCTCTGCGATGAACTGTTGCGCAGGGACTACCAGGTGGTATGCGTAGATAACTTTGTTACGGGGGACCCCGCCAACATAAGAGATGCGATGGGGCACCCGAACTTCTCTTTCGAGGAGAAGGACGTCACGGGTCCTTTGGACTACGAAGTGGATTACATATTCAACCTTGCGAGCCCGGCCAGCCCGGTCGACTATGCGAACATGCCAATCAAGACGATGCTTGCGAACGCGGTCGGCACGAAGAACTGCCTTGAGCTCGCGAGGCGGTTAGGGGTGCGCATGCTTTTGAGCTCTACCTCGGAGGTGTACGGGGACCCCGAGGTCAGCCCTCAGGCAGAGGATTACTTCGGCCACGTCAACCCGGTAGGCCCTCGCTCCTGCTACGACGAGGGAAAGCGGTTCGCGGAGGCCCTGTGCAAGGCTTACGAGCGCGAGCACGGCGTTGACGTGGTTATCGTCAGGATATTCAACACGTACGGGCCTCGCATGCGCAGGGAGGACGGAAGGGTCATACCGAACTTCGTATGCCAGGCTCTTACGGGCGAGCCCCTGACCATCTATGGTGACGGTGACCAGACGAGGAGCTTCTGTCACGTGAGTGATATGGTGAGGGGCCTCATGCTCGCCATGTTCACGCCCGCGGCAGGCGGCGAGATCGTGAACCTGGGCAACCCCAACGACATGCGCGTGATAGACCTCGCTAACTTTGTCCGTCAGAAGGTAGGCTCTCCATCACCCATGGATTTCAAGGAGCTCCCGGTAGACGACCCTCACATGAGGCAGCCCGAGATAAGCAAGGCGATGAGGCTTCTCAGCTGGGCACCCGAGGTCGACCTTGAATCGGGCCTGGATGACGTGATCGAGTGGTTCCGGAGACAGGGGTAGAAAGCAGTTGCCCGATTTACAAAAGAACATATAAATCCATCACCTTTTGTCCCTGGAATTGCGGGAAATACAAAGTAGATAATTCCTGTCACAGGCTGCTGGTAAAGTAACAGAGGAAGCCGAATCCGGCGAGAATCAAGCCGGGTTCGGTGTGGAGGCTCGCCGGGAGTTCCCCGGAGAGGATAAACGGACGTGG
>Ga0066794_10000026_pt1 | contig 36552 bp, 42 predicted proteins | sample PersoiDNA2013190_FD_70945 | JGI IMG/M metagenome (GOLD analysis project Ga0066794, IMG submission 70945) | Permafrost soil microbial communities from the Arctic, to analyse light accelerated degradation of dissolved organic matter (DOM) -... | ecosystem: Environmental > Terrestrial > Soil >... | reverse complement strand
TTCGCTTCACCCGCTGGGTTTTCTCTCATTGGAACCTCGCATTGCCGGAATTGCCCATTCTAGTGCATCCTTAAGCAAAGCAAGGTGAGAACCCTTCCTCTTTCATATGAAATATCCGGGTCTAGTCGCTGTACCCCACGACGTTATTGGTGCCTGCACTCAAGTGAAGACGAGCAAGCGATCTCTGTTGGGGAGCTACCTGTAGCACCATCTTCAGAAGCCAGCTATGCAGGCCGTTCTGTGGACGTGGCGCAAGCGGGTGGCCTGAGGTCCTCTATAATAAGAACTCACAGGGTGGAATTGGACGTGAAAGCTGTAAAATCACGATGTTGGGAGGCCGATACTGGCAAATGTCGGAGTAAATATGAGTGCATTGTCCCTGGTACCGAGGGAGGTATGACGTGGCATTTTCTGCAGCATTCATCACGCACGCGCCGGATGCGGATCCGGACAAGACGAAGGCCTTCGTCGAGACGCCGAAGTACCGTCTCTTCGTGGTGGTCGTAAGAGATCAGGAACAGGCGGTGAAGACCGCGAAGGCGTTGGTGGCTGACGAAGGAGTCCAATCTATCCTGCTCTGCCCGGGCTTCAGCAACAAGGACGTCGCGGGAGTGCAGGACGCGGTCGGAGACGGTGTCGGTGTCTGCGTGGCCAGGGGTGACGGCCCGAGCAGCAGGATCGCCGGCGAGGTCATCGGCAGAGAGTGGGGTCGGGGCTGACCCCGGACTTTGCGTGTCTGCCTGACCGCGCATGACTGAGAAAGGGGCACGGGTGGATACTCGCAACGGCGAGGCCCCTATCTCAATAGATGGCCTGACCAAGCACTACGTGAATCTCCTTGCCGTCGACCATATCTCGTTCGAGGTCCGGAAAGGGGAGTTTTTCGGGTTCCTCGGTCCGAATGGAGCGGGTAAGACTACCACCGTCAACGTGCTCACCGGTGTAACCACGCCCAGTGATGGAACGGCGGCCGTCTTCGGCTACGACGTGGTCAGGCAATCGTTCGACGCGAAAGAGCTGATGGGCATCGTACCGGAGGTTTCCAACGTCTATCCGGTATTCACCATCTCCCGCAGGCGCGCCTGAACTTCTTCCGTCTCATGCCTGTTCCGAGAGGAACTCCCGTTTGCTCCACGTATGTGTTTCACGGGTCGATTCCTGATTTCGACGTCTAGATGTGACGGCGTCGGAGATGTACTTGAGGAAGATAGGACCGAGCACGACGTGCTTGTACTCGGCGGCATCCATGTTGCTTCGGAGCTCGTCCTCGGTGGACCGGTAATGAAGGGTAACTGTAACTCGATATCTGGAAAACCACGTGGTTCAGAGGCGATACACCAGTGCCTAGCGGTTGGAACGCACTGAACAACGGACACCTGCGTTTGAAAGGCCCGGATGGTGTAGTATGTCGGCGCTGGAGAATGATATTGGGAATGCAGGTTTGTAGTCAAACGTCTCCGAAACATCTGAGCGTCTATTGAGGATTACCGATAAAAGCTGAAACATACGGGGGCTTCTGATGGGAGACAATAAGGGCAACACCTCGGCCGGGAACGGCAAAGGTCTGGCGGGGGGCGCGCCCCAGATAAAACCCATGCATATACTGCTTCCCCGGGACGCCAGCACAGTGAGCAACAAGCAGGCGAGGCAGTACCTTTCTAAAAAAGCATTTCAACCGGATGTGAAAAACGCTCTTTATGACATCAACCGGGCCGCTCGCAACAAGGGCATGCTCGCCGGGCTTGCCGCCACAGGCGTCCTCGGTTTTCTGGGGCTCCTTTTCAGCCTGTTCCTGCCCAAAGGCGCCGTCGCTACCAAGGAGGAAAGCGAGGGCAAGGGGCATGATGGCTGAAGACTCTGTCGTGATGACGGAAGACCTCAAGAAGTACTTTCCTTCGAAAAAGGGCGTGGTCAAAGCCGTGGACGGGGTGGACCTCTCGGTCATGCCCGGCGAGATCTTCGGGTTCCTGGGACCGAACGGTGCCGGCAAGACCACGACCCTGCGTATGCTCACTACTTTGATCCCTCCCGACGACGGCCGTGCTATTGTTGCGGGATTCAACGTCCGCACGGAGCCTGACAAAGTGCGTCGCAATATCGGCTACGTCGGCCAGAACGGCGGCTCGGACCTTCCCGCGACGGGGCGGGAGAACCTGGTGCTGCAGGGCAGGCTTTACGGCATGAGCGCCGCGGACTCGAAGGCGCGAGCCCGGGAACTGATCGAACTGCTAGATCTCACCGAGTTCGCGGACCGCATTGCCTACACCTACTCGGGCGGACAGCGCCGGCGCCTCGACGTCGCCATCGGCCTCATGAACCGCCCCCAAGTCCTTTTCCTGGACGAGCCGACTACCGGCTTGGACCCGCAAAACCGTGCGAACCTCTGGGCGCAGATCAAAAAGCTCCAGGCTGAGGGGGCAACTATCTTTCTGACCACCCACTACCTGGACGAAGCGGACGTCCTGTCCGACCGCCTGGCCATCATGGACCACGGAAAGATCATCGACGAAGGCACTCCGGAGGCGCTCAAGAAGGAAGTGGCCCACGAATGCATCACCATTCGCGTCGAGCGCCACGAGGAAAACGAGGCGGCGTTGCTGGACCGGCTCGAGCATGAAGACTTCGTGCTCGAGGTGAGCGCCCAGGAGGGTCATGTAAAGCTCTGCGTAAGAGAGCTCGCGAGCGACCTCCCGCTGCTCCTCCGGGTGCTGGACCGCCAGGGGGTCGGCCTGCAGACGGTGCAACTCGCCGAGACCACGCTCGACGACGTGTTCCTGCAGAAGACCGGTTATTCGCTGCGCGACCTGACACCCGAGGGATGAGGCCGCCATGAAACTGCTCGTCGACATCGGCCTGCTCTTCAAGAGGAAGATGCTGGAAACCCTGCGCAATCCCATCTTCATTATCATCAGCATGACCACGCCGATCGTCTACCTGGTCCTCTTCGCGCCGCTGCTGAACAAGTTGACCGGCGTGCGGGGTTTAGCGTCCGGCCACGTCCTGAACACTTTCATCCCGGGCCTGCTGGTGATCGTGGCCTTCTTGAGCGGGCTCTTCGTCGGTTACACGATGATCGACGAAGTGAAGAACGGTGTGCTGGAAAGGATGCGCGTCACGCCGACCAGCAGGTTCGCGCTCCTGGCCGGGCGGGTGCTCCGCGACCTCGTCAACGTGACGGTGGTCGTCGTGCTCTTCGCCCTGATCGCCATCCCATTCGGCTTCGACCTGAACGTCCCGGGTTTCCTCGTGGAGCTCGTGCTGCTGGGGATGATACTCATCACCACGTCGTCGTTCGGCAACGCGATGGGCGTGATACTGGGAGACGAGGACAGGCTTTCGCCGATCGTGCAGGGGATAAACCTACCGGTCATCCTGCTCTCTGGCATGCTGCTGCCGATGGAACTGGCGCCGAAGTGGCTACAGGTCATTGCGCACTTCAATCCCGCGTACTACGTCGTGGAAGCCGGGCGGGTGCTTGCTGTGGGCGACATACTCAATCGGAAGGTCGCCTATGCCTTCCTGTTCATGGTACCGCTGACGGTCCTGGTCGTCGTGTGGGCGACGAGGACGTTCCAGAGGTCGGTGTCATAGCGGGTAGGCTCCATCCCATTTATGAGTCTTTGGAGTTTGCTTTTAACGCGAGTGCGATTTCTTCTGGCTCGAGTTCCCTCTAGTAGTCTCCGCAGTGCCGGATTCGAACCCGCTGTGGACTAACTCCCCTAACGGTTTTCGAGACCGCCGCACTTTCACGGCTTACTGGACTGTATCGCGGTCTCGCGTGCACTATAAGCCGAATTATCGATCTCATGGGGAAGGCATCGTGGGCAAGTGGGCTGTACGTGAGCGAGAACGTACTCCCACGCTTTAGATGTATTATCGAGGTCACAAATACTACCCAAAGGAGTGAATGGCTGTGTCATTTGTGCCTGGCACCGGTGTGTCATTTGTGCTTGGCACCATATTGCACATGAAAGCAGAGACGCCCGATCTATCGTCCTACATCAAGTATAATGACGAGCAGGCTTTCACCCGCCATGCCGAAGGAGAAGAGATGTCCGGCCACGGCGATACTGAAGGGATCAATCTCGAGCTTACGTCTGAGCAGAAGATGGTCCGAGCCACCACTGCGGAATTCGTTGAGAATGAGATACTCCCGAATATCTCCCGACTCGACCAGGAGCATCTCCTGAGTCGCGACATCATCCGCGGCATGGCCGACCTGGGAATGCTCGGCGCCCCGATCCCGGAGGAATACGGCGGCGGAGGCCTGGACTTCATCGCCACCGCACTGATATGCGAGGAGATAGAGCGCGGGGACGGGGCCTTCAGGACCCTGCTTTCGGTACACGTGGGCCTTAACTCCCTGACCCTGTTGGAGTTCGGGACCGAGGAGCAGAAACAGAGGAACCTGGTTCCACAGGCCCGCGGAGAGAAGATCGCGTGCTTCGGTCTTACCGAGCCGGGCGCGGGCTCGGACGTGGCATCGATGGAGTCGACCGCCCGCCTGGAGGGCGACCGCTACATCCTGAACGGTCAGAAGACCTGGATCTCCTATGCGGACGCGGCCGACCACTTCCTGGTCTTCGCCAAGACGGACAGGGAGGCCGGGCACAGGGGGATATCGGCGTTCCTGCTGGAGCGCTCCATGCAGGGAATAGAGACCAGGGACATAGAGCACAAGCTCGGAGTGTGGGCCGGCTCCACCGGCGAGATATTCATGTCCGACGTGGAAGTCCCCGTGGCCAACCGCCTGGGAATGGAAGGCGAAGGCTTTAAAATCGCAATGCACGCCCTGGACATGGGCCGATTCACGGTTGCCGCCGGCGCCCTTGGGACAATCCGCGCCGCCCTCGACGCCTCGGTCGGATACGCCAACCAACGGGTCGCCTTCGGGGAGCCGATCGGTCGCTACCAGTTCATACAGGAAAAGATCGCAGAAATGGTGAGAGGGCTGGAGACGTCGCGCCTCCTGGTCTACAAGGCGGCATGGCTCAAGAACAGGGGCGTCAGGAACACCCTGGAGACCTCCCTGGCCAAGTGGCACGCAACCGAATGCGCCTTTGACGCCGCCAACGCGGCGGTGCAGATACACGGGGCCTACGGGTACTCTGCGGAGTACCCGGTTGAAAGGCTTTTCCGCAACGCGAGGGCCCCTCTCCTGTACGAGGGCACCACGGAGATACACAAGATGATCCAGGCGGAGAATGCCCTGGGATACAGGAAGGCAAACGGTTAGATATCCATTATCGACGAACGGGTCAGTAACGATCCCCCGCCCTGCCTAGCACGTAGCGAAATACCTTGAACCCTGCTTCACCCGTATCGACCGGAGCTAACCCTGCGCTCTCCATCAATTCCGGGTAGTCGTCGATCGTGGTGCCATGCATATGTGCACCGAGCAGTTTCGCGAACGGGCGCACTGGCCCGGACTCCGGCACTGTAAGATCCACGACCAGCAGCCGACCGCCGTCCTTGAGAACGCGCCGCATCTCGCCAAACGCCTTGCGCTTGAGGTCGTCACCCTGGAGGTGGTGTATCACGAGTGACGAGGTTACGGTGTCGAAATATCCGTCGTCGAAGGGCAGCGCCTCCGCGGCCGCCTGGACGAACCGGGCGGACAGACCCGCCTTCGAGGCCTTGTGCGTCGCCAGTGCCACCATCTCTGCGGACGGGTCAATGCCGTGCGCCTCACCGGACTGCCCCACCCGCTCGCACGCCGCCAGCACAAGCCTCCCCGGCCCGCAGCCTATATCTAGCACCTTGTCGCCGGCCTTCACCTCAGCAAGGTCGAGCAGCCTGCTCCTGTACCGGTTACCCCCCCCGAAGTACATGGCCTCGACACCGAGGTCATACCCCATCGCCCACCGGATAGTCTTACCCTGGGTCACCTGCTCTCCTGGTTGGCTCAACGCTTGCCTCATGCTCGCTCTTGGCCTTGGACCAGTTCCAGAATCTTGTCGAGCTTATCCACCTCGATCCTCGCGAGCGTCTTCTGCAGCGTCTCTATTTCCTTTTTCGCCCTTGTGTCTGTCATCAGGTCCTGTCTCGCCTGGAGGCGATCCTTCTCGTTCTGCCTGTTCTGACTCATCATGATGATAGGGGCGGCATACGCGGCTTGAGTCGAGAACAGGAGATTCAAGAGTATGAATGGATATGGGTCCCAACCCTTTGCGAATGCGATTGCGTTAAGCATCATCCAAATAGCGACGAAGATGGTTTGAGTAATAATGAATGCCCAAGAGCCCATGCTCCTGGCCAGCCCGTCGGCTATCTTCTGGCCGTGAGTCATCTTCTTCGCGTATTCTTCGTGCCAGGTCTTGTCCTCCGCTTCTTCAGCCTCCGTGACTGCCGTTTCATTGCTCACTGCTTCCATTTCTCCCCCTTGTCTTTGGCTCGTTTTCGCTCCCGCAGAGTACAAAGTTACTGCATTAAGTCTGTCACATAAACATCAGTTTCTGCCTTCGAACCGCCCCACGCGCCTGCGACGCGCGTACCTAGAGCCATCGGGCCGGGAACTTAATATCGACAAGTCCCGCGAAGAGATCAAGGCCATTATTCTGCCCGATACAATCGACCGGGCCGACACCATCCTGCGGCTGGATCTGTTATAGAAACCTAGAGTGGCTCTGCACTGAAAACACCGATGTACTTCGAATAGGCGAAGATCTTGTTTCTCTTTCTGCCCGTAATCTCGGTAAGGATTCCAAGCTTGATGAACTTGCCTATAAGGGCGATGGCATTGGGATTGCTCAGACCTACTATCCGCTCAACTGGGTAATATATTGCCCGGCTCGCATCGGCATACCTCTAAAATGGTAATATCCTTATCTACGATATCAGCGCTATATCGTAGATAATGCAACAGTTATCTACGCGCACCGTAGATTGCTCACGGCGGGAGAATATAAGCAATTCTAGCACGCTCCTGTGACTTCTGAACCGACGGGAAATGAGCTTCAACCGAGATCTCCCGCGTACGCAAAAATGGGGTCAGACCCCTTTCTTTGCACTATCTACTCGATCGGAGGGACGCCGAGTCGCTCGAGAAGGACGTTGACCTCTTTACGCGCCTTGTCCCTGGGTACGAAGCCGAGGACCCCTCCCTTGTTGATCACCATCTCCGACGGCAGCATGCCGAGCGAGAGTATCCTGTTGATCATGGGGTTACGCACCCACGCTTCCAGGTGATATGCGGCCTCGGTCACGGTCACCTGCACCATCAAAGGGGGAATCAGGATGTTCTGCCCCTTCTGATAAAGCCGCGAGGCCTCGTCCTGCGCCCGCAGTTCAAACTTGTACTCCTGCGCCCACTGGTCGATCGTGCTCCAGACGTCCGCGCCCGTCTGGAAATCTAATTTCGTCCTTCCTTTGATCTTGCTTGGCACGCTTCCCCCTTTCAAATTGCGAAAATGCGAAAATGGGGTCTGACCCCATTTTTGCATTTTCTCTGCAGCGGTCGATCAAGGGACGGCTCTCGTTCTGAACGACGCGTGGCCGGCGGGCTCGCCGTTTATCTCGAGCTGCCACCTGTATCCCTTGTCGGGTTCCAGCGGCAATCCCACGAAGCCGAAGACCACGGTGAAATCCATCTCCGTCCCCGCAGGTACGCCCGGTGGCCTGCCGACCTCGAATTCCCCTTCTTGTTTGACCTCGCATGGAGGGTCCCCGAGCTCGATCGTATTCCCACCTTCATCCTGGAGCAGCAGCATCAATTTGTGCTTGGTGTTTGTTTCGTTCCATGGCACGAGGACTCGAATAGCGATAGACATGTTTCGCGGGCCGGGAGGACACGTCGTCCAGCCGCCGCCCATTATGTACAGCTTGCCGTTGATCGACTCGGCGTAGTCGCAGAGTATAAGGATCGCTTCCATCCTGGTTCTCCTCCTTTGGCTTCAGCGTGTCGTGCTTGGGGAGCTATCTGACAGTATAATCACTGAATCCGAGCACGCCCGCCATCTTGGGGAAGTGCCTTTCATCCTTGTGGAGAACGGTCAGGTCGTTCTCCAGGGCAATAGTCGCTATGAGAAGGTCAACTACCGGGACGGTTATTCCACGGCGCGCAAGTTTGTATCCATTGTCCGCCGACTTCAGCCATATTGCCGTTTTTACGCTGTACAGTCGGAGCACCGAGAATACCTTTCGCCAGCTATCCAGTTGCCTCTTCCCCTTCGCCCCCGTAGCGATTTCAACGAATATGGGCTCGGTCGTCGCGGCTCTGTCGTCCTCCATTACACGGCGCACCTCGGCGGACACCTTGACATCGCGCGACTTCCTGTCATTGAAAAACTCAATCCAGGCCGAGGAGTCTATCAGCACCAGGTCGCTCATCTTTCTCTCAACCTCTCGAGGTCTTCCTGGGTCATGTCAATGATTCCAGACCCCTCCAGTTTGGCGAACATCTTTAGCTTCTCCCCCCGTACGAGCTCCTGCAGCGCCATGCGAACCACTTTGCTTGTTACCCGCTCCCCGGTTATCTTTTTTGCCTCCGATAATAGTTGATCGTCCAAGATTATGGTTGTTCTAGCCATCTTTGCCTCCTTGATTATCATACTATCGGTGTGATTATATGATAATAGATATCATACTATTTATCAACATAAAACACACATATTTGAGACGGTTATCTACCAAAAGAGAATTCCGCCGCCAGATATGAGAAATCGCCCGAACGGATACTGTATTGTCCGGCTCGCGTAACCGCTCCCCAAATGGTGCATCCTCTATACGATATGATCGTGATATCGAAGATAATGCAGGAGTTATTTGCGCGCTGCTGTCGCTCCGCTACAAAGCTTACCCGGCGTTCTTATCTTCTGCCAATCCGCCGAACGGGTTACCCTCCGGGTCCAGGCCCACCGACATCCAACCGAATCCCTTGACGGGCATCTTCTCCATGACGACTGTGCCGCCGTTGTCGCGGACCTTCTGGTTGAGGGAGGCGAGGTCGTCCGTCCTGTAGTAGTTCATCGGCTTCTGCTCGGGCATCCCTCTCTTGCCGATGCCGCCCTCTACGACGCCCTCCTTACCCGGGTCCGGCTGGATCATCCAGTAGTCGGGTAAGTCTTCACCCTCGGACTTCTCGATCTTCCATCCCATGACGTTCTTGTAAAACGAGACCATCTTCTCGACATCGTCCACGGGGATGTTGAAGTGAACCAGTTCGCCCGGCATGACCGGTTCCTCCTTTCTCGAGCGGTTCGGGGCGCTAATTCATTCGCGCCTCGATGTATGCCTATTTCGCGTTGCCGTACATCGCTCGCTCCACGATGACGCCGTTTCCGCCCTCCGCGGTGCCGAGACCCCGCAGATCTTCTGCGCCCTCTCTGCCGATGCGCCAGTCAGCAAGGCCCTCCCGATTGGAGGCCAGGTAGCGCCTGGTCTGTGCTATCTTCTCCGCTTCTTCTTCGGCTGCGCCTTCCTGTGCCTGCGCAAGGATCTTGTCCGCTGCCTTCAAGTCACCCTCGCATGCCCTGCTGTAGGCGGCCTTGGCGCTCCCGGCGTCCAGGGCCCTCTTGAGCTCACGCGCGAGGTGGAAGCGGTCTAGCTGGTAGGTGCTTTTGGGGAAGAGCTTGTTGCCTCCCCTCACCCACGAGGCGCCATCTCCGCCGAGGACGACATCCTCAACGCTCGAGAGGTCGTAGCGACAGGCGAGGGATACGGAAAACTCCCGCCAGAACTCCTCGGTGGGAGAAAAGCCCGAGTGAACGGTCTTCTCGAGCGTGCGGAACCGCCCCGGTGAACATTCCTCCCAGCCCTCGTAGGAAAAGGCGAGCTTCACCTCTTTTCTTTTTTTCTTCTTCCTCTGGAGAGAGACAACCACCCCGTCGGCCTCCAGGATAAGCCGCTTGGCCTTGCGCATCTTCGAGGGCGGGAGCTCCAACGCCTCGTCTAAGAGGAAGTGGTAGTTCCCTTCTCCATCCCGGTAGAGCCTACGCTCTATCTTGAGTGGCCCGAAGCGTGTGGTTATGGTTCGCTCTCTTGTCCCGATGAGGCGCAGGCCCTCCTCCCTCTCACTCATGAGGTGGTCATCTATGGCCCTCAAGACCACGGCTCCTATCTCCTGGGCGATCTCCTGCGATAGTCTCAGGACATCGCCCTCCCAGTCCTTGAAATCCGAGAGGTTCTCTACGAGCCTCATCACCGTTTGCGGCATGCTATCCTGCGGGATCCTCCTTTCTCTTTGCATAACTGCAATCACACAAAGAGATTCTCGGAGGTTTACCGCTGCCCCCGCAACTATGGGCGCGAGTCCCGGGGATTCCGGTCGGGCTACGCCCTCCCTCCATCCCCGGGACAGCACGAAGGGTTCACCCTTCTGCCTACTAAAGCTTTACAGTACCGACGTCATACCTTACTGGATGTACTGTACATTGATGAGAAGGCTCAAAGCGAAGCGCTGACGATTAAGAGACGGCCGATATTTGGCCATTACGGCAACACTCGTTTTATGCCTTCTATTCTGTCGAAGTCGTCATCGTAGCTATATATTTCCTTCAGCTTCTTCTCCTTCATATAACAGGTGTTGAAGGCATCAGCAAAGGATATGTTCATCTTGGAATAAAGCAATAAAGCTGATTCGATGACGTCTTTTTGCTCGAGGACGATCCCCCTCAGGTCGAGGATTCCCTGGACGAGCTCTCTTATCTCCTCTCGAGGAACCTTGTACTGCGACCGAAGCGTGAATACTGTTTCGAATATCACCATTTGGTTGATCATGACCTTTTCTTCGTTCTTCTCTACTCTTCTTAGAAGGTCCAGGACCTTTTTTGCTTTGGCTTCGTCATCTTTTGTGAAGTAGCGTATGAGCAGGTTGGTATCAAGGAATCTCACCTCCGCCCCTCCTTCAGGACCTCGGCCCCGACACCCTCTTCAAACTTCCGCCTCATCTTTTTAAAATCCTCAGGCCTGGTCTTCGGCTTGACCCTTCCGAAGTTTTCCTCGAGCGTGGAGGGGACGGGCAGAACCAGGACTTTGTCCTTCTTGACCTCAAACCTGACCTGATCTCCAGGCCCCACTCCCAGCGCGTCTCTCACTTTCTTGGGAATGGTGACCTGGGATTTCGTTGTAAGGGTTGATTTGTCTGTCATCCTTGGCATCCTGATCACTCCTGTATGGTAGTACCATATATCTTAGTAATATCATCTTAGATTGTATTGCATTAGTCAAGGTAATATCATGTATGTTGCCCGCTGCCGGCTTCGAACCCGTATACAGGGGGTTAGGCGACAGCTCTTGTCTCAAAAAGAATCCATGCAGGAGGGTCGCAGAGCGCAGCCTTTCTTCGTTGTGGGCGCGGTTGGCACCGGGAGATTATAATAGATAACGTTGTAATGGCTGTGGCCACGTAGCTCAGTGGATAGAGCAACTGCCTCCTAAGCAGTAGGTCGTCGGTTCGAATCCGACCGTGGCCTCCAGCAAATAACCGCGTGGTTAAGGCATATAAGCGAACCTAGCAGGCAGAGCGAGCAACAACGCAAGTAATATACCATTTCCGTTCTGTTTCCGTGGACGGCCAAAAAACGGGGTCCTATTTCCGCTTCTCATCGGCCTTTCCCGGTGCGGGAAGTCGAGTCACACTGCCGTCAATCACTGCGTCGAAACCGGCGAGAGCGGCTGCGCCGCTTTCGGGAATGAAGTGACCGTAAACGTCTAGTGTCTGTGACGCGGTGGAGTGGCCGAGCTGACCCTGCAACCACTTGATTGAGGCGCCGTAGGCCAAAAGGTTAGTCGCATAAGTGTGTCTTAAGTCGTGAACCCGAACGTGTCTTATCCCCGCCGCCTCAAGCGCGGTGTTAAAGTCCCGTCGGACGTTGTTATGGTCGAGCGGCCGGACTCCGTCGTGACTAAATACCACAACGTCGGGACCTGGACGGCCAGACGCTTCAAAATAGTCGCTCAGGAGCGCCGCGAGATTCCCCGCCATAGAGACAGCACGACGGCTTGTCCTCGACTTCGGAGTGCTCCAGGTGCCGTGTCGGGTCCATGTCCGCTCGACGCGGATACAATATTGCGTGAAATCAATGTCCTTCCACTTGAGCGCGAGTGCTTCTCCGATTCGCAGTCCCGCAAAAGCTAGGACGGCTACCAAGGTTCTTTCCGGCTCCTTCGCAACATCGAGCACTTGCCGGACTTCATCAACTGTTAGAATGTCGAGCTCGACCTCCCGCGAAGGTCGAGGCACGATAACACCGCGACAAGGCGAACGGTCGATGATGTCTTTTGCCAGAGCGTTATTCGTGATGTTTATGAAGTATCAAAAGGCTTTGTTGACGCTAGCCGATCCGAGTCCTTTTGCGGAAAGGTCGTCAATCCAGCTTTGGACCTGAGCGGGGGAAATCTTGGTCAACTTCATGTCTCCGAGCTCCGGTAAGATATACAATCGGAACGTTGCCCGGTAGTCGTCCACAGTGGCGGGTTTTAAGGTCTGGGCTTTCGCCTTAATCCACTCCTCATAGAACTCATTGAGCGTCGGTTCACCTCGTCCGAACGTCCCGCGCTCAATCTGTCGCTCAGCCTCGCGTAGTTTCCGCATGGCATTGTCACGGGAGCCGAAGGCGCCGAGACTTACTTCGCGTCCTTCGGCCACGACAAAGGCGTAATAACGGGTGCCTTTTGTCTTCGTCTTCTTCGTGCGGATAAACCCTGTCGGCTTTCGCTTGTCGCTCATGCGGACCCCTTCTCTTTCTGTAGATAGCGCATTTGCGCCTTATATGGTCCATACCAACTTGTGTATCTGTCTTTCGGTTTAACCCGACTGTTGTATTCAACCATCACGCGGGTATAGTACGCCTTTACCTTCTCTTCAGGAGGCCGGTCGCCAAGGTCTTCTATGACGGACAAGCGTGTAAGGTCCTTCTTTGTGGGCCGTTTCTTTCGACCTTCAGGCTGGAGGTTCGTCTTGACCTGCTTGAATACCGACTTGAAGTCGTCTTGTGAGATATTGCCGCTATTTACTTCAATCACGGCGTGACGCCGCCAGACTTCAGCACCATCCGGCATCCTAGACATATGCGGATATAATTTAGCGACTATCGGCCGGACAATAGGCTTGATGTCCGCGAGAATATAGGCTACGACGGACACTTGAGAAAACCCTGTTGCTTCTGCGATTGCTTTTGATTCTTGTGCGAGTAACCCAAGCGGAGGATCAATTCCCACAGACACACGCTGAACATATTCATCGCCCCTTTTGGCATATGGAATCATAAGGGTCTCGTATATTATCCGCACAGGCGAGCGAGTTAAATCTCTATGTTTCTTCTGCTGTTCCCGAATTCTCTCCCTGACCTTTGCAGCTCTTTCAAGGTCCTCGTCCGTCGGTTGAGGAGATTTCTTTTCAGTCTCAATGAGCCAATCCACTGCATCTTGATAATCATTGAACGGCGCAGAGGTCGCATCGAAGATTTTATTTCGAACATGCTTTACCCACGGCTCAATTTCATTCGCCAGTTTGTCACTTTCGATGAACCACGCTGGAGGAAATCTAAACCCTGGCGTCACGTCCTCTTCTTTGCTGTCCTTTTGTCTTTCCTTTTTTCGAGCAGTAGCAATGGAGCCTGCCTTTTGAATGCACTCCGCGACATGCGCTCTGGTGAACTGCCCTTGCCTTGGCGGATTAAGACGGACAAAGTAGTCGATGGCTTCCTCGAGGCTGTCCGTATCCGATGACACTCCTGGTGGAGCCTTCTTCCGAACGTCCTTTTCAAAGTCTTTTTCGTTCACCATGTCCCTCCATTGTGGACAGTTGCAATCAGTAGTTGTCCACTTCAGAATCAATGGTAGCAGAAAAGGAAGACGTTTTCAAATCGTCCACTAAGCGGGGGTTAGAAATGTCGGAATTGAGTTTAAGACAACTAAACAACCGACGGCGCGTCTACTGCATATCACGCGACGCGGTGGCAGTCCGGAGACGCGGGCTAAGTGGCGGGACTCTTACGCGGCCGCATTGGATACCCTAGTCACGGAGAAGAAGTCGGAGGCGCCGTGATTGTCAACGCCGCCCGGAAGGTCATATCCGCCCAGGAACTTTCGGACGTAACCGGCCTCCCGCGCTCGACCATCTATAGGCTAACCCGCCAGCGGGACATTCCCTGCTTCCGGGCAGGTCGCCAGTACAGATATAGCGTGGATGAAGTGCTCGCTGCAATAAGGCAGCCTGCGCGGGATTCAGATCCGAGTGGCCGCCGGGGGTCGTGGTAGCCGTGGGCGATATAAAAGGAAAGGGTAATGAACCAGTTCGACAACATCCCTGATGAGCTGCGCAGGTGCAAGCAGTGGGTAAACTGGCAGTATGAAGAGCGCGGCGGTGAGGTTGCCAAGATACCCATCGACCCCAAGACTGGAAAGCGGGCGAGAAGCAACGACCCCGCTACCTGGTCTAGCTTTGAAACAGCAATCAAGCGAAGCCCACAAGTCGGATTTGTTTTTTTGGAAAATGATCCATATGTCGGCATTGATCTCGACCATTGCCGGGACGCGGAGACCGGCGAGATTGCGGCCTGGGCGAAGAAGATATGCGAGGCGGTGGCCGAAGGGCTGACCTACCAGGCCGCAGCGGCGCTGGGCGGGATCGACCGCCACACGCTCGCGAACTGGCGGAGAGCACATCCGGAGTTCGCGGACGCCCTGGAGCAGGCCGAGTCCGAGTTTGTCCGTCACCACGTTGGCAATATCGTGGCCGCCGCTGACAAGGGAACCTGGCAGGCGAGCGCTTGGCTGCTGGAGCGGAAGTTCCCGGCGAGCTTCGCGCTCCGCGCTGAGCTGCGGTTGGACCAGAACGATGGCCCCACCGAAGAAGAGGCCGACTACGAGGACGTCTTGGAAGGCAGCCCTAAGCTAAGGAAAATGGGACGCGACTTCTTCCGAGCGATAGAAGACGAGCGGCACAAGAGGGAGGGGGGTAATGGCAATGGCCGAGTGCAGTCCTACACCTGCGCGAATAAGTGAAGCGGCTGGCAGCGTAACCTTTTATCTGCGGACCGACGGGGGCGTAGTAATAGAGCTACCCCCTGCGTTGCAGGAGCTCTTCAGGGGCGAGCTGGCAAAGCTATGGGGCGCCGCGTTTCGTGAAATCCACCCCACATGGTCATAATTCTTGTTCTCTGGATCGGGGCCGGGCGGATTGTCTGATGTCATCGAGTCTCATTTCGCGTTACTGTATAATCATTCAGGCTGGGCCCGGGAAGGCTGGTGTGAGTAGCCAAATTGGCAGCCTCACCGTAACCCGCCGAAGGTAGAAGATCGACCCATGAATGATAACGAGAGCCGCCTGGACCTGAAGGATTTCGCCAGAGAGCTGACAGCCGCGTCAAACCTGGATCTTGACATCAGTTGCTGCTACGGTTGCGCCCGCTGCAGCTCGGTCTGCAAAGTGGCGATCTTCGGGGGGCTGAAGGAACCCCTGACCCCCCGCTCTCTACTATACCGTGCGATCATCGGTAATCCCTCGGAACTGCTATCCTCAGAGTTCATCTGGCTCTGCTCGGGATGCCAGCGTTGCGACGAAGCGTGCCCACAGGGGGTCAGGATCTCCGAGGTGGTGCGTGCGTTTCGTCGGCTCGCGAGCGAATCCGGTATCGCGAATCCCGTGGCCGCGAGGGTGAACGAGAGGGTCTGCATGCACTGCGGCGCCTGCGTCCACGTCTGCCCGAACAGCGCGATAGAACTCGTCGTTGGAGGCCCGAAGGGCATCGTCGCCAGGGTCGACCCTCTCGAATGCAGGGGCTGCGGCGGTTGCTCGTCGGTCTGCACCAACAACGCCATCCAGCAGAACCCTTCCAACTACATCGAGATCCTCGAGAAGTATGTGAGGCGATGAGCGATGTCCGTGGGCGCTGATATTGAACGGACAGATGACGCTAGAACCGGTTTCACGCCCACTCTTGTGGTCTTCCACTGCCGGTGGTGCCTTCCAGATTCGGATCACGTGCGGTCGCTGCTGCCTGGTGAGGCGCACGCCGACTCGGTCCTGCTCCAGCTTAGCTGCACCGCCAGGATGGAGGCGGAGTTCGCTATAAAGGCCTTTGCGGAAGGCTATGACGGTGTGCTGGTCCTGGGCTGCGAGCTTGGCGAGTGTCACTACCGAAAGGGCAACCTGCTGGCGCTTAAGCGGCTTTCTCTCCTGAGGGACGTCCTTGCCCTCTCCGGCATCCACCAGGAGAGGCTGGGCTTCTATTGGGTGTCGCCTTTCGACGAAGCCGCGATCAGGAGTTGCATAAACGAGTTCTTCGAAGGCGTCATGAACGTCGGCCCGTTCGTCTCGAGTATTGTATGGAGGAAGCTCTGAAAGAACCACACAAAGAGCGCGATGACGAGGCCAGGCTCAAAGCCGCCTCGTTGCTGCAAGAGGGAACCGTCGTCGGTGTTCTCGGCCCTCGCAAGGTCGAGAGCCACCTTGAGCCGTACCTGTTCACCACGCCCGGAGAGCTGGAGAAACTCGATACCTCCGGCAAGTATGCAATTGCAATGGTGGCGCGGCGCCTGCTGCAGAAATGGAGCCCCGGTGACCTGGCGGTGGTTGCGCACGGTTGCGACGAGAGACACCTGATAGAGCTCGCCAAAAGGGGCGCCCTCGACCTCGACAGAGTCGCGGTCATCGGGCTCGCCTGCACCAAGGACGAGGCAAGGGAATGCCACTGCGTGAGGCCTTACCCGCAACGCATTGACGCAGGCGTCAGCATCGGTGACGTCGATTATCTCGACCACGAGAGGCTCCGCGAGATGGAGGACATGAGCGTCTTCGAAAGGCGGCGTTTCTGGACGGAGGCCTTCAACAGATGCATCAAGTGCTACGGGTGCCGCAACGCCTGCCCGTTGTGTATTTGCGAGGACTGCCGGCTCGAGGAGTCGCGCTGGGTCAGGGTGGGCGAGATCCCCCCCGAGTACCCATCCTTCCATCTGATCAGGGCCTTCCACCTCGCGGACAAGTGCGTGGGCTGCAGGTCGTGCGAGAACGCCTGTCCGATGAACATACCGCTGGGGCAGCTGCACCAGCTGATAAGAGAGGATATCAAGAGGCTGTTCGGTTACGAGGCAGGGCGCGACGTGTTCGAAGAATCCCCCCTGCTCGGCGATGTCGAGAACGGTCCTATGGGAGCGACCGCCGATGAACTATAAGACCGTGATGTCAGTGTGCCCGTACTGCGGGTGCGGCTGCGGGCTCTACCTCGAGGTGGTCGACGGTCACCTCGTTGGTACTATGCCGTCCAACACGCACCCCATCAGCCGCGGCTCCCTCTGCATCAAGGGCTGGTCCGCTCACGAGTTCGTCGAAAGCGAGGACCGCCTTCGCCGGCCCCTCTGGAAAAGGGGCGCCAACCTCGAGTCCACCGACTGGGATACGGCGCTATATTTCGTGGCGGAGAGGCTCAAGGCGATCAAGGACAAGTATGGCCCCGACTCGATAGGTTTCCTCTCGTCGGCCAAGTGCACGAACGAGGAGAACTTCGCCTTCATGAAGTTCGCCAGGGCCGTGATAGGCACGAACAACATCGACCACTGCGCGCGCCTCTGCCACGCGCCTACGGTGGCAGGTCTCGCGAGGGCGTTCGGCAGCGGTGCGATGACGAACTCGATACCCGACCTGGAAGATGCATCGTGTATTCTGATCACCGGGTCCAATACTACGGAGAACCATCCTATGGTCGCCTCTCGCGTCATCGGGGCACTGGAAAAAGGTGCGTTCCTCATCGTCGTCGATCCCAGGCGCATCCACCTGGCCAACTACGCTGACCTCTTCATCCAACCTCGCCTCGGGACCGACGTGGCCTGGATCAACGGGATGATCAACATCATCATCGAGGAGGGCTGGCACAACAGCGACTTCATCATTGAGAGGACCGAGGGCTTCGAAGCTCTAAAGGCCACGGTTGCCGAGTACACGCCGGAGCGGGTAGGGGACATTGCAGGCATCGATCCAGCGCTATTGAAGGTGGCCGCCCGCAAGTACGCCCTCTCGCCGAACGCCGCGATCCTCTACACGATGGGCATCACCGAGCACACGACCGGCACCGACAACGTGCTCGCGCTAGCAAACCTTGCGATGCTCACCGGGCAGGTGGGAAAGCGGGGAAGCGGCATCAACCCGCTGCGCGGTCAGAACAATGTCCAGGGCGCGTGCGACATGGGCGCGCTTCCGGACGTGCTGACCGGTTACCAGAAGGTCGCAGACCCCATATCCAGGAAGAAGTTCGAGGACGCCTGGGGGGTCGAACTCCCTAGCGGGGAGGGCCTGACCGTCCTCGAGCTGATAGACGCCGCGGCTAGAGGCGAGATCAAGGCTCTATATATTATGGGCGAGAACCCCATGTTGTCCGACCCGGATATAAACCATGTCAGAGAGGCGCTTGCCGGCCTCGAACTGCTGGTAGTGCAGGACATATTTATGAACCAGACCGCAGAGCTTGCGACGGTGGTCTTTCCGGCCCAGAGCTTTGCGGAGAAGGACGGGACTTTCACCTCCACCGACCGCAGGGTACAGCTGGTCAGGAAGGCCATCGATCCCATCGGTGACTCGAGGCCTGACTGGGAGATAATCTCGCGCCTCGCCGGCATCATGGGGGCGAAAGGCATGGACTACCGGACCTCCGCGGAGCTGTTTGAGGAGATAGCGAGCCTCACGCCATCGTACGCCGGGATCACGTACTCCAGGCTCGAGAGAGGGTCGCTGCAGTGGCCCTGCACGAGCGAGGAAGACCAGGGGACCGAATACATGCACGCGGAACGGTTCACCAGGGGACGCGGCGCCTTCGTGCCCGTCGAGTGGCAAGCTCCTGCCGAGGTCGTGGACGAGGAGTACCCGCTGTACCTCACCACAGGCAGGGTTCACTTCCACTACCACACCGGCACGATGACGAGGAGAAGCCCCACACTCAACCGCGAGATGTCCTCGGCCTCTGTGGATATCAACCCCGATGACGCCAGGGCGCTGGGCCTGGAGTCGAGGGACCTCGTCAAGGTGAGCTCCCGTCGAGGTGAGGTCAAGATACACGCGCGAGTGACAGACATGGTCCCGCCCGGCACGCTGTTCATACCGTTCAACTTCCAGGAGAGCGCCGCGAATGCGCTCACGAACCCGGCGCGGGACCCGGTGGCGAAGATACCCGAGTTTAAAGTGTGTGCGGTCCGGATGGAGAAAGTCGTACCCAGAGGACGGTAGCTTATGCCAAAGTCCGTCAAGAGCAAGAAAGAGAGCGGGAGCCACCTGGTCGTCACCCAGTCGCTCTGGGTGGACAGCATGACGCTAACCCTCGAAAGGGACGTCTGTATAGGGTGCGACCTATGCAGGCAGGTCTGTCCAAAGGAGGCGATATCCCTTTCGCTTACGCGTGGGGATCGTGAGTTCAGCGCCACCGCGGACATCGACGAGCAGAAGTGCTCTATGTGCGGACTTTGTGTGACTTTCTGCCCGGTCAACGCCGTTGGACTCGTTACCCGTAACACCTGGAAAGAAACCGAGAGCGAGGTCAGTCCGATACTGGATGTAGGGGGAGTCCCGCACTTTACCATGGGGATGGAGCTCGACGCCTCACTGTGCCCGACCGGCTGCGAGCTGTGCGTAAATGCGTGCCCGCGACAGGCCCTGTTGCTCAGCGCTAGAGGCGTTACCCTCGACCGGGAAAGGTGCCTCTCGTGCTCCCACTGTGAGGCGGTCTGTCCGGTGCCTGGCGCGATCAAGGTTACCCCGCTGTTCGACGGCACCGTCGAGGTGGACGTCGAAAGGTGCCCCGAGGGCTGCGAGCTCTGCGTAACGACGTGCCCGACACGCTGTTATACAGCGCTGTCACCAAAGGGCGTTGAGGTCGACCCCCGCCACTGCATCTGCTGTGGCGCGTGCCTCGTGGCGTGCCCGCAGGGAGCCATCGACCTGACCAGGCTAAGGCTGCGCTGTGCCGGCGACGGCTTCTCGGCCGTCTGGAGCAGGGCGGTCGACCGCCTGCTCTCCGAGAACTCGAGGTTTCTGCAGCAGAACGAGACAAACTACGTGAAGCTGACCGAGATGCTTCGCGGGTCGCGATTGTGAAAGGAAGCAGGAAACAGCATGGCTGACAACAAGGACCCGGTGGAAGAAGAGGTTCGCATCGGCGTCTATATCTGTCACTGCGGCCTCAACATAGCCCAGACCGTGGACTGCGCTGCCGTGGCACAGTACGCCGCCACCCTCCCGAATGTGGTGATATCCAAGGAGAACATGTACAGCTGCGCGGACCCCGGCCAGATCCAGATAAGGAGCGACATCGAGGAGTTCAAACTGAACCGGGTGGTGGTCGCGGCCTGTAGCGTGAAGATGCACGGCCCCACTTTCATGAACGTGTGCGAGGAGGCCGGCCTGAACCCGTACCTGTTCCAGATGGTGAACATCCGGGAGCACTGCTCATGGGTACACATGCAGGACAAGGAAGGGGCCACTCGCAAGGCGATGGACCAGGTGAAGATGGCCATAGCCGGGGTCACGCACGCCGCGCCCCTGGAGGACAGGATCGTCTCCATGCACCACAGCGCCCTGGTGGTCGGCGGCGGGGTTGCGGGGCTCCAGGCGGCGCTCGACATCGCTAACGCCGGCTACCACGTTTACCTGGTCGAGAAGTCCCACTATCTCGGCGGAATGTCGAACCAGCACTACCGCATGTTCGATCGCATGGAGCGCATCTCGTGCGTGGTCACTCCCCTGATAATGAAGGTCGTCAACCACCATATGATATCCGTCTACACCGGTGCCGAAGTCCAAAACACCACCGGGTACGTGGGCAACTTCAAGGTCTCGATCAAGGTGAACCCCCGCTTCGTCAGCAAGGCCTGCGACTGCTGCGGAAAGTGCGAGGAGGTATGCCCCGTCACGGCTCCGAACGAGTTCGAGGCCGGCCTATCCGAGAGGAAGGCGATCTATATACCAGACCGCCAATCGCTCCCGAACCTCTACAGGGTCGACGACGAGATATGCGACGAATGCGAGGCCTGCCTGGAGGTCTGCCCCCAGAACGCGATCAACATTGAGCACGCGAGCGCCAGGATGGATTCGTTCGCAGTCGGAGTTATCGTACTCAGTGTAGGTGCGGACGTCTACGTCCCGCCTGAAGGAAACCGGTGGGGCTACGACGGCCGGGGCAACGTCTTTACTTCGCTAGAGATGGAGCGCATGCTACTCAAGGCGGGCCCGACCGGGGGTAAGCCGGTTCGCAGGACGGACAGTGAGATGCCCGCCAGGATTGCGTTCGTCCAGTGTGTCGGGTCGAGGGACCCCAAGGAAAACCCCTGGTGCTCACGCATCTGCTGCATGAACACCATCAAGGAGGCGCTCTCGATAAAGGCCAGGTTCCCTCAGATCATGGTTTCCGTCTACCACCGGGACATCCGACTCTACAAGAAGGAGCACGAAGACCTCTACCGCGAAGCGCGCAACGGCGGCGTGGTCTTCATGCGCGCGAATGTGACGGAAGTGTCGGACAACGCCGGCAGACCCAGGGTTCACGCGGCCGACGAGGTCCTCGGAGAGCAGACCGTCCAGGAGGTGGACATGGTCGTTCTGGCGACCGGCCTCACGCACTCGGCGGACGCCCAGAAGTTCCAGGACATGCTGAAAGTTCCGAACAGCGCCGACGGGTTCTTCCTGGAGGCGCACCCGAAACTGCGCCCGCTGGAGACAGCGATCGACGGAATCATGCTCGCCGGCTCATGCCAGTTCCCGAAGGACATCGCGGACAGCATGCTCCAGGCCAGCGGCGCCGCGGCCAAGTGCTTGGGGCTCCTCTCCAAGGAACAGATCATGCTGGACGCGATCATATCCACCATCGACCAGGACAAGTGCAACGGGTGCCTGGTGTGCGTGAAGAAATGCCCGTTCTCGGCCATCACGACCGACGAGCGCGAGGTCGACGGCAAGATGAAGAAGAGGGCGAGGGTCATCGAAGCGTCATGCAAGGGGTGCGGCGTGTGCGCTGCGAGGTGCAAGCAGGGGGCAGTCGAGGCACACGGTTTCACCGACGAGCAGCTCTACGCCCAGATCGACGCCGCGCTCGAGGAGGACCCGGGCGGCAAGATCCTTGCGCTCGTGTGCCACTGGTGAACTTACGGCGGAGCCGACCAGGCAGGGGTCGGCAGGCTTCAATACCCGTCCAGGGCCAGGTTCGTAAGGGTCATGTGCACGGGCAGGATCAGCCAGGACATGATAATGCGCGCGTTCGACAGGGGGGCCGGCATGGTGCTGGTCGGCGGTTGTCACCCGCCAGGTGACTGCCACTACATAAACGGCAACATCCAGTGCGAGGAGATGATGAAGAAGATGAAAGAGAAAGTCCTCCCCGAGAAGGGGATAGACTCCGACAGGCTGCGCCTCGAGTGGGTATCCTCCGCGGAGGGCTCTGTCTTCCAGAAGATAATGACCGACATGTGCAGCCAGCTCGAACAAGGGAGCGTGACGAAGAAATGAGTCCGATGGCGTTCATCTGCACCACGCCGGACGAGAAGGAGGACGACCTGAGGTCGCTCGGCAGCCTGCTGGAGGAAATGGATTACGACGTACACTTCAGCAGGGACATCTGCCATCCCCAGGGGCAGAAGACCATTAACTACAGCCTGGTAGAGGCCGAAGTGGTCATCGTGGTGTGCAAGCGCAAGCTGGGCAGGGAGGTCTTCGAGCACAACTTCTTCCCGGGGACCGAGTACTTCTCGTACAGCATGGAGGGGGAGCCGAGGGAGCTCGCGAGCCAGATCCACTCCGACGTGACCTTGAGGACCGCACACAAGGTGCTGGCGCCCGCGCCGATCCAGAAGGTGCTAGTCGTGGGCGGGGGGGTCGGAGGGGTCTACGCGGCGCTCGACATCGCGGAGCAGGGCTATCCCGTCTATCTGCTGGAGAGCAACCCGTCCATAGGCGGCATCATGGCCGCGCTGGACAAGACCTTCCCCACCATGGACTGCTCGATATGAATACTCGGGCCAAAGCTGGTGGAGTCAGCTAAGCACAGGAACATAAGACTCATAACCAACACGGAGCTCGTCGGTTTCGAGGGAGAGGCCGGGAACTTCACGGTCACCCTGCGCCACAAGCCGTGGTACGTGGACATCGACAAGTGCACCGGGTGCGGTGCCTGTGGCGATATCTGCCCGATTGTCGTTCCGCACGAGTGGGAGATGGGCCTGAAGCCGCGGAAGGCCATCTACGCGATGTTCGCCCAGGCCGCTCCGCTCAAGTACGTGATCGACAAGGAGCGCTGCATAGAGTGCGGGCTATGCATGCAGGTGTGCGGGCTCGACGCGATAGACCTGTCTCAGGAGTCGCGCGAGGACGAGCTCGATGTCGGTGCTATAGTGGTGGCGACCGGGGGGAGCTTGTTCGACCCCGGGGTGATGCCGCAGTTCCACTACCCGGAGTTCGAGAACGTGGTGACGAACATGGAGTTCGAGCGCATATGCAACGCCGCAGGCCCGACAGAGGGCGAACTGGTGAGACCCGACGGCAGGCACATCCGTTCGATCGCGTTCATCCAGTGCGTGGGTTCGCGCGACCTCGAGCACAACCCGTGGTGCTCGTTCTTCTGCTGCATGGCCTCCGTGAAGGGCGGCAGGCTGGTCATGGAGCATCAGCCTGAGGCGGAGGTGATGGTTTTCTACAACGACCTGCGCGCGTGCGGAAAGGGTTTCGAGGAGCTGTATCGACGCTCCATCGATGAAGGAATGCGGTTCATCCGAGCAATGCCGTCTCTACACATTAACAAGTCGACGAACAACCCCATAGTGGTCTACGAGGACCCGCTTTCAGGAGAGATGGTCCGCAAAGAGATCGACCTCGTGGTGCTTGCGAGCGGGCTCGAGCCGTCAGCGGGGACCAAGAACGTGAGGCGGTTGCTGGGGCTCAGGAGGGGCGATTACGGCTTTATCAAAGAGAGGCACCCGATCGACGGGATGTCCGAAACGGAGACCCGTGGCATTTTCATAGCTGGCGCATGCCAGGGACCGAAGGATATCTCCGATGCAGCGACTCACGGAAGCGCCGCCGCCTGCAAGGCAGGCATCTTCCTGTCAGGAGGTGACGTGGCGGCAATCGATGGAAACATCTGATGCAATGACAGTTACGGTTGAGTTCTTCGGCCCGTTTCGCGCGTTCGGTAGGATGCGCGTGGTCGCCCTTGTCGGACCTGTCTGCTACCGCGAGCTGGTAAACAGCCTGACGGCCGACCTGGGCCCCGAATTCGCGGAGCGCGCAGCGCGAAAGAACACAACAGTTATAATCAACAACAGGATCGCGGGTAGAAAAAGCCTGGAGACCCTGGTGATCGAACCAGGTGACAGGGTGGCGTTCGCCCTGCTGCTCGGGGGCGGATAGTTGGAACAGGTCTGACTCGATTGGACAGAAGACAAGAAGGTGAACGATGAAAGGTTACGCTGGTCAGTTCCTTCGAGTGAACATGACGACCGGGGAGATCAAGAGCGAGCGGCTGTCCGAGGATGTCGCGCGCAAGTTCCTGGGAGGTTACGGCTTTGTCGCGCACACGCTCTACAACGAGGTGCCCGACGGCGCTGACCCGCTCTCGCCCGAGAACGTGCTGTGCCTGTGGAACGGTCCGGTAGCGGGAAGCCCCGTGCCCGTCTCGTCCAAGTACATCATGGGCGCGCGTTCGCCCGCCACGGGATTCATAGGCTTCGGGATAGCGTCTGGCGGGATAGGCTCGGAGCTCAAGGCCGCAGGTTGGGACGGAATCGTGATCACGGGCAAGGCGGACTCGCTGAAGTACCTCTTCATACAGAACGGGCACGCCGAGCTGCGCGACGCCACTCCATACAAGGGGAAGACCACCTGGGACACCGAGGAGCTCATCAGGCGCGAGCTCGCGGATGATGAGATAAGGGTGTCGTCGATCGGCCCCGCTGGCGAGCTTCTGACATGCCTCGCCAACGTCACGAACGATCGCAACAGGCAGGTCGGGCGCTCGGGCATGGGGTGCGTGATGGGCTCCAAGAACCTCAAAGCTATCGCCATACGTGGCACGGGCAACGTGGAGGTGGCGGACCTCGATAGCCTGCTCGAGTTGTGCAAAGACCTCTACAAGCGCTGCCGCGGGCCGGCCACCGAGAAGTACCGGGTTATGGGCACGCCCGCCAACGTGCTGGTGCACAACAGGCTCGGGTGTCTTCCGACCAACAATTTTCAGAAGGGCACGTTCGACAGGGCCGAGGAGTGCTCGGGCGAGCGCATGCTCGAGACCATGGTCAAGAAAGTCGTTGCCTGCCCGTCGTGCCCGATCGCCTGTGACCATATCAACGTGGTCAAAGAAGGGCCGTGGGCCGGGGCGGTCTCGTCGGTGGACTACGAATCCCTGGAGCTCCTCGGGCCCAACTGCGGTGTCTCGGACCTGGGCGCCATCACCAAGGCCATCGAGCTCTGCGACACGCTGGGCATCGATACGATATCCGCCGGCGCGACCGTGAGCTGGGCGATGGAGGCCTACGAGAAGGGCATGTTGACGCGCGAGGACGCGGACGGGCTAGACCTGCGTTTCGGCAACGCCGAGGCGATGGTCGAGGCGGTTCGGCGCATGTGCCTGCGCGAGGGCAAGCTCGGAGCCCTCATCGCTGATGGGGCAGCCAGGGCCTCCGAGCGGCTCGGCAAGGGCTCGGAGTTCGCGATGGTCAACAAGAAGCTCGAGTGGGGAGCCTACTCGTTACGCTCCCTGCAGACCGCCACGCTCGGCTTCGCGACAAGCGTCCGGGGCGCGTGCTACCTGAGGTCGGGTTCTTACCAGCCCGACGTCAAGGGCACGGTAGACCGCTACAAGCTCGACCGCTCGCGAGGCAAGATCGTCTTCGACGGTGAGAACCTCTATGCCATCATTGATTCCATGATCATCTGCAAGTTCACGCGCAACATCTACAAGAGCAACGACGAGATCGCGAGCGTGATAAGGATGGTCACTGGCTTCGACATCAGCGACGAGGAGATGATCAAGACCGGCGAGCGCATCCACAACATGGCCAAGCTTTTCAACGTGAAGTTCGGCGCCCGGCGCGCCGACGACTACCCGCCGCCGCGCGCCTTTGACGAGGAGATGTACGACGACGTCAGCGACGGGGCCGTGATCGTCCGCGAAGAGTATGACGAGGCGCTGTCGGGCTACTACGAGGAACGGCGCTGGAACGAAGAAGGGATTCCCACGAAGGCCCTGCTCGAAGAGCTCGGTATCGATGCCACCCTGGGGGTGTGAGCGATGGAAGCCAAGAAGATAATCGTCTGCGATACGGAGAAGTGCGCGGGCTGCGAGCTGTGCGAGTATGTGTGCTCGATCTACAAGGAGAAGACCATCAACTGGTCTAAGGCCCGCATCAGGCACGTGCGCATCGAGCCGACCTTCGACATCGCCATCGCCTGCCGCAAGTGCGAGGAGCCTCTTTGTGTGAAGGCCTGTCCGCGCGACGCCGTAACCGTGCTGGACGATGGGTCGGTGAGGATCGAAAAAGATAAGTGCAACGGCTGCGGCTGGTGCATCGAGGCCTGCAACTTCGGCGCCCTCAAGCTCGACTGGGACTCAAAGCGAGTGTTCGCCTGCGACTTCTGCGCTGGAGAGGACCAGCCGAAGTGCGTCGAGCTCTGCCCATACGAGGCGCTGGAGTTCACGACTCTCGACGCGGTTGGGCACGAAGCGGGGAAGAAAGCTTTCAAGCGCGTCATCGAAGAACTAGAGTAGCCTCCGCGGGCAACGATGCCCGCGTCGTTTTTGTCTATACACCCAGATTGCTGCCCAGGCCCTGGATCAAGCGACTTGACATGGAGCATCCGGCGGCAACATTCCTCCTGGCTTAACCTGGCAGCCGTCGAAGAGCAGGTAAGACGCAAGATTCACGTCTGAGCCTTTTTCTTCAGTTCTTATCACGCGCGCATATTTGGACCCTTGCGCGGGAGGTTTCTCAAGCGGCATTGACTTCGGTTTTGACTGAAAAAAGCCATAATGTATCGACAGGTCCGGAATGGTCTTAAGAGCCCGCAAGAAGATTTGCTGCCTGTGAGGAACGTTGGGGTCTGTTGGCAGGGCACTCGTTCGAGCCGTGAAATACCGTATCCGATTTATCTGCAGTGCGGGGTAGACTACTCTGCACAAGGCTGCCAAATCAAGCCACTTCCACGCAGTATCTTTGACACACCCGTAGTAGAGGCTGAACCCATCGAAATAAAAGTTCGTTTTTAGCGGTGCTGTTGCCATTGTCCCCAGAACCAAAAGGTCGCCTTTCGGCGACCTCGATACCTGCGCTCGAGTGCGCAAGGCTAGTTGTGAATAAAGATTACTGCCAAGCGGCGGAACTGTCAATGGCGCGCGGGGTATCGTATTTTCGACGCCCGCTCACTACTCCCACGCCCCCGCCGCACAGGCTGGGCTGAGCCGAGGCTTAGCGGGCTGGTGAGGTTCCCTCGGTGGCGGGAAAAGATTGATAAGCCGTGCTCCTCTCCTGGCATTGCCTATTGAAACGGTAGGTATCATTTCCGTTCTGTTTCCGTAAATGGCCAAAAAAGCATGAAACTAGACTAAACAAGAAAGAGGTCAGAATACCGCTTAAACATGCGGATAATTGCTACTTTTTCTTTAGTGGAGCGGTTTTTGAAATCGTGCTTGAGATGGACTCCTAAGCAGTAGGTCGTCGGTTCGAGTCCGACCGTGGCCTCCAACCCTTTTAAACCGAAGAAACTAGTGCATTGGTGACGCATTGGTGCCTGGCACCGGTGTTGCATTTCCGTCCTTAATGTGCGTCCAGAACGACAGGTCTCCGCGCTTGCCCGCGCCCGTGATAAGGAACTGATGGTGGCGTCGAAGCCTTTCCCCGCCTTCGCCATCTCCCTGTTCGCGTTGATCCCGTCCTTGAGCGCGCCGGCCCACTTCTCACTCGCAAAAAGTGCCATGTCATCCTCCCCGGGTTCGGCTGTGCCGGGGTGAATACCATCTGATTGTCGCCGCCCCGAAAACCGCTGTTCCGGCCAAAAAAGCGCCTGATCAAACGGGGGATGCCGGAATCAACCGGACGGTGAGCGCTTACTCACCCGTCGTTCAGCCAAATCGTACCGAGTTAGAGCCATTCCGCGCCAGATCACTACTCATGCGCTTTCACGGGGTCGATTCACAAAGTGAAAGGCTGGGGATGAGTAATGAGAAGGATAATCGCGGGCGCAATCTTAGTTGCTCTGATAGCTCTAATAGCTGCGCCGTTTATTGCTTTCACACCAAGTGCCGCCGCGGCGCCGGTTGTGTCCATTGCAGGCGGCGGTGGCACCCCGAGGGTCCTGGGACTCAACAGGTGCGAGCCCCGCAATTACCCACGCATCCGCACCTCGGCATCGGGCAAGCAAGACCTTCCTTCGTCCTTTGACCTCACGATTCCGAACCTGCCCGTGGGCGACCAGGGTGGCCAGGGCTCATGCGCGGGCTGGGCGACTGGTTACTACTACAAGACCTACCAGGAAGCTAAGAAACACGGCTGGGACGTGTCGCGCAGTGACAGACGCTTCAGCCCGTCGTGGCTTTACAACCAGGCGTGCGGCGGGTCCGACGGGGGCACCACCTACCCCGACGTGTTCGACATAATGAAACAGAATGGGATAGTCGATATCCAGGAGTTCCCGTACAACCCCGGCGACTACCGGACGACCCCGACGGCTCAGCAGGTGGAAGCTGGCAAGCCTTACCGCATCGCCAGCTACGCGGCCATCTGGACGTCCCCCCGCGGCAACGACGTAAGTGACATCAAGGCGCACATCGTGGCGGGCGACCCGGTGGCGCTCGCCGTACCGGTTTACGAGAACTTCTACAACTGCCAGAACGGTTTAGTCGGTGTCCCCCCGCAGGGAAAGAGCTGTCTCGGTGGTCACGCGCTCCTTGCGGTGGGCTACGATGACGCGGCCGGCGGCGGGCAGGGTGGCATAAAGATCGAGAACTCATGGGGCAGCAGCTGGGGCCAGGGCGGGTTCGCATACCTCAGCTACGAGTTCGTCGAGGGGTACGTATGGGAGGCCTGGATGATGACCGACCGCCCATCCGACCTGCCGGTGGTCGACAGCATATCGCCGGACGCGGGCCGCCCGGGTACTGAAGTGGCAATCAAGGGAAAGGATTTCGGGATATCCAGGGGGACAGCCGCCGTCTCTTTCAACGGCAAGCCGGGCGAGGTCGTGAGCTGGAACAACGAGAGCATCCAAGTGAAGGTCCCGGTCGGGGCGTCCGACGGGGATGTCAGCGTCGTCAACTGGGCTTCCGAGCCGAGCAACGGCAACGCTTTTGACGTCGGTCCCTACGTGAGCTCCGTGAACCCGGAGCTGGCGAGGCCCGGCGACAAGGTAACCATATACGGCAGAGAGTTCGGTGGTAACGCCGGCGAGGTCCGGCTTGGTTCTGATAATGTCAAGGTCGTCTCCTGGAGCGACCGCGAGATAGTCTTCGAGGCTCCTGAAAATATCGGCACAGGGGAACTCGTGGTCAGCGTTGGAGGCGAGGATTGCACTCCCGTCCGCTTCAGGGTAGCGCGCTCCGCGTGGTACCTGGCGGAGGGTTACACGGGAGGCGGGTTCGAGGAATGGGTCTGCATACAGAACCCCGAGAGCCGCTCCAACCGCGTGGAGATTACTTACATGACACCTGACGGGGCGGTGCGCAAGCCCGACATCGAAGTGCCGCCGCTCAGCAGGGTGACGGTCTCGGCGGGGGGAGACGTCCCGGACGCGGACGTGTCGGTGATGCTTGTATCGGACGGGGAGATACTCGTAGAGCGCGCGGTGTACTGGAATAACAGGATAGAAGGCCATGACTCGGCGGGAGTCCCGCTTCCTCAGAAGGAATGGTTCCTCGCGGAGGGTTCCACCGCCTACGGCTTCAAGACATGGGTGCTCGTGCAGAACCCGTCGCCCGAGCCGGCCACCGTCAGGATCACCTATCTCACACCCGATGGTCCGGTCGTAAAGCCGGAGTTCACCGTTGCAGGCAATAGAAGGGTAACCGTGCTCGCGAACGACGACGTTCCCGGGCGTGATATCTCCGTAAAGGTCGAGGCAAGTCGGGCGGTTGTGGTGGAGCGGTCGATGTACTGGGATGACATGAGAGGTGGACATAATTCGGCCGCTTCGCCCGCCGCCTCGCGCAGCTGGTTCCTCGCCGAGGGCTCGACGCTTTTCGGCTTCGACGAATGGGTGACGATCGGGAATCCGGCCGGCAAGGCGACCAACGCGCGGGTCACCTATATGACCCCGGGCGGCGCCGTCGCGGGGCCGACCCTCAATCTTCCCGCGGGTTCACGCAGGACCGTCCACGTCAACGATGATCTGAAATGCGCCGAGGTGTCGGTGAAGGTCGAGTCCGACGAGCCCATCGTCGCCGAGCGCTCAATGTACTGGAACAATGGAACAGGCAGGGCCGGGCACTGCGCCCTAGGGGTAACCCAGCCATCGGACACCCAGTACCTCGCTGAAGGCTGTACAGCCAACGGGTTCGAGGAATGGGTGCTCATCCAAAACCCATCGACTACCCGGGCCGTCTCCGTGGAGCTCACCTACATGACTCCGCAGGGACCGGCGCCCGGTCCCCGCCTGGACCTCGCTCCATCGAGCCGCAGGACCGTCCACGTGAACGGCGACCTCCCGAGCTCCGACGTCTCGGTGCAGGTATCGTCTTCGGACCCGGTCATCGTCGAGCGCGCGATGTACTGGGACAAGATGGAAGGCGGCACCGACGCAGCGGCGATAGAGATTGGACAGTAATGCCTCATTGGTCATTGGTGCCTGGCACCTTGTTGCAGAGCCCGGTCTAAATAAGAATTCACGATCGTTGACCCGGTTCTCAGCCGGGCTTATGATTTTTTCATGTTCTTAGATCATTCGCCGGTCTTTTTGAGGAGCGGGTGGGCGCGTGAAAAAGTTTCTTGCCATCCTTCTGGCCGTACTCTTTGTTCTTTCCGTCTGCATGCCGACGGCTTTCGGACTAGAGGGCAGGTCCGTCGATGCGCGGATGATGCCGGGCGAAGTGCTGGTGAAATACCGGGAGGAGGCTTCCGCCGGGAAGCTCGGTCCGCTTCTGCGCTCGGTCAACGCGAGCGTTGAGAAAAAACCCTTGTTCCCCGACATGGCACTCCTCAAGTTGAAAGGCATATCCATCGATGACGCTCTCGAGGAGCTTCGCTCTTCGCCTCTCGTGGAGTACGCGTCGCCGAACTATATCCGCAGTATCAACCATGTCCCGAACGACCCGGATTTCAACAAGCAGTGGAACTTCGAGGATGCCGCGCAGGGCGGGGACATAAACATGGTACAGGCCTGGGACATCGAGAAGGGCGGGAGCCCGAGCATTGTGGTCGCGGTAATTGACAGCGGCGTTGCGTACCGGACGGGTGGAGGGTTCACCCAGTGCCCCGATCTTGCCGGTACCAATTTCGTGCAGGGCTACGACTTCGTCAACAGTGACGCGTTCCCCGATGACGACAACGGCCACGGGACGCACGTCTGCGGAACGATCGCCCAGAGCACTGACAACAACCTCTACGTGGCGGGGATCGCGTTCAACTGCAGCATCATGCCGGTCAAGGTGATGGACAGGGCCGGCAGTGGCTCGGATGACGACATCATCAGCGCCATAAAATACGCAGCCGACAACGGCGCGCACGTCATAAACATGAGCCTTGGCGGCCCTGATACTAACCCGTTCCTCGAGGCCGCCGTTGATTACGCGGCGTCTAGAGGCTTGGTCATATGCGCTTCGACGGGCAACGACGACCACGAGCAGGTCGCTTATCCCGCCGCCTATCCGGGGTGCATAGCCGTCGGCGCGACGAACAGGAGCAAGCAGAGGGCTTCGTACTCGAACTACGGCAGTGAGATCGACGTGGTGGCACCCGGCGGGGAGGGTCCCAGTGATCGGATCTATCAGGTGACATATAAGACCACGGGCGTTCCCGGAAGCGGGTTTGATTTAATGGGGTATGACGGGACCTCGATGGCGTGCCCGCATGTCGCGGGAGTCGCGGCGCTCGTCAAGTCGCACAACCCCAACTGGACAGGGACCGAGATAAGGGCCGCCATAGAGAGCACGTGCCATGACCTGGGGCCTGCCGGCTGGGACAAGGAGACCGGGTACGGGCTCATAGACGCGGCGGTCGCGCTGGGCGCGCCACAGCCGAAGCCGGCCACCGAATGGTACCTCGCCGAGGGTTCGACGAACGGGGGCTTCGAGACATGGGTCCTCATCCAGAACCCTGGCAGTGTGGGAACGACCGCGCAGGTGACGTACATGACGCCTGCCGGTGAGGTTCCCGGGCCTCCGGTGGCCCTCGCCCCCAGGAGCCGGGTCAGCATCAACGTCGCGGACACCGTGCCTAACGAGTGGAGCGTTTCGACCAGGGTGACGGCGGACCAGCCCATCATCGTCGAGCGCTCCTGCTACTGGAACAACAGGAAAGGCGGGCACGAGTCGATCGGCGTCACGAACCCGTCTTCCACCTGGTACCTGGCGGAAGGTTCGACGGCGGGAGGGTTCGAGACATGGGTCCTCATCCAGAACCCGAATAACGAGAACGCGACGGTCCAGTTGACTTACATGACGCCGACGGGCCAGGTCCCCGGCCCGTCGGTGCCGCTGGGACCTAAGAGCCGTGTAAGCGTCAACGTCGCGAACTACGTGCCGGACCAGTGGAGCGTGTCCACGAAGATAACCGCGGACGGTCTCGTCATCGCGGAGAGGTCGATGTTCTGGAACAACCGGCAGGGAGGGCACGACTCTATCGGGGTGACGTCGGCGTCTGCCACCTGGTACCTAGCGGAGGGGGCCACCAACGGCGGCTTTGAGACCTGGGTGCTTGTCATGAATCCCGGCGACTTCCAGGCGGTCGCGCAGGTCACGTATATGACTCCCACGGGAGAGAAGCCCGGGCCGACGCTGGTGCTTGCGCCGGGAACCCGACAGAGCATCAGCGTGGCCGACACCGTTCCGAACGAGTGGAGCGTCTCGACGACCGTCACCTCTGATGAACCGGTCATCGCCGAAAGAGCGGTCTACTGGAATAACAGGATAGAGGGGCACGAGTCGATCGGCGCCACCACGCCCGCAAGGACCTGGTACCTGGCCGAGGGCTGCACCAACGGTGGCTTCGAGACGTGGGTGCTCATACAGAACCCGTTGACCACTGGCACGAGCATTAAAGTATCCTACATGACACCCGGCGGAGAGAAGCCGGGCCCGTCTTTCGATATCGGGCCCGAGAGCCGGGCCAGCATCAACGTAGCCGACTCGGTCCCTGCCGAGTGGAGCGTCTCCGTGAAGGTGACCGCGACGGAGCCCGTTGTCGTCGAGCGCTCCTGCTACTGGAACAACCGCGCCGGCGGACACGACTCCATAGGAGTCCCACTCGAGTTGTAGCCTGATCGAAGGGGCCAGGTCTTATTTCTTGCGTTCTTAATATTTCTATGGATAGACTGCTGCGACGCATAAAAGAAGACCTGACCCCAATCTTATGCAAAGTTTCAATGCTTTTAAAACTACCGTGGATCGAATACAGCAAATGCAAGAGGGAGCTTGACTGCGCGTGTGCAGCGCAGTGCAAGGAGGGGGCCTTCCAGGCGCGGGAGGAGTCCGAGACGGAGCCCGGAAGGGCTAAAGACTGCCCTACCATCGACCTCGAGAAGTGCAAGCGCTGCGGCGACTGCGAGCACGCGTGCCCGGAAGGCGCCGTGAAAATGATATAGAATAAGTGCCGATGGAGCCCTTTGGAAGGGGGAAGCATGGCCGAAGTCCTTGAGGTCAACGAGCAAAACTTCGAAACCGAGATAAAGAATTCCGACAAGGCGGCACTGCTGGATTTCTGGGCGCCGTGGTGCGGTCCGTGCAAAATGATGCACCCGATCATAGAGGACCTGGCCAGCGAGTTCGAGGGGCGCGCGGTCATCGCCCGCTGCAACGTGGACGAGAACCCGATGCTCGCCTCGCAGTTCGGGGTAACCGCGATACCCACGCTCGTCCTTTTCAAGGGCGGCGAGCAGGTCGTGACCATGGTAGGTGTCACCCCTCCCGAGGAGCTCAAGAATCGGCTCGAATCCATTTTGTAGCGACACTCGATTTTTTTAACACCGCCGGGTGATTGTACTGGAAATCAAAGGCTTCATCCCCAACACCATGCTCGACTGGGATGGGATGCTCGCGTCGACGCTTTTCCTTCCGCGCTGCAACTTCAAGTGCCCATTCTGCCAGAACCCCGACCTGGTGCTCCATCCCGAGCGGCTCGAGACCGTCCCGTTCTCCATGGTAAGGGAGTACATCATCGAGCATGAGGGCTGGATCGAAGGCGTCTGCATAACCGGCGGAGAGCCTTGCATGCACGATGACCTGCCGGAGCTCTGCGGACGGTTGAAGGACCTCGGAGTGGGCGTCAAGGTCGACACGAACGGCGGTTTCCCCGGGATGCTTGAACTGCTTCTGCCCAAGGGGCTGGTTGATTACGTGGCGATGGACATCAAGGCGCCGCTCGAGCCCGGGCGTTACAGGATAGCCACGGGCGTGGACCGTATCGACATACTCGATCATGTGCGGCGAAGCATCGAGCTCATAAGGAGCTCCGACGTCAAGCGGGAGTTCCGCACGACCGTCGTGCCGCTCATGCACTCTCCTTCCGATGTCGCGAGCATCGCGGAGATGCTCGAGGGCGAAGAGCGGTACGCGCTTCAGCACTTCAGCCCGAAGGTGACCATCGACCCGAGGTACGCGGAGCTCAGGCCCTTCTCGGAGGAGGACATGCAGACGATGCTCGAACAGGCGCAAAGGTTCGTCCCTGGTGCCGTCGTGCGGGGCGCGCCCCAGGCGATGGAAGACTGAAGCGAAGTGCTCCCGTGAAGCTCCTTCCCGAATGTTACGCGTGCACTATGAGGCAGACTCTTGCGGCCGCGCGAGGACATGACACCTCCGGAGGTAGGCGAGGAATTCTACCGGATGGTGCGTAAGCTATCCGGCGAGGACGACCCGTTCCGAAAGCAGAAGATAAGGCAGAGCGAGGTCGTGGAGGCTTTCCTTCCCTGGCTTCGCGAGGCTGTGGCTACCGCCCCCGACCCGCTGTTGATGGCGGTCAGGCTCTCGGTAGCCGGAAACGCGGTGGACCCCGGCTCGCAGGGGTCGTTCGACCTGGAGCGAAGCGTGACCGAGGCGGTCGGCGAGGAGGCGGGGCTCGGCGGGTACCCGGCCCTGCGGGAGGGGTAGAAAGCAGTTGCCCGATTTATTGAAGAACATATAACGTAAATTACATCCTTGTAAGCCTCCGCGTAGCCGCTTTCGTTGTAAACGTCCCAGCCGAGGGCCTTGAAGAATGGATCGATGAACTCGTGCCTGAGCTGAGCCTCTTTATAGGGGTATTAGTGTCTAGGATGGGGAAAGTTCTCCAATTATGACACGCCGGTGCCAGGCACCGATGTAGCACAGTCCGATATGACTGTGTCACGGAGGACTGAGTGTCGTATGTTTCCCAGGGGCGGAGCTGCGGAGGGGATGTGACCAATAGAGCTCATTCGCTCTAAGAGGTCATTCTTACCCCTCTGCTACTACTCGCAGGCTCGGACCCGGTCTCTATTACCAGGCTACAAAGCCGAAACATCGCGCACCAGGCCAATCAGAGGTTCTTGTCATTCTTCAGGGTCGCGGCGTCATGCCAGTACAGGACCGCCTGCGTCAGGTTCGTTACTATCGCCACGTGGCTCTTGGCCCAGTCCGTCACCCTCTGGGTGTTCGACTTCGTTCCCGGCTTCATCAGCGTGTCGATCAGGCCCTTCACCTGCTGCAGCACCTCTGTCGTCGAGTTTATGGCCTGGATCCGCAGCCGCGCATATTCCTTGTAGTCCGCCACGTCGTTCAGGTCCAGTATCTTCGAGTACTCGACCTTCGCGGCCTTGCCTTCTGCGATCAACTTGTCGATGTCCGCTTTGGCTTTCTTGCCGGTCGACGTAAGGTCGGTGTTCCCCTGTGCGAGGTTGATGCCCAGGTCGGCAAGGAGCGCGGCCGTGTCGTATGCCGCCTGCTTCCCGCCGCCGTAACGCGCGAGCTGCACCGACAGTTCGTCGCCTTTCTTCATATACTGCTGGGCCTGGCCCGTGTCGCCGCCGCAACCACCGACGGCCAGGGTGACCAATACGAGCGCGAGCGCCAAGAGCAGAACAAGGGGTCTCTTCATTTTCGCCTCCATGTTTAATCTGACATTTCCCATTTCCAGCCACCGACGCCATCATTATACCCCCCCGAAGCTGATTTTCGAGGCGCAATCCCGCTCGCGGCTCTTTTTCTCGAAGTCGCCGCCTGCCGCGTGCCGGTCGAGGCCGTCTTCGGTGACGTTTGAGGACCATTGACCGTTGTCTCTGCTTTCATGTGAACAACCTCTGTGTCTATCAAGTCCGCGCCTGCCAGGCAACGGACACGCTCCAGGAGAGCGGCGAACAGCGCCTCAGGGACGGCGACCTCCGCCATCTGGAAAATTGTCCTCCTCGAATAGCTCACGACCTTTGCTCCAATCTTTATCAGCTTTAGCTGGATGCTGGAGAGGGACCAGTGCGAGACCTCACGTGGAAGG
>Ga0066794_10000008_pt1 | contig 72924 bp, 70 predicted proteins | sample PersoiDNA2013190_FD_70945 | JGI IMG/M metagenome (GOLD analysis project Ga0066794, IMG submission 70945) | Permafrost soil microbial communities from the Arctic, to analyse light accelerated degradation of dissolved organic matter (DOM) -... | ecosystem: Environmental > Terrestrial > Soil >... | reverse complement strand
AATGATGGCCATATCGAGAGTGCTGGGCAAGAAGGCAACTCTCGTTGGGGTGGACAAGGAAGGCAAGCCTGTCGGTTGGTGCCAGATAAAGTACAAGCTCGAGGAGAAGGGATCCTGATAGAGCAGTCCATGCGATGTCTGCTTCTCGTCAGTCCAGCATGGTCCTGTGTTGTCCAATTGCAGGCCGCCTGTAGAACCAGAAACAGGAATTCAATCAACCGTAAAGAATTCAGCTGGCGAAATTTGTAAAACAATGGCAAGGAGGCGGGCATGGCCGAATCGCGGACGCGGAAATTCCTTTTCACCCACAAAAAGCCGATCAGGGTTATCCTCCTGGTGCTGGCCATCGGTCTGCTGGCGTCAGCGCCGCTCCTCGTCGGACTATCACACGTAAAAATGCAGGACACGTGGACGGCCCGACACTGTTTTGACTACTGCAGCTAAAAGGCAATGCACTTTGACTTTACGTACGCTACGTGACACCTGGTGTCGGAGGCCCGACACGACGAACCCCCCAACAGGATCGAGGGGATGATTCGCTTGAAACGCCATCAGCCAGATTTCAAAGATCAACAATAGTTGTAACTACCGTCTCCAGACACTACAACTTTCGCTATTGACATTAAGTATCTACTAGTGTTATGTACTTAGATAAGTTTCACACATAGGGAAGGGTGGGCGTAATGTGCGCTGACGGTAATCAAGAGAATGAATGTTGTTGCGGGTCCAGTGGTCATGCCCGGCACCACCATCCCTCGCGCTGTGACTGCGGTGAGGGGATGCCCAGACGCTTCGTCCGCCCGTTCGTCCTTCTTCTTCTCGCCGAAGGACCTTCACATGGATATGAGCTTGCCAGGTCCCTCAAGGAGTTTTCGTCCGAGGGCTTGAACGTGGAGCCCTCCATCCTCTACCGCATGCTCAGACAGATGGAAGAAGAAGGCCTGGCGACGAGCTCTCTCGACGACAGCGGGGTCGGCCCTGCCCGTAAGGTGTATGTGCTTACACCTGAAGGGCGCGAGGCACTGGATCTCTGGGCGTCGAGCCTTGAAGGGACCGCCAGGATGCTGGACTCCTTCAGGGAGCGATATGAAAGGACGCGCGGCAATTGACTGATTCTCACACAGGGAGAGCTTCCCCGAACTCTGCGGTCGGCGCGCGGGAGCTGACCAAGTACTTCGATTCGCTTCTGGCGGTGGACCACATCTCTTTCGATGTTGAACAGGGCGAGCTCTTCGGTTTCCTCGGCCCGAATGGCGCGGGTAAGACGACTACCATCCGCATCTTCATGAACCTCACGAGACCAAGCGAGGGATCGGCGAGCGTCTACGGGATGGACACCGTCCGCGATACGCTCGCGGTCAAGTCGGTGGTAGGCATAGTCCCCGAGGTTTCGAACGTCTTTCCGGAGATAACCGCGCTCTCGAACCTCACCTTCACCGGGGCCCTGTACGGTTTGGGCCGCAGGGAAGGCGCTTCGCGCGCCGCCGAGCTTCTGAGCATGTTCGGCCTGGAGGAATACAGCGGCAAGAAAGCCGGGCAGTTAAGCCTGGGGCTCAAGAGGCGGCTCGCCATCGCCATGTCAATGGTGCACAGGCCCAGGGTCCTCTTCCTGGACGAGCCGACCTCCGGTCTGGACGTGACAGCCTCTCGCTCGATCCGCGAAATCGTGAGGAGGCTGAACTCCGAGGGTGTGACCTTTTTCCTGACCACCCACAACATGGAAGAAGCCAACCAGCTCTGCGACAGGATCGCGGTCATAAACCACGGGAAGATAATAGCGGTGGATACACCTGAGAGGCTCCGCCAGGCTGCGTCTGAAGCCCGGGCGATAGAGGTGACCTTCGACAGGCGACCGACCGAGAAGGAGGAGTCGGGGCTGGCGGGCATAGGTGGTATCTCCGGTACAGCAGAAGCCGGGGAATCCTACCGTCTTTTTACCGCAGACCCGGAGAGCACTCTGCGCTCGCTCTTCATTTTCATGGAGAAGCACGACTTGAGGGCCCGGTCAGTAAATACACCCGGACCCACGCTCGAAGACGTATTCGTGAAGCTCACAAGCGAGGAGCAGGAAGTTGGAAGCAGCCAGTAGTGAGGTTCTCTTGAAGAAACCCGGATTCGTAGTCGGCGCGAGAAAGTCCTGGGCTATCGCGGTCAAGGACATGAAGATCTACTACTTCAAGCCCGCGATACTCATCTTTGGCGCACTCTTCCCAGTCACTATATTCTTCGCCTTCATGATGGGCAGGGACGTGAAAGCGGTGACCCTCTTCCCGGGGCTTATCGCGCTGACCCTGTTCTTCTCGACGACGACGGTGGCGCCGTTCAGCATCCCGTGGGAGAGGATGAGCCGGACGTTCGAGCGCCTCCTCTTCGCGCCCGTATCGCTCACTGAACTGGCGGTGGGCAAGACGATATCATCGTTCGTGTTTGGGCTCGTCATGTCGATCGTGCCCCTGCTCATCGGGGTGATCTTCTTCGGCTCGAGCGTAGCGTACATCTGGGCGCTGGCACTCGGCATCATCCTGGGAAACGCCTGCCTCTCCAACCTGGGGACACTCGTCTCGACGGTAGGTTCGGAGACCCCTCAGAACGTCATGCTCCTCCTCAACCTGGTGCGCCTGCCGATGATGTTCATCAGCGGAATCTTCATTCCCATAAACCAGCTACCCACCTGGGGCAGGGTCATATCATGGTTCAGCCCCGTCTCATACGTCGTCGATCTGCTCAGGAGGGGCCTCGGCTTCAAGGACTACTTCGGGCCAGTGATATCTTCGCTCATGCTCGTTGCCTTCGGCCTTGCCATGTTCGCGTTGAGCGTTCTGAGAATGAAAAGCTGGAACAAGTAGGAAAACCCGCCTGCGCAAGAGGAGATTCGCGTGCATGTATTCGACCTCGAAGGGATCGACTTCAGCGGTAATGAAGGTCCCGCGAAGGAGGTCTTTTTCGAATCCAGCGAGTTCAGCGCGAGAGTCGTCGCATTGCCGCCTGGAGCTCAAATGCCGCCCTGTGAGATGTCGACCAACGTCTTGTTCTACGTTGTGGATGGCGAAGCGGAGGTCACCGTTAACTCAGAAAAGGCAGTTATTGCGACAGGCCAATGCCTCATCAGCGAACCGGCAACGCTTTCCATGAGAACGAAGGACGGCGCTAGAATCCTGGGCATCCAGGTCGCCGCGATCGAATAACAGAATAGTGGATTATTCGTACAACGCCTGGTGTTCTTGTGAAGGCAGGGAGCGCACGCACTTCGAAGCGCTGAAGAGGTCACTGATGTTCTACAGGCTGGCGTTCGGTCAGCCCCGTCAGCAGGACCTCGTCGAATACCTCAAGACAGTGCTCGTCGAGGAGCCTGACGAAGCCATCGAGGCGTTCGTCAGCGACTTCATGATCGACCTCGACCCGGAATAACGCTCTTCTTTAGAAAGAGGGCGTCAGCCTCTCCTCTTCTTCCCGCATGGATTCCCCAGACAACCACCTCTGCCATCGCAGCATCCCCAAGTTATTTCTATCCTATATGATACATTGTTGACGCGTCAGGGATATCCATCCACAGAAGCTATAGCAATTACGCTTGGCGAGGCCGGCACGCGTGTCGTTTTTTTTGAAGTATTTTTGAAGTAACCGTGCCCAAGAAGGCTAAATCCTAATCAACCCGCCTGAAAAAGCATCTCTGACAAATGCCTTGAACACGGTAAATATTGTAAGCCGGCTCAAGTGCAGTAAACTGGCATCAAGCCCGGCCAGTGAATATGACATGTACTTCGAGGTGGCGAACCTCAGGCTGGGGCGGGGCGGCGATAAACCGCTTGATTAAAGGATCGAGACGTTAATAATGCAGCGCGGATTATTATCTTTTTGACATTGTTGCGCGCAGCGGCCGGCAATGTGCTATAATGACCGCGAGTTAAAGTTCCTAGGTAGAAGAAGTTATTGTCCCGAGGATCGAATCTCGGGGCATTTTTTTATGCACAAAGGGGGTGCAAGAGAATGAAGATATATGTTGGAAACCTCAGCTATACAACCAGCGAGGAAGACATCAGGACGGCTTTCAGCCCGTTCGGCGCGGTGGATTCAGTGGACGTGATCATGGATCGCGGTACCGGCAGGTCGAAGGGATTCGGCTTTGTCGAGATGAGCGTTGACACCGAGGGGCAGACGGCGATCGATGCCCTAAACGGCAAAGACCTTGATGGTCGCAGTCTGAACGTAAACGTGGCAAAGCCCAGGGAGGAACGCCCGCAACGTTCGTCCCGGTACTAGAAGACTCTATGTGTACTGGTCCGGCGGATACATACACGGTCCGCCGGTCCGGTTGCACGTAGGCTGCATAGAACATCCTGGCTTGCTTTCGCTATCCTCAGCTCTCCTTTCTCAGCTATACCCGCAGGATTTGGCGGGAAGCTGACGAAATCGGTATCAGCAAAGGGGGTGCGAAAATGAAAAGACGTCTGGTCCTTGTCGTTTTCATTACTTGTCTCGTTGCTATCACAGCCTCGGCGAGCTCCTGCGGTGGCAAGGCGGCGAAGCCAACCTCGAAGACACAGAAGGCACCGGCACCTATTTCCCCGGCCGGCACCAACACCACCGGTCTACCTCTCAGTCTCGCTAACGGCATTTCCATATCGACATTCGCCTCTGACCTCGGAAGCCCCCGGGTCATCGCCTGGGACCCGAACGGGACGATGCTTGTGAGCGTGCCAGCGAACGGGCGGGTGGTCGCGCTTCCCGATAAGAACAATAACGGCGTGGCCGACAGGGTCATCACCGTGGTTGACGGCCTCAACAATCCGCACGGGATCGCCTTCACGCAGGCTCGCCACGGTAAGATTTACATCGCCGAGGAGGATCAGGTCGCCGTCTACGATTACGACACAACAGCCCTCAAGGCCACCACAAGCAGAAGATAATCGACCTGCCTGCCGGTGGCGCGCACATCACGCGCACGATCATGTTCCTGCCGCCCCCGAACGACTCGAGACTTCTCGTCTCGGTAGGTTCCTCAATGAACGTAGGTTACGAGAGCGACTGGAGACGGGCCAAGATCCTGGTCGCCAATGCCGACGGCGGCGGCCTGAGGTCCTATGCATCCGGCCTGCGCAACTCGGTCTTCATGGCCGTCTACCCGGGGACGGAACAGGTCTGGGCGACGGAGATGGGTCGAGACTACCTTGGCGACAACCTGCCGCCAGACGAGATAAACATTATCCAGGACACAAAAGATTACGGCTGGCCTACATGCTACGGCAAGAACGTTCACGACGCCGACTTCGATACGAAGACCTATCCTGCGGAGGTGGACCCGTGTGCCGGTAAAACGCCCGCCCATATCGATATTCCCGCACACTCCGCGCCGCTCGGCCTCGACTTCTTCGACGGCAAGGGCTGGCCAGCCGGTTACGGACACGACATGCTGGTCGCATATCACGGCTCGTGGAACAGGAGCGTCCCGACAGGCTACAAGGTAGTCCGCTACCGGCTGGACAGCGGCGGCAGCGTCCTGGGGGTAGAGGACTTCATCACCGGCTGGCTTCAACCGGACGGCTCCGTCCTCGGCAGGCTGGTAGGGATCTCCATCAAGGATAACGGGGTTCTCTATATATCCGACGATAAAGCCGGCGTCATATACCGCGTCACGGCCTCGAAGTAGCGAAACTGCAGACGGGCTGATTGTCCTTTAAAGCGAAGGTGTCACGCTGTCAAAAGGAATCCCGTTCCAGATCTGGCGGTCTTCGCTGTAAGGGTCGTTCTCCACGGACGGGTTGACGTTGAGTATCATGGTCGCTCTGGTCTGCGTATTGTAAGCGGGCCAGTACGGCATGCCCTTGTGATTGGGGTCGCCCGTTTTCGCAAAGGCGATCCACGTATCCTGCATTATGTCCGCGAGTTTCTGGGGTGGTTCATTGCCCATGAATTCAACCGTGTTCGGAGCGTGAAGATGGTTAAAGACGAAGGGGAGCTCTAAGGCATGGCAGGCTCCAAGGATGCCATCTTGCACCGGACTCGGCCAGGTGAAGAGGTACATCCATGTCTTTGGCCGTTGAGCGGACTGGGCCTCTACGACCCGGATCTGCGGGACTCGGAACATCACGTCGGTCATTATAGCCATGGTTACGTCTCCATCCGTCGCCTTCGGCCGCCTCGCTTTATAGCTTGCAGCGATCGCATTCGTATAGGCGCCCAATGCTTTGCTAAGTATGGGCATAAGATCCGCGGCAGTCTGGATAGGTGCTGCTGCCAACAGGGGAACCGTTATCAACCAGAAGCGCACTTCGTTCAGATTGGTCCCGGTCAGAAAGTCCACATTTGCGGCACTTCGCTTCGCAATGGCGTGGAGCGGGGGTTCCGGCAGCACGGACCCGTCAATCACGGGGCCGAGCGGGGTGCCAACCCGGCCTTCCCGTTCCGACAGGTCGCTCTGCGCTTTGATTATCTGCTTGGTGTTGAGCGATAGCAGTCCGGCCATATCGGTGACCCCTGCATATGACATGAACTGCCTGGTGATCCCGGATGCGTAGTTGACATTGTTTACGAGGTTAAGAGCGCCGCTCTCGGCAATCGCCCGGCGGAATAATCCTTTGGCCCTAGGCATCCCCATGAGCGTGCACACGCTCATGCTTCCCGCGGACTCGCCGAAAATTGTGACGTTGCCGGGGTCACCACCGAATGCCGCGATATTGTCCCGCACCCATTTGAGCGCCGCCACCTGGTCGAGCATTCCCAGGTTACCGCTCTCAGCGTACTCCGGTCCGCCTACCCCGCCGAGATAGAGAAAACCTAAGGCGCCGAGGCGGTAGTTCAAAGTCACCACTACGACGTCCCCACGCTCTGAAAAAGTCGAGCCCTCATACCACTCATCGCTGCCGGACCCGTTTGTAAAGCCACCGCCGTGAATCCAGACCATCACCGGGCGGTGTTTGTCGTCCGTTCCCGGAGTCCAGACATTGAGCGAGAGACAGTCCTCGGACTGTTCCTCCGTCGAAGCAGATCCAATTTGATTTTTTGTTTGCGGTGCCACCGGACCGAACATCACTGCCTTGAACGTATCGCTCCAGGGCTTCGGGGGTTGGGGCGGCTTGAAGCGGAGCTCGCCCACCGGCGGTCTCGCATACGGGATTCCCCTGAAGACCAGAGTGCCGCCTGAACCAAGCTGCCCCTTTACTTTTCCGAGGCCGGTCTGCGCAACGAGGTTCTTCCCTCCGCATCCGGGACAGACCGCCAGGACAACACCAAGAAGGGCAACGATCAACAAGGCGAGAATTACTTTTTTCGACATTGGAAGAACGCGTCTCTCAGACATAACACCTTCCTAACCGCGAAAACACCGCACGATATGGGTTGTCAGTTAGGAATTATATCAAAGGAAACTGTAATTTACTGCATATGCTCCGATGTTGCGGACCTACTCCCGGGACGGATGCCTTATGATCATGTAGATTGTAGGTTAGAAAACTGGTGCTTTTGGGAATGCTCGGCGCGGGGGCCTATGCACTTATAGGCCGCAGGCGCTAATAGGTTGCCCCCGCGGTAGGGACCGGGCAGGACGTGTCCGCCAGGATCACCTCGTCCAGGGGGAGGATAATCGTCGAGAGGCCCATGTACTTCGACTACCACGGCAAGTGGCCTGGGGGCCACGACGTGGTCGGGTACTGACAGTCTGATTTGCGCTAACCCTCTATTGGAGGGATTAAATACTCTTCCAGCTCTTCAAGCTCTTCTATCGGCTTGCCCGGCTTCTCACGCGCGGCGAGCACGAGGTTCACTACCAGCAGCGAAAGCCCGACGATCAGCATGACGTAGAGCACCTGCTTGAGCGAGTTGTGGAATAGGAATATGCCGGTTACCTCGAGCACGGCGGCCACGGCGAAAAGGATGACAAACCACTTCTTCTCAAGCGCCAGGTGATACATAGCGAGCAGCTTGACCAGGGCAAAGACGGCCATGACAATCCCGAAGAGCCCGATGATGCCGGCGCTTGCCCGCCCCTTCGTGCCGGCGAAAACGTAACCCGTGAAGCCGGGGAACAGGAGGTAGAACCCGGCAACTGCCCCGACCATGATAGAGACAGCGACAATGCTCAGGGCCAGCACCCTCTTCGTCGGCTCGCCCCTTGCATTGAGGGTGCTTACTCTCGGGAACATCACCATTATTATTCCATCGGGGAAGAACATCACCGCCTTGCCGGCAAGGGCGGCGTATGAATAGACATCCGCTTGTTTGGGATCCTTGAAGAGGGCCCGAACGAGGACGATGTCTATCTGGGTCATTAAAATGACGAGGAACATGGCGGCCGCGACAGGAAGCAGGAACCAGAGCGCGTGCGCAGGGTGAAAGTCCTCAAGCTTCTCGATCGGTCCCCTGAAAACGTCCCGGTTCAAATAGACGACGGTTCCCGCCACCAGGAGCCCGGCGATAGTCGCCGCGCCAAGTGCACCGTAGACCTGGAGCCCGATCCCGACCAGGACAACCCCGATGACTATCCTCGACGCGGCGGTCAAAATGCTTGCGACACCCAGGCCGATGAATCTCTGCTCTCCCTGGAGTAATCCGTAAGGGAGCGTGATGTACAAAGCTAATGCAACCGAGGAGCCGAGGATGATGATGAAAACGGGAGAATCGAGACGGAGCACGCGCGCAAGTGGCCAGGAGATCGGGATGCTGATCAGTATTGCGGCGGCGCCCGCCAGCAGCATCCACCGCGAGAAACTGCGGATCAGGACATGTACCTTCTCCCGTTCGTCCGTGGCTTCGAACTGCGCGACGTACTTCGTGACCACAGCCTGGAATGAGATAGCGCCCATAGTCACTATGAGGAAGATCGCATTGAGGGAGTTGAAACCGCTGAACGCCCCGGCCTCGTGCAGCATGCGGGTCATGATGACGCTGTAGACGTAGTTGAGGGCGCCCGAAATGGTGACCGCCGCAACCATGATCCCGAAGCTTCCCGCAAGGGAACCTCTAAGCGACGAGATTGCTTTCTGCAAACCGGCCGACTTCGATGCTGATTCCCTGTTACCGCCCAATTACTTTCCCTTCAGTCAGTCGGATTTGCGCATACATTACCACGAACTCTGCCAATACGGTTATTCTTTACGCTTGACCATGCTCCCTGCAGGACATGGGGGGGCGGTTGACTTGAAACGTTGTCCGTGCAGAATGTAATGTTGCTTATGAGTGAGGGCCAGTAGCTCAGTTGGTAGAGCACCGGACTTTTAATCCGGGTGTCGCAGGTTCGATCCCTGCCTGGCTCACCAGTCTTTATCCTCATTATCACGCCTTCTAAGCATACCAAGCACTTCTGAACTTGAATAGGTGCACACGTATCATTTCCGCTATACGTCCGTAACTCAAATCGCGAGACGTGTTTTCCTGCCGTGCTGGAGCCCGGTATTAGCGCGTCTGGAGGTCGGAAATTGCAGTATTTTCGAAGAAAAGATAAGTGAATCCAATCTCTTGCCGATCACCTGGCCGGCGTCAACTATTTTGTCTCCCCAATGTCACCGGATTTGAAATGACGCCGGTAAAGCTTTATCTTTTACAAGGCGCGGGTAACCGTGATGCCCCCATCGTCTAGAGGCCCAGGATACCGCCCTTTCAAGGCGGCGACGGGGATTCGAATTCCCCTGGGGGCACCAAGAGATTATAATAGTTGTTCCGTTAACGATTTCATGAACGGAGCCGTGGTGTAGCCTGGTTTAACACACTGGCCTGTCAAGCCAGAGATCGCGGGTTCGAATCCCGTCGGCTCCGCCAGATTGCTACATGGGCTCTAGGAGCCCGTTGAGAGGTTTAGTCCGGCGAGATAGCTCAGTTGGTAGAGCACTGGACTGAAAATCCAGGTGTCCCCAGTTCGAATCTGGGTCTCGCCACCAGTGTTTCTCAATTCATCGAGCGCACTCTGGCCTGCGGTCACTTTGACCACCCGGACCTTTCACTGTTATATTTCTGTCCCGATCTCGGGAGAGCGCTGTATTCCGTGAAGGAGGGAAGCGATGCTGCGAATCGTTGAGGATACCGTCAGGGCGATAACCCCTCATGTCCTCGGCGTTGACGCGGTCAAGGAAATGCCCGAAGCGGATCCCCAAGCGTCTGTCGACTTCCTGAACGATTGGCTCGAGAAGGGAATCTCGGAGTACCGAATCATGACCAACGTGGCTTTCCTTGCCCTGAACGCGTATTCACTTCTTAGGAAAGGGCGCCTCTTCCCCGGGCTCGATCACGACGCGCAGGCAGACCTGCTGGAGCGTTTATACAAGGCGAAGGGCATAATCGCCTACCAGTTCCTCTATTTACTGGCAAACCCTGCAGTAAGCTCCTATTACTCACGGATGGACGTCCAGAGATTGCTGGGGTTCGACATAGCCGCCCTGAAAGAGGAGTCAAACAAGCGCCTCGTCACGAGGGAAGGTGGGCCACTACCGCCGAAGAGTCCCGCGACGGACGAACCGACCGGGCAGGTGGAGAGATGATCCACTCCCGCGAGGAAATAACCGGGGGTGTAAAACTGTCCACAGAAGTCGTGGTTGTCGGCTCCGGAGCCGGCGGCGCCACCATCGCCAAGGAGTTGAGCGAGGCGGGGCGCCAGGTCGTGGTCATCGAGGCGGGCCGTCACTTCACCCGTGAAGATTTCAATCTCCGGATGGACTTCGCCTTCGTCGACATGTACTGGGACGGTGGCCAGGTAATGACGGTGGGGGCTCCGATGTTCCTGCTCCCGCAGGGGAAAACCCTTGGTGGCACGACTACGATCAACTCCGGCACGTGCTTCCGTATGCCTCACCGGGTACTCAAGAAGTGGCATATTGACTATGGGCTGTGGCAGATAACCGAAGAGGAGCTGGACCTCTACTACAGTGCCGTCCAGGAATACCTGTTCGTGCAGAAGGCCGATAAGGAGGTCATGGGACAGAACGCGCTTCTGTTCCTCGAGGGTGCGCAGAAGCTGGGGCTTTCAGGCGGTATCATCGCGCGGAACGCCAAGGATTGCGAAGGCTACGGGGTGTGTTGCTTCGGCTGCCCGTCCGACGCCAAGCAGAGCGCGAATGTCTCGTACATACCGGACGCGGTCAAGTCAGGCTGCGTGGTCTATACGGGGTGTCTGGTCGACGAGGTTGTGGTGAAGGGCGGCCGCGCGGTGGGTGTTAAGGGCCGACTGCTGAATCCCGAACGGGACGTACCGGGGCCCCAGATCGTTGTCGATGCCGAGGTGGTGGTACTGGCGGCCGGTTCGCTCCACACTCCACGCATGTTGCTGGTGCAGGGGCTGTGTAACTCGAGCGGGCAGGTGGGTCGCAACCTCACGATACACCCGTGCAACTCCACGGTCGCGGTCATGGACGAAAGGTTGGACAACCCAAAGGGCATACCTCAGGCAACCTACGTTGACGAGTTCGCGGACGAGGGGATCATGCTCGAGGGCGGCACCGTACCGCCACTCGGCATAGCGATGGGCGTTCCGTACAAGGGACGGCGCCTGGCTGAATTCATGTGGAAATACCCGTGCTTTGGGATATTCGGCGGGATGCTGTCGGAGCACTGCTCAACCGGGAGGGTAATCCCGCACCCGCGCGACCCGGCGCGGCACCTTATCTCTTACAACCTCACGGGAGAGGACAAGAAGAAGTTCAAGTTCATGACCGAGCTCATGGCAGAGATCTGGTTTAGCCTGGGGGCCAAGAGCCTGCTCACACCAACCTCCAGCTTGCCGGAGATGCGGCCGTCGGACCTGCCAAAGTTCAAGCGACTCAAGGCGAAACCGTCCGATTATGTGGCCGTGAGCGCCTACCACCCGCTCGGGACATGTCGAATGGGTAGCGACCCGGAGAGCTCGGTAGTAAGACACACCGGTGAGACCTGGGAGGTCGAGAACCTCTTCATCTGTGACGGCAGCATCGTGCCGACCTCGCTCGGAGTAAATCCCCAAATGACCATCTTCGCGCTTGCGATGCGCTGCGCCGGCTTCGTTGACGACAGGCTGGAGGAGCTTGCGGGCAGAGACCCGGGGGAATCTGTAACTTCTTGATTCCAAAAGAAGTATCCGGTTCCCCGGGGTCCTAAGAAGTGTAGGGCACGGACTCCTGGATCCCCAGACCCCGCGACCGGTCCGCCACAACCGTCTGGCGATACAACAGGTTGAAGGCGAGCCCGTAAAGCCAGTGCCTGTGGAGGGACATGCGCTTGAAGATGGACCGGTAGGAGTAGAAATCCCTGTGCAGTTGACGGGTGTTCTCGTAGAGCTTCCGTGGAGACATCTGCCTCGGCCGGAAGACGACGTGGCTGTCCCATGACGGATCCATCCAAAACCTGGGCTCCAGCCGGTTTTCCTCGAGCAGCTGGTGGTATATGCGCGTGCCCGGATAAGGCGTCAGGTTGGCGAACTGGGCTACCAGTATCTTGTTGCTGATCGCGAACTCAAGGGTATCCGAGAAAGCCGACTCCCCGTCGGCGTCAAAGCCAAAGACGAAAGCACCCATCACGTTGATCTTGTTCTTCTTGAGCAGGCGCAGCGCATCCGCGTACTTCTCAACCTTGTTCTGACTCTTGCCCATCTCCTCGAGGCTGCCGGTCGACAGTGTCTCCAGGCCGATGAACAGGAAACGGCATCCGCTCTCCGCAGCGAGGCCCACCAGTTCCTCGTCGTCCGCGAACGTTATGGACGCCTGCGACCCCCACACTACCTTCATCGGTATCAGGGCCTTGAAGAGCTCCTTCGCGCGTCCCGGGTTGGCGGCTATGTTGTCGTCCACGAACGGGACCACTTTCTTGCGGATCAGGTTGCTCCTCGATAGCGACTCCACCTCTGCCAGCACGTTGTCTATATCACGTAGCCGCAGCTTCCTCCCGTTGAACGTAGTGACCGAACAGAAGTTGCAGTCATTCGGGCAGCCGCGGGAAGTCTGTACACTGTTGGCGCTCCAGTACCGCTTCGGGTCGATGATGTCCCTCCTCGGCGACGCCGGTCGCTTGAAATCGATAAAGCCTTCCTGCCGGTAAAGCGGCTCGAGCCGGCCGGCTTCAGCGTCGGAAACGACCTTGCCCCAGATCGGCTCAGCCTCACCCGCAACGACCGAGTCGGCGTGCTCCAGGGCTTCTTCGGGAAGCATCGACGCATGGATGCCCCCCATGACGACCTTTGCCCCCAGTGCCCGGTACCTGTCGGCAATCCCGTAACTGCGTGGCGCCGTGGCGGTCATGGTGGAGATCCCCACCAGGTCGGGCACATCGCGAAAATCGATGCTCTCCACGTTCTCGTCGATGATCCTGACTTCGACCTCGTCGGGAGTGCACGCCGCGAGGTACATCAGTCCGAGCGGTGCCAGAAGGCCGCGGTTGAACAGGTAAGTCTCCCCGTTCTTGGTCGGATTAATCAGGTGTAGCTTCATATCCTCAACCTCTTCCCGCTTCTCTCGAAAATAAAAAGCCCGAGGGTGCGTTCCTCGGGATACAGACGACTTCTACCTGAATAACCTCTATCTGTAGGACGCTAATCGGGATGTATTATATCAGATTCGGAGGTAGTTGCCAGGTTCTGCGCTACTTCACCAACTTCAAGGCTTCTTTGAACTCGGGGGTCCCGGCCTTCTCCAGCAGTTCGTACATCACCATCTCAGTCGAGGAGATCACCGCGCCGCTCTGCCTCATGCGCTCAAGGGCGACCTCAAGGTTTTTCTTTGTCCGCGATGAAACCGCGTCGCTGATCACATGGACCCTGTAACTCGGAAGCAGGTGCAGGACCGTCTGGGTTATACAGATGTGGCTCTCTATGCCGGCGATTATGACGGTGCCTCTCCCCAGCTCCCTCAGTCTTTCCGCGAACTCGCCGCGTTCGCACGCGTCAAACTCGATCTTCGAAACCGGGGCGAGATCCTCTATCTCGTCACCGACCTCGCCGACCGTGGGGCCGAGCTTCTCCTGCTCTGTCACCAGTACGGGCATCCGGACGATCTTAGCGAACCGCACCAGCTTAACCACGTTATCCAGTGTTTCCTCTCTGTTGCTCATCGCGGGCAACAATCGCTCCTGGACATCAATGATCACAAGAACGCAATCATCCGGTACGAGCAGTTCACCACGGGAATCGTCTGAGCGCTTGCTTCTCATAAGGGATGCCCCTTTCATAGTTATTGTCTTACGCAGGCGCGGAGCGATTTTACCACAGGACCGTTGACCTTTCCGGCATCAGGGGCGTCGGCGCCCTCGTCCGCGTTTTGGCCACCGACCGTGAACGCTATCGCCGTGTTGTCAGTCGGTGCCGTGATCGACATGGTCGCCACCGGGTTACCGGAGACCACCTGCTGGTCGTTCTCGGCCGCGAGGGCGGTGAACGAGAGAACGAGCGATGCCAGCCCTATCATCAAGAGTAGTACGATATCCTTTTCATGTTCTTTACACTTCCTGTTTTACTGATGAGACCGCTCCTTCAGAAAGTTGATATCTCCTCACCCTGCATAGTTATTACAGGCAGGAACCCCGGTAATCCAGTAGTCAGCACGCAAATTAATACTTTTGTAATATTCGGGGATTCATGGCCAGGAAATGTGAATAAATAACACCGGCCAGGCGTTCTATTGGAAGGGCGTAATCGCCAAGTGCTTCGATTTATTCAAGACCCGTGGCCCAGCAGCTTCTCGAGCGCTTCCTTATTGTGGAAATTGGTGATGGCAAGGACCCTGTCACCGGGCTGGAAGACCGTGTCCGCCATCGGTATCAGCATGGCATCCTCCCTTACCACGGTGACTATCAGCGTCTCCGGGGGGAGCTCAAGCTGGGCAAGGCTCTCACCCAGGGCCTTCGCGTCGGGTGAGAGGGTTATCTCTACAAGGCCTATGTCGCCGGACTGGAGCTTCATCACGGTGATCACTTCTCCGAGTGAGACCTCCTCCTCGATCACAGTAGCGATTATGTCCGGCGTACTGACCTCGACATCGACTCCCCAGCTTTTTGTGAAGAGCCAGCGGTTGACCGGGTTGTTCACCCTTGCTATGACCTTTGGCACATCGTACTCGAACTTGGAAAGGTAGCCGATGACGAGGTTGTCCTCGTCGTCGCCGGTGCCCGCGAGCACCAGGTCAGCCTCCTTTATCTTCGCGAACTCCAGCACCCAGGGTTCGCACCCGTCCTCGGAGATCACGGTCACACCCGGGAGCGTGCTCTTGATATAGTCATACCTTTCGGGGTCCTTGTCGATAACGGTCACCTTGTGTTTGTCCAAAAGTATCCGGGCGAGGAACGACCCTACGATTCCTCCGCCCACGATAAGTATCTGCATGGTCCACCCCCTTATCGCAATCAAGCCATGAAGAACATCTTCCGGAACTTGTCCATGCTGTGCCTGAGCACAACGACGTGGACTATGTCATCTTCCTCGAATGTCGTGCCGGCAAGCGGTATTGACGCCTGCCCCAGCCTCTCTATCGATGCCACGCTTATCTCACCGGGTATCTCGAAGTCACGGACCTGCCGTCCCGCGAGTGCGCCGGGGATCCGCACTTCCATCAGCTCCACCTCGCCGTTACCAAAGGTATCGCGGGTGTACGACTGCTCAAGAAACAACAGGTCCATCGCCTTGCCCACGGCCCAGGCGACCGGCGAGATCGTCGGTATGCCCATGCGCCTGTATATTCGGGCGCGCTTCGGGTCGTAGATGCGGGTAATCACTTTCGGTACGCGGAAAACGTCCTTGGCGACCACGGCAGAAACGATATTTGAGTTGTCGCCGCTGCTTACAGCGATGAAGGCGTCGGCCCTCTCTATGCCGGCCTCCACGAGCACGTTGCTGTCGAAACCTATCCCCTTCACGGTCTTGCCCTTGAAGTCGATGCCCAGCAGGTGGAAGGAGGTCGCGTCCTTGTCTATCACGGCCACGCTGTGGCCGCCCTCCTCGAGGTGCCTGGCAAGGCGGGAGCCTACCCTCCCGCATCCCATGATCACGATATGCATAAGCCTCATCTCCCCGATCGCAGCCGAACTGCACGCTCTATCTTACAGATAGAAGCTTCACGCCGCCATCTGAACCCCGGCCTGTTCAGCCGGTTCACTCCTATTTTTCTTTCTCGCGTTGATGCCCCTTACTACTGCCTTTCGGCCTTCCTCGGCGAACAGGATCACGACCGGCCACATGAAAAGGAACAGCCACGTTAAGTCGCTTATGGGCTTCGTCCCGAAAACCTTCTGTAAGGGCGGGACGTAGAATATGAGGCCCACTACACCAAGCTCGCAGACGATGCCCCACAGGTAGAAGCGGTTCGAAAATAGCCCAATTTTGAAGACCGACTCGGTATTGCTCCTGCAGTTGAAGCCGTTGCCTATCTGGGTTATGACGATCGCCGCGAAGCAGGCTGAGGTCGCCATCACATAGACGTGTCCCGACGTCGCCATCGCGGAAATGCCCATCGAAGGCCGCCAGCCGTTCGCGTAGTAAACGAAGAAGTAGGCCGCCATAGCCGCAATCCCCTCGATTATGCCGAGCCAGCAGTATACCCTCGCCACGACCCTTGCGTTCAAGAGCCGCTCTTTTCTCGACCTGGGCGGCTTCCCCATCGTACCAGGTTCTGGCGGTTCCGTACTGAGGGCAAGTGCGGGAACCAGGTCAGAGCCGAGGTCGATAGCGAGAATTTGCATTACGAGGAGGGGAAGCGGTATGCGTGTCATAACGAAGAGCAGATACGGCACGGCTTCGGCTATGTTGTGCGTGAGAATGTAGGTTAAGAAACGCCTGATGTTGTCGAATACGGCCCGCCCTTCCTCAACCGCGCTAACGATCGAGGCGAAGTTGTCATCCGTCAGAATCATCTCGGCGGCTTCCCTGGCCACGTCCGTCCCGACGACCCCCATCGCGACCCCGATGTCGGCCGCCTTCAAAGCCGGCGCGTCGTTAACCCCGTCGCCTGTCATTGCCACTATCTCGCCCTTTGCCTTGAGCGCCTGGGCGACCCGCATCTTGTGCTCGGGCGAGACGCGCGCGAAGATGAGCTCGGGCTCATCTAGTACGCCCTTCAGCTCCTCATCGGTCATCCTGTCGATGTCGACGCCGGTGACGATCCTGACGTCGCGACCCTTGACGAGCCCTATACGGCGCGCGATCGACTCGGCGGTAACGCCGTAGTCACCTGTTATCATGATGACCCGGATACCCGCGGTACGGCACTTGCCGAGCGCCTCCTCGACCTCCTGCCTCGGTGGGTCCATCATCCCCTCGAGGCCTACGAATACAAGCTCCCGTTCGGTCTCCTCTATCTCGTAGTGCTTTTGCTCGGGACCGAGGTCCCTGTAAGCGAAACCGATGACCCTCAAGGCCTGCCGGGCATACTGGTCGTTCTGGGCCGCGATGTTCTTCCTGTCATCGTCTGTCATACCTCGAACCCCTGCGGGCTCCCATATCCTGTTACAGAAGCCGGCGACTTCCACGGGCGCTCCCTTGACGAACGCCGTGACGCCGCCATCAACCCGGTGGATGGTCGTCATCATCTTGCGCTTGGAGTCGAACGGCAGCTCGTATATCCTGGGCTGCGCGCGAAGCCCACTATCAAGGTCGAATCCAGACTTTTTAGCGGCGACAACGAGCGCGGCCTCGGTGGGGTCGCCGAGGATGCTCCACTTCTCATTCTCAGGAACGGGAGGGATTAGGCGCGAGTTGTTGCAGAAAGCCGCAATCCGCGCCAGCTTTTCAATCGACTCACGGTATTCACCCGAAATGGGCCCTCCGTCCCTGGTGAAGTCACCGCTCGGTTCGTAGCCCACTCCGCCAACATGTATCGCCCGACCCGCGACCCATGTCTCGCGCACCGTCATCTCGTTCGTGGTCAGCGTTCCCGTTTTGTCCGTGCAGATCACGGTCGTACTACCAAGGGTCTCGACCGATGAAAGTTTCTTTATGAGGGCGTGCCGCTTGGCCATCCTCTGCGTGCCCATCGCCAGAGCGAGTGAGACCGTCGGAAGAAGGCCTTCCGGCACGTTCGCGATAATCAGCCCGACCGCGAAGATAAAACTGGCACTCCGCGACAGGTGCACGATGAAAAAACCCAGGATGAAGAAGATAATGCCAACGGTCACTGCGATCGCAGCGATGATCTTAGAGACCGTTCCCAGTTCTTTCTGCAGGGGGCTCGGCTCCTCCGCCACGGCCTGTGTGAGGCCTGCTATCTTACCGATCTCTGTCTTCATGCCGGTCGCATAGATAACGGCCGTGCCGCTTCCCGTCGCGACGTTCGTTCCCGCGAAGACAAGGTTCGGGAGGTCGGCGAGGGCGGCCTTCTCGACCCCAACCGCCTCGGAGCGCCTTATCTGCGGCTCTGACTCTCCCGTCAGGGCCGAGTTGTCGACCCGCATCTCCATGGCCGAAATCAACCTGGCGTCAGCGCTTATGTTGTTCCCGGCTTCCAGAAGCATGAGGTCTCCTGGCACCAGCAGCTCCGCGTCAACCTCGACCTCGGCTCCATTGCGGACCACGCGAGCCCTTCTAGGCAGTATCTGTTTAAGGCTCTCGATAGCCTTCTCGGCTTTGTACTCCTGCCAGAACGAGAAGGCGGCGTTTATGAATATGACCAGGAAGCATGCAATCCCGAGCGGGACGCTATTCGAGATGATAGCCATAACTCCCGCCGCCCAGAGAAGGATTGCCAGAAGGTGGGTGAACTGGGAAAGGATCTTTCGCCAGAGAGGGACCGCCCGCTTTTCCTCCAGGACGTTCGGCCCGAGCTGCTCCAGACGGCGGGCGGCCTCGGCGGCGGTCAGTCCTTCTGGTGAGCTATCGAGAAAGCCGTATACATCATGCTCGGCAACTGAGTATACCGGTCTGTCGTCCATAATCAGCCTGCTTCAGCGCAAGAGCTCAGTGGCGGAAATGCCTCCGACCGGTGAAGACCATCGCGACCTTGTTTCGGTCGCAGACGGAGATAGCGTCGTCATCTTTTTTCGACCCGCCCGGCTGGATGATCGCAACGGCCCCCGCCTCGATGACCTTTTCCACAGCGTCGGGGAACGGGAAGAACGCATCAGATGCCACGACGCAGCCCGCGGCCTTCTTACCGGCCTTCTCCACCGCTATCGCGGCGGAGTCAACGCGGCTCATCTGCCCCGCTCCGACGCCCACGGTCGCCGCGTCCCTGGCCAACACTATCGCGTTCGACTTCACGTGCTTTGCGACCTTCATGGCGAAGACCAGGTCATCCCACTGCTCCTCGGCGGGCGAGGCCTTTGTGACGACATTCATGGTCGATATGTCGTATGGGTCGGTGTCGTAGTCCTGCGCCAGCATGCCGCCCTGGATATGGCGGTAGTCCCTGCCCGTTCTCTCCCCCTCTTCAATCTTGCCCATCTCCAGGAGACGCAGGCTATCCTTTGAGCGTAAGAGCTCGAGCGCGTCCGGCTCGTATGAGGGCGCCAGGACGAGTTCTATGAAGTTGCCCATCAGCGCCTCGGCGGCCTTTCTGCAAAGCGGCCGGTTGAACGCGATGACGGAGCCGAAAGCGGAGACTGGGTCGCAGTCGAAGGCCCTCTCATATGCGGCCCAAAGACGCTCAGCGACGGCCACCCCACACGGGTTGTTGTGCTTTATGATTACGCAGGCGGGCTCATCAAACTCCAGAGCGGTCGACCAGGCGGCTTCTCCGTCGAGTATGTTGTTGAAAGAGAGTGCCGGGCCGGAGACCTGCGGCGCCCGGCTGAGGGATGCTCCGAGAGAGCCCACCTCGCTGTAGAGGGCGGCTTCCTGGTAGGGGTTCTCCCCGTACCTGAGCCCTGACACCTTGCGAAGAGACAGTGTCAGCGTATCCGGGAACTTCTGCCTTCCTGATAAATACGCATATATGTTGGCGTCGTACTCCGCGGTGTGGGCGAAGGCCTCCATAGCCAGTTCCCTGCAGGTCTCCTCGCTTATCTCTCCGTTCTTCTCCTTCATCTCCTGGATTATGCTCTTATAGCGCGCGGGGTTCACGACCACCGCAACGTGGGCGTGGTTCTTGGCGGCCGCCCTCACCATGGTGGGCCCGCCTATATCGATCTGCTCTATGGCCTCGGCGCGCGTAACGCCCTTCTTCGCCACGGTCTTTACGAACGGGTAGAGGTTCACGACCACGAGATCGATCGGTATGATCTTTTGAAAGTCGAGCTGCCTCATGTGCTCGGGGTTGCTCCGGTCGGCGAGTATGCCGCCGTGGACCATGGGATGGAGCGTCTTCACCCTGCCGTCGAGCATCTCGGGAAAGCCGGTCACCTCCGCGACCGGAACCGCGTTTGTTCCCTCGTTCCTCAAGAGCTTGTACGTCCCGCCTGTCGAGATGACCTCTACCCCCATGTCGGAAAGCTCGCGGGCAAGCCACGCCACGTCGGCCTTGTCTGAAACGCTCACGAGTGCCCGCCTGATCTTCGGCATCCGATTCAGCCCCTTTCCCCGGTACTCTCCGGGACAACCCGCACTTTCCTTCCATCTATCTCGAACCGCCCTTCCGCGAAAAGCCTGATCGCCTTCGGGTACTGGCGGTACTCGGCCTGGTGAATCCTGTTGTGAAGGGTCTCCTCGTCATCGCCCTCCTCCACAGGAACCGCCTCCTGGACGATGATGGGCCCGGTGTCCAGTCCCTCGTCAACGAAGTGGACCGTGACCCCGCTGACCCTGGCCCCGTGCTCCAGCGCGTCCCGCACGCCGTGGGTGCCCGGGAAAGAGGGAAGCAGCGCCGGGTGAATGTTCATGATGCGGCCACTGAAAGCCCGCACCAGCTCCGGCCCCGCGAGCTTCATGTAGCCCGCCAGTACGACCAGGTCCACCCGCGCTTCCTCGAGGGCTTCCACGATCGCCCTGTCGTACGAGGGCCTGTCGGGGTAGTCCGAAAGGAGGACGACCCGTGTCGGGATGCCTCGCGTTCGCGCCCGCTCGAGCGCGAACGCGTCCGGGTTATCGCTCAAGACCAGCACGATCTTCGCGGGAACCTCACCGTCGTCTATCGCCCGGGCAATAGCCTCCAGGTTCGTCCCCGAGCCGGATGCGAGCACGCCGATACTTGTCTTCTGATCGCCACGGGACATTGAACAACCATCTCCTGCCTTTGAGCCTTCAGCGCTCACTTGTAGATGACAAGCCCCTTGCCCTCTACTATCTCTCCCACCTCGAAAGCCCGGAAGAGGTTCATATCAAGGACTTGCAGGGCTTTCCGGACGTCACCCGGCGGGACGACAAGCGTCATGCCCAGGCCCATGTTGAAGGTCTTGAGCATCTCGAAAAGGTCTATCTCACCCACCCTCTGGATGAACGTGAAGATGTTCTTCACCGGCCAGGTACCCATGCATATCTCCGCATTCACGTGGTCGGGGATCACACGCGCCAGGTTATCGGTTATCCCCCCGCCGGTTATATGTGCAACGGCCTTGAGGTCACAGGCCTCCGCGACCTTCAGGACGACCGGTGAGTATATGAAGGACGGGGTCAGGAGCTCGCGACCGAGCGGGAAGCCGAGCTCCCTCGGCTGGTCGTCGAGGTTGAAGTCGCCCGAATCGAACAGTAGCTTGCGGGCGAGCGAGTAGCCGTTGGAGTGAAGGCCGGACGAGAGGATCCCTATGACCCTGTCCTCCGGCTTGACCCTCGAGCCGTCGACGATGCGGCTCTTCTCGACCACTCCCACGCAGAACCCCGCGAGGTCGTAGTCGTCCGGCTCCATCACGCCCGGGTGCTCGGCGACCTCGCCGCCGACCAGGGCACAGCCCGCCTTCGCGCAGCCGTCCGCTATGCCGCCCACTATCTGCGCTATCTTCTCCGGGTCCACCTTGCCGGTGGCGACGTAGTCCTGGAAGAAAAGCGGCTCCGCGCCGCAGGTGACCACATCGTCCGCGCACATGGCCACGAGGTCTATCCCCACCGTGTCATGCTTCTCGAGCATCCGGGCAAGCTTGAGCTTCGTGCCGACACCGTCCGCGCTGGAGACCAGGACGGGGTTCTCGTAACGGGAGAGGTCAAGCTCAAAGAGGGCGCTGAAGCCGCCGATGTCGGAGAGTACCTCGGGGCGCAGGGTCCCCTTGATCTTTTCGGCAATAAGCTCGACCGCACGCGCCCCCGCCTCGATGTCGACGCCGGCCCACTTGTAATTTATCTCGCTCTGCTCTTCGTTGGCCTCCGTCGCGACCCTCCTCTCAGGCAGGCGATTTCTCGAGGCGGAACTTGGAAAGCCTCAGGTCCTCGGGTACCTCAATGCGATAATCACCCTCGAAGCACGCCGTGCAGAACGTGTCCTTCGGGGCGCGGCAGGACTTGACGAGGTTATCCATAGACAGGTGGTATAGCGAATCCGCGCCAAGGAAGTCCCTCACCTCCGCTACGCCCAGGCGGCTCGCGATCAGCTCATCCCTGTCGGCGGTGTCTATCCCGTAGAAACAGGGGTACTTGATCTGCGGAGAGCTCACCCTCATGTGCACCTCCCGGGCGCCGGCATCCTTGAGTATCTCCACTATCTTCCTGCTCGTCGTCCCGCGCACGATGGAGTCATCGACCACCACGAGTCTCTTTCCCGCGATAACGGGCGTAAGTGGGTTTAGCTTGAGCCTGACACCGAGCTGCCTTATCGACTGGCTCGGTTGTATGAAGGTGCGCCCTATATAGCGGTTCTTTATCAGCCCCTCCCCGAACGGTATACCCGATCTCTCGGCGAACCCGATGGCGGCGGGCACGCCCGAGTCCGGCACCGGTATCACGATATCCGCGTCGACAGACGCTTCCTCGGCAAGGTGCATCCCCATCTCCTTGCGCGCGTCGTAAAGCACGCGGTTGTAGAGGAGCGAGTCGGGGCGGGCGAAGTAGATGAACTCGAATATGCAGAGGGCCGGCCTTACAGGCGGCGCGAACCTTCGAGAGGTTATACCGTCCTTGTTTATATGCACTATCTCGCCGGGCTCGACCTCGCGGAGGAACTTCGCCCCCACGACATCAAGCGCGGCGCTCTCGCTCGCCAAGAACGTACCGCCGTCCCTCCGGCCGATGCAGAGCGGCCGGATCCCGTAAGGGTCACGGACGCCGAACAGGCCCTCCTCCGTCAGGACTACCAGCGAATAAGCTCCCCTCATCCGCGGGAAAACCTCTGCCATGGCGCCGGCGGTGGTGTCAGCGGAAGATGAATTGAGAAGCGCCCCTATCACCTCGGTGTCCGTTGTCGAGGTGAACGTCGCGCCTCCCTCCGCGAGCGACTCCCTGAGCTGCACCGTGTTGACCAGGTTGCCATTGTGGGCAATCGCTGCGGGGCCGCGGCAGGTGAGGCCATGGAGGGGCTGCGCGTTCTCCCAGAAAGTGGAGCCGGTCGTCGAGTAGCGGACGTGCCCGATGGCGTAGTCGCCCTGGAGGCTTACAAAGCTGTTCTCGTCAAAGACCTGGGATACCAGGCCCATGTCCTTGATGACGAGGATGCCGTCGCCGCTCGTCACCGCGATCCCCGCGCTCTCCTGGCCCCGGTGTTGAAGAGCGTAGAGGCCGAAGTAGGTTTCCCTGCCCACCTCTTCGCCCGGCGCGTACACTCCGAAGACGCCGCAGGCCTCCTCCGGCGAGTCTCCCGAGCTCTTCTCAAGGAATGTATCTCTCACAACGCTATTATCCCTCAACCGGCGGGCCGGCGCATTGACATCGGACAATGCAACAATGGACAACAATGGTGCCTGGCACCATTGTTGCACTTTATTCTCAGTGGTGCGCCCCTGCGATCATCTTCTCGAGCGAATTAATATAGGTATCTTCCAACTTCCCGAGCGGGATGGAAAAGGCACCCTCGACCTCGAGGCTGTCACCGCCGGTCTCGCCGATCACCTCAAGCGGGATCCCGAGCTCACCGGCGATCTCCTCGAGTGCCTCGAGCTTCTCAGGCTGAACGCTGACCAGCGCCCTCGACTGGGACTCGCTGAAGAGCAGCACATGAAGTGGAAGGCCGCCCGCGAGCTTCACACCGGCACCCGTTCCACCCTGGATGGACGACTCGGCAACGGCTACGGCGAGCCCGCCTTCGGAGAGGTCGTGCGACGTGGACAGCAGGCCTGACGCCGCCGCCCGTATAAGGCATTTTATGAGACCTTTCTCCGCGTCCCAGTCTACGGACGGTGGAGGACCCGCAATCTTCCCGTGTATAACCTTTAAATACTCACTGCCGCCGAGCTCGTCCTTCGTCTCGCCCAGCAGGACCACGAGATCTCCCTTGCGGACAAAGGCGGAGCCAACCCTGCTGTCCACGTCGTCAAGCAGACCGAGCATCCCGATGACCGGGGTCGGGTATATCGCCTCTCCGAATGACTCGTTGTAGAAGCTCACGTTCCCGCCTACGACCGGCGTCTCAAGCTGCGTGCACCCCTCGGCGAGGCCTTCCACGGCGCGGCAGAACTGCCAGAAGATGCCGGGCTTCTCCGGGTTGCCGAAGTTCAAGCAGTTCGTTATGGCGACCGGAGTGGCACCGGTGCAGGCGAGGTTCCGCCCGCTCTCGGCCACGGCTATCTGCGCCCCCACGTACGGGTCGAGGTAGCAGTACCGCCCGTTGCAGTCGCACGTAAGCGCAAGCGCGGTCTTTGCGCCCTTGACCTTGAGCACCGCGGCGTCACCGCCCGGAGGCATCACGGTATTTACCATGACCATGTGGTCGTACTGGTGATACACCCAGTGGCGGCTGCAGATATTGGGCGAGCCGAGGAGCTCGAGAAGCGTATCGCCCAGGTCATCGGGTGGCGGTAGCGTTCCCGGGTCAAAGGCCACGACCTCATCGATGTAGGCGGGTTTCTCCTTTTCGCGGTGGTACTCCGGCCCACGTGCCAGTGAGCTCGCCGGGACCTCCGCTACAACCTCGCCATCCATCAGGAGCCGAAGGGTATCGCCCTCGGTCACGCGGGCGAGCGGGGTCGCGTCCAGGCCCCATTTGCTGCATATGCCGAGCACCTTCTCAAGGTTATCCTCGGCGCAGATGGCGAACATCCTCTCCTGGGACTCCGACATCATAATCTCGATAGGCTCCATGCCCGGCTCCCGCAGCGGCACCTTCGAGATATCGACGTCCATCCCGCAGCCGCCGCGCTCCGCGGTCTCGCAGGTCGCGCAGGTCAGGCCCGCTCCACCCAGGTCCTGAAGCCCTATCAGCAGCCCCTCGTCCAGCATCTCGAGGCACGCCTCAATCTCGAGCTTCTCGGTGAAGGGGTCGCCTACCTGTACGCTCGGGCGCTTCTCCGCCGACGTATCGTCGAACTCCTGCGAGGCGAGCACGCTCACCCCGCCGATGCCGTCCCTGCCGGTGCTGGAGCCCATCAGCACGCCCACGCTACCCGGCTCCGAGGCCTGGCCGCGTATGAGGCGCTCGATCGGCATTATGCCCAGGCACATGACGTTCACGAGCGGGTTCTCCTCGTAGGAATTCTCGAAGTAGACGTCTCCCGCGACGGTCGGGATGCCGAGGCAGTTCCCGTAGGATGCTATCCCGGCGACGACACCGTCAAAAAGGTAGCGGGTGCGCGCGTTCTCAAGCGAGCCGAACCTCAAGGGGTCGAGGCTGGCGATCGGGCGCGCGCCCATGGTGAAAATGTCTCTGACAATACCCCCGACGCCGGTGGCTGCCCCCTGGAACGGCTCGACCGCACTAGGGTGGTTGTGGGATTCCATCTTGAACACCGCGGCCATCCCGTTCCCTATATCGACGACGCCCGCGTTCTCCCCCGGTCCAACGAGCACCCTAGGCCCCGTTGTCGGCAGCTTGCGCAGTTGCTCTTTCGAGCTTTTATAACTGCAGTGCTCTGACCACATCACCGAGTACATGCCGAGCTCCACCTTGTTCGGCTCCCGGCCAAGGACCTCTATTATGTCCTCGTACTCGCTCCTGGTAAGGCCCAGTTCCTCGTAAAGCTCTGCCAATTCTCTTCACTCCCGGCTAGCCACCGCCCAGCGGCGGATAGATCGAAACGGCATCATCGGGCTTGAGTTTTGTCTTTTTACCCTTCAGGTATTCAACGTTCTTGCTGTTCACCAGCACGGTACTTATTTTCAAGTACCTGTCCAGCTTTCCTTCGTAATCGCGCGAAAGCCTATCCAGAAGCTCTTTCACGGAATTTGTTATCAACGTCGCTTAGTATATCAGAATGGGGTCAGACCCCATCTTAGAAGCAGCCGAGCTGGCACTCGACTATCTTAATCCCCAGCAGGTCGAGCGCGCGGCCCACTACGTGTATCGGGACACCTAGCTCCCCCGCGAGCTGCTGCGCGCGGGCGCAGGGTATCCTGCCTTCTGCCGCTTCCTTCTTTACAGCCTCGATCACTTCTTCAGGTATATCTTCCGGCATCTCCCCTCCTCCGACCCGGGACCGCGCAAGGTCGATAGCCTTCCGGAAAGCGCGCTTCCGGCCTTCCTCGTCACTGTATATGAGCACCTTCCCGGCGCCTGTAGCCCCCTTAAAGCCCTTCTCGAGGCCGACCTCGGATCTATCACCAAAGGCGGACCCCCACTCGATCAGCACCAGGTCCGCCTCCTTCGTCGCATCAAGCTCCTCAAGTGGAACATCAATAAGGAGAACCTTGAAATCCGGCGCCCCACCGATGACCGGGTCGTTACCGTCAACCACGTTGACGCCGGGAATGCCCGACCTGAGGTATTCGGCTATCGCTTTTCTCCCCCCGGTTCCGCCGACAGCTATTAACCCCATTATCTGAACCCCGCTGCGCTCTCCATGTCCTCCGGGGAGTTTATGTTGTAGAGCAACCTGCCCGCCTGGTCAAAACGCATCAGTTCTTCCCACGGGATGAAATGCACGGATACCTCGTCGTAGAAATCGGTGACCTTGAGCTTCCCCGAATCAAGCTGCCTCGCGATGACATCCATGCAATCCCTGCGATACGCCGCGTGCAGGGGCTCGAGTCCCTTCGGTGTCCGGGGCACCGAGACCTGGTAGCCGGCGAGTCCATCCATCACGAATGTGACCGCCTCCCGCTTTACAAAAGGCATGTCGCACGCGAGGATGAAGTTCTCGTCAGAACCTGACAGCTGAAGGCCGCTCATTACCCCTCCGAGTGGACCTTTGCCCCTGACCGGCTCCTCTACCACCCTGACCCCATCCTTCGCATAGACTGAAAGGTGCTCCATCCTGTTGGCGTTCCCCACGATAAGGATCTCTTCAAACAGGCCTTCAATGACCTCGAGCTGGATATGGATAACCCGGCGGCCCGCGACCTCCATAAAAGCCTTATCGCCCGGCATCCTCCTGCTCTGACCGCCGGCGAGGATTATCCCGGTCGCCATCAATCGCCCCCGATTCTCTCGGGGTGCGAATAAACGTTGAATCTCCCGCCCCTGAGGAACCCTACCAGGGTGACCCCGGTTTTTCTTCCCACTTCCACGCCGAGCGCGGTCGGGGCCGATACAGAGCACAAAAGAGGTATCCCGACCCTCGCGCTCTTCAAGACCATCTCGTAGCTCAGCCGGCCGGAGAGGATGAGGCCCTTGTCCGCCGTGGTATCCCCGGAAAGCACGAGGTATCCCAGGACCTTGTCCACCGCGTTATGCCTTCCCACGTCCTCTTTTATGACGACGATCCGCCCGTCGGCGCCGAAGACCCCCGCCCCGTGCGTGCCGCCGGTCGCGCGAAAGACCTCCTGCCCATCGAGCAGGAGGTCCGGCAACCTGGCGATGACCTCGGGGGAGAAGCGAACGTCACTGTCCACTTTTATCCCGGCAAGGTCGACTTCCCGCTCCAGGTCCGCGCCCCCGCAGCCGGTCCTCACGACCCTCGCCACGTCAAAGCGCTCCGCGCCGCCCGCAAGCTTCGCCTTGATCTCCACCAGGTTACCGGGAACGCCCGATGCAGCTTCACCGGGAGGTTCCCCCTCGAGACAGTGATGCAGCAACTCGATATCCTCGCGGCTCGAGATAAGGCCTTCGCTTAGGCAAAAACCCGCGGCGAGCATCGCGTCATCGCCGGGGAGCCGCATCAGGTAAACAAGCGGCCGGCCGTTGAGCCTGACCTCGAGCGGCTCCTCACGCGCGACAACATCATCAGCCGGGTACTTCTCACCTTCGTGGTAACGTGTTATTTCAGTATCGGCAAGGCCAGGGTGCTCTTCCTTGTCCAATTGCGACCCCCGTCAAGGAAACCTGTACGAATTGAATATACACTACGAGCCTTCGTTATCCAACGAGGTATTGCGGAGGGAAATAACTGGAAAAGGGTTCAGCGGTGTCTAAGTGGCATGCCTCGCGCCGTGGCCCCTGCCGATGACCTCGTACAGCTTCTCGATGAGGACCTCCGGGCGGAACGGCTTAGTGATGTACCCCTGTGCGCCGAGCGACATGCCCCTGTCAAGATGCTCTTGCCCAGACATGGCTGTGACGAAGATGATCGGGATGTCCTTCGTCTTAGGGTCGAGCTTTAATTCCCTGCATACGTCGAACCCGTCTATGTCGGGCATCATGATGTCCAGCAGAACGACGTCCGGCAGCTCCCTCTTCGTAACCATCAGCCCTTTAACTCCGCTTAAAGCTTCCAGGACCTCGAATCCCTTCGGCTCGAGAATCATCCTGAGGAGCTTACACATGACCGGGTCGTCATCAACCGCGAGCACCCGGACAATACCACTTGATTCTCCTGCGTCAGCCGGGTTACCGGGTTGCGATGAAGGACGTGATGAAGACGGAGGTCTCTCTTCTGAGAATGACATACCATACCCCTCATCCTAAATGGCGACATGGCCCGAAGCCCGGTTCTTTCACTAATATCGGCAACTCTTCCCATTAAGTAAAGACCGAAAAGAGCTCCGGCGCAAAATGATCAAGATCAATGGTTCCGGGCGTAACGAAGGAAGTAAAGTGATAGAGTCCCTTGACCGATAGCCTTATCGAAACTAGCATAGGCTAGACGGTCAATATGAATTCATGATTGACGGTGGTGAATCTTATTGAACAATAACACTACGGTGCTCCTGGAGAACGTGTCCAAGATATACCAGATGGGCGAGGTCGAGGTTAACGCACTGAAAGAGGTAAGCCTGACGGTCACGAAGGGGGAGTTCGTGGTCGTGCTCGGCCCGAGCGGCTCGGGCAAGACCACGATGCTCAACTGTATCGGCGGCATCGACTCTCCTACCAGCGGGACGATAGTCGTCGGCGGCAATGACATCTCAAAGTTCAACGAGAAAGAGCTCACCAAGTTCCGCCGCGATACAGTCGGCTTTATCTTCCAGTTCTTCAACCTCATACCCACTCTCACCGCCAAGGAGAACGTGGAGTTCGCGCTCGACCTGGTGCCCAAGGAGAAGAGGGGCTCCGCCTTGGAGGTCCTCGATCAGTTGAGGCTGGGCGACAGGGCCAACCATTTCCCGAGCCAGCTATCCGGAGGGGAGCAGCAGAGGGTCGCCGTTGCGCGCGCACTGGCGAAGCGGCCCCCGGTGGTGCTGTGCGACGAGCCGACCGGAGAGCTCGACTTCGACACCGGGAAGATGATCTTGAGGCTCATGCGCGACATCGCCCGCCAGGAGGAATGCAACTTCCTGGTCGTGACACATAACTCCGCAATCGCGCAGATGGCAGACACCGTGATAAGGCTCCACAGCGGCGAGATATCTTCGGTCGAGAAGAACGAGCACCCCGAGGACCCGGAGAGCCTCGTCTGGTAACGGTACCGTACCTATCTCGACACGCACATGACCAATCTCTACACCAGCGGATACGAAGGCTGGCTGGCGCTGCTCTGCTTTTTCTTTTTCGCTGTTTCGCCGTACTTCTCGAGAGCCTCGCTCACCTTGAATTCCTGTCGCACATTGCATAACAGTCACTTCACCTTGTCACCTGTCAGTATCTGGTCACCGCTTAGAGTGCGCGTTTTTTCTATCGTGCCGGCCGGCAACTCGATGGCGGAGCGGGCGCGCCAGGCGATAGGTGAGATACGGCGTGGCTCAAACCCGGGGCAGGTCATCGCCACCTGACCCTTGCTGTCGATGAAGACCACATCGATCGAGAAGCGCATGCCGAATGAGTGGACCTGCCGGCACCGCGGTAGTATGAGAGCCTCACCCGGCTTCAAGATATCGTGGCCGATAAGGCCGCGCCGCCGCTCCCGCGCGGTCTTCGCAACGGCTGCGTCCCAGGCGAGGACCTCTCCGCTGGTAGCGTTTACGACCTGCTTGGATGAGACCACCTTGTTAATCGTCTTTCATCTTTCAGACCTTCATGAGACTAACGCAAAACCATGCCGCGGTAACCATTTGCCTGGGGAACAAGATTCCCGGCGTCCGCGAAGCTGTAGTAGGATCCCTCAGCCCCGACAACGACGTGATCAAGAAGCGGTATCCCCAGTATGCGGCCGACCTCTTCGAGCCTGCCGGTGATGCGGCGATCCTCCTCGCTCGGCAGGGGGTCGCCGCTAGGGTGGTTGTGCACGAAGATGACCCCCGATGCGGCGTTGCGCACCGCCGGCCTGAAGGCCTCCCTGGGGTGCACGATGCTCGCCGTCAGGGTGCCCTTTGATATCACCTCCGTCCGGATCAGCCGTAGCTTCGCGTCCACCATCGCGCAGGTGAACACCTCGACCCGCTCGCTGACCATGGACGGCCAGAACGTGCTGTAGACATCGGCGCTCGATGAAAGGCGCGCGCCCGGCACGGCACCGGCCATCACCCTGCGACCGAGCTCAAGGGCCGAGATGATTGCCGCCGCCTTCGCGGGGCCGATCCCCCTGACGCGGCAGAGCTCCCGGTACGAGCAGTCCGTGAGCCCGGGTGTTCCTCCAGCGGCACTTATGGTATCGCCCGCGATCCCCATCACGCCGCGCCCGCTCGAGCCCGTTCCAATTACCAGTGCAAGGAGTTGGGTGTCGGTCAACCGAACAGCGCCTTCCGAAGCGATCACCGCGCGCAGGTCGCTATCTGATGCGTAACGTTCTTCTTTACTATTCACCGGGCCCCCGCATGTAGTAGCAATACAAGCAAAACTATTTTACCACGGGACGGTGACAGATAAAAGCGGATTACGTGGCAAACTTGAAGTGGATGACGTCGCCGTCCTGGACGACGTACTCGCGCCCCTCCACCCGGAGCATGCCTTCGTCCCGGGCCGCCGCGAAACAGCCACATGAAAGGAAGTCCTGGTAGTGGACTACCTCCGCTTTGACGAAGCCCTTTTCGAAGTCCGTGTGTATTCGCCCGGCGGCATATCTGGCGCGTGACCCCTTCGGAATGGGCCATGCCCTGCACTCGCCGGAATCGATGGAGAAGAAGGTCATGAGGCAGAGCATGTCGTAGCTCGCCCTGATGACACGGCCCAGGCTCTCCTCTTCTATCCCCATCTCGCGCTCGAACTCCAGGGCCTCTTCGTGGTCGAGCTCGGAGAGCTCAGCCTCTATCTCGGCGTTGGCGACCAGAACACGTATATCGCGCTTTTCAGCCCAGGCGCGGATTTCGCCCTCGTACTTCTCGCTGCTTTCCTGATCCTCGCCAACGTTGAGGACGATGATCGTAGGCTTGATGCTCAGAAGCCCCGCTTCCATCGCCAACCCCAACTGATGTCTTTTCTCCAGGTCACGCATGCTCACAGGCTCCTGCCCGATGAGCTCTTCAAGGGACAAGAGGGCGTCAGCCCTGGCCTTGCTCTCGCGGTCGCCGCCTTTCGCGTCGCGCCTCGCCTTCTGGAGCATCCTCCCTATCATCTCGATGTCCGAAAGGCGCAGTTCGGTATCGACGAGTTCCACGTCCCTGACCGGGTCCAGGGTGACGGTCACGTGTGAGATATCCGGAGCATCGAACGCCCTGACGACGTGAACGACCGCATCAACCTCGCGGATGTGGGCAAGGAACTGGTTCCCCAGGCCCTCTCCTTTGCTCGCCCCCTCGACAAGGCCCGCGATATCTACGAACCTGACCGTGGCCGGCACCCTCCTGTCACAGCCCGCGAGGTCTGCTATAACCTGCAGGCGAGGATCGGGGACGTCCACCACTCCCACGTTCGGCTCAACGGTCGTGAATGGATAGGAAGCGACGAGAGCGCCTGCTTTGGAAAGCGCGTTCAGAAGTGTCGTCTTGCCGGCGTTTGGAAGCCCTACGATGCCCACGCGCAGAGAACTCATATTGAACCCCCACGTAAATACAGCACTGGAATAAGCGTATCACGGTTGGGTGGACGATGGGGTAGAAAGCAGTCGGGTTCGGTGTGCAGGCTCGCCGGGAGTCCCCCGGAGAGGATAAACGGAAGTGGAGGTGATGTAAGACCGGCCGTATCAAGCCGGCAGACCCCCGGGAAACGTCAACCGGATTTGGCAAAGGATGCCATATTTCGGGGAACGGTATCAGGTTATGAGGTCCTTGTTTGGGGGAGGAGGCTTTGCCAGGAGCCCTTGACCGCGCTTTTATTCAATTGGCCTCCATCCCCCAAACAAGGACCTCAACAACGGGCGTCGTCAACCGCTATAGAAGCCAGCACCTCCTTCAACTCATCGGCGTTATAGGCCGGCCTGCACTGACCGGGGCAACAGACTACCGCCAGCGGGGCGGGCGTTCCTTCCTCGACTACGAAATAGCCCTCGCTGCTTTCAGGCCTCACCACCTTGCGCGGGTTGAAGGACGCAAGCGCTGCCTGGACGATCCCCCAGCCCCTGTCTGAACCATGTTTCCCGTTAACCCTTACCTCGATGAAACCCTTGTCGGCTATGTCAACAGCGAGTGCGTAACTCGAAGCGAAGTACGAGTACGACTTATACCTTGTCGAAAGCGAAGCGAGTATTTCCTCCGCGGCTTCGTGAAACCCCTTGCCCGGCGCGAGCGCATCGAGCACTAGCAAGGCCCTCGCCCCCTGGCCATTGAGGGCTATGTCCGGCAGGTCCAGCGGGACCTCCGACAAAACGTCGGTACTTTCCTCACCTTCCTCGCCGGCTACGTTCACACCCGTCTCGGCAATCCATCCGGTATCGCTTTTATCAAGACGGATAAGCGCTTCGCCAAGTTCCGTCGCGCGCTCAAGGTGGTGCGGTTCGCTCGTCGCCTGGTAGAGGTCGGTGAGGGCTTTGAGGAAAAATACCTGATCGGCGGGTTGGCCCCACAAATGCGGGGAGCCTTCGGGAAGCTCGAAGTAATGGCACGCGCCCTCTCCGTGCCTGAAACCCTGACTCCATATGAAGTCCGCCGCACGCTCGGCAATCTGTAGCAGGTCGGGGTCCGACAGCACAGCCGAAGCCTGCACGAGCGCTGAGATCATGCGGGAAGTGGAATCGGTGTAGATGGTCCTGTCAACGGCGGGCGGGTCCATTCGGGCTCTATCTTCCCTGCCCCGGTGGTAGTAGGTCTCGTCGGCGTCCTGGCTCCCGAAGAATCCCCTGCGCTCGTCGTCCATTAGATTCTCTAGCAAGTACTCAATCGTGCTGCGTGCAACCCCGGCGTAGTCGGGACGCCCGAGTACTGTCGAGGCCGCCAGGTATATCGATATCAGCTCAGCGTTATCAGACAGCATCTTCTCGTAGTGGGGAGCGCTCCAGTCCCTGCGAGTCGCGTAACGGAAGAACCCTCCCTCGACCCTGTCGGTAAGCTCGCCGATGCTCATGCCATCCAGGGTGGAGACGACGAAAGAGCGAAGCTCCTTGTCGCCCGCCTCCACGTAACGCGCCAGCGCGAACTCGAGTGCGTCAGACGGCGGGAACTTCGGCTCCTCCCCCAGGCCACCATACCCCTTGTCCCACGAAGATAGAATCGAGGCCAACACCTCGACACCCGCCTCGTGGTCGATATCCGACTCGGACTCTACCATACTCAGGAGCTCACGCTCGCGCGCCGCCCGGGAAGCGGACTCGGTCTCGATCTCGTTCCTGTGGTGCTTATAAAGGGCGCTCAATTTGTCGAGGATATCCATCAGGCTGGAAGGCGGAACGTACGTAAGGCCGGCAACAGCCCTGCCCGACGGCGTGAGGAAAGCGGTCGTTGGCCACCCGCCCTGGTTGTACCTGCGGTTGACGTCCGGCCTCTTGTCGCTATCGACCCTTACCGGTATGAAGTCGCGGTTGATCCGCTCGATTATCCCGGGGTCGGAGTACGTTGTCTCGTCCATCACATGGCACCAGTGGCACCAGACAGCGGAAATTGACAAAAGGACCAGCCTGCCCTGCTCTCGAGCCTCTGTGAAGGCGCCGTCTCCCCATGGGCGCCAGGATATCTCACCAGCCCGGTTGGGCCTCGGGCTGAATCGTAACTCCTCTTTCTCTTCCTCTTCCGCCCCTGACTTCTTCCCTTTCATTGCTCTTGCCCACTCTTCCGTTAAAAGGAAACTCCTCCCAGGTGACCGGCAGCAGGAGATGGCAATGGGGGCTGTCCATAGATCTCAGTTCTACCGGGGAGTTCCCCGGAGAAACCAGCACACCCTGGGAGGAGTCATTTCTCGTTCTTTTCAGGCCCCTGCTTTTCTGGTTACAGAGTACATCCATGCCGCAAGAAGCACATTGACATCAGTCAATGAACAAATAACTATTAGGAGGTTATGGCAGAGGACGAGGTGCCTACAGCGGGAAAGATCATAGCTATCTCCGACATGCACTTCGGGGACGAGACACAGCTGCTCAACGACAGGCAGCTTGTGGACCGCTTCACGGAAGTGCTCTCGGGGCGCGGGCCTGTCGAGGAGCTTGTGCTTCTCGGCGACCTTTTAGACCTCTGGGTAAAGACGCTGGTCCCCGCCATCCGGGAAGGGCGCCGTTTCATCGAGGGGATCGCCGGTCTCGACAACGTAGAGAAGATCGTTTACGTGCCGGGCAACCACGACCACCAGGTCTTCATGGACGCCTTCCGCGAGGAAGTGGAAACAAGGGTGATGCGTGGTGACCTCACGACCCCGAAGTTCATGCCCGCCCGCAGCTACGAAGGGGCTATCATTAGCGGCCTAGCACGCCCGGGGTCTGATGTGTCGTTCTCGCTCGTCTATCCTTTCATCACCCGGCTCGTGGCCGGGAGGGAGGTCGTCTTCACCCACGGACACCACCTCGACTTCTACGACCCTTCATTCGGCTGGGCACGCACGTTCTGGCTCTCGAGGCGAATCATAAAGAAGAGGAGGCAGCTGGTGACGCTCCACGACATAGAGATGGCAAACCTGCCTTTCTGCGGGGCGATGTCGGTCGCGCCCTGGGTGCCCGAGCTGGTGGCTGAAGGCCTTCGCTTCTACAGCATCATCAATTTCTTCGCGAGGCTCTTCCGCACAAAAACGATGCAGCAGTCGGTCCTCAGGGACACCCTGATAAAGGAGAACTACGACGAGATACGCGGCCTGCTTCCACTGCTCGGCCACCCGGAGCCAGGTTGCTTCGTCTTCGGGCACACGCACCGCGCGGGTATCGGGAAGATACCAGAGACCAATATCACCGTCGCGAACACAGGCTGTTGGACGCGGCAGGAGGACGAGGGAGTGCCGAGCCTGACCTGGGTGGAGGTCGAGCACGACGTGAAGCTCTTCCGGCTCACGGACACCGGGGCGGAGCTCATGTACAGCGAGAGCATCTAGCGGAATACCCTTTGTGAAAGGAGGGCCAAGGATGGAATGCCAGAACCTCGAGAAGAACCTCTCCTTTTGCGGCTGCACCTACGATTCCTGCAGCAGGAAGGGGAGGTGCTGCGAGTGCATCCGGCACCACGTGACCAAGAGAGAACTGCCGGCCTGCGCGTTCCCGCCCGGGGCGGAGAAGACCTACGACAGGTCGTTCGAGAAGTTCATCGAGTCGAACCGGTGACATCACGATTCTCTTTCCCCTTGAACGCAAGCGCCGCGCAAGCCATATAGGCTAAACGCGGCGCCCTCTCCCGTGTGATGCCGCTCCGCAAGCAGAGCAAGCAAGTTAATGTTAGCAAAGCAGGCAATGCCTGTCAAGTGCCGAGGAAAAAACTATGGGGGTCGAAGATCCTTGCGCTCCTCAGTTCATCGAGGGTGGGAGGATCTATCTTCTTGAGGTCGTCGGCTATCTTGAGGTCCCAGCCGCAGTTCTCCTTGATGTCCGCGATGGCGGTTTCTTGGTCGTCAGCCGTGGGAAAGTAGCCGGTCAGCACGAGTTCCCCGTCGCACTTCTCGAGGAGTCCCCTGGTCGTCACGACCGCAATAATATTTGTACCGGGACAGGTGATGTAAGGGACCTCTTCCACCAAGCGGAAAGGCAAGTGGTCAATCAGGATGACGACCTCCCTCGCTCCCGCCGCGACGTCCGCCGCGCCACCTGAACCGACCAGGTAAAGCCTGGCCGCCGGTATCTGCGTCGAGTTGACGTTGCCCATGCGGTCAACCTGACCCGCCCCGAGGGCGCCGATGCAGAGGTTGCTCTCGGCGCCGACCAGGGACCCCAGCACGTCGTTGATGTCCGTGAGCATGCGGCACCGGGCGACGTTGCGCAGGTTGAATATGTAGGGATCGGCGGGCTGAGGATTATAGCCGTAGAAGCCGACCTCCGCTATCAGGTCGGCGTCGTGTCCCTCCTCCATCAGGCTGTAGTAGGCGAGCCAGGCGGCGAGGTTCGACACTCCCACGCCCGCGAGGATCGTGCGGTACCCGCTCTCGCGCGCCTTATCCGCTATCAAGCGCGCCCCGACCGCGACCATCATCTCTACGGGGTTGTAATCGCCTGCGGGGTTCATCTCGGGAAGGGAGTCCTCGATCTCGGTCTCCCAGGAATCGGGCGCTGATTTTCCCTTCAGGTACCAGATCTTCTCGTGCCCGAGCCTGGCGATGTACTCCTCTTGGTCGGCGCACCCGAGGATCCACTCGTCCATCCAGGCCTGGAGCTTCTCTTCATCCTTGGACCGCTGGCGCAGGTCCATGAGGAACTCGCGGTCGACCTCGTAGCCGACAGCCTCTCGTTCAAGACCGTAGTTGGTCATCCCGGCTGGATGCGAGCCGAGCGGCGCGGGGCAGACCGCCTTCACGAGGTAGGAGGGTACCTTTACCAGGTGGCTGTAGCGCCTGATGAAGTCCGCTGTTACGACCTTCTCAACAGTGACGATGGTGCCTTCTTTTGCCGCGCGGGTCGAGGTGGGGCCCTCCGCGTACGGGGGCGAGCAGACCACATTCCCGGCGGGGTCGGCCGCCCAACCGTGGATGAAGGTGATGTCCGGCCTGAGGGCGCGGGCGAAGCCCATCCTCTCGCCCTCCGGCGTCTCGGTCACAAAGAAGTCCGCGCTGTTCTCCTGCTCCATCGTCGTACCCATGAGTGACATCGCAGGGATGTATTCCATATTCAGCGCGCCGGCGAGCAGCCTAAGTGAGAACGTGAGAATCGTCCAGTTCTCCATCTGGACCGTTCCCTCCCGGTATGCTTTCTGGTAGACGGGGTTGGGGCTTGGCATCGGGTATGAGTCGCCGTAGAACGTCGCTATCGCTTTCTTCATAAGGCCACCGAAGAAAAGGGCGGAGAGGTCGCCGGTGAACCCGAGCGTGCTTATCGTGAACCGGGGGTCTTTCCTCCAGAACTGCCTCGCTATCTCGCGCGCCGCGGCACAGGGCCGGGCGAAGCAGTGGCCGATGTGGATATGCATCCCCGGACGGACGAACCTCTCGACAGCCTCGGAGAGCGGCATCACCTTATCGGCGGACATCCCCGACTCAGAGACGCCGACCTTTCGTCTTATGACGTCTTCAAAATCACCGAACATAGGCTACCCCCTGAAAAGTGCCGTCTTTAGATACCGTCGAGTGATTTTATCACGGTATTGGGTCAGGTCTTGAATCGTGAATTCTTGACCATTACTAAGCCCGGCCTAAATAAGAATTCACGATTCAGGACCTGACCCCGTTCTCTCGGAAGAGGGCTACCAGCCTGTTTGAGACCGCATCCCAGCTGAAGTCCTCCTCGACCGCGGCCCTCATCTTGGCGCCCATTTCCCGGAGCTCATACCCGGTCATATCAAGCACCACCTTCGCGGCTGCGGCTATGCGGAACACCAGCTTCTCACGCGTGCCGAGCAGGAGCGAGTCAGCACCGCTTCCCCAGACTTTCTTGAGGGGGGCGAGCGCCGTCTCGAGCCCCGAGTGGTACGATGCGATCGGTACCACACCGCAGGCCATCGCCTCCGTCGCGACCATCCCGAACGCCTCCGGCGCGAGGGACGGAACAAGAAGGGCACGCGCATGAGGCAGGAGGAACCGGTGCTCCTCGGGGGCGAGGTAACCCGTGAAAATGACCGCACCGGAGAGGTCGAGCCCTTCGCAGAGGCGCAGGTAGTCGTCGAGTGTACCTTCGCCAGCCAGTTCATCCAGAAAGGTAAGGACGGGCGTGAACGCCGAGTCCGCCAGCGTATAGCTGCGGTTGCCATACTCGCAGATGTCCCGCAGCCTCCGTACATCGCCAGCATGCAGCGCCTCGAGCATCAGCTGGAGCATTCCCCTCAGCTCTCCGAAACCTACCACCACGAGGCACGCCTCAGGGTGCTCCCGCATTATGAGCGGCATTGCCGCCAAAACGCACTGCAAACCTTTTGTCTCGAGGAGTTTCCCTAGGAACATCAAGAACGGGCGGCCGCTTTCCGCGAGCGCCTGCAGGCTACTCGCGATGTCGTGCTCGGGCAGCCAGTCCGGGTGGAGGGCGTTTATCTTCTCGGTCTCCCGCTCGATGCTGCCGGCCACATCACTCCCGGCACCCTCCTCTTCCTGGTGCCCCAGAAAATCACCAACCGCGACGCCGGCGGTCCTCTCCCCCACGAGAGCGAGCAGACTGCGCACGGACTGGGGAAGGCTGTGGCCGGCAATGTCGAAAAGCACGGTATCGACGCCGGGCGGGATGAAAGCCGTCTTCCCGGAGACATCGACTACCGGACCGAATATATCACACGCGACCGCGCCGCTGTGCTCGCTCGGGACGATGATCCCGCGTGCGCCCGCGAGGCCCTCGGCCCCGAACTCGAGGTACCTCGGGTCCTTCTTGATCGTGAACTCGATCTCAGACCCGTGTATCGTCACGAAGTAAGGGACCCCCGCCTCCTCGGCAACGGGCCGCACGATACAGGGAAGCATGACGGCGTGGTTGACCTGTATGGCCTCAGGCGCGAACTGCTCGATGATGCGCTCGAGCGCCGTGCGGTTCGTGCCGACGTATCCCGCGAGTTCTTCCTCGGTCAGGTCTGTAAATTCCCTGACCGTGAAACCGGGGTAGTTGTCGAAAACATAGACAGGCAGGAGCCCCCCTATATCCGGCTTCAAGACCATGCAGGTGCCCGGGTAGTCGGTCTCCTGCCGCCAGACCACCTCCAGGCCCATGCCCTTGGAATCTTCCCGCATGAAAACAGACACGAAGTCGAGGCCGGGGTCGTCCTCCTGGCAGAAGACTACGAGGTTGTGACCCTGGCGGCAGAGCGCGCGAGCGAGCGATTGCACGTACTGGTTGCTGCCGGTACCCCTCAACAGGTAACCATGGCAGATAAGGATCCTCACACCTGCTCCAATCACTCGCTACGGGCTTAAAGCCCCAGAAGGCGCCGGGCGTTCTCGAAGAAGACAGCGCGGTTGAACTCCTCGCCTAGATCGAGCGCCAGGATGCTCTGGATGCAATCGTCATAAGCATACGGGATGTTCGGGTAGTCGCTTCCAAAAAGCAACCGGTCGGATAGCTCGAGGAGGACCTCCCGGTCAAAGTCCGCCGGGACCTCCAGCGGTGGGAACTCACGTTTTCTGACCAGCTCGCGCATGACCCCCGCGTCGATGAAGTTCACTGAAGTGTCCAGGTAGAGGTTCGGGTAACGGCGTGCCATGTCGAAGAACCTGTCGAACTCGAACGCTCCCATGTGGGCTACGATTACCTTCATCTCCGGGAAACGCTCCATGACGGGCTCGAAGTGGTCGGCGCCGACGTACCTGTTCGCTACCGGCGCGGTGCCGGCGTGGATAGCGAGGATCCGCCCGTGCTCCACGACCGCTCGATAGACCCCCGTCATGCGTTCATCCGAGGGATAAAAATCGCTCACCAGCGGCTGCAGCTTGATGCCGAAGAAGCCGCGCTCTAAAAACAGCCTTTCGACCATCTCGACATTGCCGTCATCGTCCGGGAAAACGGTGCCGAACGGTAGGGCCGCCTGGTTCCTGCTGGCGAAAGCATCGGTCCAGCTGTTCAACTCCCCCGCCATCCCCGGCTTGTGTGCGTAGTTGTACACGGTGAACCTCGCGACGCCAAATCCTGCAAGCTTACGCGCGAGGCCGTCAGGCGAGTCCTGGTAGCGAATACTCCAGTCGCGGCTTTTGAAGTACTCCCAGATCGAGTCGAAGAGCTTCCCGGGGAAGAAGTGGGAGTGCATGTCAATGATGTTCCCGGCCAGGCAATCAGGAATCAGCTTTCCCCCTCCCGATGAGCCTCGCCATGTACGGCCGCCTGGGCGAGAGTGCCACCGACAGCATGAACTCGGCGAACAGGACCAGGACGATGGTGGCACCGGAGGCGATGTCGAACCCCCAGGAGAGAAAGAGCCCGGCTACGACCGAGGTTACCGCCGCGATAAGAGAAATAACAATTACTCCGCGGTAGTTGCGGGTCAGCTGCAGGCCCGTCGCGCCGGGTATCACGAGCAGCGCTGAAACGAGGATGATGCCGACCAGTTTTATCGAGACGACTATGGTCACGGCCATCGCTATGAGGAGCCCGTAGTAGACAAAGCGGACGGGCACCCCGCTCGCCGTCGCCGTCTCCTCGTCGAAAACGAAAAAGAGAAGCTCCTTGAAGAAAAGCACGAGGAAGGAGATGACGAGGGCGGAAAGCACGGCGGCGACTATGACGTCGGTCCAGCTCAAGGCGAGGATGCTCCCGAAAAGGTAGCTCATGAGGTCTAGGTTATAGGCGTGCGCCAGGCTGACAAGGAGTACGCCAAATGCCATCGCGGAGGCGAACAGTATCCCGATGACGGTATCCTCGTGGAGGCGGCCCTTTCGCGACAGCCACCCGATGCCGCCGGCCACAAGGACGCAGAAGCCGCCGGCGGCGAGGATGGGGTCAACCCCCGCGACTATCCCTATCGAAACGCCGCCGAACGCGGCGTGCGAGATGCCCATCCCGACGAAAGCGAGGCGCCGCACTATGACGAAAAACGAGATGAGAGAGCAGGTCACGGCGATGATGAGCCCCCCGACGAGCGCCCTCTGCCCGAACCCGTAGGCGAGCATCAGCCGTCCTCCCCCGCTCCCTGGCCCTGGCCACCGACCCCGACAAGGAAATCGAACTCGCAGCGGTAGGCCTCCTTGAGCTTCTCGCTTCCCAGCACCTCCTGCGGCTTGCCGTGAAGGTGCATGGTACGGTTTATGCAGACCATCTCGTCCGCGAACCGGGCCAGGACGTTGACGTCGTGCGAGACGAATACCACGGATAGGCCCAACTGCTCCTTGAGTCGGACAAGGAGCTCCATGAACTGCTGCTGGGCCGGCAGGTCGAGCCCGGCGGTCGGCTCGTCGAGGAGCAGGATATGGGTCTCGCGGCACAGCGCGCGCGCCAGGAAAGCCCGCTTCTGCTCGCCCCCCGAGAGCTCGCCGATCGGGCGCCTCTCGAGGCCCTCGAGGCCGACCATCCTGATGCCCTCGCCGACGGCCTCCCTGTCAGCCTTAGTTGGAAACCGGAGGGTCCCGATGCAGCACGTGCGCCCCATCATCACCACGTCAAACACAGATACCGGGAAGACCGGGTCGAAGACGACCTGCTGGGACATGTAGCCTATGTGGTGGAGCTCGTGCTTGAGCTCGCCCGGGGTCATCCCCATTACGCGGACCGTACCCCCGTCCGGTTTGACGAGGCCCAGCACGACCCGCAGCAGTGTGGTCTTGCCCGCGCCGTTCGGACCCACGACCCCCAGGAACATCTTCTCGTCCAGTGAAAAACTTATTTCCTCGAGGACGGTGTGACCGGCAAGGCTCGCCCGGACACCCTCGAGCTCTATGAGCGTCCTGGCTCCCTCGACGGAGCCGTTGAAGAACTCCGCGACCCTGCAGGCGTGCGTCACTTCATGACCTCCCCCATCATCCCAACATCGTTCCTCATGAGCTCGATGTAGTTGCGAACATCCGGGTTGTGAGGATTTCCCAGCGGGTCCAGCTTCTTAACGATCACGCCGGGGCCGGCTTCCCGCGCGATGACCACGGCGGCCTTGTCGCTGAACTGGGGCTCGGCGAAGACGACCTTGATGCCGAGTGCCCTTATTTTATCCACGAGCCTCGCTATCTGCCGCGCGCTCGGATCCTTGCCGGGAAGCTCCTCCACCACCCCGGCCTGACGGAGGCCGTAGCGCGCCGCGAAGTACGTCCAGGCCGGGTGGAGCGTGACGAAGTCCTTCCTGGAGAACTTCGATGTCACCGTCTTTATCTCGCGGTCCAGGGTCTCGAGTTTCTTAACATAGTTGGAGGCATTCTTGGTGTATACATCCTGGTGTGCGGGGTCCTCCTCGATGAAGCCGTCCCGGATCGCGTTGACCTGATATTTGGCGAGGCTCGGGTCCAGCCAGACGTGCGGGTCGTAAAGCCCCGCTGTTTTCAAGAGTCGTGAGCGCGGCACCGCGTCGGCCGCCACCACTGTCACCAGACCCGGGTTCCCAACTTTCCTCACAACGTCCGTCGCCCAGCTCTCGAGGTCAAGGCCGTTCGTGACGAAGACCCTAGCATCACTCAAGAACTTCATCTGCCCGGATGTCGGCTCGTAGGTGTGGGGGCTCGCACCGGGAGGGACCATCGTCCTGACATCGACGAGGTCTCCGCCAACGTTTCTGCAGAAGTCAGCGAGCGGGACAATCGACGCGGCGACCTTCATGCGACCGCCAGGCTGCTCGCCACCGCAGCCAGTGACTGCTACAAGCACGCAAACCACTACTGCCGCTACGATGAAAGATGCAATATGTTTTAGACGGAACTTTTTCATCGCAGTTTCCGGTGAACAAAAATCAAGCGCCCGCCTTCGTATTTATCACTACCTCGCGCATAACATCGCCGGGTGCGATCGAGTTCACAACGTTCATGCCGGAGACCGCCTTCCCGAAGACAGTGTACTGTCCGTCAAGGTTCGGCTGGGGGGCGAGGCAGCTGTAGAACTGGCTGCCGCCGGAGTTAGGGCTCGATGAACGAGCCATCGCAAGCGTTCCCGTCTCGTGTTTACGGCTGTTGAACTCGGCGGGAAGGTAGTACCCGGGCCCGCCCGTGCCGACGTCGGTCGCGTTGGGGTCCTTGCTCTTGGGGTCCCCGCCCTGGATGACGAACCCCGGCTCGACCCTGTGGAACCTCGTCCCGTTGTAAAAGCCGGTCCTCGCCAGGTGGAGGAAGCTCGCCACCGTCACCGGCGCCACGTCCGGATAGAGCTCGAGGACTATGTCCCCCTTGTCGGTCTTGATGACAGCCTGCACATTCGCGCCGTCCTGTCCGTCCGGAAAGGAACCAAGGGTTTTCACGGGTGTCCCGTCGGGCCCGAACTGCGCGCCGGAGGAGGGCGTCAATCCCGCGGAAGTCGTGGCTGGAGGCTCTTCCGTTTCTTCAGCCTTCTTCTTGGACTCACCGCAACCTCCGACAACCAACAGGACGACCGTCGTGCAAACGATAACCGCTGTCAAAATCGAACCCTTTCTTCTCATGATGCCCCTTTCCACTCTGCATTTGTCTGCCACCAGCCAAGTATATCAGGAGTAAAAAGGTTCGGGTCGGGTCTTGTTTTTTGCGTATTCTGCCGAAAAACAAGTTGAAAGCAATAAACAAGACCCGACCCCTTGCAGGGAAGGGCAAAAGGTATAAACCGACCCGGCGAAGAATTAAACGCAAAATGCAAGGTTTGCTTGGGCAGTGAATGGGGGTTGGAATCTTGAGCATAGAAGATGGATTGAGCGGGCTTCTTCTCGAAAGCACCGGTTGGCTCGCGGCTCACCGACGCAACCAGACGTGGCTGAAGCAAAATCCGGTAGACCTTCACATGAGCAGCTTCACAGGAGGAGCGGCACTCGAAAACACGCCCGCCACAAACCTTCACAAGTGGCTTTTCTGGAGCACCCACCTTTTCAACAGGTCCACCAAAGAGAATTAACCCAGATAATGCAGTTCCCATGTAGATAGGCATGCATCGTTTGTCCTTTTTCCTTTTAGAATAAGGCAATTCGTACCCAACGATTGCCATTAAGAGGAGGGACAAAACGATGCGGGAAAAGTTTAGCCGAAACAGCGCCCCGGGCCAAGTCGAAATCGAGTTCACCGACAAGCCCATAACCCCCTTCGGCGGCATGGCCGTGCTCATGGAGTACTTCAACGGGATGGGCCTCAAGGCCCTGCGATGATAAGCAAGGGGGACTTTATGGAAATCAAAGCACGGCAGCAAGCGCGGCGAGCTTGGTGTTAAGAACTGGAACGGCTTCTACGGCTACGCGTGGATGACCGAGGAAGAGATCCTCAGGCGAACGGATTACCGGCTCATGCTCCTGCTCGACGGTACAGTAAAGGCCGGGAGGGTCAGCCCACGACTTGATTGAGGTGCCCGCGCCCGTGGTTTTCCAGTGACGGGGTAACCATCCGAACTCCGCCCGCCTCACCCTCTGGTTCGGGTTTCCGCCCTCGAGCTTCTGTTTTCAGGGGATTGAGGTCGGTCGTGGCCCCGCTTGACCCTGCAGATCTTCCCGGCCTCTATCTCTTCACTTTTATTCATTCTCCGCGGCCGGCGGCGGAACCTTACCCGAAAGGACATCGAACAAATCCGGGAAGGTGCGCTGCACATATTTCATCGCCGCCGAGGGCATGGTGTAGTACTGAATCTGGGTGGTTGCGAGTCCAATTACAACGGTGATGGCGGCGAACAACGGCTCGTGGTAGGCGAGCCAGAGGATAAGGCTCAGGACGACGACTATCACAGGTGCGCTTATCCTGGCGATGATGGTGGCCACCGGAGGTGCGAGCACCTTGTTGACCAAGCACCTGGCGCCTAACTCGATTCCTCCCCGTTCAACCAAAGCCTCAGCCGCTTTACCCTGTTCCGCTTCGTCGCGGGGAGCGCTCGCACCCGTGGTCTCGGAACCGTAGCGCGTGAGCGTCGTCTCGAATATGTTCATCGCTGGAGGCTTAAAAGAAGGCGGTCGGAGGGTACCCGTCGTGGCGTGCACCATCAGTCCCACGATGCCGAGCACGCCGAGGATGGCATTGATGAAAGACGCGTGCATTATGTGGGTATAATAAGTCGGGAAAGTACTCGGGGCCGTCCAGTAGCCTAATCCCATAAAGGCTATGAGAACTATGTAGAACATCCACCAGTAGTAAAACCAGTTGGAGCTCTCCTCCAAGTCCTCGTCTATCGCTTTCTGAACCGGGTCTGTCGTGCTCGTTTCATCAGTCATTCTTCAGCCACCCCCTCCTGCTTGCGCGGCCACTGCCAGCCGGCTGGTTCCGCTTCGGCGGCTGCCGCCTTGAACTTGCTCCGGTACCGTGCAGCTCCATACATTGACCTCGGTTCGACCCCGAAGTAATCCCTGTGCCAGAGAACCGCCGCGGCAACGGCGCCTTTCACTTTCTTGATGGTGCCGACCCTCGGGGGGTATCGCTCCTTGAGCTCGCTGGCCTCCTCGAAGGCATCCACCCGTTTCGTTCCCCCGCCAGCGCCGATCCACGCGCAATACTTTGCTGCAAGGAAAGCCTAGCACGCGGTGCAGACAGGTTGCAAGACCTTTGTGTTGGTACAAATACCGCCTTTCATGGGCACCACCTTGCGCTGCCTTTTTTATCAACAAAGCGAGCATAGGAGGTGTACAATTTGTTTTTGAACCTAGGCACCATCGTACCCGCCGGAGCACCCCTCAGGGGGGTTCCTTTTTGGGGCTGAAAACACCCTCCCGCGACATAACTCACGGGAACATAGCGGGAACGGTGAAATCATCAGCAGAGCTGGCACGGTTTGCTTGGATTCCTTAAAGCCGCATTAAACTAATGGAGCCGGCGAGAGGACTTGAACCCCCAACCTGCGCATTACAAGTGCGCTGCTCTACCGGTTGAGCTACGCCGGCTTCCTTCCCGTCAAGCGCGGAGCTAGCCTGCCTTCCTGACGGCCTCCCGGGCCAGGTACTCGCGGTAGTGAAGGTGCTGCTCCACCTTTCGCTTGATCCTCTGCAGGGCATTATCGATGGACTTCACATGCCGGTCAAGGTCGACCGCGATCTCCTGGTAGGAGCGCCCCTCGATATAGAGTTTCAGGACTTCCGCCTCGAGCCGGCTCAGCATCTTCGCGAAGCTGTTCCTGATGCTGAGCGCTTCTTCAGCACTGATGACAAGGTCCACAGGGTCCAGGGCCTCCCTGCTCGCAAGGAACTCGGCTGCCGCCCTGTCGGGCTCCTCCACTTCGACCCTCGGGTTGTTGAGCGACACGTAAGAATTCAAAGGCGCGTGGTTTTGTCTTGTAGCCGTCTTCACAGCTGTTATGATCTGCCTTGTTATGCAGATCTCGGCGAATGCCTTGAATGAGGTATCCCGGTCCCCCCGGTAGTCGCGGATCGCCTTGAAAAGCCCTATCATCCCCTCCTGGACGATATCCTCGCGGTCTGCTCCGATAAGGAAATAAGAGCGGGCCTTCAGGCGGACGAACTCCCGGTACCTGTCGATCAAAGTCAAGAGGGCCCCGGCGTCGCCCGCTTGTGCCAGCTGTACGACTTCCTCGTCGCTGAGGCGGTTATGACCGGGTCCTTTATCCTCGTTTAAGTCGGTCCTGCGTACCAAGACTATCCTCGGTCGAGTAGCTGGATCTAGTCTCTAAAATCTTGCCCTATGACCTTGGTCTATGCCCTTTCTCCTCGGTTACCGCGCCACAAAATATATGCCCGAAACGTGTTTGCGTCAAGAAAAATCTGAGCAAAAGAGTCATGAAGATCGCATGGTTGAGGGATTCTTACCCGAACCTACCGCTCGAAGCGCCAGCGGAAGCCGTCCCTGACGTCCTCGATGTGGACGCCCAACTCGGAAAGCCGCTCGCGGATAAGGTCCGAGAGCTCGAAATTCTTTTGCTCGCGGGCAGCCTGCCTGTCCTCCAGTAGGAGCTCGATGAGCTGCTCGCGGGTAAGGTCCGAGAGCTCGAGATCCTTTTGCTCTCCGGCGGCCTGCCTGACCTCAAGCAGGAGCTCGATGAGCTGCTCGCGGGCCGGCCCCTCTTCAACCGGCTTCACTGGCTCCGCCTCCCCCTGGAAAAGGCCCAGGGCGCCGCAGAGGTCCCTGAGCAATCTGAGCGCCTCCTCCAGAACAGACCTGTTCGCTGGAGAGCCGGCGTCAACGTATGTGTTTATCTCCTTGACAAGCAAGAAGACGACCCCGAGCGCGGCAGCGGAGTTGAAGTCGTCGTCCATCCCTTCACGGAAATCGCGCTCGCACTCCTTGAAGTAGTCCATCATCGACATATCGCGCTCGTTCGCCCCGGGAGCTTCCTCCCCGCCGGCCAACCTGCCCAGCACATCCTCCACGTTGAACACACAGTTCTCGATGCGCTCAAGAGAAGCGCGCGCCTCTGCAAGGCTCTCCGACCCGAAGCTCAAGGGGCTCCGGTAATGCGTCCCGAGCATCAGCATCCTTATGGTGTCGGCATCGTGCTCGGCCAGGACCTCCCGGAGCCCCATGGTGTTCCCGATGGACTTCGACATCTTCTCCTGGTCGATGTTGAGCATGCCGCTGTGCAGCCAGTACTTCACGAACCGCGTGCCGGTGAAGGCCTCCGACTGGGCTATCTCGTTTTCGTGGTGCGGGAAGATGAGGTCCTGGCCGCCGCCGTGGATGTCAAACCCGCTCCCGAGGTACTTTACAGACATGGTGGAGCACTCGATGTGCCACCCCGGTCTGCCGGGGCCCCACGGGCTCTCCCACGAGGGCTCACCGGGCTTTGAGGCCTTCCACAGAGCGAAGTCAAACGGGTTTTTCTTGCGCCTGACCTCCTCTTCAGACTGGACCGTGACCTGCTGCTCGTCGAGCGAGCGGCCCGAGAGCTTGCCGTACTCGGGAAACTTCGCGACCTCGAAGTATACGTCCCCCTCAGACTCGTAGGCAAAGCCCTTACCCACGAGCCCCTCGATGACCCCGACCATGTCGCCCACGTGCTCCGTCGCGCGTGGCGCTATGTCCGGAGGCTTGACCCCCAGGGCCGCCATGTCCCGCTCATAGGCGAGCCTGTACTTCGCCGCCACCTCGTCGGCGCCGGCCTTCTCCTCCCTGGCGCGGTTGATGATCTTGTCGTCGACGTCGGTGATGTTCTGTGCATATGTGACATCGAAGCCCGAGTACTCCAGGTAGCGCCTTATCATGTCGAAGTTGAGGAAGGTGCGCGCGTTTCCGATGTGGACGTAGTTATAGACGGTCGGGCCGCAGACGTACATGGATATCCTGCCTTCGTCCCTCGGGACAAGTTCTTCCTTTTGACGCGTCAGGGTATTGTAGACTTTGATGGCCATTACTCTTCCGGCGTCCTCTCGTCTTCAGCTTCCGCCTTCCCCTCGAGCCTGTCGAGCCTGCGCTCCAGGGTGTTGAACATGTCGAGCACCGGGTCGGGCAGGTTCTCGTGATGAAGGTCTACGGGTGAGATGCGCTCTCCGCTGCAGACCGTAACCCTGCCCGGTACGCCGACCACCGTGCAGTTGGGAGACACATCCTGGAGGACCACCGACTGCGCCCCCACCCTAGAGTTCTCACCGATAGTGATGGGCCCGAGCACCTTTGCCCCCGCCGCTATCACGACGTTGTCCTCGATCGTAGGGTGTCTCTTGCCCTTTTCCTTGCCCGTCCCTCCCAGGGTGACCCCCTGGAATATCGTCACGTTGTCACCGATCTCGGTCGTCTCGCCAATCACCACGCCCATGCCGTGGTCGATGAAGAAGCCCTTGCCGATCCGCGCGCCCTGGTGTATCTCGATGCCGGTCACAGCCCGCGCGAGCATCGAGATGAGGCGCGGGATGAGCGGGACGTTACGCGTGTGCAGGTAGTGCGCGACCCTGTGCATCCAGATCGCGTGCAGGCCGGGGTAACTGAGGATTATCTCCAGGGTGTTAGTCGCCGCCGGGTCCCGGTCTTTCACCGCCTGTATGTCGTCGCGAAAGACCGTCATTGCCCTGCTTATGAAATCACTCACGTTCTCCTCCAAGTGCTTCTCTGGTTGCATTTATGCGTTCGGCGCAAACATCAGGCCCCCAGAACATTATAAGATAGACGAGGTCAGGTCCGACCGTGAGCCCAGTAACCGCAAGGCGCAGCGGCCACAGGACCTTCTTCGCGCCCCAGCCGCGGCTCCCGGCCTCCTCGCGCAGGAGCTTCACTATCCGCTCCGCCGTCTCGCGGTCCGAAGATACATTGGCGCGGAGCACCTCTACGCAAACGACAAGGGCCTCTTCCAGCTCTGACGATCCACGGAGCTCGCCGAGTGCTTCGCTCGAGATGTCTCCGGCGGGCCTTACATACAGGTCCATCGGCTCGACCGCGTCGGTGAGCGTCCCCATCCCGTTCCTCACCGAGGCGACGGCGATCTCGAGCTTGTCACGCGGCAGGTCGAGCACCGCCCTGCGGCCGGCCGTCTCCAGGAAAGGCATCACAAGGTCAGTGAGTCCCGCGTCCGAACGCATCTTCATGTGCTGGCGGTTCAGCCAGTTGAGCTTATCGAGGTCGAATATCGCTTTGCTCGCGGATACGCCCTTGATGCTGAACTCGCGGGCCAGCTCGAGCAATGAGAATATCTCCCGGTCGTCGCCCGGCGACCACGACAGTAATGCAAGGTAGTTCACAAGGGCCTCGCGGAGGTATCCCCGCTCCCTGTAATCGGAGACAGCCGTGGCACAGTGCCTCTTTGACAGCTTCGCCCCGTCGAGGCCCATGAGGAGCGAGTGGTGCAGGAACAGCGGGGGCTCGACCCCGAATGCGTTGAACAGAAGTACGTGGCGCACCGCGTTTGTCAGGTGGTCATCCCCCCGTATGACGTGCGTTATTTCCATCGTCGTGTCGTCGACAACGACCGCCAGGTGGAAACCGGCCGTGCCGTCCGAGCGGAGGATCACGAAATCATCGATCTCGGAGGCGTCGACGGTGACTTCCCCGCGCAGAAGGTCGTTGACGACCACCTTTCCCTCCGGCACCAGGAACCTTGTCGCATACGGCTTGCCTTCCTGCTCAAGTCGTTCGCGCTCCTGCTCGGAAAGGGCGAGGCAGCGCCGGTCGTAGCGCCACGGAAGGCCCTTCTCGATAGCCGCCTTCTTTCTCTGGTCGAGTTCCCCGGGCGTGCAATAGCAGCGGTACGCCCTGCCGGCATCGAGGAGCCTGTCCGCGTATTCGCGGTAGATCCCCGTGCGCTCGCTCTGCCTGTACGGCCCGTGATGGCCGCCGACGTCCGGCCCTTCATCCCAGTCGAGCCCCATCCAGAGCAGCGAATCAATGATGTCGCGCTCGAACTCCTCGGAGGAGCGCTCGCGGTCGGTGTCCTCGAGCCTCAACACCATGGCGCCGCCTGACCCGCGGGAGAACAGCCAGTTGAAAAGCGCGGTGCGGGCGGAACCCAGGTGGAGCCTGCCGGTCGGGCTCGGCGCGAACCTCACCCTCGGTGGGGTCAGACCACTTTTTTTGCATTCTTGTTTCATCTTTGACCTTCCCGATTTAACGCAAAAAAAGTGGTCTGACCCCTTATTTTGCGTTGCATGGGTGCTGGTAATCTTCCGCCCTCTCGCTGAACCTGTCCCAGGACTCCTTCTCCTCGTCCTTGTAGACATCAAGGCGGGAGATCAGCAAGTCGAAATCCACCTGGTGGGCGTCGAACTCGGGCCCATCCACGCATGAGAACTTCGTCTCGCCGCCGACCTCCACCCTGCACGTCCCGCACATGCCGGTCGCGTCGAGCATGATTGCGTTAAGGCTCACGACCGTCGGGATGCCCCGATCCTTTGTGAGGACAGAAACCGCTCTCATCATCGGGACCGGCCCGACCGCGATAACCCGGTCCGGTTTCCAGTTCTCCGCGGCGCGCGACAGTAACCCTGTCACAAAACCCTTTGTCCCGACCGAACCGTCATCGGTCGCCAGTTCGAGAACGGCATCGAGCTTCTCGAAAAGGTCGACAAGGATCAGGTGGTCCCTGTCCCTCGAGCCGAGCAGTACTTTCACGTCGTTGCCCGCTTCAACCATGGCCCTCGCTATCGGGTACAGCGCGGCTATCCCGACGCCACCGCCGACGCAGGCGACGCGCCCGAAATCCTCGACCTCGGTAGGGCGGCCGAGAGGCCCGACAACGTCTGCAAGGCAGTCGCCCACGTCGAGCCTTGACAGCTTATCGGTCGTCGTGCCCACGACCTGGAAGACCGTGTCGACGCTTCCGCGCTCGCTCGAAAAGTCCATAAGCGTCAGGGGTATGCGCTCACCTTTCTCGTCAGCCCTCACTATGACGAACTGTCCGGCCAGCGCCCTGGGCGGGATCCGCGGCGCCTCGACGGCGAGCCGGAACACGTCCGGCGCGTACTGCTCACGTTCTAGAATCTCAAATGCACCCGATGTCAACCGACTACCCCTTGCTCAGCTTCTCGTCCAGCTTCTTCTTCATTGTCTCGATCTCGGCGACAAAACCGGGGTCCACGTCGTAGGCCGACTTCCCCTCGCGGTCCGATTTCCTGACCCTGTCGCTGAAATGTATCGCGCCGAGGTACTCGAGGTGGTCTGCGAGGTCCTCCTTCATGAAGTCTATCTCCGAGTCCTCGACCACCTTGTTGAGGACCACGAAAAGCCTGTCTACGCCGATCTGGCGAGCGAGCTTCGCCGTTGTGCGGGCGGTCTGCAGACTGCGAAGGCCCGGCTCGGCCACGATCACTATCGCGTCCACGCTATCGGCGGTCCCCCGTCCCAGATGCTCGATGCCAGCCTCCATGTCCATAATCACCACGTCGTCGCGCTCCAGCAGTATGTGGCGCATCAGCGCTTTCAGGAGGACAGACTCGGGACAGACGCAGCCACCGCCACCCTCCTTAACCGTCCCCATCGCAAGGAGTTTCACGCCCTCGTGGCTCAGACAAATCTGGTCCGGAAGGTCGTCTACCCGTGGGTTCATCTTGAACATCTGCCCGTAGGTACCCAGCTTTGCCCCCGTGCGCTCTTCCACTATATCCTTCATCTCTGAAAGCGGCACGATGTCCATTGCGGTCTCCGGCGAGATGCCTATCGATACCGCGAGGTTCGCGTCGGGGTCCGCGTCGACAGCGAGCACCTTCCTGCCCTCCGCGGCGAACGAGCGGGCAAGTCCGCCCGCGATAGTGCTCTTTCCAACCCCGCCTTTTCCGCTTATGGCCAGTTTCAACTCGATCGACCTCCCGGGAACAAGTGATCAACGATCAAGACCAATGATGATTCATGATAACTGATTTGGAGCCCGTGGAATACGGTCACGGCCCGGAAAGGACATCACTCCGAATGCGGAGCCGCTTCGAGCAGTTCCAGGAAATACCCGACGACCTCGGGGTCGAACTGGGTGCCGGCGTTGTTCCTCAATTGCGCCATCGCCTGTTCTCGGGATAGGGCCTGGCGGTAGGGGCGGTCGGACGTCATTGCCTCGAAGGCGTCGGCGGCCGCGATGATGCGCGAGCCGAGCGGTATCTTGTCGCCCGCCTTTCCTTCGACGTAGCCGGTCCCGTCAAAGTGTTCGTGGTGATGGTAGATGACGGGTATGATATTCGCCAGGTGTGGCAGTGGTTCGATTATCTTAACGCTCATGGTGGGGTGCATCTTTATGGCGGAGAACTCTTCCTCGGTCAGGCAGTCGGCCTTGTTGAGGACCCTGTCGGGGATGCCGATCTTTCCAACATCGTGAAGGAGCGATGCGAGCCTTATCTCCTCCACGTCCTCGGCCGGAAGACCCATCGCTTCCGCAATCGCGACCGCGTACTGCGTCACCCTCGTGGAATGCCCGATCGTGTACGGATCACGGGCCTCAATGACGGCGGCAAGAGAGGCGATTGTGCCAAGGTGGGCCTGCTGCAGTCGGGCGTACAACTGGGTGTTCTCAACGGAGACCGCAGCCTGGGCCGCGAAGTTGCCCAACATGTCTATTTCGTCCTGTGTGTAACGCTCGCCTGGTTTCGCGGTTGCCACACTTATCACACCGATAACCTTGTCCCGCACCAGGAGCGGAGCGGTGATACTCGCTTCCACGTTCATCTCGATATCGTCGAAACGTGGGTCCTCCGTCTCTTTCTCGAGGAGCAAGACCTCTGCCTGGTCCGCCACCCAGCAAGCGACACGCATCAGCGAGTAATTGTCGCTGTCCCAATAGGGCTTTCCAACGCTTGCCTTCACCTTGAGCTCTCCGAACATGTCCTCGATGAGCATTATCACGCCCCGGTCGGCCCTGGTAAGCGCAGTCGCCATGTCAAGCAGTATCTGAAGCTGCTCGGTAGGATCGAGGTAAGACGAGAGAGTCCTCGCCACAATACCGATCGCCGCCATGTGCTTGACCTGGTTTTCCATCTCCTTGAGCAGCGCGCTCTTCTCGACGGCGACCGCGGCCTGGTTCGCGCTCGCAACCGCCATGTCTATCTGGTCCGGGGAGAACTCCCCGGACTTCCCGTCGTCCAGCAGCAAGATCCCCAGGTCCTTGTCACCGAAGACAAGCGGCACAAGGAGAATGGAGGGCGACTCGTAGCTATAAAGAAACGTGTCGATCTCGGGCGGGTTGCCGCTCGCACACCGCAGTATCACCGGGCCTCCGAGTGAAGCGACGGCTGTGAGAGCGTGGAGGCAGGAGGGGGGCAGCTTGCCGAGTTCGTCCACCACGCCCTCGAAGTTCGAGCAAACCGGCTCGAGCGAATGTCCTTCGTTGAACAATAGCAGCGAACACCTGGAAAGGCCCGTTATTTTTGCGACCTCGTCCACGATGGTCTTGCGTATCTGTTTATTGTCGCTCTCGGTCGCGAGCACCTCGGTAAGCGAGTAGAGCGCCTCCATCCTGGATGAGCTCACGGCTACCTTTATGTCCCTGGAGCCGAGGTAGCTTCGGACCATGGCGAACCAGCAGTTGCCGAGTGCCAACTCCACGTCCATCATGGAATCCACAAGCTCCGCAAGCGAAACAGTCCTCTCCTCCACCTCCCTTTTCAACACGGCCCAGCCAGCCTTTTTTATGAGCTCCGGGGTATTGGGTATCTCCGCCATCGCGAGACCCCTCTCCGTGTAGCTCTGCCCTATGGACTCCCATCTTGCAAGAAGCGTCGTGCTCTTCTTGCCGCGAAGGACCGGAACGAGAAGCTCGAGGGTTAGCTCGGCCTGCTTGATTATCTCCTCATGGGAAACGGCGGGTCCGGCCGCGCCCGTCTCGTCGACGAGCCGCGAGGCCTCTTCCAGAATCCTCGGCGCTCTGTTGGATACCGCGTCGGCTATCCACGTCATCGGCCTTACCCCAAGTGCGGACTCGCGGAAACGATGCTTTACTTGTTTAATTTTACCACCAGGAATGGGGTCATGTCTTGATTCTTGCGTCCTGGTCATTTCTCTGGTAGGCAGTCAGCAACGCAAGAATCAAGACATGACCCCTATTTATATTCGCAGAGCATGTCGACCGGGCAAACCTCGTGGCGGGGGCCGCGCGCCCCGCATATCTCGCGCCCGAGATGAACCATGTTGAGGTGCATCCGCGGCCTCTTCGCGGGCGGCACGAGGATCTCGAGTTCGGCTTCCGCCTGCTCGGGGGTCGTCCCGGGGTCGATCAGGCCGATCCTTTTCGCCGTGCGGAGAACGTGCGTGTCGACGGGCAGGACCTGCCTGCCCATGCCGAACATGAGCACGACCGAGGCCGTCTTCGGCCCTACTCCGGGAAGCGCGGTGAGGTACGTCCTCGCCTCCGCAACGCTCATCCCTCGAAGGAAATCAAGCGAGTAATCGCCGCGTTCCTTGTGGAGCGCCGTCAGGATCTCTTTTATCGTCTTCGACTTCTGCCTCGAGAGTCCGCCGGGGCGGATCGTCGCCTCTATCTCGCCGAGGGGCGCCCTCGCGATTTCCTCAATGCTTGGAAAGCACTCGAGGAGGCGCTCGTACGCGAGGTTGTAGTTCTTTCTGGACGTGTTCTGCGACAGGACCGCATGGATGAGCTCGTGAGTGAGTTCGCGCCTTTCGCGGGGCAGCCTGCTGCCGAAGGCATGATCGAGCCGCCTGTCGACCTCCAGCGCCTTCTCGCTCCTGTCCACGCGGAATCACCTGCAATCAGAACTGGACCAGCGGCGGGATCCGCGCGGTAGTGCGGTGCATCCTGGCCTTGAGAAGCAGCGACACCGACTTGAGCGGGCTTATGGGCACCATCTTGATAGCGTTCACCTTCATCAGCTTGTTGAGGCTGCCCGTGGTCCCTGCCAGGTCGTTGCACTCGCGGGAGAACAGGACGTTCTTCTTGCCGAGCTTCGTGATGAGCCTGGCCCCGACCTCGTCGTATGCGCACGGCCCCGCGATAAATACACGTCCTTCGATGGCGTCTATCTCAACCGGGTCAAGGCCCTTGCCCATGACGATGGTGAACCCTCCCTCGCCGCCAAAGACCTCCCCGGTCACCTCGACGTTCGTGTAGACATAGGGCTTGAAATCAATCGCGTTGACCTTCACGTAGACCTCGTCCGGCCTCTCCCTTATGGAATCGGCAACCCCGTGCCTGTCCATCACGCGGGCGACCGCGCCGGGCAGGTCCCTCTTTATGTTCTCGATGGAGACCACCGCTTTTTTATCAGGCACTCAAGGCTCCCTTCGTCGGGCAGGAGGTTCGTTACAGGTCCTGCGGGATCGCCTCGCCGCGGATGAGGTCCTCCAGCGTCTCGCGGTAGCGGATAACGTACGCCCTGCGCCCGGAGACCAGGATCTCCGGCACGCGGGGGCGTGAGTTGTAGTTCGAGGACATCGAGAAACCGTAGGCGCCCGCGGTGAACACGGCGAGCAGGTCCCCCGACCTGACCTCGGGCAAATCTATGTCCTGCGCGAGGAAGTCGGCCGACTCGCAGACCGGCCCGACCACGTCAACCTTTACCTCGGCGGCGCCATCCTCCCGGACAACCGGTGCGATCTGGTGCACCGCCTGGTAGAGGCTGGGGCGTATGAGGTCGTTCATCGCCGCGTCCACCACAACGAACCTCTTCTCCTCGCCCTGCTTGTTGTAGAGGACCTTTGTAACAAGTATCCCGGCGTTGCCCGATATCATGCGGCCTACTTCGAGGACCATGCTGCAGCCTGAATCGGCGAGCAGCGGCGCAAGCGCCGTAGCGTACTGATCCGGGGCCGGCGCGTTCTCGTCGGTGTACTGGATGCCGAACCCGCCGCCGATGTTTATGTACCTTATGTCCGTGCCGAGGAGCCTCAGGCTCTTGGCGAGGTTGGATAGTTTTTGAACGCTCTCCTCGAACGGACCCGACTCGAGTATCTGCGACCCGATGTGCTGGTGCACGCCGACCGGATTGAGGCCCGGCAGTTTCTGGGCGACCTCGTACTCGGCCATCGCCTCCTTCAGCTGGATCCCGAACTTGCTCTGCTTCAGGCCGGTGGCCATGTACGGGTGCGTCTTCGGGTCCAAGTCCGGGTTGACCCGCAGCGCGATCGGCGCCTGCATGCCCAGGTTCTGCGCGATCTGGTTTATGAGCATGAGCTCCTGGCTCGACTCGACGTTGAACATCAGTATTCCCTGCCTGAGGGCGTACTCGATCTCGGCCGCCGTCTTGCCTAGCCCGGCGAACACGATCTTCTTCGGGTCGATGCCGGCCTTGAGCGCCCTGTAAAGCTCGCCCGCCGATACGACATCCGCGCCGGCGCCCTCGTTCCCGAGCAGGCGCAGTATCGCGACGTTGCTGTTCGCCTTCACCGAGAAACAGACTATGTGGGGCGTCTCGCTGAACGCCCGGTCCACCACCTGGAAATGGCGCACGAACGTGTTCTTACTGTACAGGTAGAAAGGGGTGCCGACCTTCTCGGCGATATCCTGCACGCGCAGCTCCTCGCAGAAAAGCACCCCGTCACTGTATACGAAATCGTTCAACCTTCCCCCTCGGGGACAAATCGAGAATCTAACAAAAGGATAACACAGAAGGGGTCAGACCAATCTTGTTGCATTATGAGGCCAGATAGGTTTATCCGTCGCAATGCAACAAAAGTGGTCTGACCCCTTCTTCTGCACCACCTCAATTCTTCACGAGCGAGCGCAGCAGGCCGATGTCATCGGGCACGTCAGGACCTCCGTGCGGCAGCTCGATGATGGCGGCAAGGTCCCTGAAGGCGCGGTGGTTCACCATGTAACGGAAAGCCTCGAGCCCTATCTCTCCCATGCCGATATGTTCGTGACGGTCGAGGTGCGAGCCGCACTCACCCTTCGAATCGTTCATGTGAACCAGCATCAACCGCTCCAGACCGATGAACCGGTCGAGCTCCTCGAGCGCCGCGTCAAACCCCGCGGGCGTGGAGATGTCGTACCCTGCGGCGAACACGTGGCAGGTATCAAAGCAGAAGCCGAGCCTCGCCGGCGCGCCCGCGATGTCGAAGACCGCCCCGAACTGCTCGAAATTGTGGCCGATCGAGGTGCCCGCCCCGGCGGTCGTCTCGAGGAGCAGCATGGCCTCGCCGGGTGCCCTCTCCAGCGTCGACGTCACCGCCCGGGCGATCCTTTTCACGCCGAACTCGTCTCCTTCGCCCTTGTGGTTTCCTATATGAGTAACGACGGCGAAGGCGTCGAGCCTGTCAGCCTTCTTCAGCGCACTCGCGAGCGAAGCGACAGAGCGGTTGAAGATAGGGTCGGACGGAGTCGCCATGTTGACAAGGTATATCGAATGGAGGACTACCGGGTCTATCCCGGCCTCGGTCCTGGCGGCCCGGAACTCACCCGCATCCTCCATTGTGGCCGCCGGTGTCCCCCACTGCTGGGGGCTCCCGGGGAATATCTGGATAGCCTCGCACCCGGCGGCTACGCCGTTGGCGATCGCGGAGACAGGCCCTTCCGTGACCTTCACGTGATAACCGAAGCGCAAGCCGCTCACACCCCGGCCTTCACATTTCCTCAGGCGCGGAGACGCCAAGGAGACCGAGCACTATCTCGAGAACCTGCCTGACGCCGCGCACCAGGAACAGGCGGGCCCTGCTAAGGCGCTCGTCGTCGCTCACCACGCGGCAATCCCGGTAGAAGACATGGAAAAGAGACGCGACGTCCTCGGCGTAGCCGGTCAGCCGGTGGGGCGCCCTCTTCTGCGCGCAGAACTCCACGACTTCCTCCAGCTCGCCGAGCTTTCGCAGGAGGTCCATCTCCACCTCGTTATCAAGAAGCTCGAGGTTCCCGGCGGATGGCGGCACCCCATTCCCTCCAGCGCCACCCGCGTACTTCAATATGCTGCAGATGCGCGCGTGAGCGTACTGGACGTAGAAAACCGGGTTCTCCGGGGATTCCCGCTTCGCGAGCTCGAGGTCGAAGTCGAGCGGGGAGTCGCTGGAGCGCTGGAGGAAGAAGTAGCGGGCCGCGTCCGCGCCCACTTCCTCCAGGAGTTCGTCAAGCATGACGATGTCGCCGGTGCGCTTCGACATCGCGACCGGCTCGCCTCCCCGGTAGAGCTTGACCAGCTGGCCGAGTATTATCTCCAGGTGCTCCGCCCCGTAGCCCATCGCGTCCATCGCAGCAATCATCCGCGGCACGTAACCGTGGTGGTCCGCACCCCAGATGTTGATGATGGTGTCGAACCCGCGCTCCATCTTGTCGTAGTGGTAGGCGATGTCAGAGGCGAAGTAAGTCGGCTCTCCGTTCGAGCGCACCAGCACCCTGTCCTTCTCGTCGCCGTACCTGGTCGTGCGAAGCCAGAGCGCACCCTCTTGGCGATACGCCTCGCCCCTCTCCTCCAACACGGAGAGCGTCCGCTCTACCTCTCCGCGCCTGTAAAGCTCGCGCTCGCTGAACCAGACGTCGAACTCTACCCCCATGCTCCCGAGGGTCCTTTTTATGGACTCGAGCATGCGCGAGTACTCCATCTCGATGAACCGGTCGACCCTCTCCTCCTCCGGGAGGTCCTTGAACTCGTCGCCGTGCTCGTTTCTTATGCGCCGCGCTATATCGATGATGTACTGCCCTGCGTATCCGCCCTCCGGGAACTCGGCCCTCTCGCCCGAGAGCTCCATGTACCGCGCCGATATGGAGCGGCCGAAGCTGTTCACCTGCGTCCCGTAATCGTTGATGTAGAACTCGCGCTCGACGCGGTAGCCGGCATGGCTCATCACGCTTGCCAGCGTATCGCCGAGCGCCGCCCACCGCCCGTGCCCGACGTGGAGCGGTCCCACCGGGTTCGCGCTGACGAACTCGATCTGGACCTTTTCCCCTCTTCCGGCATCCGATGAGCCGAATCCCGGCCCCCTCTTCTGGATCTCGAGAAGCACCTCCCTGATAAAAGAGGCGCTCAAGTGGAAGTTGATGAAGCCACGCCCGGCGACCTCTACCCTGGATATCACGTCGGGATGAGCTTCCAGGGAGCCCGCGATCGCCTCCGCGATCTCTCTCGGGTCCTTGCCGAGTTTTGAAGCGAGGTCCAGGGCGATGTTGGTCGCCCAATCTCCGTGCTCTTTGCGCTTCGGGCGATCGAGTTCTATCCGCCCGATCTCCACGGGGGGCAGCAAGCCGCGCTCAACAACGCTTGCGAGCGCTTCTTCGATTAGCGCGATGATTTTCTCTCTAGCCATATCAAGGGGTCAGGTCGTGAATCGTGCTTTTTGCAACATCGGTGCCAGGCACCAGTGTGTCATTTTGACGCTTAAGGCAAGACCTGGCCCCACCCGTTACTGTGCGCTCTTTGGCTTCTCTTCCAGGGTCACCTCGACGGTCTTCTTGTCCTTACCCGAGTAGTAGGTGACACTCATCTTGGCCCCGATGCCCCTGCTTCGTATCTCTCCGATAAGGTCATCCATCGAGTTCACAGGTTTTCCATCTGCCGCGACTATTATGTCTCCGGTCTTGATCCCGGCCTTTCCGGCGGGCCCATCCGGTATAATGCGCGTCACGTAGGCACCCTTGCTCACGGGCAGGCCGTACTGGGTCGCGATGTCTGCGTTGATCGATTGCCCCAACACCCCCATGTACGGATGGGATACCGGGCGCCCGGCTATTATGTCATCCGCCACTTTTCTGGCGGTATCGATTGGTATCGCGAAGCCGACCCCCTCAGAGCCGCCGGAGGCCGACGCTATGACCGCGTTGATCCCCACGAGTCTCGCCTTCGAATCGCAGAGTGCCCCGCCGGAGTTGCCGGGGTTGATAGCGGCATCGGTCTGAATCAGGTCGGTAAGGACAACCGGACTCTGGCCCTGGTCCTGCGACCCGGCCGAGATGCTCCGATGCAGGGCGCTTATTATGCCGGCGGTCACGCTCTGCTCGAACCCGAACGGACTGCCGACGGCAACCGCCAGTTCTCCGACTATCAGGTTGTCTGAGTTTCCTACCCTGAGGGTGGGAAGGCCCGTCTTATCGATCTTTACAACCGCGATATCGTTGTCCGGATCGGCACCCACCTTCTTGCCCTTCAGCTCCTGCCCGCTGGCCAGGGTCACAGTTATCTCCTGCGCGTCCTTCACGACGTGGTTGTTGGTCAGGATATAGCCGTCCTCCGTGTAGATAACGCCCGAACCGGTACCCTCCTGCGGGGCGATGTCGAAGAACGGCCCCTGCTGCGGCGCGGTCCTTATGTCTATGTTAACGATGGAAGCAGTCGCTCTCTTGGCTACGACTGAGACGTTCACCGCGCCCTGCGTGGGGCTGACGATCTTCACGACTCCCTTTGGGGCAACCTGCGTAGTCGCCTTCTTTGCTACTTTTCCCCTCACCAGGTCCCAGGGATTGACGCCGAACGCCCACGGGAAAGCAACCAGCACGATAAGCGCTCCGATTATCCCGGCCACCAGCGCGACCAGGAACACTCCGCCGCGTCCTTTCCTCTTCCTCGAATCGGACCGCTTGGGCAGGGGCAGGAATTCAACCGGCGGTTGCTCTCCGCCACCCCCACCGGGTGTCAGCGGCGGAATCCCACTGCCTGGCGTGCCGGGACCTTCCGGACCGGGCATCCCCTGGACCTCTCCACCCGGTCCCGGGGCACTGTAATCGCCAGGCCGAGCACCACCGGGGACAGGGTGTTCCCCTTTCCCCTCGTTCCCATCCATTACCTTCGCCTCCTTGTTTGCCAGGGGCTATTTCCATATACTCAAAAAACATGATACCGACAGTAGATTCTAACACACCCATGCCGGCGTCTGACCTCGGTTCCCCTGCTTTTGACGCTGGCGGAGTGGCGAGAGCTCCTGAAAGGGGTTGACTCATGAAGAAAGATAAATATGCAGCGCAGCAGAGCCCGGGAGAACCCCAGGTGACGGGGGTCGGTCCTTATGACAGGCAGGGGCCGATCAAGGTCAGCTTCGGGGTATACTTCATCAGCCTTATACTGGTCGCACTCATAATATTCATCGTGATGCTGGTACAGTACTTCCCCGGATACCGCTCGTACTACAGGCTAGCCGACGCGGTCAAGAACGCCAACTACGTGTACATGGGGATTCGCATTCCAAAGGAGGAACTGAAGAAACGCGATGTCAACCCGCTCACCAAGGAAGACGACATCGCCAAGATTCTCGAGGACATGGGGGCGAAATCCGCGAATTGCGACATAAACCCCGACAGGGTCAGGATCCCACACGAGCCCTGAAGCTCTTCACGCGCTCCGGAAGCCGCTAAGAGATCGATATCCCGTACTCTGTGGCCATCTGGATTGCCTGCCGTCTCTCATCCACGGAAAGCCGGCGGTTTATCTCGGGAAAAAGGCTCGCCCGGTACTCCGGCCGGTACTGGAACATGAGGTTGAAAGAGACCCCCGGGATATTATCGCGCACCCACTCCATTATCGGCCGCGTGCAGCACTCCAGGTGGCCCGGCAGAACGAGATGTCGGAGCATCACCTCAGCCGACTCGCAGGCGGTCCTAAAGTTGCGCGAGACAACCTCGAAATAACCCTCCACGTCTGAAAGCTCCTTCGCGCACTCGTCGTTGCCGTAGCGGAAGTCACCCAGGTATACGTCGATGCACCCTTCCAGTATCTCCATCGCCTCGGCCGAGGTGTACATGTTCGAGTTCCAGACCATCGGCAGGAACCTTCCCCCGTGCCCGACCAGCTTGATGGTCTCGAGAATGGTATGAAGGTTGGGGTCCGGGCTGCCCCCCACGAAGTTCGCGTTGCGCGATCCCTGCGATACCCCCTCCAGCAGGACCCCCGAAAGCATGGCCGGCTCCGCCCAGCGCCCCGACTCGGGGTGCATGGCGATGTCCCAGTTCTGGCAGTACGCGCAGCGGAAGGTGCAGCCCGAGAAGAAGATGGTGTGGCTCGGGACGAGCTCTGCTTCCTCCCCCATGTGGAGAAAGTCAGAACTGTAGCGAGACTGCGCGCCCACTCCGCAGTAACCCCTCGACTCTCCCGTCCTGTCGACCCCGCAGCGCCGCTCGCAGAAAGCGCAGTGGGTGAGTATCCGCCGCGAGAGCTCGAGCTTGAGGTCGAGCAGGCTGCCCTCCTCCAGCGGCTCGAGTCGCGCGTCCGCAGCCACGTCATTAAGACAGCGTGCCTCGGCAATCTTTACCAGGTTCGCCGCCTTGAGCACTTCCTCTGACGCCGAGGTAAGGTCGTCGATCCCACAACCCAACGACCGCGTGATCCAGTGGAGGGCGAACCTGTCCTTCTCTAAAATCGCAAAGTACCTGTCAAGCATATCGCCTCAATTATAGCCTCAACGGGGTCAGACCACTTTTATTGCATCGTGCCTCTTTTGCCCGGCCTCTTAGGCCGGGGGATGCAACAAAAGTGGTCTGACCCCATCTCATGCTAAAATATTCCCTACAACTAAAAAGGGGGAACAATGGCTGAACAGGTTAGGGATGTCGCGATAGTCGGCGGAGGGCCGGCTGGCCTTTCCGCTGGACTCTACCTGTGCAGGTCGAATGTGGATACCGTCCTCTTCGAGCAGGAGTTGACCGGCGGCCAGGCCCTCTACTCGCCGCTCATCGAGAACTACCCCGGGTTCCCCGAAGGCATCGTGGGCGCGGAACTCACTGAGAGGATGAAGACACAGGCCGAAAGATTCGGCCTGGAGACCAGGACGTTCGCCATGGTCGAGGGCATAAAGGACGGCGGCGATGCTAAAACGCTGCTGCTCGAGAACGGGCAGGCCCTTGCCCGCGCCGTCATCATCGCCACGGGCCGTCACCCGCGCAAGATGGGGATCCCCGGCGAAGACCAGTACACGGGCCACGGCATCTCCTACTGCGCGACTTGCGACGCGCCCCTCTTCCGCGACAAGGTCGTAATGGTCATCGGCGGCGGGGACGCCGCCGTCGAGGAGGCGCTTCACCTGGTCCGGTTCGCGAGCAAGGTGATACTGGTCCACAGGAGAGACGAGCTGCGGGCATCCGGCTGCCTCAAGGAGCGGGCTCTCGCGGAGCCGAAGCTCGAGTTCGTCTGGAGCTCGGCGCTTGCCGAGGTCAAAGGGGACAAAACAGTCCAGTCCGCGGTAGTGGTCCACAACGATACTGACGAGCGCACGGAGATCCCCGTCTCCGGCGTCTTCATATACGTCGGCAACATCCCTAACAGCTCTTTCGTCGCCGACCTGGTTGAGCTTGATGACGCCGGCTACATCAAGACGGAAGAGACGATGGCTACAAGCGTTCCCGGGATATTCGCGGCGGGCGACGTCCGTGCAAACCAGTTCAAGCAGGTTATAATATCAGCTGCCGAGGGCGCCCTCACGGCATCCTCGGCACAGAGGCACCTCGAAAAAATCGGGGCACGTAAAGCTTACGGGGGGGGCGCCGTATGATAATCGCCGTCGTCGATGGGATGGGTGGCAGCATCGGCACCCAGATAGTACTGCAGCTCCGCCTCGCCCTGCCGGAGGAGACGGAGATCATGGCCCTCGGCACCAACGCCATAGCAACCGGCAGTATGATGAAGGCCAAGGCTACGCGCGGCGCCACGGGCGAAAGCGCCGTAGCCTTTTCGATCGGGGAGGCCGACATAATCATGGGCTCGCTGTCCGTGGTCGTGCCGAACTCGATGATGGGCGAGGTGACGCCGAAGATCGCTACAGCCGTCGCGTCCGCCCGGGGCCGAAAGATACTGCTGCCGATATCTAATCCACCGCTTGACATCCTGGGCATCGCGAAGAAACCGCTACAGCAGCTCATCAAGGATGCCATCGCCCTTGTTAAGGAGCAATACGGATTGCTGCGTGAACCAGAGGAGGAAGCCGATGTGTGAGGCAATCGTTTTTATAGTCAAAGACGGGGACAAGAAGCAGTTGATGGAGAACGTCGTTACCCTGCACCCCGAGGGAGACAAGATACTCCTCACGGACCTGTTCGGGGAGCAGAAGCTCGTCACGGCAAAGATTGAGAAGGTCGACCTGACCAGCCACGAGATAACACTCAAATGATGGGCTCCATCAGTGCAACAAAAGGGGTCTGACCCCCTCATTGCATGTCCCCCATCATTGCCATCGACCCTAGATTTTGATATAAATCGATAAGTAACTGGGCCAAGTAGGTCCATCCAGAGAAGACAAGACTTGAAACATGGCCACGAAGGCCGGTGTCCGGTTGGAAACCGGTTGGTAGGTGGCTTTTTTATTGCCACCCTGACAACAGGAGGTGGTCAGATTGCACATTCCGGATGGATTCCTCGACCCGAAGACCTGGGGGGCCACTTACGGCGTTTCCGCGGGCATTACCGCCTACGCCCTCTACAAGGTGAGGGACAGGCTCGAGGGGAAGAAGATCCCCTTACTGGGAATCACCGCCGCGTTCATCTTCGCGGCGCAGATGCTCAACTTCCCGGTCGCCGGCGGCACCAGCGGGCATTTCCTCGGGGCGATGCTCGCATGCGTCTTACTGGGTCCTTTCGAGGGTTTTCTGGTCATGACAACGGTGCTGATAGTCCAGTGCTTCTTTTTCGCGGATGGCGGGTTGACCGCGCTGGGCGCCAACATCTTCAACATGGGGATAGTCGGGGGGCTGTTGTCCTACTACCTCATGATGCTTGTGAAAACCCCGCTTTCCAGGTGGATCGGGGAAAAGAAGGCGCTGATGTCCTCGGTTGCTGTCTTCTCCTGGTTCTCCGTGGTCCTGGCTTCCGCCGCATGCGCGACCGAGCTAGCCATCTCGGGCACGGTGCCGTTTCACATGACATTTCCGGCCATGGTCGGTGTCCACAGCCTGATAGGGATCGGCGAAGCGATCATCACTACTTTCGCGCTTGTGGTGGTACTGCAGTCTAGACCGGACCTTGTGGACGCCTACAAGGGGCCAGCCCTCTTGCCGACATCGACAGCAGGGGAGGTGGCGTGACGGCAATCGACATAAAGAAGAACCTCCGAGAGAACAAGGGGCTCTGGATATTCGTCGGTATCGCACTTGTAGTCGCGGTACTGCTAGGGGTATTCGTATCGCCGTGGGCCTCATCCAGTCCCGACGGACTCGAGAGGATTGCGGAGGACAAGGGGTTCACGAAGAAGGCGGAGGAGAAAAAGCCAGCCTGGGAGCACTCTCCCATGAAAGACTATGCTTTTCCCGGGGTAAAGAGCGAAAAGGCTTCCACGGGCGTCTCCGGCCTTGTTGGAGTCCTGATCACGCTGGCGGTGGCGACAGCCGTCGGACTGCTCGCTTTGGGCTTGAATAGACTTCACAAGAAAAGAATGTCAAGCGAGGGCTCCCCCGATGCACCATGACTTCATCGATAGGTACGGCAGGCTCGAAAGCCCTGTCCATTCCCTCGACCCACGGGCAAAAATCGTTGCCCTTTTCGCGCTGATAATCGTCTGCGTTATAACGCCGCCGCAGGAATGGTGGCCCTTCTGCATCTACGCCGCAGTAGTTGTGGTGATCGCGGCCGCATCGCGGGTACCGCCCAGGTATCTACTCACACGCGTACTTGTAGTCCTTCCTTTCATAGTAGTAGTCGCCGTATTCGTGCCGTTCATGCACAAGGGAGAGCCGTCATTTGACCTCGGTCTTTTTCACGTCTCGAGAGAAGGCCTCATCATCCTCTGGGGTGTCACCGTCAAGGCATTGATATCGGTGGCCTGCCTGATACTACTTTCAGCCACGACGCCCTTCAACGACCTCATGCACGGATTCGAGCGCCTGCACGCCCCGCACTTCTTCACCACCACCGCCGCCTTCATGTACCGATACATCTTCGTTATTATCGACGAAGCGGAGAGAATGGGGCGCGCCCGCGACTCCCGGAACTCCCACGGGCGTTGGCTGTGGCAGGCTGGCGTCGTCGGCCGCATGGCGGGCACCCTGTTCCTGCGAAGCCAGGAGCGCGCTGAAAGGGTCTTCAACGCGATGAGCTCGCGCGGGTTCGACGGCACGTTCCCCCGCTGGCAGGAGGGAAGGATGATTGCGGCCGACTACGTATTCATCGCGATGGTAGCCGCGACCGCCATAGCGGCAAGGCTGGTGGTCCTGTGGAGGTGATTCCCCTGGCGCAGGAGATCGCGGTAAGGGTCAATGACCTTAGCTACCGCTACCCGGACGGCACCGGGGCGCTCTCCGGGGTGAACCTTGTTGTCCGCAGGGGGGAGTCCCTGGGTATCCTCGGCCCCAACGGGGCCGGAAAGTCAACCCTTGCCCTCCACCTGAACGGGATCCTCTCCGGGGACGGCCACGTCGAGATAATGGGCCTTCCGGTCAACAAGAAAAACATTCGAGAGATCAAGAGCATGGTCGGCCTCGTCTTCCAGGATCCCGACGACCAGCTGTTCTCGCCAACCGTCCGCGAAGACGTGGCGTTCGGGCCGCTGAACCAGAGGCTTTCGCCCGAGGAAGTCGACTACGTGGTCTCGCGGGCGCTGAGGTGGGTCGGAATGGAAGGGGCCGAAAAGCGCTCGCCTTTTCACATGAGCTTCGGCGAGAAGAAAAGGATAGCCCTGGCCACCGTGCTCGCCATGGACCCCGAAATACTCGTTTTGGACGAACCCGTCTCCAACCTCGACCCCAGAGGCAGGCGCACGTTCATGGAGCTCATCGACTCGCTCAATGTCACGAAGCTCATAATCACACACGACCTCGAGATGGCGCGCTCCACCTGCAGCAGGGTCGTAGTCATGGACGGCGGGACGGTCATCGCTGATGGGCAGCCCTCTTCCATACTCGGTGACCTCGAGCTCCTCGAGCGACACGGCCTTATGTAAATAACGCCCCGGCCTGTGATAAGATTTCCACACGATTCCGCGGAACACGATGCTGGCGGCGCAACTTGGAAGAGGTAAAAAAAAGGAAAATACTGTTTATCGATGACGAAGAGCGCCTGCTCGAGGTGATGAAGACCAACCTCGAGATCGAGGGCTACGACGTCATAACCGCCATCAGCGGAAGAACTGGGCTCGCCTCGGCCGTGGTGGACCAGCCCGACATAATAATCCTGGACATAATGATGCCGGACATAGACGGCTGGGAGATCGCGAGGCGCCTCCGCTCGGATCCGAGCACCAAGTACATCCCAATCGTCATGCTCACGGCGCTCGACGAACCGCATCACGTCGTGAAGGGCTTCGAGAGTGGCGCCGACGACTACCTGGCAAAGCCGTTCGACAACGCGGAGCTGTTCGCCCGCGTCAAGACCATCCTGAGCAGGGCGGGCAAAGGCCTGACCATCGACCCCCTGACGAACCTCCCGAGCAAGCACCTGGTCTACGAGGAGACCCGCAAGCGCCTCTTACAGCGGGGCAAGTTCTTCGCCTTCATATACATGGACATCAGTAACCTGCGGCTGATCAACTACAGGTACGGCATTGACCGGGGTGACAGTCTTATACGTTCGGTCGCGAGCATCCTGCAGGACATAGTCCTGACAGACCAGGAGGAGTTCCTGGGCTACATGGGAGAGGACGACTTCGTAGTGCTCTCAATCCCGGTCCGGGTCGAACAGATATTCAACAGTCTCACCGCCCGCTTTGATGAAGTGATCTGCGAAATATGCCCGGAGCTGGCAAGCGAAAAGGAATTGCCCGAGGAGAACAGGGTCAAGCTGGCCGTCGCGGTCGTCACGAATGAGAAGAAACAGTTCGGCGACCCGCTCCAGGTGAAGAACGTCGCCCTCGAAGTGTTGAAAAAGGCGCGGAACGAGCCGGGGCACTGCTGCGCGAATCTTAAAGATCACCCCGTATGACAGGATAATGGGGCTGGTTTGAATCGTGAGTTCTAAGGCGAATTTCCAATAAAAAAATGCGCTTCCTGCGCATCTTTAAAGATCATTATACCACGAGAATCCAAAAACGCAAACAATACAACCAACTCTTGCGGGCCGCACTCTTTCCACAACATGCTGTTCCGCAGAGCATCGAGAAACGTCTCAAAACACAACATATTGAACAACGGTCTGGCGGATTATTTCTTGAAAAAAATGGCGGAGAGAGTGGGATTCGAACCCACGAGACCCTTTGGGGGCCCACACGCTCTCCAGGCGTGCGCCTTAAACCAGACTCGGCCATCTCTCCGAGATTGAGTTTAGCAGGTAGGAGTCGGCGGTTCCACAGAGCGGCTCAGGCCTGGAAATTCGGCTCTCCCCCAAATAAGATATACGTCGGAGGCAATCACCAAGTCAAAAGGAGCGGGCCATGCTCAGAATTACCTTTGTTAAAAGAATCGCAGTCCTTGGATGCCTATTAATAATGGCGGCACTGATTCCAACTATGGCCTCTGCCGCCAATCCGGTCTGGGTCAAGATCGCGGAAAACGGCATCACCAACCCCGCAAACCAGTTTCTCTTTCCCGGTGTTCAGTTCAACGGAAAGCTCATGATTGGCAGCGACCCAATCAAGGGTACCGTTTCTATGTACGCGTACGATGGGACCTTCGCGCAGGTCGGAAGTACCGGTTTCGGCGATCCAAACAACGTGGAGATTCTCCCTTATGCGGTCTACCAGAACTTCGTGTATATAGGCGCGGGGAACACTGTCAGCGGCGGCCAGCTTTGGAAATGGAGCGGAACGGGAGACCCGAGTCAAATCACGGGGGTGCCGTGGACGGGCGCAAACAACTCGTCGGTTTTCCCTATCGGGGTCTTCAACAACAAGCTGCTCGTGAGCATCGGTAACCAGACATCAGGTCTCAGCATCTACAGCTTCGACGGCACGAGCTGGACACAGCTTATAGGTCAAGGAAGCGCGGGTACTCCAACGGGCCCGGGGTTTGGTAACAATAATAACAAGACAATAAGCGACTATCCCATAGTTGCGTACAACGGCAAAATGGTCCTTCCCGTTAGAAACGAGGTCGACGGCCTCCAAGTGTACTCCTACGATGGCTCAAGCTTTTCAAACATCGGTCAGGCTGGCGGCGGCTTATGGAATTCGGGCCAGGAAGCCGGTGCTGCTAACGTCTCGCAAATCGACGGCGTACTGTATTTGGGAACTATAAACGAGGGTGGATCCGGACAGCTCTGGTCTTACAATGGTTCGTCCTGGACCCAGGTCTCGACTTCAGGGGCGGACGCGAATACCATTGCATACTACCCGCTTGCCAGGGGAGAGGATCTATACGTTGGCACCAACAACGCCGCGGGTTGTCGCGTCTATAAAAAGACCGGGGGCTCGCTTACTGCGTTAAGCGACCCCGGGCTTGGAGACACGGCAAATTTTGTAGCGAGAATGACGAGCTACAACGGGAGCCTACTTGCTCTTACGGCCAACAACAACGGAGGCCAAGTCTACGCAACCTACATCTCCCCCTCCATCGACCAGGTCACACCCGCCTCCGGCCCCTACGGCACGACCATCACTATAGAGGGGCACGACTTCGGGGTGACCCAGGGAAGCGGGGGAGCCGCGAGCACGGTGACGATAAACGGAAAGACGGCGGAGATAGTCTCCTGGAGCGACACCTCCGTACAGGCTATCGTTACCACCAAGGCGGCCACCGGTGCGGTGCAGGTACACACCTCCACCGGTGATTCGAACCAGGTCACCTTCACCGCAACACTATCCAAGACCTGGTACTTCGCGGAGGGTACGACAAGGGATAACGCCCAGGACGGAAAGTACGAGGAGTGGATATGCCTTCAGAACCCGCAGAACGGAAACGCAAATGTGCACATCACCTATATGCTCGCAGACGGTTCCACGCCCACACAGGACGTCATCGTTGGCCCCAAGAGCCGCAATACCATAAGCGTCAACGACCTTCTGGGCAAGGACAAGGACGTATCCACCTTCGTGGAGAGCGACCAGCTCATACTCGCCGAGCGGCCCATGTACTTCAACTACCGCAACAAGTGGACCGGCGGCCACGACGTGATAGGGGTACCACAGCCACACGCCTACTACTACTTCGCTGAAGGAACGACCAGGGGTAACGCGATAGACGGCTACTTCGAGGAGTGGCTCTGCTTCCAGAACCCGCAAAGCTCGGATGCGGTCGTCAACGTGAACTACGTGCTCGGTACCGGCAAGGTCGTACCGAAGATGTACTCCGTGAAGGCAAAGAGCCGCTACACCGTGGACGTGAACACCGAGGTAGGAAGGGACCACGACGTATCCTGCGTGGTCACCAGCGACCAGCCCATCGTGGCTGAGAGGCCCATGTACTTCTTCTATCACGACAAGTGGACGGGCGGACACGACGTGGTGGGAGCTCTGGGGCCTGACACCGAGTTCTACTTCGCCGAGGGCTCCACGAGGGACAACGCCCGGGACGGCTCATTCGAGGAGTGGATATGCCTGCAGAACGCCACTTCCACGGCCGCACCCGTCAGGATCACCTACTACACCGAGCAGGCGGGGACGGTACCCCAGGAAGTGGTGGTGGGACCGACGAGCCGCCTCACCGTGGACGTGAACACGAAGCTCGGAAAGGACGTTGACGCCTCCTTCAAAGTAGAATCCACCTCGGGAGTCCCCATCCTCGCTGAGCGCCCCATGTACTTCAACTACCACAACGCCTGGGACGGCGGCCACGACGTGATGGGCTGCAACGCCCCCAAGAAGAGCTTCTACTTCGCCGAGGGCACCACCAGGGCCGGCTTTGCCACCTGGGTGGCCGTCATGAACCCGGGTACCACCAACGCGACGGTCACCTTCAAATACTTGCTGGGTGACGGCACCAACTCGGAGAAGACCGTGGTTATCGCGCCCGAGAAGAGGTACACGCGAGATGTGCTTGCAGATGTGGGGGCCGACAAGGACGTATCCATCGTGGTAGAGGGCAGCAGCGAGATCGTTGCCGAGAGGCCCATGTACTTCAACTACCACGGATGGTGCACGGGCGGACACGACACGCTCGGTTACGGGATATAGGCCAAAATGACACATCGGTGCCAGGCACCGGTGTAGCATTTCCGCTCTTTTTCGCCGAACTCCCGGCACACCATCAAGAGCAAGCGATGTATTTCAGCTACATGGGCATCAACGGAGGCCACTACTCCCTGAGCGTCGGCGAATAACAAGCTTGAAATCACTTAATTCTGAAGTTCAAGCGTCATCTTCATAATCCCGGGACATCCTATTGTTTTTTCCCAGGAAGGGTGGGTCTTCGTTTCTTGCACTTGGAACCCTGCCTTTTCGTATGCTTTTCGCGCTGGGGTGTTGCCAACCAAGCACTCGAGTTGAACGCTCGAATAACCTTTTCGCCGCCCCAGGTCTATCGCCCTCTCGATTAGCATGTTCGCAATACCCATCCTCCTGAACTCCGGGAATGTTGCCGCATCGTCGATTATCAATGCTTCTCTTGGAAAATGATGCTTCACCCTTGAGTAAAAACGAATTCTCCACAACATACCGAGCATCTCACGATGCGTTACGCCAATCTCAAGCATGGTTTTTCGAAAAGTCAGGAGACTGTCACTCTCGTTGGTGCGAGTACACAGAGAAGCCGCTACCTGGCCATCTATCTCTGCCACTTCAAATTTAGAGTAATGATTGGGGTTTCTGCTCCCGTGTAAGAATGTCCCCCCCAGTTTTTCCAATCGCTCCTCAATCGAACCAGGAAACGCAAAGTCATACGTTGAGACCTGGAGATGCCCCAAAGAAGACATATAAATCAGCTTTGCCACTAATTCCACGTCTTCGGGTGTAGCCGGTCGGATATTGATTCCCAACTTGTCGTATCTCCGTTTTCCGTGCTCACGTCTCCAATCGATAATAGCTATTCTATCGTAGATACCCCGTATAGGTGCGAACAACTCAGCTTTGAGTCTATTTAAGCCTTCGAGGCAAGATTCGTAAACCGGCCTCGAATAGATGGAGTATATCGTGTCCCCACCTGTAAAGTGAGCAAACTCATGCGCCAATACACCCTCTACTTGTTTAAGTGGAAATAGGCGATATGGAGCCTAAAGGCCATGCCGATCTTTAGATTAATTTCCTTCTTTGCAGACCACCTTAGTGGAGAAGTCGGTGGCCCCTATTTCGTTACGGGGTTGATCACTGTCTGGCTCATTGCAGGTAGCGTCAGGGCTGCCCTGGACTTGGGGCCGGACCTGGTCATGTAGGTGACAAGAGCCGTAACAGCGCTCGCGTTCGGGTTCCGTATGGTTACGTAGGTCTCAAAGCCGTAGTCGGAGGTGCCCTCGGCTAGGTGCCAGGTGGGAGTTGTTACGGTACAGTTGCTGGGAATACTGCTGTAACAACTCCTGAGCCCGCACTATTACTCACGCTTGTTACTCCAGCTACTGTAAAGAAGTTTGCCGGCACTCCTGTCAACGTGTAGCCTGCTTTTGGCGTGAGGGTGATTGTTGCTGTGTATACCCTACCACCTTGGAATTTACCACCCGGTGGTGCCGGTGACCATGTAATCGTACCGGTATACTGAGCCGTTGCAGTTATTGTTGTATTCTGTGTTGCGCCTTTTACTGGTGCCGTGACTCCAGGGATTGCCGCTATGTCGATCGTTTGGGCTGCTACCGGTCCCACGTATGCGCTCGTCACGATGCCGGTGTAGGGACTCGTGCCTGTTACCACGACCTCGATGTAGTCATTTACATAGGTTGCAGCTATCGTGTACGTGCTCGATGTCGCC
>Ga0066794_10000007_pt1 | contig 107885 bp, 109 predicted proteins | sample PersoiDNA2013190_FD_70945 | JGI IMG/M metagenome (GOLD analysis project Ga0066794, IMG submission 70945) | Permafrost soil microbial communities from the Arctic, to analyse light accelerated degradation of dissolved organic matter (DOM) -... | ecosystem: Environmental > Terrestrial > Soil >... | reverse complement strand
AGTTCCCCGGAGAGGATAAACGGACGTGGAGGGGACGTAAGACCGGCCGCATCAAGCCGGCAGACCCCCGGGAAACGTCAACCGGATTTGGCATAGGATGCCATATTTCGGGGAACGGTTTCACCGTCCCGTTTCTCGGGGAGGAATTCGAGGTATCTTTCCCGGGCGGGGAGGTCAAGAGCGGCGGGGGGAGGCGCCTGGAGGGCCCGGTCGTCGTGCTGGTCCTTCACTACCTCATCTACAGGGGGGAGCCCCTGCGTGACTCCGGGTGGCTCGCCTACAGGGACATGCCCGGCGCGCGCCATTTCGCTAGCGCTTTCGAGCAGATGGCGGAGCAAAGGCTGGCGGATCATTTCGGGGCAACCCCCGGTTGGATAGAGGCACCGGCACTGGAACTGTGGGGCGAGCCCTCGGCGATGGGCGACCGCTCTTTCGAGATCCCCGTGTTCCCGCGCTTTTCTCTGCTTGTCGTTCTCTGGGCGCCGTCGGAAGTGGCAGGGGGTTCCGCGAGGATACTCTTCCCCGCGAGCGCTCCTTACTACCTCCACACCGAGGACCTGGCGGCCCTGGGTGTCGTCCTCGCGGAGCGTTTGATAGCGCTGGATGCCGGGCGTGAGTCCATTGGTGGGGTATAATAAACAGGCCGTAGTAGCCGGAAGTTTTGTGTCACCTTGTCGGGTTCCACACAAAACATTCAAGAAAGACTTAGCGAGTGAGGGGGTTCAAGCGGATGCCTGAAAGAAGGTACCTGATTGCCAACGATGTGGGGACCGGCGGTAGTAAGGCCGCGCTCACCGACCTCTCCGGCAACATCCTTGCGAGCAGGTTCGAGCCCTACGAGACGAGCTATCCGCGCGAGAACTGGGCCGAGCAGGACCCCGAAGACTGGTGGAAGGCGATAACGTTAACGACCAGGGAGGTGCTGGGTGAGTCCGGCGTTGCCCCTGATGAGGTCGCCGGCATAGTGTTCGCCACACAGATGATAGGAGTGCTCCCGGTCGAGCGCGACGGTAACCCCCTGTGCCCCGCGATAATATGGCTTGACGGCCGCGCCCAGGAGCAGGCCGACAAGATAATTCGCCGGCTCACCAAGCCACTGCTGCTTGCCCTCGCCGGTGGGCTCCCGACCGGAAAGGACGTCATCCCCAAGCTCATGTGGCTCCGTCAGCACGAGCCAGATATCTACAAGGATGCTTACAAGATCCTGGAGGTCGACAGCTACCTGGTCTGCCGTTCTTGCGGCGAGTTCGTATACGACCACGCCGCCGCGTCGGCGACCGGCATGTTCAACTTCAAGAAGAAGGACTGGGACCTCATGCTCTTCAAGATTTTCCGGCTCGACCCGGAGAAGATGCCCCGCGTCGCGGCGTCTTATGACAGGGCCGGGGAGCTTACGGAAACTGCGGCGCAGGAGATGGGCCTGCCTGCCGGGATACCGGTCTTCTGCGGTACCGGCGACGTACCGAGCGCCACGGTCGGTTCCGGGGCGGTGCTGGACGGGCAGGGACACGTCTATGTCGGCTCATCCGGTTGGATAGCCGTGACCATTCCGAAATCGGTCAATGACGGCCGAAAGGGTATAGTGAGCATCGCGTCGGCCGACCCCTCCCGTTTTATACTTCTGTCCGAGACGGAGAGCGCCGGCGCTTGCTTCAAGTGGTTCGCCGAGAACCTGGCGCCCAGGGATGTCGACTACGGCCCGGGCATGGACGTCTTTGACTACCTCAACAAGGTTGCGGCGGAGGGGCCGCCCGGCAGCAACGGGCTCATATTCTGCCCGTGGATGTACGGCGAGAGGTCGCCGATCCCCGACACGACCGTGCGGGGCGGCTTCATCAACCTGAGCCTCGACCACAAGCGGGGCGACGTCGCTAGGGCGGTCTTCGAGGGTGTCGCTCTTCACGCGCGGTGGATGCTTGAAGGCGTTCGCGGCTGCGGCTTTGACGACTCGGTGTTGAGGGCGATAGGCGGAGGGGCGAAGAGCGAGCTCTGGATGCAGATCTACGCGGACGTCCTCGGGGTCAACATCGAGACGGTCGCCGAGCCGCAGCACTCCGGGGCGCGCGGGGCGGCGCTGATAGCGGCGCTCGGCCTCGGTGCCCATCCCGATTTCGCGTCCGTGCGTGACGCTGTGAAGGTGACCGGTGTCTATACCCCGAGGGACGAGAACCGACAGGTCTACGACGAGGCTTTCGTGACTTTCAAAGAGACTTATACGAGACTCAAGAAACTTTATCGGCGCGTGAACGCCGGTGAATAGGACAATCGTCTCCCGGCGATTTAGATAGATCGGATGAGCGCTAGCAAGAACAAGGAGGACGACAAATGGCAGCGCCAAAGAAAAAAGCTGCGGCGAAGAAGGCAAAGGTCAGCAGGCTCCCGATAGGAGAAGAAACCTGCGTGCTCGGACCTTATGACGCCGAGCCATATGCCCTTCCGGAGGGCATCGATATGGAGACACACGTGATCGCCACCTACTACACCGCATGGCCGAAAGAGCTGAACATAGTGGCTCTTTCGCCGGTGCTGGCGATCGAGCAGTCTACCGGGACCTGGACGCCGGTACCCGGGGAGACCCCGGAGGTCAGGGCGCGCCACGTCGCCAAGGTGATCGGCGTCTACGAGGCACCCGAGTTCGAGTACATCGTTCCCGACGACGTGAAAGAGCGGCAGTACATCATCCAGATCGCTTTCCCCGCCGCCAACATCGAGGCCCAGATACCGATGCTCCTGACGGCTTGCCTCGGCAACATCAGCATGGGCGGCAAGATCAAGCTCCTGGACCTGCGCATGCCAAAGGTGCTCCTCGACGGGTACCAGGGTCCCAAGTTCGGCGTCGACGGCCTTTACAGGGCCCTCGGCATATCCAAAAGCAAGAGGCGCCCGCTCCTCAACAACATGATAAAGCCCTGCAGCGGTTATCCTCTCGAGGTGGGAACGGACCTCTTCTACAAGGCCGCTCTCGGTGGATGCGATGTCATTAAGGACGACGAGCTGATAGCCGACATGGCCTACAACAAGGTCGTTGGTAGGGTCAAGGCCTACATGAGGATGGAGAAGCGCGTCTTCGAGGAGACGGGCGAACATACCCTCTATACCGTCAACATCACGGACCGCCTGCCCAAGATGTTCGACCTGGCGAAGGTGGTTGTCGAGGCCGGGGGCAACGCGCTGATGGTCAACTACCTCGCGGTGGGGCCGGAGGCTATGAGGGCTCTAGCGGAGGATAAGGACATCAACCTGCCGATCCTTGGGCACATGGACTGCGCGGGCGCTTTCTACATGGCGCCGGAACACGGCATGTCGTCGTGGATAGTGCTCGGAAAGATCCCCCGTCTCTGCGGAGCGGACGCTCTTGTCGTCCCGTTCGCCCTGGGAGGCAAGGCGCCGTACCTTGTCGAGCGGTTCGATCAGACCGCGCGCTGCCTGACCTACCCGTTCGGTGACCTGAAACCCACGATGCCGATGCCTTCCGGGGGCATCACCCCGGTCAACGTCCCCGATGCGGTGCGGGTACTTGGAAAAGACATAATGATAGGCTCGGGCGGCGGCATACACGCGCATCCGGAGGGCTCGGCTGCCGGAGCGAGGGCGTTCAGGCAGGCGATCGACGCGGCCGTCAAGGGAATACCCCTGGAGGAGGCGGCCAAGGAGCACAGGGAGCTCGCCACCTCTCTCGGCCTGTGGGGTGTGCACACGGAGTTCAAGACCGAGTAAACACAGTCGGCAGCCGCAGAGGGGGAACACACTCGACCGCCGCCTGCGAACTTGGGCGAGCCGCGTGCTTGTTGTATCATACGTGGAAAAGGCGAATAGCGAGCGGCGGTAGTTATGGACAGGGTACTGCTTCTGAATGCAACGTTTGAACCCCTGTGCGCTGTCAGCGTCAGGCGGGCTGTCGTGCTCATATTCAAAGACAAGGCCGAGGTTCTGGAAAGGGACGGCGGGGCGCTTCATTCAGAAAAACTCACTATTGCGATACCATCGGTGATTCGGCTTGTCTACTACGTGAAGGTACCTTACTACGGGCGGGCGACCCTTTCACGCAGGGCGGTTTTTGCGCGCGACGCCTGGGTCTGCCAGTACTGCGGTGGCAAGGCCGAGACGATGGACCACGTCGTACCTCGCAGCCGCGGGGGCGACCACTCCTGGGAGAACGTCGTCGCGGCATGCAGGCGGTGCAACAGCAAGAAGAAGGACAAGTTGCCCGTTGAGGCCAGCCTTAAACTGAGGAGGAAACCCGGGGTTCCTCGAGGCCCCGCTACAGTGAGTCTTGAGCTGGGCAGGGTACGGCCGGAGTGGGAGCGCTACGTGGAGTACTGTCGGTAGGCGCATCCGTAAAGCCCGGTTTCTTACGCGCTTGTAGCTCAGGGGATAGAGCAGTGGCCTCCGGAGCCACGTGTCGGGGGTTCGAATCCCTCCAAGCGCGCCACCGCACCCCTGTGGGGCGGGGACCCCGAGCCTCGTGGGCGCGGTAGGTTATGATGGCGAGAAGCCCAGACGGGGGGGTGCCGGGGGGTGTGCCCCCCGAAGTGTTTTTCTGTTATAGGGGGTGACAGCAAGAACGCAGTAGCGGTCTTGCGCCCTCAGGGGGGCGAGAGCCCCCGTAGGGGGAGCGAAGCGACGGAGGGCGGTTCGAATCCCTCCAAGCGCGCCACCATGCAGCAGTGGTGCCAGGCAACAATGTTGCAGGAAGCAACAATCATCGGGAGAGGGGAGGCAAATGGACCTGACAAGCTACCTGGAGCAGTGGAAGGGCAAGGAACTAGCCGCTTTTTGTGGTCCGATAAAATACAGGGGGATACTCACGGAGCTAATGGGCGGTGGTTTTATTCTTTTGACCAACGTCGCGGTGATGAACCCGATAGCGCAGGAGACTCTGGAGTATAGGAGCTGTATTTTGAATATCGATGAAATATCGGGCATCGCCACCGAGGAGGTCGTCGGGCGCGGCGGGAGTATCGCGGACGAGCTCTCCGAAGAGTCCTAGATGTTGGGAGGTCTGCAGAATGGAAGGGGCATCAAAAAGGGTACTGGCTGTTCTCGTCCTTTCATTGATGGTCCTCTCGATTGTAGCCGTTTCAGCGGGCTGCGGCCGCAAGACGACCGGGACCCAGTCGGCTACCGAGGGTGGTTTTATCGAGCAGACCAAGGAGGCCGCGAATGATGCGGCGCGGCAGGCAAATCTCAGGACTATAGACTCGGCTGTCGAGCTCTACTACGCTTCGAAAGGGTCGTACCCGACGGACATAAGCCAGTTGGCCCCCGAGTATCTGCCAAAGGTACCGACTGACCCCGCGGGCGGCACCTATTACCTCGTGATGGAGGGAGGCCGACCAAAGGCGGCCGTGAAGTAGCACCGCTAGAGCTACTTCAGGCCTCCTTGGCGAAGTTCATCTTCAGGTTGTCGAGCGTTCCCAGGAGTGGCTTGAGCTCGTCCTCGGAGAGCGTGTCGGAGAGCACCTTCGCCAGGGCGTCAAGGCAATCGATGGCGAGCTTCGCCTGCTCCATGTCGCGGAACTTCTCGTTGACCTCGTGAGGGATCCCCATTTTCTGGTAGGCGAGGCTTGAAAGGGAGATCATCATGTCGAGGACCACGTCCGTGACGGTGATCTTCTCGAGCGCTTTCTCGATACGCTCACGGAGCTCCTCCTCGGAAAGCTCCTCTTCTTCCGCACCTTCGCCGGGCGGCTCCTCGCCTTTTACCTCCTGGTCGCCGTAAGGGGTCCAGAGTTTTGAGGATGGCCTACGATGATTCTTTGCCTCATAGCCCTGCGGTGATTCTGTCGCCTCGGTAACGGATTCTTTATTGGACTCTATCTCTTCCGCGTTCTTACCAGGTTCATCGTCCATAAGCATCCTCCTATCTGAAGGTAATAATGTAAGAGCATCGGCCAAAACCCCGAAATCCGACTCTCAAAGTAGCCCAAATACGCAAAGTTAGCAATCCTCAAAGACATCGTTGGTGGCGATGGATCGGGGTAGTTCTCTTTCGGGCGTTCTGAGGTGATTTTTCGGAGCCTCAAGGAAGCTCAGTTCTTCTCCGGCTTGGTTCTGAACCTCCTCAAGGTTCTAGGGCTCGGCACTTCCCCGGCGTCGAAGCCGCACAGCAGCGCGAACGATGGGTTGCGCACCAGCTCCCTCCAGATGCTCTCGGCGTTGGGCTCGCAGTCGTGCAGCGGCGAGAGCAGTAAGGCGGACAAGAGCGGGTAGAAGTCGTATGCGGGGAAGCCTCCCAAACCCGGTGATTCGCCCTCACGGCAGCTTTTCTCCTCCTCGGCGATGAAGAAAAAAGTCAACCACACGAAGTTCTGTGCTTTCCCCTCTCCAAGACAAGGACGCGTGCTCGGCGCCGTTTTCGGGCAGGCGTCACCTCCTCTCGCTTCGTAGCGGTCCTTCAAGCGACCACGAATGTCTGCGCTTCAAACCGTCGCCGGCAGTCAAGTACACTCAAGCTGGGGATTCTGCAAAATCTGCGGAACGCCGGTTACCGATATCGACCTTCATCAATCTTGAGTGCCCATTTTACGTGTTAACATGCTCAATAAGCAGATCAATCAGGTAATCTATGAGTAAGGGATTGCCTGTCGTTCTGCTAGTCACTCACCCCTAAGAGCGTTGCCTCGTGCCTGTTGGTTCTCTATACTAATAACTGAAAACAGAATATCGCCTAAGCCACGGGAGCCCGTGTTGCGGGCTGAGAGGGCGGGCGCGACCCGTCGACCGGAGGAACCTGAAATAGGTAATGCTAGCGTAGGGAGCGTCATGGGTTGACGACATGGCTGAGCCAAACGGTGGCTCGGCTTTTTTAGTCGATACGTTGAGGAGGTAAAGGATGCCGCTTTCAGAGATAGAGGTCACAAGGGGGATACTTGAGGGGTTCAGCCGCGATTTTCTCGAGTGCCTGTCGCTCGACGTGGCGATAGCGGGCGGCGGCCCCGCTGGGATGACGGCCGCCTATTTCCTGGCCCGCGAAGGTGTCAAGGTGGCCATCTTCGAGCGTAACCTGCACGTGGGCGGCGGCATGTGGGGAGGCGGGATGCTCTTCCCCCGCATAATAATCCAGGAGGAGGCCGCTGACATCGTGCGCGGCTTCGGGGTGCGCCTGGAGCCGTTCCACGAGGGATACTTCGTGGGGGATTCGGTCGAGACGGTCTCGAAGTGCACCGCCGCCGCGCTTGACGCGGGCGTGCGTGTCTGGGTCGGGGTCTCCGTAGAGGACGTGATGATACGCGAGGATGACCGGGTTACCGGCGTAGTCCTCAACTGGAGGGCGGTGGAGCTCGCGCAGATGCACGTTGACCCGCTTGCCATCGAAGCGAAAGCTGTCATGGATGCGACCGGCCACGACTGCGAGGTCGTGCGGACGGTAGCGAGGAAGATCCCGGGGTGCCGCCTGTTGAGCACTACCGGAAGCGTGGTTGGAGAGAAGCCGATGTGGTCGGAGGTTGGCGAGAAGGAGATACTCGAAAACACGCGGGAGGTCTATCCCGGCCTGCTGGTGGCCGGCATGGCGGCGAACGCAGTATTCGGCTCCCCGCGGATGGGGGCGATCTTCGGCGGGATGTTCCTGTCGGGGAAAAAGGCCGCGCAGGTCGCGGCAGAGATGGTCAAGGCCAGGAGGGAAGGTGTCTAAGACCAGGCGCCCCGACTGGGTTGAAATGATGAAGCTGGTTGTCATAACCGCACCGGGTGACAGACCCGGGCGGGGACACGAGGATGTCGCCATCGCGGCGCTCAGAGCGGGGTGCGGGGCTATTCAGATTAGAGACAAGGAGATGCCGGACCGCGACTTCCTGGAGCTGGCGAGGAAGGTAGGCTCAGAGTGTGAGCGAGCAGGTGCACTTATTTTCATAAACGACAGGGTTGACGTGGCCGCAGCTGCCGGCTGCGACGGAGTGCACCTGGGGGTCTCTGACTTGGAGATCGCCGACGCGCGCAGGATACTGGGGCCGGAAGCGATCATCGGTTACTCGCCCGAGGAAATCGGGGAAGCACAGGCCGCAGTGAAGGCTGGAGCCGACTACCTCGGCATCGGGCCTCTGTACGAGACCCTGTCCAAGGATGATGCCGGTGAGCCGATCGGGCTCGATGGGCTTCGAGCTTACTGCCGCGAGGTCCCTGCCCCCGTTGTCGCCGTAGGGGGGATAACGGCGCAGAACGCAGGCCAGGCGCTGGCGGCCGGTGCGGTCGGGGTCGCCGTAATGTCTGCAATTACGTCGGCACCCGATGTAGGCGAGGCGGCGGGGAAGATCCTTGAGACAATTAATTGATATCCGGAGGGATTCAAGTGGGTAGCGAAAAGACGCTGATTGAGAGACTCGAAGAGGGCGAGATACCCGAGGCGCTTCAGCGCGCGGCCGAGGACGAGCCGATTGACGCGGAGGGCATCGCGGCCGAGGTCGTGGATGGCACCGCCGTCTTCACACTCAATTCCATGAGAGAGCTCGAGCGCCCGTGCGCCGTAGGCAAAGGCCTGCGCACTAAGGTGAACGCGAACATCGGTACTTCCGCCGATAAGGCCGACCTTTCATTCGAACTGGCCAAGCTCGACGCAGCCGTCGAGGCCGGCGCCGATACCGTGATGGACCTTTCCACCGGGGGCGACATAGACGCGGTCAGGAAGCGCATAGTCGAAGAGTCGGCGGTTCCTATCGGTACGGTACCCATATACCAGGCCGCCATCGAGTCGCAGGCGAAGCACGGGAGCATAGTCCAGATGACGGCCGACGATATGTTCGAGGCGATAGAGCGCCACGCGGCCGACGGCGTGGACTTTGTGACCGTCCACTGCGGCGTCACTACCAAGGCGCTCTCGTGCCTCGAGGCGACGGGGAGGCTCGCCGGCATAGTGAGCCGCGGGGGCGCGTTCCTCTCCGGCTGGATAATCTACAACGAGAGGGAGAACCCTCTTTACGAGGATTTCGACAGGCTGCTCGAGATAGCGCATCGTTACGACCTTACCCTGAGCCTCGGTGACGGCTTCCGCCCCGGGGCGGTAGCGGACGCCACCGACAGCGCTCAGATCCAGGAGCTCATCACCCTGGGTGAGCTCGTATCGCGCTGCAGGGAGGCGGGTGTCCAGGCGATGGTCGAGGGGCCCGGGCACATCCCCATAGACCAGGTCACCGAGAACGTTAAGCTCGCCAAGCAGATCTGCAGGGGCGCCGCCTTTTACGTGCTCGGTCCTATAGTGACGGACGTCGCGCCCGGGTACGACCACATCGTCGCCGGTATAGGTGGCGCGCTCGCCGCCTCGGCAGGAGCCGATTTCCTCTGTTACGTCACCCCGCGAGAGCACCTGGGGCTCCCCGAGGTCGATGATGTGCGGGAGGGCGTGATGGTGACGCGCATAGCGGCGCATGCGGCAGACCTTGCGAAAAATCCCGACTTCTTCATGGAGTGGGACAACGAGATGTCCAGGGCGCGCAAGTCGCTCAAGTGGGAGAAGCAGGTCGAGCTCTCCCTCGACCCCGGGCGCGCGGGAGGCGTGCTCGCGGAGTGCGGCGTTTCCGATGATTCCGGCTGCACCATGTGCGGCGAGTTCTGCGCCATGAAGTTCATCTCGAATTATCTCGATTCAGGACAGGGGCGATGCTGAGCGAAGCGGAGATCATAGCGCTTATAAGGGATATGGTTCCTGATTACATGCCCGGGGCGGAGGTCCCGATAGGTGATGACGCCGCGGCTTTTCACTTCACAGGCAACCTGGTCCTTCTCACCACCGATTCGATCTATGAAGGCGTTCACTTCAATGTCCCGCCTTTCCACATTTCCGATGTCGGCTGGAAGGCGATGGCCGCGGGAGTGAGCGACATAGCCGCGATGGGTGGTGAGCCCAATTGCGCGCTTTTATCTCTTGCCTTACACGAGCCCCCGGGAGAGAAGGATATCCGTTCCCTGATAAGCGGCGTCCTCGAGATGCTCTCTTCCTGTAACTGCTCGCTCGTCGGCGGCGATGTCTGTCGCTCGAATGGCGGTCTTGCCCTGACGGTTACGATCGCGGGAACGCCTCCGCCGGGTGGGCCGGCGCTAAGGTCTGGCGCTGGTGAGGGTGACGTCATCGGCATTACCGGGAGCATCGGGGAATCGGCGGCGGGGCTCTGCATCCTGAAGCGGGAAAGCGAAGATATGAGGGCAAGGTACTCGCGCATAGTCGAGGTGCACCTCCGCCCGAGGCCCAGAGTGAAAGCCGGCGCCTTGCTTGCATCCTGCGGGGCGAGCGCCATGGAGGACGTGAGCGACGGTTTAGCCGCCGACCTCTGCCACATATGCGATGAGAGCGTGCTTGGCTGCGAGATAGAGGCACGTCTGGTGCCGCTCGCGGATGATCTGAGGGCGCTTGCGGGAGAGGTCGGCGAGGACCCTTTGGATTGGGCGCTGGCCGGCGGCGAGGACTACGAGCTCCTCTTCACCGCGCCGCCCGGGCGTTTCGATGAGGCCGTCAGGTGCCTGGCCGACCAAGGGATCCCGGCATGCCGCCTGGGTGTTATGAGGCCGGCCGCCGAAGGGCGTGTCCTGGTGAAGGACAGCGGCGAAAAAGTTGACCTCGAGGGAGTTGGTTACGAGCACTTCGCATGACAGGCGCGGGCAGAGAGCCGGTGAGAGGAAGCGGTATTCCCCCAGGGTGGCGCTCACCATCGCGGGGCTCGACCCTTCGGGCGGAGCCGGGATAATCGCCGATGTGAGGACCTTTGACGCTATGGGTGTTTACCCGATGGGGGTCGCGTGTTCGCTTACATACCAGAGCACGAGGGGTCTGTTGGGGCGGCATGACCTGCCCCCTGAGATAGTCGTGAGGCAGCTTGAGACGCTGCTTCGGGACAGGAAGCCGGACGCTCTAAAAACAGGGGTCCTGGGAAGAAGTGACACCATTACCGAGGTTGCGCGACTTTACCGGGAGCACAGCCTGGCGAGGCTCGTAGTAGACCCCGTGGCGGCCAGCGGCGACAGGCAACCGCTACTTGAGAAGAAGGGCTTCGAGACGCTAGTCGAGTGCCTCCTTCCACTCGCGGCACTGGTCGTGCCGAATCTCGACGAGACCTCTCGCATCTGCGGATTCGACGTCTTCGACGTGAACGACATGAAGGCGGCCGCCCTGTTCATCACCAGGATGGGCGCGGGAGCGGTGCTTATGACAGGTGCCAGGGTCGAGGAGCGGGGCAAACCGATGGCCGCGGACGTGTTCTTCGACGGTCACAGTTACAGGGTGATGACATCTCCGTGGATAGAGGGCGAGCGGGTGCACGGGACCGGCTGCGTCCTCTCAGCCGCCATAACCGCCTGGCTCGCGCTCGGAAAGGACCTGGAAAACGCGATGACAAGGGGCAGGAACTTTGTGCGAACGGCCATGGAGAGGGCGGTTTCGCCCGGGACCGGCGTGCCCTGCGCGGACCCGTGGGCGGCCCAGCGTGGTCTCAAAGGAGAAAGGCGAAGGGGGAAGGAATGAGGATCGGGCTGATAAGCGATACGCACGGTGACCCCGCGGCATGGGAGAAGGCTCTTGCGGTGCTGGGGGACCTCGACCTTGTGCTTCACGCCGGCGACGTCCTCTACCACGGTGTCTTCAATCCGATACTGCCGACATACGAACCCAGGCGTCTCGCGGACATGCTAAACGCTTTCACCGTCCCCTGCGTTCACGCGAGGGGAAACTGCGACTCGGAGGTGGACCAGCTGGCGCTCGATAATCACATACTCTCGGACTTCGCCTTCGCCAGCGCCGAAGGTGTACGGATCATAGTATGCCATGGGCATAAGCACAGCGAGGAAGAGCTTGCGAAGCTGGCCTCCCGCGCGAATGTCCACATGGTACTGCGCGGCCACACCCACGAACCCGGGATGCCGGTGATCGAGGGAGTCACAGTCGTAAACCCGGGAAGCCCCTGCCTCCCGAAGCAGGAGGGACAGGTCCCTACCGTGGGGTTATTGGAAGACAAGAAGATAACGATAATAGATATCAACTCGGGAGATGTATACGCGGAAGGGGAGCTGCCCGGAGCTTAAGCCTTCTGTACCTTGCCGGCTTTCAGGCACTTGGAGCACACCCTTGCGGTGCGCGCCCTGCCGTCAACCACGATCCTCATCTTATGAACGTTCGGCGTCCAGCGCCGCTTGGTCTTCTTGTGCGAGTGGCTCACGTTAAAACCGAAGCCGGGCTTCTTCCCGCATATATCGCATACGTTCGACAATATTTCTTCCTTTCATGCAAAGAATGGGGTCAGACCCCTTTTTTTGCTTCTTCCTTTCTCAACCATTAACGGCAAGAAATGATAGCACAGTGCCGTAAAAAGTCCCAATCATATCAGCGATCCCCCTTATACCAGACGAGTTCTTTGGGCTTTAAATAGTGGGTCCAGTCCACGGTGTTAATCAGGTGATAGCCTCGTTTCCTCGTCGTGCTGGATAACACCGCAAGCTCAGTTCTTTTATTGTATTTTTTTACCACTTCTAACGCTGGCACGAAGTCGCTGTCCTCACTCACGAGTAACGCGATATCGTATTGGTTTTCGAGGGCACCTGCTACCAAGTCAACCGCCAACTTGACATCAACGCCTTTTTCGGACGAATCTCGAAGTGTCTCAACAAAACCGCATATAGGGCATTTCTGGCTGGAAACAATCACTATCTCTTCACAGTTGCGACAACGGTATTTAAGCCTTCCGTGGTGTTCAATTCGGCCACGGTAGATAAAAAAAGGAGGGTCGTCTGCTTTTGCCAGGTAGCCGAAAAGCCTCTGCTGGCTAGCAAATGTTCTTGGATGTTTGCTTGCATCAACAACTGAGTTGTAGTGACTAACCGGATTCAGACTACGGTTAACCCCTCTCGGGCTCCTGCTCAGTGATTTTGCGAAGTCTTTGAAGTCTATGTCTGTACGGCCATGGACTTCCTTGAGCGCATGATAGAAGTTGCTTCCGTCAATAAATATGGACAACCTATCTGCCAAGATTATCCCTAAAAAGAATCCCGGGCTTGCCGCTTCGCGACAACCCCGGGGAGTCCATACTGTTGATAATTTAACATTTTCTTTTCATAGGGTCAACAAGTTGGTGTCTATCCACGGCCTGCTACTAGCAATTCAAGCATAACACAAGCAGACCAAGCAGTCAACCAGAGTAGAGCGTCAACCGCGCTTTATCCCGAGCACGACTTTCTTAGCTTTGGGAGAAATGAGCGCGGCACCGCCATCGGACGGGGCTTTTGCGTTCTTGCCGTCTACCTCGCACGATACGACGGGGTAAGGGACGTTCAACTCGATCGCTTCCGGAGGATCCCGGAAATCAGCGGCCAGTGAGAAGACGACCTTCTCTTTGTCAGAGGCAACGGAGTACGAGATGTCCCCGAACAGGGTCACCGCGCCTTCGACCTCTATTCGGTCTCCATCCCGGAACCATTCCTTCTTGCCGAGAGGAAGCAGCGCCAGTTTATCTCCTTCCTCGAGGGCGAAGAGGTTGCGCACAAAGTTGAAGATGTCGCCCGCGCTCCAGCCGTCGTGGCCGTCGCCGTAGGCGCCGCCGCCCGTCAGGGGGTTGATCGCCTCGGGGAAAGTATAGGTATCTGTCGCCATGGACCACAGGGATTCGAAGATGGTGAGCGCGTACGGGTCACGGCGCCTCAGGTAGTACATCGCGACGTGTATAGACATGTACGGGTTGATCCCGCAGTGCATTATCCCGTGGTAGTGGGTATCGCGCCAGAAGCACCTCTTCACGATCTCGCCAACCGTGTTGGCCATGATCTCTTCCTCCGGAGGGATGATATCGAGCGGGTAGACGGCGGCAAGCGCCCCAATGGCCCCCGCGTCGACGTCGCGAAACGGCGCTATCGGCATGAGCGCTCTGCCGAGTCGCGCACGGACCTTTTCCCACGATGCCTCGAGGTCGCGCATGAGCTCATCCGCCACGACATCCATGTAACTAGCGTCACCGGAGGAACCCAGGTGGCGGGCGGCGTCCGCGGCGGCGCGCAAGCCGCCCACGGACCAGAGGTCGTCCCAGTAATAGGTGTCGTTCATGCCGAAGTGCTCCGCGCTTATGCCGGGCGGTAGGAGCCCGTGCCTCGGGTCATCGGTGGGCAGGTCTTTCTGCCGCATCACGTCTATCCATTGCGCGCCTTTTATCAGGGACAGGTAGATGTCCTTGAGGAAGTCATCGTCCCCTGTCATCCTCCAGTGGTTGACGAGCGTCCACATCGCCTGGCCGTTCGAGTCCCATTCACCGCCCTGGGAGCGGAAACGCCCGTCCTCTTGCTGGCGGTCCGGGTAGGTGAGAAGGATTCTGCGCGCCTTGTCCGCGTGCCCCATCCGCTCGAGCGCCGGCACGAGGTAAGCCGCGTCCCTGAACCACATCATGTGATACGTGGAAACACCCGGGGTTATCACCTGCCCGTCGTACAGCAAAAGCAGGAAGGTCTTGTCTAAGTCGAACGCCTTCTGGTACCGCTCCTCTGGGACCTTGACCCGCATCCCCTCGCATGCTGTCTCCTTCCAGTTCTTACGGGCATCCTCAAGGTGTTTCCTGACGATGCTCTCCGAGTCACCCGGGGGCAAGAGCCTTCCGAAGCGCATCCTGACGCCTGCCATCAGTGGACAGGCGAAAGAGACGGAGTTCTTTCCTCCCGCCGGGACTTTCATCTTATAGATGGCAGCGCCTGTCGCGAGCCCGAAAGGCTCGTCAACTTCATGAGTGCCGGCCGGCAGGGGGTCTCTCGCTTTGTCAACCAGGAGGGTAGAGACGTCGCCGTGGGTGTAGTCGGACAGCATAACCTCGTCAGGCTCCTCCGGAAAATATGCGAGCAGGTTGCCGTCGGTTTTGAAACACCTCTCCGACCGGCCGTAAACGAGCGAGTTTATCGCCTCGATGCACTCGTTGTTGTAAGGGCGTGCCGATATCGCGAGGCTTGCCTCTTTCGCTTTTTTCCCGGGGTTCTCGAGCTCCGCCAGGCTCAGGACGACGGGCATTCCGTCCAGCGGAGCGACGAAGGTAGTCCACGTGCAGGTGAGGCCGGACGCTTCAAACCTGGTCTGGACGATTGGCAGGTCGTCGACGAGTCTCTGTTCGACCGATTCAAGCTCGGAGGGACACGTCAGCTTCCCTCCCGACAGGACCCACAGGTCAACGGACGGGGAGAAAAACCAGGGGGTTATGAGGCCGCGTGGGTCCACGGTGCCCTCGTTTGGAAAGCCGCAGAGCCCTACCCCTGTCCAGTTGCGGTGGGTCAAGTTCGCCTTCGCCCAGGCGTGGCCGTGGGGCACGAAAGAAGGAGAGGAAGGCTCGCTCTGCATGCGGAGCCAGTAGGGAAGGACCCATCCCAGCATCTGCTGTTGCGCGAATGTGGTCAGGGCGAAGCCGGACCACATTGATGAGCCGAGGATCAAGAGCTCGGTCGGGAAATCACCCGGGGCGGCTTCCCCGTAAAGGTTCTTGAAAGACCTGGCATTCCTCACCGCGTCCTCGGGGATGCTGAACTTCTTGATCGCCTTTTCGACGGCGGCCGATTTGAGCTTGCCCGTAAGCCACTTGAACGGGCCTGGCGATTCTCCTGTCGCGCTCATGCCTTTTCCTTTCTAAAAAGGGAAACTTAGAAGTTGGGATACCATAGTATTATATTCGGGAGTGCTCGAGCTCGGCACCCCGTCCTGGAGGTTTGGTGGAAAAGGGACCCGATAGAGACATAGGAACAAGCAAGGCGAACCCGACCCGTCTGGCGGCGCCCGTGACTTCCATATCCGGGATAGGAAGCGCTAACGCGCAGAAGCTTGCTCCGCTGGGCATAGAGACGATCGGTGACCTTCTCTATCACTTCCCGAGAAAATACCTGGACCGTTCGACGGTGACGCCGATAGGGCAGGCGAAGACGGGGCAGGACGTCACGGTGGTCGGACGCGTACGCGATGTGGAGAGCCGCACCACCCGCAAGCGAAAGAACATGCTGGTAATCACCATATTCGATGGCACAGGCTATCTTTCCGGGGTCTGGTTCAACCAGGAGTACCACAAGGACCGATTGAAGGAAGGCGTGGAGGCCGCTTTCTCCGGGCGGGTGCGCTACGAGTACAACCGCCTCCAGATGGTGAATCCGGCGTACGACGTTCTGGGCGGAGAGGGCTCTGACTCCACCCCGGAGGCAATCCACACCGGCAGGATAATCCCCGTCTACCCTGGGACAGCGGGTGTCACCTCGGCGATGCTGCGCCGCTATGTGAGCCGCGCGCTCGAGGCTTACGGTGACATGGTGGATCCCCTTCCCGGGTCCGTGAGGAGCAAGTTCGGCCTCATGGATATCTCCGAGGCCATCCATGAGATCCATTTCCCGGAAGGGGCCGAGTCGCTCAAGAAAGCCCGCTACCGCGCCCTTTTCGACGAGATATTCATCATGCAGGTGGGGCTCGCGCTCAAGAAGAAAAGGCGAGAGCGGGAGAGCAAGGGGATTGCGCACGCGCCGCCGGGCGGACTTATCTCCCGGCTCAGGCAGTCACTTCAGTTCGAGCTCACGCCCGCTCAAGAGAGAGCGTGGCGGGAGATAGCCGGCGACATGGGAAGAAGCGTTCCGATGAACCGGCTTCTGCAGGGAGAGGTCGGGTCGGGCAAGACGGTCGTTGCGGTGCTTGCCCTGCTGCTCTCCGTCGAGAACGGCTGCCAGGGCGCGATAATGGCCCCTACTGAAGTGCTCGCCTACCAGCACGAGAACAGGATCCGGGAGATGCTGGAGGGCCTGTCGGTCAGGGTCGCTCTCATGACGGGTGGTTCGGAAAAGGAAATCCAGAGCGCTGTCGCCGCGGGACAGTTCGACATAATCATAGGGACCCACGCCCTCATACAGAAGGAAGTGAGCTTCGAGCGGCTGGGTATCGTGGTCATCGACGAGCAGCACCGCTTCGGGGTCAGCCAGCGTGTATCGCTTGAGCGGAAGGGGGCATCTCCACACGTGCTCCACATGTCCGCCACGCCTATACCGCGGACTCTCTCCCTCACCCTTTACGGAGACCTGGACGTGTCAGTCATCGACGAGATGCCAGCGGGCCGCAAGGGGGTGGTGACCGTGGTCGCCGACAAGAGCCAGCGCAAGGGCGCCTTCGCGATGGTCGAGAAGGAGGTCGCGCTTGGAAGGCAGGTGTTCGTTATATGCCCGCTCGTCGAGGAGTCTGACAAGCTCGAGGCCCGCGCCGCCCAGGAAGAGGCGAAGCGCCTTACGGGCGTCTTCCCCGACTACCGGGCAGGCCTGCTCCACGGCCAGATGAAGAGCGAAGAGAAGCGGGAAGTGATGAGGCGGTTCCAGGCTGGAGACATCGACATACTCATATCGACTCTCGTCGTGGAGGTGGGCGTGGACGTCCCGAACGCCACCGTCATGATAATCGAGAACGCCGACCGCTTCGGGCTTGCGCAGCTTCACCAACTGCGTGGCCGAATCGGGCGAGGAAGCGAAAGGGCGATATGCGTTCTGTTCGCCGACCCCGCCACAGACGAGGCAAAGGCCCGCATGAAGGCTATCCAGGAGTACCACGACGGGTTCGCCCTGGCTGAAGAGGACCTTAGGATAAGGGGCGAGGGCACGCTTTTCGGCACGCGGCAGTCCGGCCTTCCCGACCTGAAGCTCGCAAGGCTCTCGCGCAACTTCGACCTCATACGTAAGGCGAGGGAGGAGGCGTTCAAGCTGGTGGAGGCTGACCCGACCTTGAGGGAGTCGGAGAACACCTTTCTTCGCCTGGAGGTCAACAGGCGGTTCGCCGGTGCCCTCGAATGGCTCTTCCGCGGCTAGGGAGTGATTGATGCGCGTTATCGCCGGCAGTGCTAAAGGAACCAGGCTTTACGGCGCGAAGGGCTACCGCGTGAGGCCGATAACCGACCGCATCAAGGAGTCGCTCTTCGATTTACTCGGCGATACTGTCGAGGGGACCAGGGTGCTCGACCTCTTCGCGGGAGTCGGTTCACTCGGCATAGAGGCATTGAGCCGGGGCGCCGCGCACGCGGATTTCATCGAGAAGCATCGCGCGACCGCTTATTCGATTATCAAGAACCTCGAGCGTGCCAGGCTTGCCGTGTCCGGGCGCGTTATAGTGGCAGGACTGCCGGGTGGCATTTCCAGGGCGCGCGGTGCCTACGGTTTGATTTTTGTCGACCCCCCATTTAGAATTGATTGGCGTTTGCTGGAGGAGCTTTTCCGCCTTATCCGCGCGAGAGGGCTGCTTGGGCCCGGCGGGCTTTTGATTTACCGCCGTTCTCCCAAGTCTGGCTATGGTCCAAGCGCGAGCGAGTGGTCGATGGCGGAAAGGCGTGACTACGGGGATTCAATCGTTTCCATATACAAGTTGAGCGACTGAAACAGGAGGCGTCCGGACAAAATTGAAGATGGCTATCTGCCCCGGCACATTTGACCCGGTAACTAACGGGCACATGGACGTTATAATGAGGGCGGCGAGACATTTTGATAAGGTAATCGTCGCCGTTGCGGCGAACCCGGAGAAAAGCCCTCTTTTCAACGCAGAGGAAAGGGTCGCGATGCTCAGCGAGTGCCTCGCGGACAAGGATAACGTCGAAGTGATTGCTTTTGACTCGCTCCTGGTCGATTTAGCCCACGAGTACGGTTCATGCGCTATCATCAAGGGCTTGAGGGCCATGTCTGATTTCGAGTTCGAGTTCCAGATGGCGCAGCTCAACCGCCAGATGGACGAGCAGATAGAGACGTTTTTCGTGATGGCGAGCCCCGAGTACACGTACCTGAGTTCAAGCGGGATAAAAGAGGTGGCGAGCTATGGCGGGCACCTCGGGTACCTCGTTCCGGGATCCGTGGAGAAGCGCCTTTTAAAGAAGTTCGGGAAGGGGAGAGAAAAGCCGGAGGCAGCAGGAAAGGAGTAGCGTCAGATGGATATATTCGGGCGCCTTGATAAACTTGAGGACTTTGTTGCGAACTCCAAGCGGGTTCCTCTTTCCTCCTCGGTCATGCTCAACGAGGCGGAGTTCTACGATCTCCTGGATGACATCCGTGCCACGCTGCCCAACGAGCTGAAGCAGGCACGTGTAGTGAGCAAGGACAGGGAGAGGATCCTCACCGACGCCGAGCGCAAGGAAGAGGAGATGCTGGCCAAGGCCCAGAAGAAGAGCGAGCAGATGGTCCAGGAGACCGAGATCATCAAGCAGGCCGAGCTGGAGCGCGACCACATGATCGAGGAGGCGCAGGAGGAGGCCCGCAAGATACTCTACGACGCGGAGGATGTCGCGGACCGCATATTCGGAGAGCTGGAGGCCTCGCTTATCGACGTGCGCGACTCGACCGAGGAGATCGGCAGGCGCATCGGGACCTGGCGAGAGAAGCTGCGCGGATACGCCGAGGAGCCGGTGAAGGAGGAGTACGGCTACAGCGAGGAGGAATGACAGGTTTTCGACAAGGAGCTTTTCTGCCCCGACGCCGTCGGGGCATTACTTTATGATTCAAGGTTCCGTTTGAATGAAAGAACAAGGGCCGATCTCCGAGGTGGATATAGACGCAGCGGCGGTCCTTCCGCGTGTCGGTGATCGCAAGAGGTTTACCGGTTCAGCGCAGGTGGTGGTCGAAGACCATTATGCCCTTACCTTTCTTCCCGGCGATGGGGTTTCATGGGATCTCCATATCACGAGGATCACGGGTGGTGTTGAGATATCCGGAAGGGTTTCCGGTCTGGTGACGCTCGAGTGCGCCCGGTGCCTTGAGAACTTCGACCAGCCGGTTGACCTTCGTCTGAGGGAGCACGCGCTCTGGCTAGGCTCCGAAGATATCGAGACCCGTGACGACTATGCCGAGGAGTACCTGGTTCTCGACGGTACACTGGACCTGCTCCCGGTTCTCAGGGACGCGATATGCCTTTCTTTCCCTGGCAGGAGGGTCTGCTTGGATCAATGCCGCGGTATCTGTCAGGTCTGCGGGGTAAATCTTAACATCGAGCAGTGCGGCTGCAGCAAGGAGCAAGTTGACGGACGTCTCTCGCCGCTCCTCGAGCTCAAGGAGCGCATGGAGAAGAATAAGTAAGTGGGGTCAGGTCTTGTTTTATGCTTTTTCGCGTGATGTAGAAGGCAGGGACAATCAAAAGCATAAAACAAGACCTGACCCCATCCTCCTTGACTGGACCCTGCCGGTGAAGTACCCTTTTCGCGATAAAGAACCAATGGGAGAAAGTGTGAAATGGCCGTTCCTAAAAGGAAAACCTCCAAGTCAAGAAGAGATTCGCGCCGGGCGCATCATGCGCTCCGGGCGCCTGTTTTGAGCGAGTGCACCCAGTGTCACAAGCCGAAGCTTCCCCACAGGGTCTGCCGAGAGTGCGGTTACTATAATGGCCGTCAGGTCTTCGAGGTGGAGTGACGGCGGCAAGCTAGAGAGTGGTTTCTTCGAGCCCCGGTCGCTCGCGGTGATCGGGGCCTCTTCTCACCCGGGCAAGGTGGGTCACGCCATACTGGAGAACATACTCTACTCGGGGTACGGGGGCAACATCCTTCCCGTCAATCCACAGGGACGCAAGATTCAGGGCCTGCCCTGCTACAAGGACATTGCGGCAATCCCTGTAGTGCCCGACCTGGCCGTCATTATCGTTCCCGCGGCGGTCGTGCCGCAGATAGTGACAGAGTGCGCCTCCAAGGGGATAAGGTACGGTGTTGTAATATCCTCGGGTTTTAGGGAAGTCGGCATAGAAGGCATGCGCCTCGAGAAAGACATTGTCCAACGCGCCAGAAGAGGTGGTATGAGGCTGCTCGGCCCTAACTGCCTGGGGTTCATGAACAGCTCCCTTCCCCTTAACGCTTCGTTCGCCAGGCTGATGCCGCCGAAGGGGTCGATCGGTGTCATAAGTCAGTCCGGGGCGATATGCACGTCGCTCCTGGACTGGGCGCGCGACCAATCGGTCGGTTTTTCAAAGCTTGTCAGCCTCGGCAACGGAGCCGACCTTGTTGAGAGCAGCTTCCTTGACTACCTGGCCAGGGACGACGAGACCAACGTCATCACGATGTACCTGGAGGGAGTCTCCGACGGTGAGCGCTTCTTCAAATCCTTGAGCCGGGTGACCCGTCATAAGCCGGTTGTCATCTTCAAGGCCGGCGTCACGCAGGCCGGAGCACAGGCTGTCTCCTCCCACACCGGAGCGCTCGCTGGAAGCGATAAGGCCTACGAGGCCGCATGCGAGCAAGCCTCGGCCCTGCGCGCGGACTCCGTCGAGGAGCTCGTGGAGCTATCGCGCTCCCTCACCTCGCAAAGGCCCCCCAGGGGTCCGCGGGTGGCGATAGTCACAAACGCGGGCGGGCCCGGCATCATCGCTTCAGACGCATGCGAGAGGGCCGGCTTGATGCTCGCGGGGCTCTCGCGGAAATCCCTGGACAGGTTGCGCGCCGAGCTACCACCTGCTTCCAGCCTTCACAATCCGATCGACGTACTCGGTGACGCGACGGCGGATCGCTACGCGGTAGCGGTCGAGACCCTCCTTTCTGATGGAGGTGTCGACGCGCTGATCGTGATCCTCACTCCCCAGGCAATGACGGAGGTTGACGGGACCGCCGAGGAGATAGTCAAGATCTCGGCAGGTTCTCACAAGACCTTGATCTGCTGTTTCATGGGCGCGGAGTCTGTGCAGAAGGCGGTGTCCGTGGTGGAGTCCGCCGGGATACCTAACATTCAGTTTCCGGACAGGGCCTTGCAGGTCCTCGCCAGGATGTACGAGCGCACGCTGCAAAAGAAGAGCCCCCCTTCCAGGCCGGTGCGTTTCGAGGTGGATAAGGAGCGGGTGGAAGAGATTTTCGAGGTTTACGGGAAGGCCGGCCAGATCCAGGTAGGGCCCGAGGACTGCCGCGCCGTGCTTGACGCGTACGGTATCGAGAACGCGCCGTTTCTGGTGGCCGCCAACTACGACCAGGCAAGGGATTTTGCCGAACAGGTTGGATATCCGGTCGCATTGAAGATCGTGTCTCCCCAGATACTCCACAAGACCGATATCGGCGGCGTTGTCCTTGGCATCAATGGTAGGGGTGAGCTCGAGGAGGCCTACGAAGAGATAATGTATAAGGTTCGAAGGCACATGCCGGCGGCTGAGATAGACGGGGTCGGCGTGCAGAAGATGGTTCCGGAGGGCAGGGAACTGATCCTGGGAATGGCCGAGGACCCACAGTTCGGCCCCCTGATCATGGTAGGGCTGGGAGGCATATACGTGGAGGCGTTCCAGGATGTCGCCTTCCGCTTGGCGCCTTTCAGCCCGGCCGAAGCAGGCAGGATGCTGCGGGAGTTAAAGGCTTTCCGCCTGCTCGAGGGAGTGCGGGGAGAAGAGCCCGCAGACCTGGATGCGGTGGAGGAAGTGCTTCAAAGAATCTCCCGGCTGGCAGTCGATCAACCGGCGTTAACCGAAATGGACATTAACCCACTCATGGTCTACAATTCGGGCGGTGGTTGCACCTGTGTAGACGTGAGAATGACCCTCGGGGGGTAGTTTCATGGCGGCAATCGTTGTTGTATCCAGTGAGAGATATTCCGGCAAGAGCAGCCTCGTTGTCGGGATAGCGCTCGAGCTTAAGGAGCGGGGGTTCTCGATCGGCTATATGAAGCCGGTAGGCAGTTACCCCATGCGGGTTGAGAACGAGAGGGTTGACGAGGACGCCTACTTCGTCAGCGAAGCGCTCGGCCTCGAGGAACAGTTTGCGGACCTCTCCCCCTATTTCCTCACCTGGGAGACGCTCGGCCGTTACATGCGCAAGAAACCCGGCGAACCACAGACCAAGGTCTTGAGCAGCTTTAAGCGGCTGTCGGAGGGCAGGGACCTGATGCTGCTCGAAGGGGCCCAGAACTTCGTCCACGGTAAGATACTCGGCCTTTCCTCGCTGGAGGTCTCAAAGATCCTGGACGCAAACGTGCTATTACTCGATACCTTCAATGAGGACCTCACGGTGGACAGGATCATGGCGGCGCGCGATTACTTCGGGGATAAGTTCCTCGGCGTCATCGTCAACTGGGTGCCGGAGCGCCGCCTGGCGTTCGCCAGGAATCAACTGCCGCGTTTTCTCTCGGAGCATGGTATAAAGGTCATAGGCTCGATTCCTACCGACCGGGTGCTGCGCTCCATCAGCGTGAACGACCTCTCCGCCGGTTTGAGCGGCGAGATAATCTGCGCCTGGGACAATGGCGAGGAGTTGATAGAGTCCATGATGGTCGGGGCCATGGGCCAGGACCAGGCCCTGCGTCTTTTCAGGAAGCAGGCGAACAAGGTCGTGATAACGGGCGGGGACCGCTCCGACATCCAGCTCGCCGCGTTGCAGACGCCCACGAAGTGTCTTATCCTCACCGGCGACCACAGGCCGAGCCCGTTCGTGCTTGGACAGGCGGAGGAGATCGGGGTGCCCGTCATCCTGGTCAAGTACGACACCGTGACCGCCGTGGAAATGGTGGAAGCCGCCATCGGGCATCAGAAGGTACACAGCCCCAAGAAGATCGAAAGGGTAAGGAAGTTTGTCAGGGAGGAGCTTGATCTCGACCTCATGCTCGAAGAGATTGGTCTCCCGTCTGGTTCGGCGGCTTGAGGTGGGTAGGGAAGACATTGACCGCGTGAAAGAGCATGAAAACACGCTGAGTGCAGTCGAGGACGTTCTCGGTTACGAGTTCCATGACCGCTCACTTCTCCTTTTGGCACTATGCCAAAAGTCTTATTCCAATGAGCAGGGCTGGCCGCTTACCGAGTCAAACGAGAGGCTCGAGTTTCTGGGCGATTCCGTGGTAGAACTCGCGGTCACCCATATGCTGTACGAGGATTTTCCCGAATACACGGAGGGCGAACTGACGAAGATCCGGGCGCCTCTGGTCCAGCGACGGGGCCTCGCCAGGGCAGCCGAGCAGCTGGGGCTGGGAGACTACGTTCTGCTCGGAAGGGGCGAGGAGGTGACCGGGGGCAGGCAGAAGCAATCCATACTCGCGGACACTTTTGAGGCCGTTGTAGGCGCGCTCTACCTGGATGGAGGGTTCGAAGTCACCCGCGGGATGGTTATCTCGTGCCTCGAGGGAATGCTCCACGAGGTCATCAAGTGGGGAGCCGGGGATTACAAGAGCGAGCTCCAGGAGCTTTCCGCCAAGTGGCTCGGGGTTGGCCCTCGGTACAAGGTGAGGGCGGAAGGTCCGGATCATTACAAGACTTTTCACGCCACCGTTGGGGTTGGTGATAGCAGTTTCGGGCCGGTCACGGGCTCTTCGAAGAAAGAGGCTCAGCAGGGCGCGGCCCGTGTCGCCCTTCTGAAGCTTGGATGGATCGAAGATACCGATGGGGGATATTGACGCAAACCAGTGCGTGCTCGGAATCGACACCGGCGGGACAAAGACGGCTCTCGCTGCTGTTGACGGTCGTGGCCGGATACTATTCTCAAAATCCTTTCCACCCTGGGCAGGGATGCCGGGCTCATAGGTTCTGCCGCCCTGGCATGGGAGGGTATTGGCGGGCTGTCATAGAAATACTACTCGGACTGTTTGTGGTTGCGCGTTAGACGATTTCGAAAAGGTGAGGTTTGTACCTTAAGTCGCTTGCGATCAGGGGATTCAAGTCGTTCGCCCGGAAGACGATACTCGAGTTCGAGCCCGGTGTCGCCATTATCGTGGGGCCGAACGGGTCCGGGAAGAGCAACATCGCCGACGCGGTAGCCTGGGTGCTCGGCGAGCAGAGCCCCACCTCGCTTCGCGGCAACCGCATGGAGGACGTCATATTCGCCGGTAGCGTCAGCGCCAGGCCCGTGAGCATGGCGGAGGTCGTCCTGACTCTCGACAACTCGAACAACGATTTCCCGCTGGATTACTCGGAGGTCACTATCTCGCGAAACGTGGTCCGGGGAGGTGACAGCGAGTACCGCTTGAACAACAGCTCCTGCCGCCTGCTCGATATCCAGGAGCTGCTCTCCGACGCTGGCGTGGGGCGCATGCTGAACTCGGTCGTCGGCCAGGGGCAGATCGATGAGGTACTCACCTGCCGGCCGGAGGAACGTCGTGACTACATCGAGGAGGCGGGCGGCCTTTTGAAGTACCGCAGAAGGCGCGAGAAGGCGCTCCGGAGGCTCGAGCGGTTGGACGATGAACTCGTGAGGACACAGGACGTCATGCGCGAGGTACGCCGCCTCTTGAGGCCGCTGGACAGACAGGCCGGCAGGCTGGAGGATTACAAGTTCCTCATGCGCGAGATCGGCGAGGCAAAGCTGCGGCTCAATGTGGAGAGGCTGCGGACGATGCAGGAGGAGTGGCAGCGTCACCAGGGGATCCAGGGCGAGAGGCAGGAGAAACTGAAGGGTCTCGAGGGGCGGCTGTCCGACAGGTTGGCGGCTGCCAGGGAGCTTGAACAGGGCGAGGGCGGTTGGAGGACCGAAGAGGCGGCGCTGCGTGACCATTTGTACCGCCTGGTTGCCTTCGAGGAGCAACTCAAGGCGCTGTTCAACCTCTGGGATGAGAAGCAGAGGATCGCCGCCGGTATCCTTCCGGCTGCCGCCGACCCGGACGACCTTTCGAGGTTGCGGAAGCGAAACAGTGAGCTCGAGGAAAGCAAGGCGGAGCTAATTGGACGCTCCAGGAAGATCTATGCGCAGGAAGCCGAGCTTGCGGGGCGCTACCAGGAGATAAACGCGGAGTTGAACGACACTATTCACGAGGTCCTGGGGCTCGAAGCCAGGCTCGAGGTGCTTGCCACTCCCGCGGGCCGGCTGGACTCCCTGGTGGCGGACAGGGTTCGACTGAGAAGAGAAAGGCTCGTGGAGCTGGAAGCGGAGCGGGAGCGACTCGATTCGGAACGCGACGCGATTTCCATGGCAACCGCGGCAGCCCGCATCGAGGAGATCAAGGATGAGTTGGGCTACTGGATTGAGGCCGGGGTCTTGGATGGAGAGGTCGGCTTGGACAAGGGAGAGATGAAGGCCCGTCTCTCCGGGCTGCGCGGGCTCGAGGAGAAGGTAACGGCGAGACTGAGGAAAACGGAGAACGATCTGGGCGAGGTCAGAGACGACATCAAGTCGGTGGAGGCCGAGCTTGCGGCCCTCAACCGCGAAATGGAGCTCGGCAGGCAGAGGGAATTAGAGCTGCAAGGTGTCCTGGATTACAGCGCGGCGGAGCGACCGAGGGCCGAGGGTGGGACCAGGCTCGGTCCGGAGGAGATCCTTCTTGCCAAAGAGCTTCACCAGAACCTCATAGGCCAGGCTCAGAAGAGGAGGGAGCTGGTCCTTTCCAGGCTGGACGAGGGCGCCGTCCACGTCGAGGGGACGGCAGACAGGCTGAGATCTCTCCGTGACGGGATATCAGGGATCCAGCGCGAGCGGGAAGAGCTCAGGGAGCTGATGCACGGCGATGACCTTGCGCACGCCGAGCTCAAGGTCAGGGTCGAGCAGCTGGTGGAAAAGATAGTGGATGAGCACAAGGTGCCTCTCGAGTTCGCGCTCAAGCAGTGCCCCGAGGGAGAGCCCGAGGCCGAGTTGGAGAGAAATGTGGAAGAGCTGGCCGAACGCCTTGAGCACATTGGGCCAGTCAATCCGGAGGCTGTTACCGAGAAGGACTCTCTTGAGGAAAGACATGAGTTTCTAAGAGAGCAGGTCGCGGACATCGAGCAAGCTAAGGGCGAGCTCCGCAAGGTAGTGAGGCAGATCGACCGCGAGATCGAGGGAAAGTTCGCGCAGACCCTGGATGACGTCAACCGCAACTTCCAGGAGCTTTTCTCCTTCCTCTTCCCCAAGGGGCGCGCGGAGGTGAGGCTCACCGATCCCGATGACCTGCTCGGAAGCGGGGTGGAGATACTTGCCCAGCCGGAAGGGAAGAGGCTGCGTCGTATCTCGCTGCTCTCCGGTGGCGAGACCGCCCTTACCGCGATCGCGTTCTTCTTCGCCCTCTTCAGGGTACGCCCGAGCCCGTTCTATTTCCTTGACGAGGTCGAGGCCGCGCTGGACGACGTGAACCTGCACCGTTTCCTGGACCTTGTCCGCGAGTTCAAGGACGAGTCGCAGCTCATACTCATAACCCACCAGAAAAGGTCCATGGAGATAGCCGACGTCCTCTACGGCATCACCATGCAGGAGGACGGAATCTCTAAGGTGGTATCACAGAGAATCGCGAGCTGATGGCTGGCAAGGGCAAGAGGAAGCATCCTAAGGGTAAACTTAAAAAGCACCGCGCCCAACCGCGACGTGAGGAACCACGTGAAAAGGCCGCCGGGAAAGCGGTTCGGCCGCAGGAGACACCGGGACCTCCCCGACTATCCGCGCCTATCCCCGAGGAGCCCGAGGTCATAGAGCTCGAAGACCTTGCAGATGAGTCTGTAGCAGACGAAGGCGAGGTGCCCGCAGAAGAGGGTGAGGAGTGGGGTCGACGCTTGAGGCGCGGGATGTCCCGCTCGCGCAGGGCCATCACCATGCCATTCACAAGGGCCGCCGTAAGAAAAGCGATTACCCCCGAATTCTGGACAGAGGCGGAGGACGCCCTCATAGCCGCCGACGCCGGGGTGGCATGCTCCGCCAGGATCGTGGAGAACGCCAGGAAGAGGATATTCTCGGAGGGGATCCGGGATATCGAGGGTTTAAAGGGCGCCTTCCGCCGCGAGGTCGTGGCGATGCTAGAATCATTCGGCGAGCCGCCCGAGCCGCCCCCTGAGCGCCCGCGCGTGATCTTCATCGCCGGCGTTAACGGGGTCGGAAAGACCACCACCGCCGCGAAGATCGGTTTTCTTCTCAAGGGGCAGGGCAATAAGATCCTTTTTGCGGCAGCGGATACTTTCAGGGCTGCGGGTATCGAGCAGATGGAGATGTGGGCGAGCCGCGTTGGCGCTCCGGTGGTGAGCCACCAGGCCGGCGGGGACCCCGCTGCGGTCGTCTATGACTCCATCGAGTCGGCGAAGGCAAAAGGGATTGACACCGTGCTCGTCGATACCGCGGGAAGGCTCCACACGAAGAAGAACCTCATGGAGGAGCTGGGCAAGATGTGGCGGGTCGCCGACCGCCAGCTGCCCGGAAGCCCCGAGGCGATCCTTGTGATAGATGCGACGACCGGGCAGAACGGCGTCAGCCAGGCCAGGATATTCGGCCAGGCGCTCGACCTGTCTTCCATAGCCCTTGCGAAGATGGATGGAAGCGCAAAGGGGGGTGTGGTGATGGCGATCGGGATGGAGCTAGGTATCCCCGTCGCTTACATCGGCGTCGGCGAAGGCCTTTCAGACCTGAAACCGTTCGACCCCGAGCAGTACTCTATGGCGCTATTTTAACCGGGAGGTCAGAATTCGCTACGATCTGAGGTTCTGGGCCGAGTTCATATGAGGAACCTTTATCCGGCGGTCTCCCGGCCAAAAGACGGGCTGTCATAAACCGAGAGGCTCCCCGATGAGGAATACCTTTAGATCCGTCAATATCGGCTTCAAGCTGATAATCGTGGTGATCCTGCAGATGTTCATCGGGCTCCGGCAGTCCACGCACTTGCCTCGCTTCACGCACGGGAGTTCGAGCCCCAGCCGGCGCGCGTTCGCTGGGGCCGCGACGTTCCGGATCCGCGATATCGCCTCGCCTCTGTCGGCGACAAGCTTGTTAACCCCGGCCAGCACTATCACTGTCTCCGGCCCGAATATCATCCCGGTGACGCGGTTACCTATGCCGTCCGTGTTGACGAGCTCACCCTCCATGGTTATCGCGTTGCTCGAGCACAGGAAAAAGGTGGACCTGACCGCTTCCCTTCGTACCCGCAGGCTCTCGGCCATGTCCATCTCCGGCCTGTGGAAGATAACCTGGGTGCCCCTCTCGGAAAGGCGCTCCAGTACGCCGAGCTCCTGAAGAGTGACCGATCCTCCCGCTCCAACCGTGGCACTCGCGGGGATAATGTCCAGGACCGCCTCCACCGCTTCGCCTGCAGAATCGAAGTACCTGGCGTCGAATCCCTGTTTTGAAAGGACCTTCACAGCCTCATTTGCCCTGCTCGAGTTGAAGCCTCTTCGTACTTCATCGAACGCACCTGACATGGTATCTCCTTTGACTTTAGACAGGTGAGAGTATAACATTCCGGAGTCGAGGCGCCCCTGGTAGGATTTGCCAAAAGATTTTGAACGTAAACGTTCGGGGATCTGACAAAGGGATATTCGCCTCGATAGCAAAAATAAGAATCGGATAGGTTAAAAATGCCGAATTGACCCGGGCCCAGGGCAAAGGAGGAAAACAATGGCAGAAGCGTACTGCGTAAAGTGCAAGGCAAAGCGGGAGATGAAAAGCCCCGAGGAAGTCACGATGAAGAACAAGAGGAGGGCACTTAAGGGTACCTGCGAGAAGTGCGGGACCAAGATGTTTAGGATCCTCGGTAAAGCATAGCCATCGAGAACGGATAGCCGACCTGTGGGAGCCCGGCTTAGTGCCGGGCTTCTGCGTGTAAAAGAGGGGTCTGACCCCTCTTTGCTACCTTTGACACCCCGACAGCTTATCATTAGCATATTGGAACGATTTTCACACGGAGGTTTCCAAGGGGAGTTCATGTTCGATGGCCTTAGTGACAGGCTCCAGGGCGTATTCGCGAAGCTGAGGGGCCAGGGCAAACTGACCGAGAAAGATGTAGATGCCGCGATGCGGGAGATCCGCATGGTGCTGCTCGAGGCGGATGTCAACTACAAGGTTGTCAAGGATTTCGTCGACCACGTAAGAGAGCGGGCCGTGGGCGAGGGCGTCATAAAAAGCATCACCCCGGCGCAGCAGGTTGTCAAGATCGTGTACGACGAGATGGTGGACATCCTGGGGGGAACCCAACAGGCCCTTAAGTTCGCGTCCCATCCGCCTTCGGTCATTATGCTGGTCGGCCTGCAGGGCAGCGGCAAGACTACAGCTGCGGCGAAGCTCGCGGTACTGCTCCGCCGGCAGGGAAGGGACCCCATGCTCGTCGCGGCAGATATATACCGCCCGGCCGCCGTGGAGCAGCTACAGACACTCGGCCGACAGACAGACGTCCCGGTAGCCTATTACAGGCACAAGAGCGCGGTCGAGATAGTCGAGGAAGCCCTGCGGGAAGCAACACATGCCGGTTACGACGCGGTGATACTGGATACCGCCGGCAGGCTCCACATCGACGAGGAGATGATGCAGGAGCTGGTGGATATGAAGGACTCGGTATCCCCCAGTGAGAGTCTGCTCGTGGTGGACGCGATGACGGGCCAGGACGCGGTGAACGTGGCGCTGGCTTTCCTGGACAAGCTCGATTTCGACGGGATCATCCTCACCAAGATGGACGGCGACGCGCGCGGGGGCGCGGCGCTCTCGATGAAATCCGTGACGGGAAAGGCGATCAAGCTCGCCTCGGTCGGCGAGAAGGTCAACGACCTGGAGGTGTTCCACCCCGACCGGGTCGCATCCCGCATACTGGGGATGGGGGACATTGTGACCTTGGTCGAGAAGGCCGAGGATACGATGACCGAGGAGCGCGCCCGCAAGCTGGAGGAGAAACTTCGCAAGCACAGGTTCGACTTCGATGACTTCCTCGAGCAGATGCAGCAGCTTCGCAGCATGGGTGGGTTATCGAAGGTCCTCGAGATGGTGCCGGGTATGGGGAACGTCGCCGGCACCCACGGGCTCGACCTCGACGACAGGCGCATGAAGAGGATCGAGGCTATAATTCAGTCGATGACACGCGAGGAAAGGCAGAACCCGCACGTACTCAACGCAAGCCGCCGCCGGCGTGTCGCAGCCGGCAGCGGTGCCAGCACCCAGGATGTAAACCAGCTCGTCAAGCAGTTCGCGCAGATGCAGAAATTGCTGAAGCAGTTCTCCGGCAAGGGCGGCGAGATGGGTATGATGAAGAGGTTGTTTCCTTTCTGACGGCCCGGGTTTTGATAGAATAACGAAAGGAGGGATTTCTTGGTTAAGATCAGACTTCGCAGGACGGGCAAAAAGAAGCAGCCTTCATACCGGATTGTGGTGGCCGATTCACGCATGCCCAGGGATGGCCGATATATCGAGGCGCTCGGATTCTACAACCCGATGACCGAACCATCCACGATCAGAATCGATCCCGAAAGAGCTTTGCACTGGTTACAGCGGGGAGCGCAGCCGACCCGACAGGTTCAGAATCTGATGAAGATAGAAGGGATCTGGGACCAGTTCAAGACCCCCAGGACGTAGCGGAGGCACGAACGATGAAAGAACTACTGGAGTACCTGGCGAAGGCACTGGTTGATAATCCCGACGACGTCGAGGTTGAAGCAATCGAGGGGGAGCGCTCGGTTATCCTGCAGCTAAAGGTCAACCCCGACGACATCGGCAAGGTAATCGGGAAGCAGGGCCGCATAGCGCAGGCCCTGCGCACGGTAGTTAAAGCCGTTGCCACGAAACAGGGCAAGAACGCTATCGTAGAGATTCTTGATTGATGGCAGAGAGTGAAGTGCCGGGAGAGGCTGAACTCCTGGTTGTAGCAAGGATAATCCGGCCCCACGGACTTCGTGGGGCCGTAATCATGGAGGGCATCAGCGACTGGCCGGGGCGGTTCAGTGCGGGGGCGCATCTTCTTCTTGAGTTGGCTCCTTCTCGCTTTGAAGAAGTGACAATCGAGTCCAGTTCACCTCACAAGGGCAGGTTTCTCGTGAGCCTCTCCGGCATTGGCGACCGCGATTCCGCGGAGGAGTTGCGGGGATGCCTCATGTTCATTCCGGCAAGTGATGCGGCACCGCTCGCCGAAAGCGAGTACTGGGTACACGACCTCATCGGTATGAGCGTTACCAGAGAGGATGGAGGTGCGCTGGGCGTTGTCACCGATTATATCAGCGGGTCTTCCCAGGACCTTCTCCTTGTCGAGGATGAAAACAGGAGGGAGTTTGAGATACCTTTCGTGGGCGAGTTCATCGAGAAGGTTGACCGCGAGGCTTCGGCAATCACGGTCAGGGTCATAGAAGGGCTGGTGCCCCGAGATTGAAGGCACACCTGTTCTGCACGCTACCCGACATGCTGACCTCAACGTTCGAGGCCGGGGTTTTGAAAAAGGCCCGTGAAGCGGGCGCGCTGGAGGTCTTGTTGCATGACCTCCATGAGCTGAGTCCCGACCCGCACCATAAGGCCGACGACTGTCCGTACGGGGGCGGCCCGGGGATGGTGCTGAGGGTCGACGTGGTCGCGAGCGCTCTAGAGAGCGTCTTCGGGATCGATGCCGACCGGGTAAGGGAGCGAATGCCCGTGGTGCTCTTGACCCCTCAGGGGCGAAGGTTAGACCAGGACCTCGTCCGATCGCTTGCCGACGAGGAGAGCCTTGCATTCATATGCGGCAGGTATGAAGGGATTGACGAGCGCATAAGGGAGCACCTTTCGAGCCTCGAGGTTTCGCTTGGCGACTTCGTGCTCGCGGGCGGCGAGATAGCCGCGGCGGCGGTCCTGGAGGCGATCGCGCGCCTGCTTCCCGGGGTGCTAGGCAACGTCCAGTCGTTGGAGGAGGAGTCTTTCAGCGGGCTCCTGCTCGAGTATCCCCAGTACACGAGGCCTGCCTCCTGTAGAGGCTGGGAGGTTCCGGAGGTCCTTCTATCCGGGGACCACGGGCGTGTCAGGCAGTGGCGCGCCGAGCAGGCCGTCGAGCGCACGAAGAGGAGGAGGCCCGACCTTCTCGGGGAAGACGAGGAGCGCGAAGGTGACGAATGAGTAATGCAACTTCCACTTCCTTCTGCTATAGTCTACTGGTTTAAGGGAGTGACGACATGAGAGAGATAGAGACAATCGAGAGAAGTCAGTTAAGGGAAGACGTAACGCCTTTTATACCCGGGGATACGGTCAAGGTCACTATCGAGATCAAGGAGACCACGGGAGCAGGGGACAAGAGGACGGTTCGCGCCCGCACGCAGGCCTTTCAAGGGCTGGTGATCAAGAGGCAGGGCTCCGGGGCGCGGGAGACGTTCACCGTGCGGAAAATATCTTTTGGAGTGGGCGTGGAACGCACCTTCCCGGTCCATTCGCCGATCATCACGGATATCACCGTCGTTCAAGAGGGCGACGCCAGGAGGGCCAAGCTTTACTACATCAGGAAAAAGGTGGGGAAGGCGGCCCGCGTGAGAAAAAAGAAGCTGTCCTGAAAATTGACTCCTGTTTCCGGTTCAAGAGGCGAAGACGAAAAAGGGGGCCAAAGCCCCCCGGAGATCCCGGGCATTGAATCACAGCACGAGGACCTGACTGCGCCGCCCGGCGATGAGGCCCAAAGCCCGGACGGGACCCCGGCAGGCCATTCTGAAGAAAAATCCGGGGGCGGCTCGATTGCGCGTTTTCTCGTCGAGGCCCTTGTCATTCTGGGGCTGGCGGCGGTTATCGCGATCATCATACAGTCCTTTTTCATCAAGGCCTTCGTCATACCCTCATCATCGATGAGCCCGACACTGCAGATAGGTGACCGCGTCATGGTCGAGAAGGTCACCTACTACTTCACCAAGCCCCATCGGGGGGACATGATCGTGTTCCGCTACCCGCCTTCCGACCCGAGGGCATTAAACACCACTAACGTCTTCTACTGGCCAATCCAGCAGACAGAGGAGACCCTGCACATCACCCACCGGGGGACGACACCTTACGTGAAGCGCGTGATCGGAACAGAGGGTGAGACTGTAGAGTTGAGGAAGGGAAAACTCTACGTAAATGGTAAGAGAATACAGGAGAAGTACATCGTGGATAACGGGAGCGACTACGGTCCGGTCAGGGTGCCGAAAGGGGCGCTGTTCTGCCTTGGCGATAACAGGCCGAACTCGCGCGACAGTCGCTTCTGGGGAATGGTACCGATAAGGGCTGTGATCGGAAGGGTGTTTTTGAGGTGGTGGCCGTTAAGACGTTTTGGGTCTGTCCCTTCACCGTAGGATGTGACACGTGGTCCTTGGATCAAGCGTCGAGGTAGATACAAGAAGGCTGTCCATAAGGCAGGTGCGCGAGCTGCTTGACAACGTTTCTACGCCCCAACCCGAGCTCTTTGCCGTTCTCTGCAGGGACCGGAGGGTCACGGTAAGGCGTCTGGCGTACCGGCTCTTGCGGCAGGGCGGTGATATGGCCTCGAACGAGGAGATCTTCCGCGACGGCGAGGTGAGGTTCCTGGCGGGGACCGACGAGGCCGGCCGTGGAGCGCTGGCGGGGCCGCTTGCCGCCGCCGCGGTCATGTTCGCGCCGGGCACGGTCATTGAGGGCGTGAGGGACTCAAAAGAGCTGCTTCCGGACCGGAGGGAAGAGCTATACGACAAGATTCTCTCCGAGGCCGTCAGTGTTACGGTCTCGTTCATTGACCCCGGCCTTGTCGACAGGTGGGGAATCCAGCTCGCGAACCTCAAGGCGCTGGGCGACGCCGTGAACGGCCTCGACTCGAAGTGCCAGCGCGTGATATGCGATCACTTCTCGCTCGTCGGCTGCAGCGTGCCCGTCTTCGGGATCCCGAAGGCCGACGCGACTTTCCAATCGGTCGCCGCGGCGAGCATCATCGCAAAGGTAGAGCGTGACCGCGTCATGCGGTCGCTCGACGCCCGCTTCCCTCCGTATAACTTCGGCGACAACAAGGGGTACGGTACCGAGGAGCACCTTCGCGCCCTTGCGCAGCACGGTCCATGCGAGGTCCACCGTCGCACTTTCAGGGGAGTCCTGCCAGAGGACGAAGAGATGAGCCTCTGGGAGTCGTGAGGTGGCAAAGGGCGACAGGCGTAAATCACTCGGACGCCGGGGAGAGGACCTCGCCTGCGAGTACCTCGAGCGCAACGGCTTCATGATAGTTGAGCGGAACTACCGAACGCGGCAAGGGGAAATCGACGTAATAGCTACCCGTGAGGGGATCACCGTCTTTGTCGAGGTAAAGGCAAGGAGGACCGGCGAGTTCGGGGAGCCGGAGGAGGCGGTGACCGGCACCAAGGTGCATCGCATCAGGGCGGTCGCCTCGGAGTACCTCGGTGAAAAGGGGCTCGGCAAGGACGTCCGTTTCGACGTGATAAGCGTACTGCTTGACGGCGAAGGGAACCTCAAGGACTTGAGGCATATCCCCGAAGCGTTCTGATGATTCAGTGCTCGTCTTAATCAATACAAAAAAAGGTCTCTTCTAAGTGAGCCGACGCCCCCCGACCGTTCGATGTACATTATAGCGAGTGTGACGAAGGCTACCGGACCCCAGAATACCGACAGGGTGTAATTCACGATCGAGGTTATCAGGACCTTTGCCACCGCGTTCGACGAAAAGCCCCACACGGCCCAGCTGGTCCCCTGGGCCGTGCCTTCGATGACGAGCGGCGCGAGCACAAGTACTGCAGCAAGGACGATGGCGCCTCTGAAGAGCACGGGCTCCGACTCGCGGGGCTCCTTCGAGACATGGGTGCTGGTACAGAACCCGGGGGAGGAGACCGCAAACGTACAGCTCTACTACCAGACCCCTAAGGGAGAGGTTACGGGACACAAGATAACCCTCGCTCCACACACCCGCGAGACCCGCAACGTGGCGGACTTCGTGCCGAACGAGTGGAGCGTCTCCACCAAGGTGGTATCGGACAGGGCGGTGATAGCCGAGAGGGCCATGTACTGGAGCACCAGTACCGGCGTGTATCGTGAAGCCGCGCATGATTCTATAGGATACGATCCATAGGAAGCCTGTACCGTTAAGTCATAGGGCTCCCGTCATAGCACAACACTCGCAAGAGTCTGACTTGCCTATCATGCTTGCTTCGCTTATAATCAGCTTGTACTGCTTAACCCCTGGAGATATCATTGCTTGCAAAGGTCAACGGTGCAGCCCTGGTGGGCATGGAGTCGCACCAGGTCCAGGTCGAGGTCGACGTGACGAACGGCCTTCCCGCGTTCGAGATAGTGGGTCTTCCGGACGCGGGTGTCAGGGAGTCACGAATCAGGGTGAAATCCGCCATAAGAAACTCCCTCTACGAGTTTCCCAACCGCCGCATCCACGTGAATCTGGCTCCTGCCGACTTGAAAAAGGAAGGCCCTTCCTTCGACCTGCCGCTTGCGCTCGCGATTCTGGAGGCGACCGAACAGCTCAAGCCCTCCAGGAAACCTGGCTTCCTGGCGGTCGGCGAGCTCTCGCTCGACGGGATGGTCAGGCGGGTGCCGGGCGCGCTCTCGATCGCTATGGGGGCAAGAGAGGGCGAAGCTCCCTTTGTTCTTGTGCCCGAGGGAAATGCGAAGGAAGCGGCGCTTGTCCCGGGGCTTGACGTTTACGGTGTATCGACTCTGCGCGAGGCGATACGCTTTCTGGAGGGCAGCACATCGTTTTCACCGGCAAAGGTGGACGCCCCGAGCCTTCTCTGTGAGAACGGGCGGAAGGGCCCGTGTCTTTCCGAAGTGCGCGGACAGGAACCCGCGAAGCGCGCGCTCGAGGTCGCGGCGGCCGGGGGGCACAACCTTCTGATGATAGGTCCGCCCGGCTCCGGAAAGACGATGCTGGCAAGGAGGATGCCGGGAATCCTGCCTCCGCTTTCCCTTGGGGAGGCGCTCGAGGTGACGCGCATAGCGAGCGTAGCGGGACTTCTACCTCCGGGCGGGGCGCTCCTCACAACACGGCCCTTCCGCTCCCCGCACAATTCAGCGAGCGCGGTTGCGCTCACCGGCGGGGGATACCCGCTTCCGAGGCCCGGAGAGGTATCCCTGGCCCACGCCGGAGTCCTGTACATGGACGAGCTGACCCTTTATCCGCGAAACGCGCTCGAGTCGCTGAGGGGCCCACTGGAGGACCGACAGATAACCATAATAAGGTCGATGGTCCCGGTCACCTACCCGGCGCGGTTCAGCCTCGTCGCCTCGATGAACCCCTGCCCGTGCGGTTACCTCGGAGACCCGGAGCGCGAGTGCAGCTGTTCGGTCGGTGATATCCAGCGCTACCGCTCGCGCGTTTCAGGACCCCTGCTGGACCGCATAGATATACAGGTCGAGGTGCCCCGGCTCACCCGTGTCCAGTTGATGGCCCGGGAGAAAGGAGAACCTTCGCATAGCGTGCGCAACCGTGTGGTTACGGCGCGCAAGAAGCAGCAGGAGAGGTTTTCAGGTAGCGGCATCTTCTGTAACTCGGAGATGGCTCATTCTCAGATAGAGCGGTTTTGCGCGCTTTCTCCAGAGGGGGAGCGGTTCCTCGGGCTTGCGGTTGAGCGGCTGGCACTCTCGGCTCGCTCGTATCACCGCGCTCTCAAGGTGGCGCGCACGGTGGCGGACCTCGCCGGAAGCAAGCGTGTCGAGGTCGAGCACCTTGCGGAAGCGATCCAGTACCGGTGCCTGGAAAGGTCTCCCTTCTCATAAGGGGCGGTTGAAGTGGGACCCTGTTTTGTCAATGAGAAAGCGGAACTCGTCGCACTGTGCTCTCTGCCGGGCATCACCCGCAGGCATGTAAAGGAGCTCTTGACCCTGTTCGGCTCGCCGGCGGGCGCGTGGGAGGCCATCCGCGGTGGATATTCGTCCGGCGCGTCATCCCAGGACAGGTCTCGTGAATGGCGGTCACAATCGCTTGATGTAAATCCCGAGAGATACCTTGGGTCCCTGGAGGCTCGCGGCATCCTGACAGTCGTGACAGGCGAGCGCGGCTACCCGGAACTGCTCAAAGAGATAAACGACCCTCCCTTCTCGATCTTTTACCGCGGAAAGCTGCAGGACCCGGGGACGAAATGCATCGCCATAGTAGGTTCTCGGAAAGCCACGCAGTATGGTATCGACGCGGCAGAGTGGTTGGCCCGGGGGCTGGCGCAGGCGGGAGCATGCGTTGTCAGCGGCGCGGCTTACGGCATAGACTCGGCCGCCCACAGGGGAGCGCTCATGGCCGGTGGCGCCACCCTCGCGGTGCTCGGGTGCGGCCCGGACGTTGTTTATCCACGGTCGAGCGGTGGCCTGTTAAGCGATATCGCTCTAAAAGGATGTATATTGAGCGAGTACCCGCCGGGCGTTAAGCCCCTCAAGTACCACTTTCCGGCAAGGAACAGGCTGATAGCCGGGATGTCACTTGGAGTGCTAATCGTGGAGGCTTCGCATACGAGCGGCGCCCTTCTGACCGCTGACTTCGCGCTTTCGGAGGGGCGCGACGTGTTCGCGGTGCCGGGCCAGGTGTTCTCGAAGAACAGCGAGGGAACAAACGCTCTCATAAAGAACGGGGCATTGCTGGTGGGGTCGGTAGAGGACATCCTCGAGGAGCTTGATCTCGCCGGTGAACAAACGCTCCCGTTGGAAATCGCGTCTGAGCGATTGACGGCAGAGGAGCGGAAGTCTCTGGATGCCCTGGCGGCGGGTCCTTGCGACGCCGTGGACGTCGCGAGGCAGAATGGCCTGGCAGTCGTGGAGGCTCTATCCCTGCTGTCGCGGATGGAGGTAATGGGACTGGTGCGCCGCGGTCCCGGTGGCAGATATCACGTGACCTCTCAGTCCACCAGGAAATAGATCAATTCCTGGCATAGATGGACCATGTTCTTGATAGGAACACACTCGTCTGCCCGGTGCGCCCCCGTATGCTCGAGGTCCATGACCCCCGTACCGACGAACTGGTCGGTTTTCAGGATATCTTTGACGAAGCTCATGTCGGTGGCTCCGGTTGTCGCGGGATATATGAAGTCGAGGTCGGCCGGCAGTCCGAGCGCGAGCCTCACCCCCTCGTTCCAGCGCTCGACGTGGGGGGAATGCGTATCTATGGAGTGGGGGAGGTAGATAGTAACGAACTCGACATCTATGCGCTCCGCTTTGCTTTTCCCGCGAGCACGGTCGACCGCCGCCTGTATTTCCGCCTGTACGTCTTCGACCTTCTCCTCGGGCAGAAAGCGCCTGTCGATCTGCAGCTCCGCTTGCCCCGGGACGATGTTGAGTTTTTCTCCGGCCGTCATTATGTTCAGGTTGAAGGTAGGGGTGAGCTTGTCCGAGGGCACGCCGGGGAAGGGGAAGGAGGAAAAGCTTGATTCCCTTAACTCGACTTTGCGCTTTAGTTCCATCAGCTCCTGGATGACCGGGAGCATCTCCTCGAGCGCATTGATCCCCATGAAGCTGAGACCCGAATGGACCTCGCGCCCGATAGCGGTTACGGTTGCTTTCAAGGACCCCGCGTTCGCGGACGTCATCACGGGGCCCTGACCGCCGCCCTCCAGGTGTATGATGGGCGGCTTGAAATAGCCTTCCCTCGCCAGGTAGGCGGCGCCGGGGTCTATCCCGATCTCCTCGTCGGTGCAGAACAGCAGCCGTACGTCGAAGCGGGGTTCGAGGCCGAGCTCTTTTATGACCTCCATCGCCACCACGGCCGGCGGTATGGTGCCCTTCATATCGACGGCGCCCCGCCCGTAGACCTCCCCGTTCTCGATCTTTCCCGCGAAAGGCTCGACCGTCCAGCCAACGCCAGCGGGGACGACGTCCATGTGCGCGTATATCGACACGGGCGGCTTTCCCGAATCCATGGAAGCGACAAGGTTCACCCTCTCACCCTCGAGGGGCAGGGGGATCTTGCGCCACTCTTCCTCAGGCACTATGACCCTTTCGGTGCGAAGGCCTGCTCGCTCGAGCAGCGGTTCTATGAAGCTGACCAATTCCGGGTAGTTCCTGCCGGGAGGGACGGACGTGTCTATCCGGATGATGTCAGAGAGTATTTTTGCCATGAGGTCGGCTCTTTGCCCGACGGCCTTGAAAACCATTTCGACGTCCATGGCATCTCCTTTTTTGAGCCCTGACGGCCGACCGAGACCTTTCACATTAGTTGACAGAACTATAAACCATTGCACTATACTATTACTATGCAACAGAATGAAAAGGCCATTTCAGGGCGTTCCGTTTCAGAGCCATCCCACCATTCGACCCCGGGTATCCCGCAGATAAACGAAAGAATCGGAGCGTTCATCGCATACTTGAAAAACGTCCGCAACCTCTCCCCGAACACGATAAAATCGTACAGGTGCGACCTCGAGCATTTTGCGGAGTTCTGCTCGCGCGCAGGGATCGACGACCTTTCCGCGCTGGACCACAAGGCGCTCAGGAGTTTTCTCGCGAACCAGCGGACAAGGGGCTATTCGCGCGCCACGGTCGCACGAAGGTGTGCCTGCCTCCGCTCTTTTTTTCACTTCCTGGCCGAGTCCGGCGTTATGAGCCGGGACCCGGCGCGCGTTCTGACCTTCTCCGTGAAGGGGAGCAGACCGCCGCGTTTTCTCACTGAAGCCGAAGCAACTGCTTTGGCCGAGGGTTCCGGAAAAAGCACTGATACCGGCTTGCGCGACCGCGCTATAATAGAAATGCTATACGCCACCGGGATCAGGGTAAGCGAGTTGTGCAGCCTGCGCCTGGGAGATGTTGATCTAAAGGCCGGCGTCATAAGAGTGGTCGGCAAGGGCAGAAGGGAGAGGGTGGTTCCGGCGGGAAGACACGCCACCGACTCCCTGGAGCTCTACGTGGAGGAAACGAGGCCCTCGCTTTTAAAGCCAGGTGCGTACAGCGGTGATATAGTTTTCCTCGGGAAGAGAGGCGCGCCCCTTGATCCCCGACAGGCGAGGCGTGTCGTTGACAGGGAATGTAAAGCGGTTCTCGGGGGAGAAGGGTTAAGCCCGCATACGCTCAGGCACACGTTTGCGACGCACCTTTTATCCCGGGGGGCTGACCTCAGGTCGGTGCAGGAGCTTCTAGGGCACAAGAATGTCGCCACCACTCAGGTGTACACGCACCTTACACGGAGCGAGATAAGAAAGGCTTACGACAAAAGTCACCCCAGGGCCTAAGGATATTCGATGAAACAGGCTAAATCCTCTGAAAAAACGGGGCCCTCCAAGGACGGGGACGGACGCAAGGCCGTTCACGAGCGCAAAGCCGACGTCGAAGCGGATGCCCTCTGGAATGAATACAAGCAGACCCACACGAACGAATCACGCGAGAAGTTGATCCTTCATTACGCTTCGCTTGTAAGATACGTCGCCGGCCGTGTCTCTTCGGGGCTTCCGCCCTCGGTCGAGTTCGCTGATCTGGTGAGCTTCGGCGTTTTCGGTCTTATCGATGCCATCGAGAAATACGACCACCATAGGGGCATAAAGTTCGAGACTTACGCGATAGCGCGCATAAAGGGAGCGATAATTGATGAGCTCCGCGCGGACGACTGGGTACCCCGCTCGATCCGCGCCAAGGCCCGCGAGATAGAGCGGGCCTACATGGCCCTGGAGAGCGAGATGTTGCGGGTGCCCACGGACGAAGAGGTGGCCGAGCGGCTGGAGTTGACCACCGAGGAGTACGCCACCCTGTTGAACAAGATGCCCTTAATGTCCCTGGTGGCGCTCGATGAGTTCTGGACGGTCAGCGGTGACAAGCCGGACAAGATACGCCTTGCCGACACGGTCGAGGACGTGAAGATGAAAGACCCCTCTCAGACGTTCGAGCTCGAAGAGATGAAGAAAATGATAGCCGACTCGATAAACCACCTCCCTGAGAGGGAGAGGATCGTTGTCACCCTCTACCACTATGAAGGCCTTACCATGAAGGAGATCGGCGAGGTCCTGAGCGTTACAGAGTCACGTGTCTGCCAGATGCATACCAAGGCCATCCTGCGCCTCAAGGCCCACCTGGGAGCCAGTCATGGCGTTGAATGCCCTTGAGCTTGCAACAATGGTGCCTGGCACCGTTGTTGCATATCGGCGAACGATTGTTGCGGATTGAACCTCGCTATATTACACTTGTGAAAATTTGCTTGCCCCGATGGGGCAAAATACGCACTCCGGCAGACTCAACGGCCGGTGCCTTAGCCGGTGGCCGCGGGGGTTGAAGCCGGGGGAGGCTAACCAATTGGGAGGTTTTGATGGCAGTAGTCACCATGAAGGAACTCCTGGAGTCGGGAGTTCATTTCGGTCACCAAACCCGCCGGTGGAACCCCAAGATGAGGCCATATATCTTCACCGAGCGGAACGACATCTACATAATCGACCTGCAGAAGACGCTGGTCATGATAGGCATCGCTTACAACGCGATTCGCAACTCCGTAGCCGACGGAGGGAGCGTCCTGTTCGTTGGCACCAAGAAGCAGACACAGGAGGCGGTGCTCGAGCATGCCGAGAGGTGCGGCATGCCGTTCGTCAACCAGAGGTGGCTCGGGGGGACGCTGACCAACTTCGTAACCATCCACAAGAGGGTCATGTACCTCGACGAACTGGAGCGGCGCGACAGGGAGGGAGAGCTTGACCTGCTTACCAAGAAGGAAGGGCTAAAGATCAGGCGCCAGATACAGAAACTGGAGCGCAACCTCGAAGGTATCCGTACCCTTCACCGGTTACCCGAGATGCTTTTCGTGATCGATACGCACAAGGAAAGGATTCCCGTGGCGGAGGCGCGCAAGCTGGGTATACCAATCGTGGGACTGGTCGACACCAACTGTGACCCGGACGAGGTCGATTACGTAATACCCGGAAACGACGACGCGATACGCGCGGCCGCGCTCATGTGCAGGATAGTGGCGGATGCGGTGATTGAGGGCAAGGGGATGATGGAGGCAAGGCTTGTCGAGGAGATGGCGATTCAGGCTGAAGCCGCGGAGCAGGAAGCGGAAAAAGCATCTTCAAGGCTTTCGTCCGCCGTTCCGGCTTACAGCGCTTCCCCCGATGATATCGCCTCGCCGGAGATCCCTGCTTACCCGGATGAGGTTCCCGGAGAAACGATTGAAGGAACGGCAGAGGAATCTGAGGCTGAACCGGCCGGAGCGGAGGATTCACCCGAGGGAACTTGACACCCGATTTGTAAACCTGGAGAGGATAAATGTCGGATAACGAGAGAATAAGCGCGAATCAAGTAAAGGAACTGAGGGATATAACCGGCGCCGGCATGATGGATTGCAAGCGCGCGCTCGAGGACGCGGTAGGTGACACGGAAAAGGCCGTGCGCATGCTGCGGGAGAAGGGCCTTGCCCGTGTTAAACAGCGCGACGACAGAGTGGCCGAACAGGGCGTGATCGAGTCCTATCTTCACATCGGCAAGCAGATCGGAGCGCTCGTCGAGCTGAACTGCGAGACCGACTTCGTGGCGCGAAACGAGGAGTTCCTCGAGCTGGCGCACCTGGTGGCCCTTCAAATCGCGGCGTGCAACCCCGGATACCTGGACCGTGAATCCGTACCGGGAGATGTTATCGATTCTAAGAAGGAGATATACAGAGAGCTCTGCGTCGCGGATGGAAAGCGTGAGAACGAACACGACCGCGTCATCGAGGGGATGCTCGATAAGTTCTACCAGGAGGTATGCCTGCTGGAGCAACCGTTCGTCAAGGACCCGTCCCAGTCGGTGGGTGAGCTCCTGGCGCAGACGTCGGCAAAGGTCGGCGAGAAACTGGCGATCCACAGGTTCAGCCGCTTCCAGGTGGGCGAGGAGCAGGAATAGAATCAGAGGGCAAGAGGGACTTTTTGCATGTCCGAGGAAGAGAACAGCATGAATGAGCTTCCCGGAAGCGCCGCAAGGCCCGTTTTCAAGCGGGTCCTGATAAAGCTGTCCGGTGAGGCGTTTATGGATTCCTCCGTTGGATACGGCATCGATACTGATGTTGTTTCTTCAATCGCCGAGCGGCTTTCCGAGGTGCAGGGGATGGGCGTTCAGCTTGCGTTGGTGGTGGGTGGAGGGAACATCTTCCGGGGTGACGCGGCAAGCGCAAAAGGGATGGACAGGGCGACAGCCGACTACATGGGTATGATGGCCACGGTCATGAACGCACTGGCCCTGCAGGACGCGCTCGAGAAAAAGGGAGTGCACACCCGTGTGCAGACGGCGGTCACCATGCGGGAGATTGCGGAGCCGCATATAAGGCGACGGGCGCTGCGGCACCTCGAGAAGGGAAGGGTCGTGGTTTTTGCGGCCGGGACGGGGAACCCTTACTTCACCACGGACACGGCGGCCGCTCTGAGGGCCCTTGAGATAGGCGCCGACGCGATCCTGAAGGCGACAAAGGTCGATGGGGTCTACGACCGCGACCCCAACAAGGATCCAGACGCAACCATGTTCCGCAGGCTTACATACCTCGATGTCCTGAACATGGAGCTGGAGGTCATGGATGCCACGGCGGTCAGCCTCTGCATGGACAACGGACTCCCGATCTTCGTCTTCAATATCTTCGAGCAGGGCAATCTCAAGAGGTTGTGCTACGGCGGCGAGGTCGGGACTGTCGTAAAAAGCGATAGGTGACCGGTGCATGCTGCCGCGCAGACCGGCGGCTGGCGGAGTTGACGCATAAGGGGTTCGATATGGCTGATACAATGGAGGAGGCCGAGCGCAAGATAAAGAAGGCGCTCGAGATCACCGCGCAGGAGTTCGGGTCGGTCCGGACGGGACGGGCTTCCCCGTCGCTGGTCGAAAGGTTGCAGGTCGATTACTATGGCACCATGACCCCCCTGTACCAGATCGCCACCATCAACGCCCCCGAGGCCAGGCTTCTCGTCATCCAGCCGTATGACCGAAACAGTATAGGGGAGATCAGCAAGGCCATTACGCAGTCGGACCTCGGACTCGCACCCGCTGACGATGGCGAGGTGATCCGCCTCCCGGTTCCCCAGCTGACGGAGGAGCGCAGGCACGAGCTTACAAAGCTGGTGAAGACTCGCGCGGAGGAAGGAAAAGTAGCCGTAAGAAACGTGAGGCGCGAGTCCGTCGAGTCCCTGCGGCACGAGGAAAAGCGGGGGGAGATGACCGAGGACGACCTCCACAGGGGCATGGAGGATATACAGAAGATCACCGACAAGTACATAAAAGAGATCGACGAGTTGATGGAGAAGAAGATAAAGGAATTGATGGAGATATAGGGGGCCCCTTTTGGCAGAGCGGCGGGCCAGGCGAGGGTCCAGGGAGGATTCCTCCGTAGCTGAACGTGTCATTGGCGCGGTTCTTTTCGCGATAATATTTCTCGGCACTCTTATATGGGGCAAGCTCCCGTTTACTATTGCGATAGCGCTCGCCGCCGCACTGGGGTCCATTGAGCTTTTCAGCCTGTTCGAGACAAAGGGGGAGGCCGTCCCGACCGCGGCCGTCCTGGGGATCCTCGGGTCGGTCGCCTACGTGTTCATGGCACACTTCAAGGGGTTCGCGAGTTACGGCTACGTGACCATCGCCCTTGTCTTCCTTTCCTTCATCTGGTACATGGTGGTCTTGAGGCACGTCAAGCCGACGAAGGCTGTCGCGCTCACGGTCCTGGCGCCGGTCCTCTCCGGGCTCTGCCTGAGCCACCTGGTGCTTCTCAGGGAAATGCCTATCAGGAAAAGCTGGCTCATAGTCATCTTCCTGATGGCCCTTATCTGGGTGTATGACGTCGTGGCGTGGGCAATAGGCAGAAAGCTGGGAAGGCACAAGATAGCCCCGAGTGTCAGCCCCAATAAAAGCCTGGAGGGGGCGATCGCCGGGACGGTCGGTGTGATCGCGGCATCGATACTCTTCCGCCTCATCGTGGTAAGTATCGAGGAATACCGCTGGTTCTCTATCGGCGTCGCGCTCGTCATCGCCGCGATAGTGGTTGTTCTTGGCCCGCTCGGGGACCTTTCGGAGTCTCTTATAAAAAGGGACTACGGCGTCAAGGACTTGGGAAGCCTGATACCCGGGCACGGTGGGATAATGGACAGGTTCGACTCCACCCTGTTCATCGCGCCCGCGGTCTTCTACTACCTTTTATATTTCGTCATCAAGTTCAAGTAAGGGCTGATGGTCCTTTCTGCATCCTTCAGGTAGAGGAGAAGCCTTGAAAAGCGTCGCCATACTCGGTTCGACAGGCTCCATCGGTTCGCAGGCCGTCGAAGTCGCGGTGCTCCTTGCCGATTCCATCAACGTTGAAGCTCTTACGGCGAACAGCAACGGGCGGCTGCTGGCTGAGCAGGCCGAGCTCCTCAAACCCGGGCGCGTAGCATTGAGCGACCCTGAATCGGCCAGTGAGTTCGAAGGCGCTTTCAGGGAGATGGGCATCGAGTTCTACGGTGGTCCGGATAGCATCGAGGAGCTGCTGCAGAGCGGAGAGTACGACCTGGTACTGAATTCTATCGTGGGTTTCGCCGGGCTTGCGCCGACCCTGAAGGTATTGGGACAGGGAATACCGCTGGCCCTTGCCAACAAGGAGAGCCTTGTCGCGGGTGGCCGGCTCGTGATGGAATCTTCCCGGAAGAACAACGCGCCGGTCATCCCCGTTGACAGCGAACACTCGGCTATTTTCCAGTGTCTGAAGGGGGAGGACATTTCAAAGCTCCGCCGGATAATACTGACCGCTTCCGGCGGGCCTTTCAGGGATAATCCTAATGATGAGCTTGCAAAGGTGACGGTGAAGGCCGCGCTGGCCCACCCGACCTGGTCGATGGGGCGCAAGGTGACGGTCGATTCCGCTACGTTGATGAACAAGGGGCTCGAGGTGCTCGAGGCGCATCACCTTTTCGGCGCAGGGCTTGACGACGTGGAGGTCATCATACACCCTCAGAGCGTCATACATTCCATGGTCGAGATGGTCGACGGGTCAGTGCTTGCCCACCTCGGGGTCCCCGACATGCGGATACCGGTACAGTATGCCTTTACCCATCCCGACCGGGCCCCCAACCCCGCGCGATTCCTTTCGCTTTCTGAGTACGGGAACCTGTCTTTTGAGGAGGTCGATGATTACAGGTTCCCGTGTGTTGCGCTCGCTTACCGCGCCGGGCGCCTGGGTGGGACCTATACGGCGGCGCTCAACGCCGCGAACGAGGATGCCGTTTCCGCTTTTCTCTCGGAGCGGATCGGTTTTATGGACATACCCGCAGTGGTGGAGCGCGTGCTCGAGCGCCACGAGGGACTTGACGGAGATACGTTGGAGGAAATAGTGGAAGCCGACGGCGAGGCGCGCGGCCTGGCGCTGAAGGCTATCTCGGATATCGAGGGCCGCCGATGAAGTGGTTGCCCTGGTTGCCAGTCTTCATTTTCGGGATCATCTTCATGATCATCACCCACGAGCTGGGGCACTTCTTTGCGGCCAAAACAGTTGGCATCAAGGTCGAGCAGTTCTCAATCGGGTTTGGACCTGAGATCGTTGGCTGGGACAGGGGGGAGACCCGTTACTCGATCAAGTGGTTCCTCGCCGGTGGCTCAGTGAAGATTCTCGGCATGAACCCCGAGGAGGAGATCTCCGAGGAGGACAGGCCGCGCAGTTATACTGAAGCGGCGTACTGGAGGCGCGCGGTCGTTGTACTGGCGGGTTCTTTCGTGCATATCCTCATCGCGTTATTCCTTTTCTACCTGTTCTTCTGGCCGATAGGTTACAAGGTGCCGACCGGCAGGATCGGGAAGGTGGAGAAAACGGTAGAGGTCTCCACCGGCAAAAAGGTACCGAGCCCCGCGTACCAGGCGGGCCTTCAAAAAGGAGACCTCATAGTAGAGGTAAACGGTGTGCCTGTACACGAGTGGGCAGACTTGACTGATCAGCTCTCCAGCCAGCCAGGCAAGGAAGTGGACCTGAAGGTCAAGCGCGACGACAATGTGCTGGGCTTTAAGGCCGGGCTGCTGGACGTGGACGGGCGCGGCATCCTCGGGATAGAGGTGAATATCAAGGACGCCTTCACGAGGAGGTCCAACCCGCTCTCGGCAGCCTGGGAGGCTTTGAAGACCACCGGTCAGGTGACAGTCCTTCTGGCGAAAGGCGTCGGTTCGCTTTTTTCGGTCAAGACATTGAAGATGCTTGTAGGCATAACCCCCCGCACCCAGGAGAGCCCGAGGAGCATCATCGGAGCGGCACAACTGACTTACCAGGCCGCGGGCCAGAATGCGTCGGTGTTCATATTCATACTGGCCCAGCTGTTTCTGTTCCTGGCTTTATTCAATCTAATCCCGTTCCCACCATTTGACGGAGGGCACCTCCTGGTCATAATCGTGGAGAAGATAACCGGGCGAGAGATCGATATACGTAAACTGATGCCCGTGGCCTGGGTCGTTGTAATACTGCTCACAATCGTGGCGCTGAGACTCGCAGTTCTTGACATAATCAACCCGCTCAAGAATCCGTTCGCACCGTGATTCCAATGATAGACAGAAAAGTGACAAACAGGATAATGCTCGGGGACGTCCCGGTCGGCGGCGGGGCCCCGGTGACTGTGCAGTCGATGACGAACACCGACACGCGCGACCTGGAGGCGACGCTCGACCAGGTACGGCATCTCGAGGCGGCCGGGTGCGACATCGTCAGGGTCGCGATACCTGACGCCGATGCCGCCGACGCAATTCACGGCATAATAGCCGGGACTTCCATGCCGGTTGTAGCCGACATACATTTCGATCACCGCCTCGCTTTGCTCGCGATGGAGAAGGGCGTGGCGGGAATACGCATCAACCCCGGTACTATCGGGAAGGGATCGGGGCTGGCCGAAGTCGCGACGATGGCAGCTGAGAGGAGTGTTGTGGTGCGGGTCGGGGTCAACTCGGGCTCTCTCGAGAAGCGCCTGCGCGATAGCGCCGGGCGTGCCGAGGCATCGGCTCTCGCCAGGAGCGCGCTGGAAGGTGCGGCCCTGATCGAGGGTATGGGTGTGGGTCAGATAAAGATATCTGTTAAGGCGAGCGATGTGCCGCGCACGATCGAGGCGTACCGCATAGTCTCACGGGAGTGCCCCTGGCCGCTCCACGTCGGCGTTACCGAGGCCGGGACCCTCCTTTCGGGAGCGGTCAAGAGCGCGGTAGGCATAGGAGCGCTGCTAGCCGAGGGCATCGGTGACACGATACGCGTATCGCTCTCCGCAAGTCCTGTTGAAGAGGTGCGGGTCGGCCGGAAGATACTCTCTTCTATCGGCCTGCGTGAGGGGGGGCCGGAAGTGATATCGTGCCCTACGTGTGCAAGGACCGAGATCGATGTGATAGGTTTGGCTACCGAGCTGGAGAAGTCTCTCGAGGGATACCGCACACCGATCACCGTGGCGGTAATGGGTTGCGTGGTGAACGGGCCCGGCGAGGCCCGTGAGGCGGACATCGGTATCGCGGGTGAGCAAGGTGGAGGGGTACTCTTCATCGAAGGCGAGAAAGTCAGGCGGGTTCGCGCCGACGCGATGCTCGAGGAACTCCTTGAAGAGGTCGAGAAGATGATAGCGGAAAGAGAAAAGGCGGGCGGGAGCGGTTGAGGCTCTCGCGGGTCACTGTACCAACGCTTAAAGAGAAGCCAGCTGAGGCCGAGATACCGAGCCACGGACTCCTTCTGAGGGCCGGAATGATGAGGTCCGTGGCGGCGGGCATATACACGCTCTTGCCGTTAGGGACCCTGGCGCTTGAGAAGATAGAGGATATCGTGCGCGAGGAGATGAACGCTGCGGGCGCCATGGAGGTCGTGTTGCCGGGCCTCCACCCGTCAGATCCCTGGATGCAGAGCGGAAGGTGGCAGGCATACGGTCCCGAGATGATGAGGCTTACCGACCGCCAGGGAAGGGATTTCTGTTTCGCTCCCACTGCCGAGGAGGTCATAACGCTGGTCGTGTCGAGGACCGCCCCCTCGTACAGGGACCTGCCGCTGAACCTATACCAGATACAGACGAAGTTCCGCGATGAAGTACGGCCGAGGTTCGGCCTCCTGCGCGCCCGCGAGTTCAGGATGAAGGACGCCTACAGCTTCCATGCATCGGAGGGGGACCTCGACCTGACCTACAAGAGGATGTACGAGGCGTACTTGGCGGTTGCAGGGAGATGCTCGCTCGACGTGCGGGTCATCAATGCCGCGACCGGCCTTATCGGCGGGGATGTCTCGCAGGAGTTCGTGGTCGTATCGGAAGTAGGTGAGGACGAGATCGTCTACTGCTCGGAATGCGAATACGGGGCGAGCGCCGAAATGGAGGCGCACAAGCCGGGCGCGCGGTTCGGGAGCATGGAATCAAGTCCCATCGAGGAAGTTCACACACCCGGCCTCGTCTCGGTCGACGAGGTGGCGGGCTTTCTCGACACCGATGCGGCACACGTGCTCAAGTGTGTGCTGTACGTGGTCGGGGGAGAGCCGCTTGCGGTGTTCGTGCCCGGCTACAGGGAGGTCTCGGAGGCGAAGCTCGAGCGTGTCCTTGGAACGTCAGACTTCCATCCCCTTCGCGAGGACGAGAGGGAACTGTTCCCGGCAGTGAAAACCGGCTTCACCGGCCCGGTCGGTCTTGAGGGTGTCAGGGTGCTCTTTGACCACGAGGCGAAGGGATCGCGCGGGCTGGTCTGCGGCGCCAACAAGGTCGACTATCACCTCAAGGGGGTCGAGGAGGGGCGGGACTTCGAGGCCGGCCCGGAGGCTGACATCGCAACCGTCGCCGAGGGTGATCTCTGTACCGGGTGCGGCGGGGTTCTGAGAACAGCTCGCGGCATAGAGATAGGCCATATATTCAAGCTCGGCCTCAAGTACTCCGAGCCGCTCGGCGCTTATTTCACCGACCAGGATGGCAGCAGTAAGCCGATGGTGATGGGCACCTACGGCATCGGTACTTCCAGGATGCTCGCCACGGTGGTGGAACAGCACCACGACGAGGCGGGCATCAAGTGGCCCAGGGCCGCCGCGCCGCTGCCGGTCGAGTTGCTGGTCTTGAGTCCTGAGAGCGCGGAGCAGGCAAGGGCGGCGGCCGATCTTGGGCAGGGGCTGAAGGCATCAGGTATGGAAGTCCTGGTGGATGAGCGGGACGTCAGCCCGGGCATAAAGTTCAACGACGCCGACCTCATAGGTCTGCCGGTCCAGGCGGTGATAGGCAACAAGTTAGCGAAGGGCAAGGTAGACCTGAAACTGCGTTACACGGGCGAGAGAAGAGAGACGGACGTCAAAAAGGCGGTGGAGGCGATTGAAGGGGCTCTGGCGGAAGCGCCCTAAAGGACCGGCAGTTCCCGAGGGTTGGGTGGAGATCGCGGCGGCGCCGAACCAGATGCTCGCGGGCATGCTCGAGGGTGCTTTGAAAGAAAAGGGCATACCGGTAATAGTAGACAGGCCCGGCGCATTCGCGTACACGGGAAGTGCCGGCGTGCACGGGATACTCGTCCCTACCGATAGAGAAGAGGAAGCGCGAGGTCTGCTATCCGAGATCTGGGATGTCACGGAGGACGCCTGATGGACGGAGGAGAGGGCGGCGTGGACCCCGAAGACAGTGCTCCCGATGCGCCGGACCGCGGGCACAAGATGGACGAGGGCCTTCGCTGGTTCAGCGATTTCTTCTTCCATCCGTTCCTTTGGTTCTTCGGAAAGCTCGGTATCTCTCCGAACCTGGTGACGGTCCTCGGGATGGCGCTTGCCATGGTGTCCGGCTACTACCTGGCGGTTAAAAGGGTGCCTCTGGCGGCCGTTTTCTTTGTCCTTTCGGGAGTCTTTGACCTGGTGGACGGCTACGTCGCGAAGAAGCTCGATAAGGTGACGGTCTTCGGTTCCTTCCTCGATTCTTTCTCGGACCGCATAGCCGATGCGGCGATCTACGTGGGGTTGATGGTTTACTACCTCAAGCTCCAGGAGGGCATCTACGTCGGCCTCGCGATCGTCCTTCTGGTTGCCTCTTTCCTCATAAGTTACTTAAGAGCGCGCGCCGAGGCGCTCGGCCTTAAGTGCAAGGCCGGGCTGATGGCGAGGGCGCCGAGGTTCCTCGCCGTCGGCTTCGGGATATTTTTCAACGGGCTGAGCCCCTGGATCCTGAAGATCGTCATGTGGGTCGTCTCCGCCCTCCTGGTTGAGACCCTCGTGGAGAGGTTCATCTTCGTCTGGAGGAAACTCGAGGCGTGAAAGTCAAATACTACCTGTTCGTTGCCGCCGACAAGCTCGTAGGAAAGATACCCGTCAGATTGACAAGGGCCGTCGCCCGTGCGGGTGCAATCTGTTATTACTTCATTTTCACCCGCAAACGCCACCTTGTCGAGCGCAACATGCGGCGCGCCCTCGGAGAGAGCGCCAGTGAAGGGCTGGTAAAAAAGACCGCGCGGCGCGCGTATCGCTACTACGCCGATTACTGGGTCGATATCCTCTGGCTCCCGACCTGCTCGAGACAGTACGTGCTCGACCGCTTCGGAAAGATCGGGGAGAAGGTTCTGATTGATGCGGTCGCGGAGGGCAAAGGGGTCATCGTTGTCCTCCCTCACTACGGCTCCTGGGAAGCGGGGGCCGTTTACCTGTCCAGTCTCTCCCCGTTCGCGGCGGTAGCCGAGGTCTTGAAGCCGCCGGAGCTTTTCGACCTTTTCGTGAAGCTCCGCGCCGGGGTCGGCATAAAGATCTTCCCTTACGACCACAGCGCGGAGACCAGGGACGAGATGGTCTCCGCTTTGAGGCAGGGAATAATGCTGGCCCTTTTATGCGACCGCGATCTCAAGGGCTCGGGGGTGGAGGTAGAGTTCTTCGGCGAGAAGACTACCCTGCCACCCGGCCCGGCGTCGCTCGCTCGGCGGAGCGGTTCTCCGATCATCTGCGTTAACGTCAGGAACATGGACGACGGGAGCTGGGTCGGCCACGCGACGGAGCCGATCTACGTCCACGACACGGGCGACACGGACGAGGCGATTCAGAGCGCGATGCAGCAGGTCGCAGGAAGGCTCGAGGGGTTGGTAAGGGAGGACCCGGCCCAGTGGCACATGTTCATGCCTTCCTGGCCGTCTGACCGCCAGAACCCTTGAGCACGTTCTGGATCTCCTCAAGCGTTCTCCTCTGAAAAGGCATCGACGTGTGGTTCACTTCCAGCAGCAGCGGTTCTCCCAGTCCCAGGAGCTTCAGGTATTCGCTCAAGTCCTCAGGCGCATTGAGCCACGTCCGCTCTGTGCCGAAGACGGTCAAACGTACATCGGCGTGGGACTGCGGACGAGGCATGGACTCGAGCAGGCGCGCGAGACTCAACCTCTTTCCCGTCTTGCTTCTTGCCCCGGGTTTAAGGAACGCCCTTATCAGCTCCACGGGGCCGAGCTCGCGCATAGAGTTGACCAGGGGGTAACCTGTTGGCTCGATCGCGGGCGGGTCTAACACTAACGCCCGCTCGACCAGGGGGTCGCGTCGGGCAAGTTCGATCGCCAGTGTGCCCCCGAGTCCGATGCCCAGTGCTGAAACGGTGTCCTGGCCGCTTTCCTTTTTGAGCGCTTTTATCGCCGTATCAAAAAGACCTTCCATCAGCGGGTCGTCGATACCTCTCGGGTTCTCACCGTGGCCGTCGAGGTCGAAGGTCAGGACCGGGTGGCCTCGCGCGGATAGTGACGCCGCCAGGCGCGCGGCGCTTTCCCTGTCACCGCCGTAGTCGTGGAGGAGGAGGACTGACTTCCGTACCGGCCCATCGCCGGCCGCCGGCCGGAAGACTGCCGGGATTTCTGAATTATCAACAGTTATAGACAATTGTGTCGGGTTGAGAGCCTGCGTCGAATCGTAATCACTGTAAGAAACGCGGCGCCATAAGTTGAGGGCGGAGGCTACCGCCTGGAGAATCAAAGCAGCGACAAGCCCGAGCACCAAAAGGATAAGCGTCTCGATGCCTTCGACATCAGGGTATGCGAAGTGCCTTGGTCTAGAAAAGTACCACGCGCACGAGCTCGCGACGATGATGGCCCCGATGACAAGGCTGAGGACGCGGCGGTCGGGATAGCCGGTTACGGAGAGGCCGTTCAGTCTTTTCCACGCGATGACTATCTGGACAAGTCCGATGAAAAACAAGATGAAGAACAGAAACATCCCGGCTATGTCGCCCCTCATATGCAGGATTCTCGCCACCTCATGCACCCCCTCTTTGCCTGGACGGCTCCCAGGCGGCGAGCAGCCGGCACTGCAGTGCGATGAGCCGGCGTGCCACGGAGCGGTACAGGGGCTCGGACAGTCGCGCGAAGCAGGCGGAAGAAAGGCCGAGCAGGATGCCTCCAGCGATGTCGAGCGGGTAATGCACTCCCGCCGCGATGCGGGCGAGGCAGACGTACAGGCTCAGGGCCAGCATTATATAACCGACCTTTCGGTGATAGAAAAGGACTGCGAATGAGAGCACGAACGCGAGCGAGGTGGCGTTGGAAGGAAACGCCGAGTCGGTGTTATGGTAGAGCAGCACGTGTACCGGGTGGGTCGTGAACGGCCTGGGCCTGAAGAACATCGAATTGAGCACAAAGAGGATGGCTACGGAGATGACAACCGCGATCAACGCACATATAAGGCACCTGAACGCGGAGTCCCTCTCCCGGCTGTTCCCGGCGAGTAAGATGACGAGAAGTACCAGGAGGGTGAGCACTACGGGTATTATATGGTCGTCGGCGCCGACGCGGATGAACCAGTCAAGTACGGATGATCTGCCGGCAAGGGAGTTCAGAGCGTGAAAGACAGAGTAGTCGAGCCTCGTAAGAAACTGAAAGAAAGCGGACAACGGCTCGCGGCCTCCTTGCTGCTTTTCGATACGGTCGGCGTGCGGAGAATAATAACCGATTTGGGCGCTTTCTGCATGGGGGTGTCGCAGTGAGAGTGGCGATGGTCTCGCCCTACTCGTGGGCGCACCCCGGGGGGGTCAACAGTCACGTCCGCGGGCTTGCCTCGGAGATGATGCGGCGCGGTCACAGCGTGACCATTATCGCGCCCGACGATGGAGTGGAAGTCCCCGGCGCGGCGCTGAAGAGCGCCGGGCGCTCGATTCCGTTCCCCGCGAACAGGTCTGTCGCCTGGCTCGCGCTTGTCCCCGGCACGGGTGCGAAGGTGCGCCGGGCACTTTCGGAAGGGACTTTCGACGTCGTCCACGTCCACGAGCCGCTCGTGCCCCTGGTCTCTACGGCTGCCGTGCGGGCGTCCGAATGCAGGGTCGTTGGCACCTTCCACGCGGCCGGTGATAGGCGCGCGCTCGCGTACGGGCTCGCCAGGGTCTTCTACAGGGACGTCCACCGTCGACTGGACCGCCTTATTGCGGTATCGGAATCGGCAAAGTCCCTTGTCTTGCCCCATTTCCCGGGCGACTACGAGTTGATACCGAACGGCGTAGATATAGAAAGGTTCTCGGGGAAAAGAGAGCGCCCGGAAAACCTGCCCGCGGGCGGGCCGGTCGTCCTGTTCGTCGGCCGGAACGAAAAACGCAAAGGCCTATCCGTTTTGCTGGAGGCCTTGCCCATCCTTTTGAGGGAGGTCCCGGACTGCCGTCTCGTGCTCGTAGGCGAGGGACTCGAGGACCGGGCAGTCCTGCACGGGCTCGACGGCTCACTGCGCGAGCACGTTTCGGTCGTGGGTTATGTCAGCGACGGGGGGCTTCCCGCCTACTATGATGCCGCGGACCTCTTTTGCGCGCCGGCGCTCGGAGGTGAGAGCTTCGGGGTCGTGCTTCTCGAAGCGATGGCCTGTGGTACCGCGGTTCTAGCCTCGGACATCCCCGGTTATCGGGACGTGTTGGACCAGACGGGAGGAGGGCGACTTTTCAAAACAGGTGACCCGAAAGACCTTGCCGTAAACCTTGCAATGCTACTGAAAAATGCCGGACTTCGAGGGGAGCTTTCGGGGAAGGGACTCGAGGGAGTGCGAAAATTCTCCTGGTCGCATATAGGTGACAGGCTGGAGGAGTGCTACTGCGGTGATTGAGGACCTGTGGGAAAGGGATTCAAAAGTGATCGAGATGGTCCGGGAGCTGTCCGGAGCGGTCCGGGACGCGGTTCGCCCGCATCTCGGGAGCGCCGCGGCCAAGGGGATCGAGGGCCAGGGCGTATCCGGTGACGCGACTTTCTCCATAGACCATGTTGCCGAGCGGGAGGTGGAGGGCTTCCTCTCCGGGCGCGGCGACATAGCCTACTACACGGAGGACCGAGGGCTCATAGTCCTCGGAAAGCCCGAGCACATCCTCATCATCGACCCGATAGACGGGACGCGCCCCGCGGCGGCGGGTCTCGAGTCGTGCTGTGTATCGATAGCTGTTGCCGGGTTTGTCCCGGATCCGGAGGCGCTCGCGCTCGATGACGTCTTCCTCGGCCTGGTCGACGAGATCAAGAACGATGCCACCTTCATCGCGCTCAAGGGTTCAGGGACAAGGATCGAGATCGAAGGTTCGCTTGTTTCTCCCGGCCTTTCGCAAAAGACCGAGCTTGACAACACATTCTGGACCGCGGGGTTCCGGGGCCGGCCTGCCGAGCCCCTCGTGACGGTGATAGGGGAGCTCATAGACCTCACTTCGGTTGACGGCGGCTGCTTCGACCTCGGGAGCGCGACCTTCTCTATCACGCGCGTGGTGAAGGGCGAGATGGATGTCTACGTGGACGTGGGCCAGCGAATGGCCGAGGAGTCCGAAGCGGTCAGGGACAAGTTCCTCGAGGTCGGACACGGCGCGATACTCAACAACTATCCGTACGACCTCTCGGCCGCGGCGCTGATCGCGGAAGAGGCCGGCGCCGTGGTGTCAGACGCTTACGGGCGGCCGCTGGGGACTTATCCGCTCATACCACGGCAGGGCGGCGGTCAGATGTCGTCAATAGTCTCCGCCAACCCTGTACTGCACCAGAAGGTGCTCCAGCAGGTCGAGGGGGGTATCGCCCGTCTCAAAGACCGGTACGGCGGCCGGTGAGGGTGGTGGGTTGATGGGCGTGCTGCTCGGCATCTTCTTCTCATCGTTCGGTATAGGGCTCTCCGGCGCATTGATGCCGGGGCCGCTCCTCTCCGTAGCGGTGGCAGAGTCTTACAAGAAAGGCTTCTGGGCCGGGCCGGTGCTTGTGGTTGGCCACGCCATACCGGAACTGGTGCTGGCGGTTTTTTTTACGTTCGGCCTCAACAAGGTACTGCACAACAAAACTGTTGTCGGCATAATCGGTATCGTGGGGGGCTCGTTCCTCGCGTGGCTGGCGGTCAGAATATTCCTGGAAGTCAGGCACGGGATCACCATAGACTTTGAAGCAAAGCGGGAGGTCGGCTGGGGGCCGCTGGTTGCGGGGTTGTGGGCGAGCGTTTCAAATCCGGGTTGGGTGATCTGGTGGGCGACCATCGGGGCCAGGTACATCCTCCTGTCGCTGGACCACGGCATAACGGGGCTCGTGTTCTTCTACACGGGGCACGTGCTCGCGGACCTCGTCTGGTATTCGCTCGTGTCATTCCTCGTCTCAAGGGGCCGGGGTAGGATAAGCGACCGCGTCTACCACGGTGTGCTTTACGCGTGCTCGCTCATGGTTCTGGTATTCGCCGGGTTGTTCATGGCAAACGGTGTTATGAATCTTCTAAAGGCCTGAGCTGACAATAGCCGAAATTAATCGTTAGACGGACTTGTTATAATGGTCTGAACAATAGAAAAGGAGGAATGAGATGTGGTGGCTTTGGGTGATAATAGCGTTGGTTGTGATAATCATCGGCTTTGTCGTTTACCTTTTCAACAAGCTGGTGCGCTACCGGAACCGCGTTGATAACGCTTGGCACCAGATCGACGTCCAGCTGAACCGAAGGGGGGACCTGATCCCGAATCTCGTGGAGACCGTGAAGGGCTACGCGGCGCATGAGCGGGAGACCTTCGAGATGGTGACCAAGGCGCGTTCGGCGCTCATGAACGCGGGCTCCGTCGGAGAGAGCGCGCAGGCGGAGGGGATGCTCGGACAGGCGCTCAAGTCCCTTTTCGCCGTGGCCGAGGCCTATCCCGAGCTAAAGGCGAACCAGAACTTCCTGGCGCTCCAGGAAGAGCTCGCCGGCACGGAGAACAAGATCTCCTTCGCCAGGCAGTTTTACAACGATTCGGTGATGTCATACGACGTCGCGCGCCAGAGGTTCCCGGCCAACATGATAGCCTCCTCGTTCGGGTTCAAGGAGGAGCGTGAGTACTTCGAGCCGGAGACCCCGGCTGCGCGGGAGGTCCCGAAGGTCTCGTTCTGATCCCGGGCCAACAGAAGGATATTGAGCATACGTTGAGCGTACGGGAGGCACCTTAACTTGTACGAACAGATAAGCGCTAACAAGTGGAAATCGTTCTTGATGGTCTTTCTTTTCATCGCGTTCGTGCTGGGTGTGGGCTATCTTCTGGGCAGGGTATGGGGCGGCTGGTACTATGGCATCGCCATAGCGGGTGTCATCGCCATCGTCATGGCGCTGGTCAGCTACTATCAGAGCGACTCCGTCGCCTTGCGCTTGAGCGGCGCGCGTCCGGTTGCAGAGGGGGAGTACACTCGCTACAAGGACGCGGTCGAGGGACTGGCGATCGCGGCGGGGATACCTACCCCGAATATCTACGTAATAGACAGCCCCTCGATGAACGCTTTCGCCACGGGCAGGGACCCGAAGCACGCATCCGTATGCGCCACAACGGGCCTTCTCGAGAGGATGAACACCCGGGAGCTGGAGGGCGTGGTAGCCCACGAGATATCCCACGTAAAGAACTACGATATCCTGCTCATGACCATCACGATCGTCCTTGTGGGCACCCTCATCCTCCTTAGCGATATATTCTTGAGGACTTTCTGGTTCGGCGGCGACAGCGACGAGGAGGGCGGCGAGGCCACCTTGGTATTGCTCATCATCGGGATCGTGCTCGCCATCCTCGCACCCATCATCGGCCAGTTGATAAAACTCGCCATAAGCCGCAGGCGCGAGTACCTGGCGGACGCGAACGGAGCCCTGCTCACGCGGTACCCGCCCGGGCTGGCCAGCGCGCTTGAGGAACTACAGCAGGACGAGTACCAGCTGAGGACCGCCAACAAGGCGACGGCGCACCTATTCATAGTGCAGCCCTTGAAGACCGAGAAAGGCCAGAGGGGGAGCAGGTTCAACCGGATGTTCGATACGCATCCTCCCATCGAGGACAGGATCGAGCGCCTGAAGCACATGTCGGGGGACTTCGTGCCGGTCGAGACTCCCCAGCAGTAATAACAATGAAAAGTCCACTTGGCAGGCGTCGAGAATATCGCATCGCTGTCAGCGTCCTGATGATTGCAGGATTGATCCTTCTTTCCCCGGCTGCCGGCTGTTCCTTGTTCAAAAAGGAAAAGAAGGTATCCGAGAAGCATTCTGCGACGAAAAAGCCAAAGGCGGTAACCTGCCCTCTGTGCGGCACCGTGGTGAGTGACCCCGCGACGGTCAAACGGCGGCCCATCGCGGTGAAAGTGGAGAACGATCCCAAGGCGCGCCCGCAGTCAGGTCTCGACAGGGCATGCCTGGTCTACGAGGAGACGACAGAGGGCGGAATAACCAGGTTCATGCCCGTATACCTCTGCCGTGAGGCCGATCAAATAGGCCCAGTTCGGAGCGCGCGCCCGGCGGATATCGACATCGTCTATCCGTTTTACGCCCTGTTCGCTCACTGCGGAGGCGGCACGCCGACTCTTCAGATGATAAAAGAAGCGGGGATCTTCGACCTGGACGAGTTGGCCTGGGCCGGCGCTTACTGGAGGACCCACGACAGGAGGGTCCCGCACAACCTGTACAGCAGCACTCAGAGGCTGAGGACTGCGGGTGAAGCCGCTTACCTGTTCCAGGGCGAGGTGAGTTCGCCCTTCAAGTTCTTGAGCGCTTCCAGGATCAAGAAGATGGAGCGCGAACGTCAACAGGAGCAGCAGAGGGCGCAGGAGGTGACACAGCAGTCGGCGTCCAACCAGTACCAGCCGCTCATTACGGTCGTGAACCAGATATCCATCCCTTACACGAGGGTCTGCGCGGTGCGGTACTCCTACGATCCCGCCACGGGGAGATTCCTGCGGTTCGTCGCCGGCGTTTCTCATACGGACCTCATAACCGGGCGGCAACTCGCGGCCGATACCGTCATAGTCCAGTACATAACGGAGGGGTCGTCGGGCATGCGGGACGTCCGTGGGGCGGAGACACCGATGCTCGGCATCATAGGTTCCGGGAGGGCTCAGGTCTTCATGATGGGACAACTTATCGATGCCAACTGGATAAAGAGCTCGCGCGAGGAGCATACTCGATACCTCGATAACTCGGGGGAAGAAATCCCGATCAAGCCCGGTTCGACCTGGATAGAACTCGTCCCCGCCACGAAGCAGGTCAGCATTTTGTAAAGGGGTCTGACCCCTTTATTGCAGGTAGCTTCCCTATTCTGTATCATGAGAATCGACCCTTGGGGGAGTAAAGGTTATGGAGAAAGGTACTGACACTGTAAAGAGAGGGCTCGCCGAGATGTTTAAGGGCGGGGTCATAATGGACGTCACTTGCGTCGAGCACGCGAAGATAGCAGAGGACGCGGGCGCGGTGGCGGTGATGGCGCTCGAGCGAGTGCCCGCGGACATCAGGGCCGCGGGCGGCGTTGCGCGCATGGCCGACCCTGCCGTCATCGAGGCGATAATGGAGGCCGTCACTATCCCGGTGATGGCCAAGGTACGCATCGGCCACTTCGTCGAGGCGCAGGCCCTCGAAGCCATGGGCGTAGACTACGTCGACGAGAGCGAGGTGCTCACACCCGCCGACGACAGCCACCACGTGGACAAGCGCAAGTTCAAGGTGCCGTTCGTCTGCGGCGCAATAAACCTCGGGGAAGCCTTGCGCCGCATAGGTGAAGGCGCGGCGATGATAAGGACGAAGGGCGAGGCCGGTACCGGAAACGTGGTGGAGGCTGTGCGTCACATGAGGGCGATAAACGGCGAGATAGCAAGGCTTAAAACCCTCCGGCAGGAGGAGCTGATGGCGGCGGCAAAGGAGCTGCGCGCTCCCTACGAGCTTGTCATCGATGTCGCGCGCACGGGGGAGCTGCCCGTTGTCAACTTCTCGGCGGGAGGTATTGCCACGCCGCCCGACGCCGCTATGATGATGCAGCTGGGGGCTGACGGAGTCTTCGTCGGCTCGGGCATTTTCAAGTCCGAGAACCCGGCCGAGCGCGCGAAGGCCATCGTCGAGGCCACCACACATTTCAACGACGCCGAACTCATCGCCCGGGTTTCAAGGGGAATTGGAGAGGCGATGCGAGGCCTGGAGATAGGCGAGATAGCGAAGGAGAACCTTATTCAGTTCCGTGGCTGGTAACGACATAACAATCGGGGTACTCGCTCTCCAGGGAGCGGTGCGTGAACACCTGGAAATGATAGAAAGCTGCGGGGCCCGGGGGATCGGCATCAAGCGCCCCTCCGGGCTTAACGGTGTTAACGGGCTGATTATCCCTGGAGGAGAAAGCACCACGATAGGAAAATTAGTTGACAAGTACGGTTTCACAGACGTGCTAAGGAGCCTTGGTGTCCACGGCGTTCCGATCTTCGGCACCTGCGCCGGGCTTATACTCCTGGCCCGCAGGGTCGAGGGCAGGCACGGCCCGCTGCTGGGACTTGCGGATGTCACCGTCAACCGCAACGCGTTCGGGCGGCAGGTCGATTCATTCGAGGAGGAAACGGAGGTCCTTGGCATCGAAGACGAGGACCGCCCCTTCAAGGCGGTCTTCATAAGGGCTCCCTTGATAGTGGAGACCGGGAACGGCGTTGAGGTGATGGCCAGGGTCAGTCAGGGAGTCGTGATGGCAAGGGACGGCCACTATCTGCTGGCGGCTTTTCACCCGGAGCTGACAGGGGACGTCCGTATCCACAGGTATTTCATCGATATGGCTCGAAAGAAGAGCAAGAGCGGCGCGGAGGTTTGAGATGTCCGGTCATTCAAAGTGGCACTCGATCAAGCATAAGAAGGGAAGGGAGGACGCGAAGAGGGGCCAGCTCTTCAGCAAGCTTTCCCAGAAGATAATGGTCGCGGCGCGCGAAGGCGGCGGCAACCCGGATTTCAACCCTACCCTCGCCTCCGCGATAGAGACCGCCCGCAGTTACAGCGTGCCGATGGATAACATCAAGAGGGCCATCGCAAAGGGGACCGGAGAGCTGGGGGGCGGCGGGCTTGAGAGCCTGAGCTTTGAAGGCTATGGAGAGGGTGGAGTCGCAATCCTGGTCGAGGTGCTCACCGACAACCGGAACCGGGCGACATCAGAGGTGAGAAGGGCCTTCACCCGCGCGGGGGGAGGCCTCGGCGAGGCTGGCTGCGTCGCCTGGATATTCGAGAAGAAGGGTGTTGTCCTCGTCAAGAAGGACACGGAGCACGACGAGGACGAGCTTCTTACCATAGCGCTCGAGGCGGGGGCTGACGACCTCAAAAGCGAAGGCGACTACTGGGAGATTGTCAGCGACATCGAGCACTTCCGCAGCGTCAAGGAAAGCCTGACGGCCGCGGGCATCGAGCCGGAGAGCAGCGAACTAACCATGTTCCCGAAGACGAGCGTGCCGCTGGACCGCGACAATGCGAAGAAGGTCCTTCGCCTCGTGGAGGCGCTCGAGGACCTGGACGACGTCCACGATGTTTACGCCAATTTCGATATTCCTGATGAGGTACTCGAAGAGGCAGCCTCCCTGTGATTCGCGCCTGGGGTGGATATTGAGGGTTTTGGGAGTGGACCCCGGTATAACGAACACCGGCTACGGCCTGGTTGTCGAGGAGTCCGGCAGGCTGAAGGCCGCGGAGTTCGGGTCCGTCAGGACACCGAGCTCCGCGGACATGTCGCACCGTCTCGATATGATCTACGGGGAGATAAAGGGCCTTATAAAGGAGTCTACCCCGGATATCGTTGTCCTCGAGCAGTTGTTCTTCAACACGAACCTGAAAACGGCCCTCTCGGTCGGACAGGCGAGGGGGGTCATACTGCTCGCCTGTAAGCACGCGGATGTCACTTGGACCGAGTACACGCCCCTTCAGGTTAAGCAGACGGTGGTCGGCAGCGGCAACGCTTCAAAGGAACAGGTGAAGTATATGGTGGGTGCCCTGCTGGGTCTCAGTGACCCACCTGCGTCGCTGCACGCCTGCGACGCCCTGGCAATAGCGATTTGCCACCTCCACATGAGGAGGATCAAGGAGATGACCGGGAGATAGGCAAGTGATCTCATATCTGACAGGAAAGGTACTTGAGAAGAAACCGGACGGGCTCGTGGTCCTGGTCGGCGGACTCGGGCTGGAGGTACACGCGCCGGCGGGTACGATCGACAAGGCGCCAGAGGCCGGCGAGGAGATCTCTCTGAACACCTACCTGCATGTCAGGCAGGACGTCCTCCAGCTCTACGGGTTTGATTCGGCCAAGGCGAGAGACCTTTTCATCGAGTTGATGTCTGTGACCAATGTGGGCCCCCGGCTGGCGCTTTCCGTGCTCTCCGTTTTCTCGCCCGCCGGCTTTATCAAAGTGGTAAGTGAAGGTGACGCGGACGCCCTGACCATAATTCCCGGCGTCGGCAAGAAGAGCTCGCAGAGGCTCATTCTCGAGATGAGGGAGAAGGTCGGGAAGCAGCTCGAAGAAGTGATGACTCTGACTCCGGAGAGACGCCGCCCGCTCGAGGAGGCGATGGAGGCTTTGATGCACCTGGGGTATTCCAGGCAGGAAGCCTTCCAAGCGCTCAAGAAGTATCCGTTCGAGGAGGAGAAGCCCCGGGTCGAGGACATGCTGCAGTTCGCCCTGAAGAGCGCCGGCCGCGGCCCGTCGAAGGGGCTTGAGTAGTTCATGGACGAAAGGCCGGACATAATATCGCGGGAGGAGACCCCCGAGGAGCAGGCACTCGACCTGACCCTGCGGCCGCGCACGCTTTCCGAGTTCGTGGGACAGAAGGCCAACAAGGAACAGCTCCACGTTTTCATAGAGGCGGCCGGGAAGCGGGGGGAGGTCCTTGACCACGTGCTTTTATCCGGACCGCCCGGCCTCGGAAAGACGACCCTCGCGAATATCATCGCTAACGAGCTCGGAGTTAATGTGAGAGGCACCAGCGGGCCCGCAGTCGAGAGGCAGGGAGACCTCGCCGCCATACTCACGAACCTGGAGCAGGGCGAAGTCCTGTTTATCGACGAGATACACCGCCTGCCCAGGGCGGTCGAGGAGATCCTTTACCCGGCGATGGAGGACTTCAAGCTGGACATCATCATAGGCAAGGGGCCGGGGGCGAGGTCCGTCCGCCTGGAGCTACCGCATTTCACCCTCATCGGCGCCACAACCAGGGTAGGCCTGTTGACCGCGCCACTGCTCACCCGCTTCGGAGTCTCGTGCAGACTCGGCTACTACCCCAAGGATGAGATGGAGGCGATAGTAAGGCGCGCGTCCGGCATCATGGAGATCGAGGTTGACGATACCGGCACCAGTGAGATTGCGTGCCGCTCGCGAGGCACTCCCCGGGTCGCGAACCGCCTCCTGCGAAGGGTCAGGGACTTTGCACAGGTTAGGGCCCAGGGTGCGGTCACCGGGCCGGTGGCGCTCGAGGCGATGTCCCTGTTGCGGATAGACGAGGTAGGCCTTGACGTGCTGGACCAGGCTATCCTCGAGACACTGATAGACAAGTTCGGCGGCGGGCCTGTCGGCCTCAAGACGCTGGGAGCCGCAGTGGGCGAGGACCCCGACACCCTGGAAGAGGTCTACGAGCCGTTTCTCATGCAGCTAGGATTCGTCAAGCGCACTCCGCGTGGGAGGGTCGCGACCCCGAGAGCGTTCAAGCATATAGGCCGGGAGGTCGGGGGCAGTGAAGAGAAACTGTTCTAGCGTCAAGGGTCGGCTCCGGGGGCGATAAAAGCGCAATGAAGATACTGCTCCACACCTGCTGCGCGCCCTGTATGACCTATCCCATGAAGGTCCTCTCCGAGCGAGGCTATCAGGTGGTCCCGTATTTCTACAACCCGAACATACATCCGTTCAGGGAATATCAGAATCGTTACCTGGCAGTCCTGGATTACTGCCGCGAGCAGGGTGTGGACCTGGAGGTCGGGCCTTACGAGATGGAGCGGTTCCTGCTCGAGGTCTCTCCCCGTGTTGATACCCGCTGCGAGCTCTGCTTCAGAATACGGCTTTCGCGTGTGGCCAGGCAGGCGAGCATTCTCGGTATAGGGGAGTTCACCTCGACACTGCTCGTGAGCCCTTACCAGGACCAGCGGCTCATCCGCGCCGCCGGCGAGTCCTCCGCGATAGAGAGCGGAGTCCTTTTTCTCTTCGAGGACATGAGAGAGGGTTACCAGGAGACCGTGTCAAAGTCGCGCGATCTCGATATGTACCGGCAGTCCTACTGCGGCTGCGTGTACAGCGAGAAAGAGAGATACCAGAAGGGCGACCCACCCCGCAGATGAAGACCGAAGTATTCGACTATCACTTACCGGATGAACTCATCGCTCAGGAGCCCTCCGAAGTACGCGACATGAGCCGCCTGCTGGTGGCTGAACGGGCCACAGGCACTATCTCGCACCACGTCTTCAAGGACCTCCCTGGCCTCTTGAGAAAGGGCGAATGCCTCGTGGTGAACAGCTCCAGGGTTTTCCCGGGCCGCATTAACGGGCGCAAGGAAGGGAGCGGGGGAAAGGTGGAGATTCTCCTGCTGGAAAGGCTGGGCACGGGGCTGTGGCGGGCGCTGGTAGGAAGGGCGGCGCTGAGGCCCGGCGTTCGCCTCGAGTTCGGCGATGACCTAAAGGGGGAGGTTGTTGGGGGGCCGCTTGCAGGTAAGGTGGTGATACGGTTCGATTCATCAACCGGAGAGAGTGATATCGACAGGCTCATCTTCAGGACGGGGGAGGTCCCCCTTCCTCCATACATAAAGAAAGAGCTCGGTGATCCCGAGAGGTACCAGACCGTCTACGGCGAACGGGAGATCTCGGCCGCCGCGCCCACCGCCGGGCTGCACTTCACCGCCGGGCTCATGGAAGAGATAAGGTCGAAGGGGATCAACATCGAGCGGCTCGAGCTGGCGGTAGGGCTCAACACGTTCCTCCCCGTGAGGGAGAAGCGCATCGAGGACCACCGCATTCATTCCGAGTGGTTCTGCATAGGGGCGGAGTGTGCCCACGGGGTCAACCAGGCGCGAGAGAGGGGCTCCCACGTTGTGGCTGTCGGCACCACGGCGGTGCGCGCGCTGGAGTCGGCGTCCGATGCGGGCGGGAGGCTCGCTGCCAGGTCCGGGTACACCGACCTTTTCGTGTCGCCCGGCTTCGAGTTCAAGGCCGTTGACGCACTCGTCACGAACTTTCACTTCCCGCGCTCGACGCCCCTCGTGCTGGTCTGCGCGTTCGGAGGCACCGATTTCATCCTGGAGGCCTACCGGGAGGCGGTCCGAGAGTGGTACCGCTTCTATTCGTTCGGCGATGCGATGCTGGTGATCTGATGAAGAGAGGACAATTCGATTTCCGTGTAACTGCACTTGACGGGGAAACAAGGGCTCGGTGCGGCGTTATCACCACGCCTCACGGCGAGTGCGAGACCCCGCTTTTTATGCCGGTCGCGACACAGGCCAGCGTCAAGGCCATGAGGCCCGAGGAGGTCCACGGGCTCGGGTTCGAGATGGTCCTGGCCAACGCCTACCACCTCATGCTTAGGCCCGGGGTCGACGTCGTGGAGGGAGCGGGAGGCCTGCACGCGTTCATGAGGTGGGACGGGCCCATACTTACAGACTCCGGCGGCTACCAGGTGTTCAGCCTGGGAAGGGGCGTGAGGATAACCGAGGAAGGGGCCTCGTTTCGCTCTCACCACGACGGGGGTTCCGTATTCCTTTCGCCCGAGACCTCCATGGAGCTCCAGGGCAGGCTCGGCGCGGATATCATCATGGCGCTCGACGAGTGCCTCCCTTATCCTTCGGAAAGGGAAAGGGCGGAGAGATCGCTCCGTTTGAACTACGACTGGGCCGTGCGTTGTCGGGACTCGCACAACGACGAAAGCCGGATGCTTTTCGGCATCATCCAGGGAGGGATGTTCACCGACCTGAGGGCGCAAGCGGCGCAGATGATAGTCGAGCTTGGCTTTCCAGGATACGGCCTGGGGGGCCTGAGCGTGGGTGAGCCCCGCGAACTGACACTCGAGCTTATTGGCGAGACACTCGCGCACGTGCCAGAGCAGGCGCCTGTATACTTGATGGGCGTGGGGGATCCACTCGGCATCGTGGAGTCCGTCGCGCTGGGGGTCGACATGTTCGACTCCGCCCTGCCCACCCGCATCGCCAGGAACGGCTCTGCCCTGGTAGATGGCGGCAGGATCAACCTGCGAAACGCCCGTTTCACATTTGACAACGGTCCGATTGAGCCATCATGCGAGTGCTATGCCTGTACCAACTTCAGCCGCGCATACATCCGGCACATGTTCATGTCGAAAGAGATCCTCGGCCTGCATCTCCTGACCTGTCACAACCTTCACAAGCTGGCACACCTCGTATCGAGAATAAAGGCGGCGATCGCTGCCGGGGGTTTACACGGGCTGCTTGAACAGCTGCGCGTACAAGGCGGTGCTGAATGACAAAGCGAGCGGCTTCCAGTATTATATGTGAGCCGCGAAATGCGGCCTTAGTATTTCAATAGTCTGAGGAGGAAAGTGCGATATGACATTTATCTACGGTTTTATGGCGGCTCACCCAGGGATTATCCTTGCGGCCACGCAGAAGACCACGAAAGCGAGCGCGTTCAGCACCTGGGGGATGTGGGTCCTCATCCTTGTCATGGTCCTCGTATTCTACCTGCTCCTCATACGCCCCCAGAGGAAGCGTTCCCAGGAGCACGAAGAGATGATATCCAAGATCGAACGGGGGGACGAAGTGGTAACCATAGGAGGTGTCCAAGGTGTCATCAAGAGGATGACCGATGACACGGTGGTGTTGGAGGTGGACAAGGGAGTGAGGATAACGTTCACGAGGTCGGCGATATCGCGGCGCATCTCTCAGCCCGAGGAGGAGGAAGAGGAAGAGGAAGAGGAAGAGGAAGAGGAAGAGGAGCCCACCGAAGAGACGGAGGAGGAGCCCACCGAAGAGACGGAAGAGGAGACCGAGAAATAAAGGGGGATCCCGGGACATAAGGCTTCGCGCAGTCGCGTCCTCTTAAACTGATATGAGCAAGAATAGTAAGAACTCAATCTCTGTCGGGTTTGTGCTTCTGATTCTGGTCGTCCTTTACACATGTATTTTTACCTTCAATCTGAATCCGCGCCTCGGCCTCGATCTGAAGGGCGGTATCGCCATCGTTTACGAGGCCAAAGGCGCAAAGATCGACCAGGGAGTGCTCGATAAGACGGTCGAGAAGATAAGGGACCGCGTCGATAAGCTCGGTGTCGCAGAGCCGGAGATAACGCGCCAGGGCGCTAGAAACGTGACCGTGCAACTTCCGGGTATACACGACCCTGAACGCGCGAAACAGATCATCGGGAAGACCGCCCAGCTCCAGTTCCGCCTCGTAACGGACAGCAAGACCGCCTCCGAGGTCAAGAAGGACCCTAACTGGAAGGTGACGGAGGGCGAGCAGAACCTGCAACCGGACAAGGAGATCATACTTCCGCTCGAGGACGGAAAGTCCAAGATGCTTTTAAAGCTGGGGCCAACCCTCATGACCGGAGATAAGATCCAGAAGGCACAGGTTGTTTTCGGTGCACAGACCAGCTCCCCCACGATCAGTTTCACTCTCGCCGGGGACGGCAAGAAGAAGTTCGCGGATATCACCACGGCGAACGTGAACAAGCAGCTCGCCATAGTCCTGGACTACGTCGTGGAGTCGGCCCCCAACATTCAGACAGCGATCACGGACGGCAAGGGCGAGATCACCGGGAAGTTCACCAGTAAGGAGGCGAATGACCTCGCTATAGTCCTCAACACCGGCGCTCTCCCCGTGGAGCTCAAGCCGATCACCGAGCAGGACGTGACAGCGACCCTGGGGCGTGATTCCCTGCACAAGGGTCTCATAGCCGGGATCATAGGACTGGCCGCGGTCGCCCTGTTCATGCTCCTTTACTACCGCGCGCTCGGGGTGATCACCTGCCTGGGACTCATCGTCTTCGGCGGCATCATGTACGGGTTCATATGCGTGCTGGGTGATTTCTGGAGCCTCACGCTGGCCGGCATCGCCGGCGTCATCGTGTCCATCGGTATAGCGGCGGACTCGAGCATCGTCTACTTCGAGCGCTTGAAGGAGGACATAAGGGAAGGCAGGACCATGCGGTCTTCCTCAGAGCGCGCTTACAAATCGGCTTTCCGCACTATTATAGCGGCTGATACGGTATCGTTCGCGGCCGCGGCAATCCTGTACATTTTCGCGGTTGGCTCGGTCAAGGGCTTCGCGTTTACGCTGGGCATGGCGACCGTTTTCGACGTTTTCATATCCTACTTCTTCGTCAGGCCGATGACCGCGCTCCTTTCCCAGTGGAGGTTTTTCGGGACGCCGGCCGTGATAGGCGTAAGGTCAGTCGCGGAGAGCGGCGCCGGTGGTGAGCCGGGTTGAGACGTATATTCCCACGCCGCCCTTACCTGAACATCGTCGGGCATAAGTACATCTGGTTCAGCATATCCGCTGCTATCGTGGTTGTTGCGGCCGTGGCGCTCTTCACCATAGGCTTGAACTTCGGTATAGATTTCACCGGCGGCACTGAGATGGATATCAAGTGCAAGCCCGGGACGAGCATATCCCAGGTGCGGGATGTCCTCGGCAAGTTCGGTTACGGCAATGCCCAGATACAATCAGCGGGTGACAACAGGTTCATAGTCAGGACGCCGAAGCTCGACGACGCGAAGAAAAAGGAAGTCACGGCAGCTCTCAAGGAGGGCGCCGGGCTCGAGGAAGTCCTCGGGGTCAACGACGTCGGCCCGGGCTGGGGGGCGCAGGTGAGCAGGCAGGCGCTGATAGCTTTCATTGTGTTTATTTTCGCAATATTTATCTATATCAGCATTCGCTTCGAGTTCAAGATGGCGATATGCGCAATCGTTGAACTGTTCCACGACTTCGTCATAACCGTGGGGGTTTATGCCCTTTTCGGGCTCCAGGTGACGCCCGCGACTGTCATTGCCTTCCTGACTATCCTCGGATACTCCCTTTATGACACGATCGTGATCTTTGATCGCATCAAGGAGAACACAGACCAGCTCACCCGACAGAGCAAGAAGACCTACTCCGAGGTTGCAAACGATTCGGTGAACCAGGTTTTTACAAGGTCCATAAACACCTCTCTGACAACACTCATACCCATTGTCACGATTCTGATCTTCGGTGGAGAGACGCTCAAGGCATTCGCCTTCGTGCTGTTCGTAGGGGTGCTGTCAGGCACATACTCGAGCATCATTCTTGCCCCGCCGGTTCTCTCGTTATGGAAGGAGACCGAACCGAAGTACCGCGCATACCGCGAGCGTGCCGAGAGGGCACAGGCCCGTGAGGGCAAAGTGCAGGTTGAACCGGTTGCGGCCGGGCCGGCCGCTGTCGGGTCGCGTCCCGAGACCGAGTCGAAGCAGTCCGCGAAGGTTCCCGCTAAAGCGGCGGTGAAGAAACCGGCCAAGACGACCGCGAAGGTGAAGAAAGAGTCCGCGGCAGCAAAGCCGGCCGTTAAGCCTCAACCTAAACCCAAGCCCGCCGGGAAAGCGGCTGCCGTTCCGGGTAAAGGCGCGGCACAGGCGAGGTCCAAGGGGCCGGGCAGCGGAAAGAAGAAGAAAAAGAAGAAAAAGAAGTAACAGATGGCCAGGCAACCTCCCGGAGCGGAGAAGCTCTTCTCGGTCACAAGGCACTTCCTCGGTAAGAACGGCCAGCGGCAACTGGAGAAAGCGTACGATTTCGCCCTGGAATCGCACAAGGACCAGCTTCGCAAGTCCGGAGAGCACTTCATAGAACACCCGGTTGCCGTTGCGACCGTCCTTGCCGGGCTCGAGCTGGACGCTGACACCTTGAGCGCTGCCCTCCTTCACGACGTGGTAGAGGATACGCCGCTTACCCTGGCGGACATCCGCGTGGAGTTCGGGGAGGAGATCGCGGACATCATCGACGGCGTGACCAACCTCGAGCGCTTCAAGTTCTCCTCGCGCGAAGAGGAACAGGCGGAGAACATGCGCAAGATGCTTATCGCGGTGACCAGGGACGTGAGAGTGATACTGATAAAGCTGGCCGACCGGCTCCACAACATGGAGACCATATCCGCGCTGCCGTCCGACAGGCAGCGCGAGATAGCGACCGAGACGCTTGAGATATACGCCCCGCTTGCCCACCGGTTCGGCATCTCGCAGATCAAGTGGAGGCTCGAGGACCTCGCCATGGAGACCCTGCACCCTAAGCGCTACCAGCAGATCCAGAAGATGGTCGCCGAGCGCCGCGTCGAGCGGGAAAAGTTCATGAAGCAGGTGGAAGATCATATATCCGACCAGCTCAAGAAGAACAAGGTCAAAGCCCAGGTAAGCGGCAGGGTGAAGCATTTTTACAGTATCTACGAGAAGATGGTGAACAGGGGGGTCGAGTTCGACGAGATAATGGACCTCTCGGCGGTAAGGGTCACCGTCGACTCGGTGAGGGATTGCTACGCGGCCCTTGGTGTCATCCACTCTATGTGGAAACCGGTGCCGGGGCGCTTCAAAGACTACATCGCGATGCCGAAGCTCAATATGTACAGGTCGCTGCACACCGTGGTGATCGGTATCGAGGGCAGGCCGATCGAGATCCAGATAAGGACGGAGGAGATGCACCGCACGGCCGAGTATGGCATCGCCGCTCACTGGTTGTACAAGGAGACCAAGCGCAGGGACCAAGGGGGCCGGGGCTGGCTCAAGCAGGTGATGGAGTGGCAGCAGGAACTGACCGACCCGAGCGAGTTCATGAAGACCTTAAAGGTCGACCTCTTCCAGGACGAGGTCTTTGTATTCACACCCAAGGGGAAGCTCATCTCACTGCCGAGGGGCTCTACGCCGTTGGATTTCGCCTACAACATCCACACGGAGGTCGGGCACAGGTGTGTCGGCGCAAAGGTGAACGGGAAGATGGTGCCCCTGTCGTATCAGCTCCAGAACGGTGACATGGTGGACATAATGACGTCCAAGATCGCGAGGGGGCCGAGCCAGGACTGGCTCGGCATCGTGGAGACCCCCCGGGCCCGTAACAAGATCCGCCAGTGGTTCAGCAGGGAGCGGCGCGAGGACGAGCAGCAGGAGGGAAAGGAGGCGCTGGAACGCGCCATGCGCAAAAGGAGCCTCCCTATCCACAGCAAGGATGTCGGAAGGGTGCTTGCGCAGGTGGCGGAGGATTACCACTGCGCTCGTGTCGAGGAACTGTACCGCCTGGTCGGGGCAGGGAACTTCTCCGCCGGCCAGATCGCGAACAAGGTAGCTAATTACCTGGGGTTGGGCAAGAAGGACCTGATCGTTCCCGAGAAAGAGGCCGAGAAACCGCGGCCGGAGATCGAAGGCGAGGAAGCGCGCCATGGACAGCGGATAAGTGTCCAGGGGATCGAGAACGCGCTTGTCCAGGTCGCGCACTGCTGCTACCCGTCTCCCGGCGACCCGGTCGTAGGGTTCGTCACCCGGGGGCGCGGCGTCTCGGTCCACCGCGCGGACTGCACGAACGTGCAGGGGCTTTCTAGAGAGGCGGACCGCATGATCGACGTCTCGTGGGAGGAAGCGCCTCAGGCCCTGCGCGTGGCCGAGGTCTGCGTGAAAGCGATGGACCGTCCGAAGCTCGTCAGGGACATCACGACGGTGCTGGGCGACTACCACATAAACATAATCTCCGCGTCCCTTTCCATCGACGCGCAGCACATAGCCCGCAGCAACTATATGTTCGAGATAGCGAGCAACGTCCACCTGGAGGAGATAATAAAGGGCGTCAAGAAAATCGACTCCGTCTATGATGTCATTGAGGTCAAGTCCGACGAAGAGACCGGCACTGACTGACCGTCCTGCGTCTTGCTTATCAGGTCGACCCACCAGAGCAGGGTCTATAGTAGAGTTTGGAGGCGTCCTTGAGAGCGGTCGTACAAAGGGTGAAGCATTGCTCGGTCTCCATCGGCGACAGGGTCCACTCCGAGACGGGTACTGGCCTCCTTGTGTTTCTAGGCATCGACATGTCGGATACGGAGGATGACGTGGCGTACCTCGCCGATAAGATATTGAACCTGAGGATATTTCCCGATGGCGCGGGCAAGATGAACCTCTCCGTGCTGGATACGCACGGCGACCTGATGTTAGTCAGCCAGTTCACGCTTCTAGCGGACTGCAGCAAGGGGAGGCGCCCATCTTTCGCTGCCGCCGCCGACCCCGGGGTTGCCTGGCCGCTGTACCTTTCACTGGCAAAGCGCCTCGAGTACTACGGCCTGAAGGTGCGGACCGGGGAGTTCGGCGAGCTCATGGACGTGAGCCTTGATAACTGGGGACCGGTCACGCTGGTGATAGATACTCCTTCCGGCGCTTGAAATACCCTTTCGGTGCCATTCGCGCTGATTCAAACCGCGTGTAATGTTATTATCTTTGCGTGCTGACAAACGATAGGAAGGTAATATTGGTTTCAATCAAGGTCACGAGGCTGGAAGTCGGGATACTGGGGACTAACTGTTACCTCCTGCAGGATTCCGATACGGGGGAAGGCTACATTATCGACCCTGGAGCAGAGGCGCGCAGGATCCTCGACTCCGTAAGCGCATCACGGCTTACCTGCCTTGGGATTCTCTGCACGCACGGCCACATGGACCATGTCGGATCGGTTGGAAAAGTCGCCGAGGCGACCGGGGCTTCCGTTTTCATCTCCGGGGATGATGCGGAGATACTGGCTGGATCCGCGCAGGGACTGTCGAACAGGCTCGGCTCCCTCTTTGTCTCAAAGCCCCGCCGGGTCGAGTTCATAAAGGGAGGAGACACCCTGTCCCTTGGTGAAAACACGATAAAGGTCTTGAGCACCCCGGGCCACACGGTCGGCTCACTGAGTTTCCTGGTCGGTGACAGCATCTTCTGCGGTGACCTCATCTTCCAGGGTTCGATCGGCCGGACGGACCTCAAGGGCGGTTCCCTGACCGACCTGCGTGGCGCGGTCAGCCGCGAAGTATGGGTGCTTCCGGATGAGACAAAGATATATCCGGGTCACGGGCCCGTGACCACTTTGGGGATCGAGAAGGAGACGAACCCTTTCCTGCGAAACCTGGATTAGGGGGGTAGATGGCGGAGCTCAGATACCGGGCGCCAAAAGGTACGAACGACCTGGTGTTTCCCGGGTCCGAGAGGACCGAGCGGGTGCTCTCGCTGGCGGGCGAGATACTCACCCTGCACGGATACAGGAGGATAAGCACACCTATCTTCGAGAACACCGAGCTGTTCAAAAGGAGCATAGGGGAGGACACCGATATCGTCACCAAGGAGATGTATACGTTCGAGGACCATGGCGGCGAGTCCCTCACGTTGCGGCCGGAGGGTACGGCACCGGTCATAAGGGCTTATCTCGAAAGGGGGCTTTATTCAGAAGGGCTTCCCCAGAAGCTTTTTTACTTCGGCCCCATGTTCCGCCGCGAGAGGCCACAGGCCGGAAGGTTCCGCCAGTTCTATCAGATCGGCGCGGAGGCGATAGGGAGCGCTGACCCGCTGATAGACGCCGAGATGATCTCGATATCCGCGGTGCTCTTCCAGAAGCTGGGCCTCGAGCGCTACCGCCTGGTGTTGAACAGCGTCGGTTGCAGGCAGTGCCGCCCGGCCTACCGTGATGTCCTGACCGCATATCTCGAAGGGATAGGACCGTCACTCTGCGAGCAGTGCCAGAAGAGGGCGAAGACGAACCCCATGCGGGTTTTCGACTGCAAAGAGGAGAGCTGCCAGGAACTCCTATCCAGTGCCCCGGCGATCGCGGAGCACATATGCCCGGAGTGCATGGAGCATTTCGAGGGGGTGATGGCGGGCCTGGAAGTGCTGGAGGTGCCGTTTAGCATAGATAGCCGCCTTGTACGTGGCCTCGATTACTATACGAAGACCGCTTTCGAGTTCCAGTTCGAGGGCCTCGGCGCGCAGAACGCGGTATCCGCTGGAGGTCGCTACGACTACCTCGCGGAGGAGCTGGGAGGGCCTCCGACTCCAGGGGTCGGTTTCAGCATGGGCGTCGAGCGTTTGATGATGTCGCTGGATGCCGAGGGTCAGCAGCTGTTCAAGCCACAAGGGCTGGACGTTTTCGTGGTGGGAGTCGAGGGTGTCGACCGGGCACGCGTATTCTCCCTGCTTGCCAGGGTCCGCTCCGAGGGGATCAGCGCTGACACGGACTTTCTGGGGCGGAGCCTCAAGGCCCAGATGAAGCAGGCCGACAGGCTGGGGGCAAGGCTCGTGATCATCATCGGCGGCGAAGAGCTCGAGCGCGGCGAGGTCGCGCTGCGGGATCTTGGCCGTTCCGAACAGTGGAATGTACCAATAAGCGATGCCGTCTCCGAGGTCAGGCAATTCACAGAGGGTACCTGATGGCTAATAATGAGCAGGGCAGGGGACATGAGGTCACGTTCCGGCTCAAGCGAGACGCTTACTGCGGGGAGCTTGGCATTGAAGACTGTGGCCGCGAGGTCACCCTTGACGGCTGGGCTTCGCGCAGGCGAGACCACGGGGGACTGATATTCATAGACCTCCGGGACGACTCCGGGGTAATGCAGGTGGTATTCGACCCTAGGGCCTCAGAGCGGTCTCACGGTATAGCGGAGGATGTGAGGCCAGAGTATGTGCTCGGGGTGCTTGGTGAGGTCAGGCGGCGCCCCGAGGGAACCGAGAACCCTTCGATGGCCACGGGGGCGGTCGAGGTGCTCGTTAGCGATGTCGAGGTGATAAACCGCTCGAAGACGCCGCCCTTCGAGGTCAAGGAAGACGTCAGCGTTGACGAGCTGGTGCGCCTCAAGTACCGGTACCTCGACCTGAGACGCGAATCGATGCACGAAGGCATTAAGCTGAGGCACCGCGTCAGCAAGGCGACACATGATTTCCTGACCGCGCAGGGGTTCACCGAGGTAGAGACCCCCAGGCTCACCAAGAGTACACCCGAGGGAGCGAGGGACTTCCTGGTGCCGAGCCGGCTTCAGCCGGGCCGATTCTACGCGCTGCCGCAGTCACCCCAGCTTTTCAAGCAGATCCTGATGGTCTCGGGTTTTGACCGCTACTACCAGATAGCGCGCTGTTACAGGGACGAGGACTTGAGGACCGACCGGCAGCCGGAGTTCACCCAGATAGACATCGAGATGTCCTTTGTAGACGAGGAAGACATAATCGCGACAACGGATGGCCTTATAGCCGAGGTATTCAGGGCTGCCGGGCTTGAGCTTGAAATTCCGGTAGGGCGCATGCCGTATAACGGGGCGATGGAGCGCTACGGCACCGACCGCCCTGACCTCCGGTACGGCATGCTCATGGATACTCTCAACGACGTCTTCAACGCCACCGATTTCAAGGTCTTCGCCAATGCTCTAAAGTCAGGGGGCTGTGTACGCGGCATGCGGATCGAGGGCGGTTCTGCCATGAGACGCTCCGACCTCGACGGGTGGGAAAAGAAGGCCCAGGAACTCGGGGCACCCGGTCTCTTGTGGTTCGTGCTGGATGGCAAAGAGTTGAAGTCGCCCGTCGCCAAGTTCTTGAGCGATGAGGAGAAGGATGGTCTTGTCTCCACGCTCGGGCTTGAGCCGGGTGATGCGGCTTTTCTCATGGCGGGCGGCCGCGAGGCATGCGACGAGGTCCTCTACCAGCTGCGCCCGGGTGTAGCGAAGAAGCTGGGTCTAATCCCCAACGACGGATATTGTGCGACCTGGATAGTCGATTTCCCTCTCCTCGAGTACGACGAGGCGGAAGAGCGCTACAAATCACTACACCATCCTTTCACGAGCCCGACAGAGGATTCGCTTTCGAGGATTGAGGCTGAGCCACTGGCCGCGAGGGCGCGTGCCTACGATATCGTGATAAACGGAATGGAGATCGGGGGGGGCTCGATAAGAATACATCGCCGCGATGTCCAGGAGAGGATGTTCAAGCTCCTATCTATACCGCCGGCTGAGTCCGGGGCGAAGTTCGGCTTCCTGCTCGAGGCACTGGAGTACGGCGCACCGCCGCACGGGGGCATCGCGCTCGGCCTCGACAGGCTGGTGATGCTGCTTACCGGCCGTGACACTATCAGGGACACGATAGCTTTCCCCAAGACCCAGTCGGCTACATGCCCGCTCACGGGTGCTCCCGACGAGGTGGCCGAGACCCAGCTCCGGGACCTCGGCCTGAAAAGGTCTTCCGAATAACCTTCGGGCCCTAGCGGTGAACAGTCTTCTTTGTTGTTAGCCTTACAAGCACTGTGTTATATTTATCGACAATATTCGCCCGCATTGCGGGTCATTTTACATGTCTTTCAGGCATTCGCTTGGAAAGCGGGTTTGCGGAAGGGAAAGGAGCGCGCTATGAGCGTGGGGCAGGTTTCTGGACTTATCGCTGCGATCGCTTTTGGATTGATGGCAATCTTCTCAGCATGGTTGCTGGTGCAGCTGATCAGGACGATGGGCATTCTTAACCAGTTTCTTGACGACGTAAGAGTCGAGACTGTTCCACTCATATCGAGGTTCCAGACTACGATGGACCATGTCAACACGGAGCTCGGTCGGGTGGACGGGATACTGACGGCCGTCGAGTCTATGTCGCAGAAGGCCAACAGCGCGACCAAGGTCGTGCAGGAAGTGGTCACCTCCCCTATAGTGAAGGTGATCGGTGTAGGCGCCGGCGCGGGTAAGGCTTACAGCAAGTTCAAGAAGAAGTAAGTCCACAATATTGCAGGCCCCTGTTCGGCGGGAAAGCAGGCATCCCCGTTTACTGCTTGCGCAACCGGCGTCAAGGCGCGCCGGGAGCGAAAGCTCTTCGCGATCATTTAGTATTTGAATAGCAGGGGATATGCATTTGGCGGTTGAGCTTCGCACTGGTCTCATTCGTCCGGCTGTGCAATCATTGAAGAGCTATGGACAGGGCGGTTGCGGCGGGACCGCCGGGCCAGGGAAGGTGAGAGCCCTTGAACAGTGAGGAGATACGGAGGACCTTTATAGATTTCTTCGCGGAGAGAGGGCACCGCGTGGTGCCCGGTGCATCGCTTGTGCCGAACGACCCTACGCTTCTTCTTACCAACGCCGGGATGGTCCAGTTCAAGCCCTACTTCCTTTGTGAAGAGGAGCCGCCTTACAGCCGCGCTACGTCGGTCCAGAAGTGCCTGCGCACAACGGATATTGACGAGGTGGGACACACGGCCAGGCACAACACCTTCTTCGAGATGCTCGGCAACTTCTCGTTTGGTGATTACTACAAGGAGGAGGCGATACCCTGGGCATGGGAGCTTGTGACGGGTGTGTTCGCCATCGATCCTGATACCCTCTGGATCTCCGTTTTCGAACAGGACGATGAGGCGGAGAGCATATGGAAGGATGCCCCCGGGGTTAGCCCGGAACGGATAATCCGCCTTGGCGAAGAGGGCAACTTCTGGGATATGGGCGCCACGGGGCCGTGCGGACCCTGCTCTGAGATACTCTACGACAGGGGCGAAAAGTACGCGTGTGGACCGGGGTGCGGTCCGGGGTGTGAATGCGATCGCTTCCTCGAGCTCTGGAACCTGGTCTTCATGCAGTACAACCGGGGCGCCGACGGCTCTCTCACGCCGCTTCCGAAGAAGAACATAGATACGGGGATGGGGCTTGAGAGGGTCGCCGCGATCAAGCAGGGTGTGGACACGATTTTCGCGACGGACCTGCTGGCACCGATCGTCGATTCGATTACCGCACTATCGGGTGCGAGGCTCGGCGACTCTGAGGGCGCTGACGTATCGATCAAGGTCGTGGCGGATCACGCCAGGGCCGCCGCGTTTCTCATATCGGATGGCGTCGTTCCCGCCAACGAGGGAAGGGGTTACATACTGAGAAGGCTCCTGCGAAGGGCGGTGAGGCACGGCGGGCTGCTGGGGATCTCCGGGATCTTCATAGACGGGCTGTCGGAGGTAGTAGTGGAGACCCTCGGCGGGGTTTACCCCGAGCTCAAGGAGCACCACCGGTTGATAACCGGTGTTATCACTGCGGAAGAGGAACGGTTCCGGCAGACGCTCGAGCAGGGTCTCGAACTCCTGCGAGGCGTCATCGCGGAAAAGCGTTCCGGCGGCAGCGACACCATCGAAGGAAGCACCGTTTTCTACCTGCACGACACCCTTGGCTTTCCGCTGGAGGTGACCCGCGAGATAGCGGGCGATGAGGGCATGAAGGTCGATGAGGGCGGGGTTGAGGCCCTGATGGAAGAACAGAGGGAGCGCGGCAGGTCGTCCCGTGAAGCTGATGTTTATCAACAGAACCGCGATGAGTTATTTGACTTTTGCAAGGAGAAGGGGACAACGGAATTCGAGGGTTATAGTCGGTTGTCAAGCAAGTCTTCTGTTGTAGCAATAACGGTTGAAGAGAAGTTTGTTGACAAAGCTGAAGGTGAGAAAGTAGTGGAGGTTATCCTTGATAAAACACCCTTTTATGCGGAAATGGGGGGTCAGGTGGGGGACACCGGGGAGATCAAAGGTGACAGTGGACTTGTGGAGGTTGAGGACACGTATTACGGTGCTCCGGACTTGATTGTGCACCGCGGGAGACTCCAGGGCACCTTGAGAGTTGGAGATGCGGTAAAGGTATCAGTAAATGTCGAGAGGCGGCTTTCGATTGCCCGCAACCACAGCGCGACACACCTGCTCCACTGGGCCCTCAGGCAGGTTCTGGGTACCCATGCGAAGCAGTCCGGCTCGCTGGTCACCCCGGAGCGGCTCAGGTTCGACTTCACGCACTTCAAACCGCTTACAGCCGAAGAGCTGGAGGAGGTAGAGACACTCGCGAACCGCAAGGTGCTGGATAACGTTTCGGTGAGCACCCTTGTAACCAGCCAGGAGGAGGCGCGTGACATCGGCGCCATTGCCCTGTTCGGCGAGAAGTACGGGGAGAAGGTGAGGGTGGTTTGCATAGGCGAATATTCCAAGGAACTTTGCGCGGGGGTCCATGTTGACAGCTCGGGCTCGATCGGGCCTATAAGGATAGTCTCGGAAAGCGGCATCGGCGCCGGGCTAAGGAGGATCGAGGCGACCAGCGGTCTCGAGACCATGCGCTACTGGCGGAACTTGGAACTGCTGCTCGGAGAGGCCGCCGATGTGCTGAAGGTAAAGAATGAGGAGGTGCCGCGAAGGGCAGGCGAGCTTTCCTCCCGCCTGAAAGAGCTCGAGAGGGATGCCCAGGCCAAGAAGTCCAAGGACGCCCTGGCCACGGCACGAGAGGTTATTGACGTGGCGCGCTCCGCTTCTTCAGGTTTACCGAGAGTCGTTGCTGTCGGGGAGACCGAAGTCCTTCTTGCCAGGATAGACGGGGAGGGGGAGAAGGCACTCAGGAACTTGGCGGACATAATGATGAACGAGGCTGAAGCTGGAGTTGTAGCGGTGGCCGGCGAATCGGCCGGCAAGGCAAAGCTAGTGGTCAAGGTCGATAAGAAGTTGGCAGGGAAAGGGCTGGACGCTCGCGAGCTGGCGGGAGCGGGAGGAAGCGTGCTGGGTGGCGGCGCAGGAGGCCGCAAGGACATGGCCGTTGCAGGCGGTGGTCGCACAGAAGGCCTGTCCGAATCGCTTGAAGAGGTGGAAAAGGCGATAAGAGAGAAACCGGAGGGCGGCGCTTGAGGGTGATTGCGCTCGACGTGGGGGAGAAGCGAATCGGCGTTGCCGCAAGCGACCCACTTGGCAGGACCGCGCAACCACTCGAGACGATAAAGAGAGACGAACGGTTCGCCGAGCGGCTTGAAAAGCTGATAACAGAGCTAGGTGCCGAGCGACTGATAGTGGGTCTGCCGCTCTCAATGGATGGTAGCGAGGGAGCCCAGGCCGGAGCCGTCCGGCGGTTTGTGAAAGAGATCGAGGGAAAACTGAAGATACCCGTGACATTCTTGGACGAGCGACTTTCCAGCAGAGAAGCGAACTCACTGATAGCAGAAGGGGGACGCAGGCCCGGTCGAGAGCGGGGTGCGACGGACAGGGTTGCGGCGGCACTGATTCTTCGAGCATACCTTGATAGCCTGCCGGAGGAATGACCTTGGAGGAGCATCCCTCTTATTACCATTCAAGGGTGGACCGCAGGCGCGAAGAGAGGGCCAGGCGCTTAAGGAAAAAGCGGACGGCCAAGGTCACGGCGGCTGTCTTATTGTCGGTAGTGTGTCTTGTCGCCGCCGGTTGGTTTGGCTGGAAAATCTACAATGACAGAAGAAAGGCATCGAACCCGCGGGAATACAGAGTGATCATCCCTGAGGGTCTCAATATCAAACAGACTGCGGACAAGGTCGACAGCCAGTGCAAGATATCGGCTGGTGATTTCGCGGAAGCCACAAACGAAGGCGATTACGTTTACGGCTTCTTAAAAGACTCGAGTGGCAACCTGGAGGGTTTCCTGTTCCCAAAGACTTACACGGTCACCGACAAGACCTCTGCCAGGGGTCTTGTGGACATGGTGCTTGCCCAGTATAAGAAGGAGACAAAAAGGCTTGACTGGACAAGGGCAACGGCGCGGGGGATGAGCCCGTACAAGATCGTGGTAATCGCTTCCATTATCGAAAAAGAGGCGAGACTGCCCGAGGAGAGACCGGTCATTGCATCAGTCATATACAACCGGCTACAGGCCGGAATGAAGCTGCAGATAGACGCGACGGTGCAGTACGCGCTCGGGAAATGGAAGCAGGCCTTGAGCTACAATGACCTGGAAGTGGCCTCGCCTTACAACACCTACAAGATCAAAGGGCTCCCGCCGGCCCCGATTTGCAGCCCCGGTTTTGAGTCCATCAGGGCTGCACTTTATCCCGCCACAAAGAATTACCTTTATTACATATTGACCTCGCCGGAAGGGCGGCACAGCTTCACGAATGACTACCAGCAATTCCTCCGGTGGAAAGAGGAGCAGAGCAAGAAAGGTTAAACTCGAGCATGAGATTTGATCCCCTTGAGCCCCCGGAATATGCGGCCGAGAGGGACCACGCTCATTTGAGGGGTACCAGATAAGAAGCCCGCTGCAGATCAACTACTTTGCTATTTACGAGTGCCTTTCACGTGTAGCGCGAAAGGTAGTTTCAGGCCTTGAAGTCACGGACCAGGTTGACCTGATGTTACAATGTAAATCGAGGGCTTTAAGCCCGTGCGTTCCCTGCGTGACGCGCTAGGGGGCGGGCATGGTGGAGCTTCTGGACATCAGGATCATGCGTGAGCGCTGCGTCATTTGCGGCGACTGTATCCGGTTGTGCTCCAGAGCGGGGAGGGAGTAGACAGCCCGGTTTTCTCTGATTCCGGCGGCGAGGTCGTGGTCGAGAACCGTGAAAGCTGCATAGCATGCTTCACATGCGTTGAGTTCTGCCGCGCCTCGGCAATTGCAGTCTCCCAAGATTCAAGTACGCGTGATGGTGTCCGGGCGGTCTTTCCGGCAAGGCCCTTGGACAGAATTGTGTGAAATGTCCACTTATCAATGGCCTGGAATATACCGATATATTTAACGATAAGGTTTGAGCAGAGAAAAACTTAAGAGGACGACGTGGCGGATTCTCGCGAAGAACAGATTGTGGAGGTCCTCAGGGAGTTGAGAGCGGACTGCCCCGGTGTTCAAGCGGCTGTACTGATTGGTTCAGACGCAATGCGCCTGCGTCGGACATGCCTGAGGCTGTCGACGAAGAAGGATAAGCGCCACCGCTTCCACGCTGATCTCGCCGAGCGAACGGGTCGCAAGAGAACTCGAAAGGGGAGATGTCGAGCAGTTGTACCTACGCGGAGAGTCCGGAGACCTCGTTCTCGCAAGGGTGAACGAGAATGCTGTTCTCGCTTGCTTGGTGAATCACCGGGCAAAGATGGGGATGACTTTGTTAGAAGACAACAGGTGTGCAAAGAGGTTGTCTGTGATCATATGAAAATGGATGCGATGTAATAGAGGGCCTATGCTAGAATCACGGAAAGCAACCGGATCAATGAGAAGCATGAGCCTTTCCAGAGGGAGGAAAAGAACGGGAGGGGTATTTGACCTATATCCGTTCATTCGCATGTACTTGCGGAAGGGAGTTGCTTGGAGGTAACTGGTTTGGACGGCGATCGGCAGGAAAAGCTCGAGGAGGCATTGCGGACTCTCCTTGAAAAAACCCAGGACATCGACGCCGCGGCCATAGTGGGCCTTGACGGTTTTGTGATGGTGTCGGTATTGCCCCCCGGATACGAGGCGGACAGGCTCGGCGCGATGTCCGCGGCCCTTTTGAGCCTCGGAGAGCGGACCGCGATAGAGTTCGGCCGGGGGGAACTGGCGCAGGTATTTGTGGAGGGAACACAGGGTTATGTCTTCCTGCTGGCGGCGGGTGTGGACGCCGTGTTAACGGCGATAGTGAGACGCGGTAGCAAGCTTGGGCTGGTTCTCTCTGATATCCGTAATGCAGCGAAGAGTATTGCTGCGATAATCGAATCAGACCTCCAGGTGGAGTACGAGTAGGCCGGTGATACGAAATGCCGTTAAAGGGGAGCCTAAAGGATTTCAGCCTTCCCGATCTGTTTCAGCTGATACACTTCGGGAGAAAGAATGGCACCCTGAACATCACAAGTGGTGAAGCCCGTGGATATGTTTGTTTCCGTGAGGGAAACGTCTTCTTTGCGACTCTCAACTGGAAGAGGCCTGCAATTGGCCAGCGGCTCGTGCAATCCGGACTGGTCAACGATAACCAGATTGGGGAGGCCTTGGATCTCCAGAGGACGACCCGAAAGGGCCAGTGCCTCGGCAATATACTCGTCGAGTTGGGGTACCTCGCAAGGGAGTCCCTGGAGGTGTTCGTAGAAGAGCAGATCAGGAACGCGGTCTTCAACCTGCTCCGCTGGACCGAAGGTCAATTCGACTTTGACCCCAACCAGGTATTCCCCGAGGAGGATATCGGCCTCTCCATAAGCACCGAGGATCTCATCATAGAGGGGAGCAGGCGCCAGGACGAATGGTATCAGATCGAGAAGAAGGTGCCCACGCTTGATGCCGTTTTCACGGTGATCAAGGTTCCCGGCGGTGACACTCCCGACATAAATCTCACCAGCGAGGAATGGCTTGCCCTGTACCACGTTGACGGGGAGCGTACAGTTGGGGAAATAGTTGAGAAATCGGGACAGAGCGCGATGACCACCTGCAAGGCTATCTACGACCTGGCCGCAGCCGGTTTTATCGCTCCGGTGGGGGCGGAGGGAGAAAAACTTGCCTCGCCGGCTTCCGAAGATTTGGAAGAGGAGATCACCGGGTCCAGAGAGAAGTTGACCGAACTGAAAAAGGCTGCAGCAGACCTTGTTGGGGCGGGCAGGGTTGAAGAAGTGGTCGTTGGCGGGCCAGAGGATGAACTGGCCGATATCGTAGTTGTAGAGGAGGCCACCCCGGGGTTCCAAGATAAGCCTCGCAAGAGACGTAGGAGCAGGAACTCTCAAGAGGAGCCCATAGCGGAAGTCCCGCTGGTCTTGGAAGAAGAGCTGGAGAAGGAAGCCGCTGCGCCGATTGAATCTGTACCGCCTGAGGAGATGGAGGAGTCAAAGACGGAGGAAATCGAGGCGCGGGAGGAGCCCTCCCTTGCCGAACAGGTAAAGGAGGAAAAGCCTGGCGGTGGACAAAGCGTTATCGACTACTACAAGTCGCTCGCCATAGAGGATGTCACTTCGGCGGAGAGAGAGATTGCTTTCAAAGACACAGGGGAAACGGTCGATGAAGAGGTCGCTGGAGAAGAGGAACCATCGGTCGGTGGGGCAGGCATTCTCGAGGAGCCTGTCTCTGGCTACGAGGAACCTGATGAAATCCCGCTCGAGTGGGCCGGTCATATTGCCCGTCTGCGTGGAGTAAAGAGCATATATCCACTGAAGGATGAAGGGCCCGGCGCTGAAAAGGCAGAGGCCCCCGAGGAAGAAAAGGCCGTGGTACCGGAAGAGGCGAGTACGACAGAGCCCGCAGAAGGGATCCTTGAGGTGCCGCTTGTGGGCAAGGAGCCGTCTGGCGCGGCGCCGCCGCTTCCTTCGGAGGAAGAGATCGCGAAGCTCCTCCAGGATACAGTGACCGGCCGCGGCGAGCTCAGCCGTGAGGAGCTCCTTGCTTTTGACCAGCCGACTTATTCGCACCTTGAGGCCCGAGAGGCTACGTCGGTGTTAGAGGGAGTGGGGGTTGAGGAACCGGGCGGAGCCGGCACGACGGAAGGGGAGGACGCTCTGGCCGAGGCGCCAACCGAGGAAAAAAGTGGGATCCTGGGAAAAATCTTGAAGTTCCGAAAAACCGCCAGCGAGGAAAAAACTGGTGCTTTTTTGGAGCAGCCCGAGCCGGTCGTGAAGGCAGGTTCCGCGTACGAACTCTCTGCGGCCCAAGAGTTGGAGATCCCTGTGGTGAAGACCAGGGATGAGACTGCCGCTTCAGTGTCGCCGATCGAGGGGCTTGTAGCGGAGCGCGAAGCCGCAGTAGATGGTTATGAAGAGATCCCGCTGGTATCGGCCGAGGCTCCCGGTGAAGAGGTGACTTTGGTCGAGCGTCCCGATGTGGAAGTCGTCGAAATAGAAGACTCGCTCGAGGAAGGAGTCATTGAAGCTGAAGAAGAAGTGCTCGGGGCAGAGGGGCCTGAAGCAAAGACGATTGAGGTCGCACTGCTTACCGAGGAGGAGCTTATCGAGGATCTAGGCGTTACCTCCGGGCTTGTCAATGATGTGACAACTGGGGCGGCTGGCCTTGAGGAGACCCTCACCCGCGATTCGCTTGAAGAGGTAGTTGAGGAGGAGGTCGCTGGCGAGGAGTCCCCCAAGAAGGAAAGACTCGAAGAAGAAGAGGACTTCTTGAGTTCCATCAGGTTGGGCGGGAAGCGGGAAGCAGGGACCAGCCTTGTTGATCTGGAGTCGTTTGAACTGGAACAGGATCTGATCGAGCTTGTAGGCAACGGCGAGAAGAAAAAGAGGATACCGATCAAGGAGAAAGGCCAGGATAAGAAAGAAAAGGGCGGCAAGGAGAAGAAGAGCTCAACGGAGAACAAGAAGAGCTCAAAGGAGAAGAAAGGTTCTGTGCTCAATCGCACGATAAATATTGGCTTTGGAGGGTCGAAATCTAAAGGCGGAAAAGAGGTGGATAGAGGGTCAGTTTAGAAAATTATTGATGACTTGAAAAAAACGTAGGTCCAGGGGGATTGCATGGGCGAAGTCTACAGGATAGTGGTTACCGGGCCGTTCAACTAGGGCAAGGCCACCTTCATCGGCGCTATAAGCGAGATAGACGTGGTATCGACCGAGAGAGTGACAAGGGGCAAATCCGAAGAGAAAGTGCTCACCACTGTCGCCATGGATTTCGGCCGGATATCCCTTCCACATGAAAGCGTAATACATATGTATGGAATGCCGGGGCAGGACCGATTTGACTTCATGTGGGAGATCCTTGCTGAGGGGATGCTTGGATATGTTGTCCTAATGGATGGCAGTGATCCGTCAGCGTTTGAGGAGGGAAAAGGAATAATCGAGACCTTTACGAGCATGTGTGATGCGCCGTTCGTGGTAGGGCTCACCAGGGCGGACAAAAAGGAATTCCTTGATGCGGAGAGTGTCCGTGAGAGACTCGCCCAATGGCGTGATGCGGAAGTGCTTAGATGACGACGCGCGAAGGCGGGAGGACGTAAAATCCGTGCTCCTCAACCTGCTGGAGCTTGTAATGGAAAAGGCTGGAGCGGTTGAACCGGTGGGCTAGAAAAAGAGAAATGGATTAGCCGATGCATATCGATGGGAACACACGGATGGTGGGAATAATCGGGAGCCCTTTGGATCACACGCTGTCTCCAACCATCCACAACGCGGCCTTTGACTATATGGGCCTTAACTGGTGCTACGTTCCCATGCCCGTTCAGGAGGGCTATCTCAAGGAGGCCGTCGAGGGGCTGAAGGCACTCAGGTTCATCGGTGTCAACGTCACGATGCCGTTCAAGACCGAGGTGCTCCCCTTGCTCGATGAGGTTGCGATGTTCGCCGAGTCAGTCGGAGCAGTAAACACCATACTGCTCGACAAGGGGAGGTTGATCGGTTACAACACCGATGGCCGAGGCTTCTACACAGCACTCGTCAGGGATCTAGGTTACGATGTCGAGGGGCGGAAGGTCTTTATCATGGGCGCGGGCGGCGCCTCACGCAGCGTGACGGTTTCGCTCGCTCTTGCCGGGTGCGCCTCGATAGTCATCGTGAACCGGTCGCCGGAGAAAAGCCGGCAACTCGCCGAAATAGTGAAGAAGAGCGCCCCCGGAATCGAGATTACGTCGCTTTCGCCAAATGAGAACTATGACCTGGTGGTGGCCGAGTCAGACGTCATAATAAACGCGACACCGCTCACCAATTTCCACGGTTCAGCGCTCAGGGTTCCTGTCGCCATGTTGAACAGGAGCCAGGTGGTATGTGACCTTAACTACTCCGTCTATCAGCCGCCTTTTCTACAGGAGGCAGAGGCGAGGGGCGCTCAGGTAATGGACGGGAAGGGCATGCTGCTGTACCAGGCGGCGGCGGCCTTCGAGATATGGACCGGCCTTGACGCCCCTGTCGAGGTCATGCGGGTGGCCTTACACAAGGCGCTGGAGGAAGCCCACATCTAGCATGGATGGAATGTCTTATACGAAAGCGATCTAAGGCATGGAGAAAACAAGGGGTGACCGGCTGGGCCGGATACTGGTCCAGAGCAACCTCATAAGCGAAGAGCAGCTTGATGAGGCTCTTGCCGAGCGCGACGACTCCGGGAAATCGCTGGCGCGCGTCTTGATAGACATGGGTATTCTCACGGAAAGCCAGTTGACCTCGGTCCTGGCCGAGAAGATCGGCATACGGTATGTCGATCTTGGTTCCTACTATATCGACACCGGTGCGGCGAACATCATAGACATCGACATGGCAAAAAGGTATCTGGCGCTACCCATTGATTATGCGGATGGGAAGCTGGTGGTCGCAATGGCGGACCCCACCAACGTCTTCGCACTCGACGATATCCGCATCATGTCGGGAACGGAGATCATACCGGTCGTCAGCGCCAAGGCGGACATCATCAGTGCCATTGACAGGTACATGCTGAATACGGTCGAAATGGACGAGGTGTTTGGGGAAGTAGAGTACCTGGAGGAAGAGGAAGGCGAAGAAGAAGAAGAGGATCTCCAGGAGGCCGGTGAGGACGCGCCTATAGTCAAGTTCGTCAACTTGATAATCAGCGAGGCCGTTAACGACGGTGCAAGCGACGTGCATATCGAGCCGGGGGAAAAAGATGTCCGCATTCGCTACAGAGTGGACGGGGTCCTGCACGAGATACGGAGATCCCCGAGGAAAAAACATCCAGGGCTGGTCTCGCGAATCAAGATACTCTCGAACATGAACATAACCGAGAGGCGGGTCCCCCAGGACGGGCGCTTCACCATGAGCGTCGCGGGAAAGGATATCGATATCAGGGTAGCCTCCCTGCCGACAGTCTACGGGGAGAAGGTGGTGCTCAGGGTACTCGATCGCTCTTCGATCCTTATGAGCCTGACCGACCTCGGCCTGGAGCCTGAACCGCTCAAGGCTTTTAACGAGTCTTTTCACAAGCCGTATGGTACGGTTATTGTCACGGGCCCGACAGGGTCGGGCAAGACGACGACTATGTATGCGGCTTTGAGCGAACTCAACAGGCGCGAGGTAAATACAATCACCGTCGAGGACCCGGTCGAGTACCAGATGGCGGGGCTTAACCAGGTCCAGGTGAACACGAAGGTGGGCCTGACCTTTGCAGCAAGCCTGAGGTCCATCCTGAGGTGCGACCCGGACATCGTTATGATCGGAGAGATCCGCGATCCTGAGAGCGCGAAAATGGCGATAGAATCGGCCCTTACGGGCCACATGGTCCTGTGCACCCTCCACACGAACGACGCGCCATCCGCCATGACCCGCATGAGCGAGATGGGCGTTGAGCCTTTCCTTATAGCTTCCGCGGTGGACGCAGTGGCGAGCCAGAGGCTGGCTCGACGTCTATGCGTACACTGCCGCCAGGAGGCGACCTATGAAAGTGAGTACCTTAAGAAAATCGGGTTACCCGTCGATGGAGAGAAAAAGGTGACCCTGTACAAGGCCAAGAGCGGTGGTTGTCCGTTCTGCTCGAGGACCGGGTTTAGAGGTAGAATCGGTCTCTATGAGGTTATACGGATGGACGAGGATATAGAGAAGCTGATCGTAGGCATGGCAAGCGCCCGTGATATCGGCAATCTGGCCCGGGAAAAGGGGATGAGCACCTTGAGGCAGGACGGCTTTAAAAAGGTAAGGAAGGGGATTACTTCCATCGAAGAGGTCCTGCGTGTCGTGATGTAGTGGTTTATTGTCCAAAGCACTTCTCGGAGGTGGCCCAGGTGGCAGTACAAAGTGTCAAAATCGATATAAACGAGATGCTGGAGGAAATGATCAAGAGGGGAGGGTCCGACCTTCACATCACGGTGGGCGTGCCGCCGGTGTTGCGTGTAAACGGTGTTCTCCAGAGGATGGACCTCCCGAAACTTACCAGCAACGATACCCGCGAGATGGTATACAGTATCCTGACGGCGCGCCAGCGCGAGATGCTCGAGACCAACCTGGATTTCGACCTTTCCTACTCCGTTCCCGGGAGCGCGCGGTTCAGGGTAAACGCCTACTTCCAGAGAAACAGCGTAGGGGCGGCCTTCCGAATTATTCCATACCGCATAAAGACCATCGAAGAACTCAAGCTCCCGCTGATATTGAAGGAGTTCGCGCGGCTTCCGCGCGGGCTCATACTGATTACCGGGCCTACCGGGCAAGGAAAGTCAACTACCCTTGCCGCGATAATCGACCTCATTAACTCGACCCGAGAGGAACACATAATGACGGTCGAGGACCCCATCGAGTTCCTGCACATCCATAAAAAGTGCATCGTCAACCAGAGGGAGGTCGGCGCCGATACGCACTCGTTCGCGAACGCGCTCAAGTATGTGCTAAGGCAGGACCCGGACGTTATCCTGGTGGGGGAGATGAGGGACCTCGAGACTATTTCCACTACGCTGACCGCTGCTGAGACAGGGCACCTCGTGTTCGCCACCCTACACACGCAGGACGCGCCGCAGACCATCGACAGGATCATCGACGTTTTCCCGACCTATCAGCAATCGCAGGTCAGATTGCAGTTGTCATCTACGATCCAGGCGATAGTCACCCAGCAGTTGATCCCCACAAAGGACCGAAGGTCCAGGGTGCCGGCCGCGGAGATAATGATAGCCACCTCCGCCATACGGAACATGATCCGGGACGCGAAGGTCCACCAGATATATTCGGCCATGCAGGCTGGAGGCCAGCTCAGGATGCAGACTATGGACGCCTCGCTGGCCGCCCTTTACAAGGCTGGCCAGATAACGTATGAAACCGGGCTCGCGAGGTCGCACAACAAGGATGACTTCCGGAGGCTCGTTGGACGATAACATGTGTTGCGGGCGTGCCGGGTGTTTGTTATGGTAATTACTGTTGATAATGTTAATGATTGGTGCTAATGTTACGATATTCATACTGCAGGAGTTCGTCATAGGTTTTCGGGAGGCATAAAGTGGCTGTCGGATATACCTACACGGTAAAGGACCGCAACGGCCGAGAGATAACAGGGTCGCTCGAGGCTGATTCAGTTGACGCCCTGACCGGAAAACTCAGACAGATGGGCTATTTCGTGGTCTCTGTCGAGGAGGTCAAGACATCCCTTCGCAAGAGAGAATTACACATCTTCGGGGCGAGGGTCAAATCCAAGGAAATCGCGATTTTCACACGCCAGTTCGCCACCATGATAAACGCTGGCCTGCCCCTCATCAAGTGCCTGAGCATACTTGCGCAGCAAACCGGTTCCCAGGTTCTGTCGGATATAATCAGTGATTGCTCGAAGGAAGTCGAGGCAGGCCGATCTCTCTCTGATGCCCTTTCCAAGCACCCCGAGGCGTTCAATGACCTGTATGTCGCCATGGTCAGGTCGGGTGAACTCGGTGGTATGTTGGACGACGTTCTGCTCAGAGTCGCGGACCAGTTGGAGCGGGATGCGGAGATCCGGCAGAAGATCAAGTCCGCGATGACCTACCCTATTGTGGTGCTCGGGATAACAATAATAATTGTGACCGCCATGCTTATGTTCGTCGTTCCGAGATTCGCCAAGATGTTCAACGACCTTGGTGGAAAACTACCTACCTACACGCAGATGCTTGTCAACATAAGCCACTTCCTGGCGGGTTGGGGCGGCCTGGTAGTCATTGCCGCCATCATCGGCATTGTAATCGCCTACAGACGTTTCAAGGCGACCGATGGGGGACGAATGACACTTGACCGCATCAAGTTGAGGTTGCCTCTCGTGGGTACACTTTTTCACAAGACGGCCATGTCGAAGTTCTCGAGGACACTCGGGACGTTGATTTCTGCAGGCGTCCCTATCCTGGGAGCACTTGAGATAACGGGAGAGACCACGGGTAACATGGTCGTTACAAAGGCCCTTGACAAGGTTCGTGCTGGAGTAAAAGAAGGAGAGACAATAGCGCAACCGCTCACAAAGGAGGATATATTTCCGCCAATGGTGACCCAGATGATAGCGATCGGCGAGGAAACGGGCGCTTTGGATGTCATGCTTGCAAAGGTAAGCGAATTCTACGACAGCGAGGTCAACGCGTCCATGGACAGCTTCGCTTCCATTATTGAGCCTGTCCTGCTGGTAGTACTGGGCGGGGCGGTGGGATCCATTGTGATAGCCCTTTATTTGCCGATTTTCAAGGTCATAACGCTTATAAAATAAAGGCTCGGCTTAAGGTGCTATTGAAATTACTGTGTTGTGATGGCACCAGCTGGATATGTTGGCTAAAGGGTTTCAATGGACCTGCCGATAACGAAGTAGAAGTCATTCATAGATTACTGCGGGGCAGGAATTAGGGAAAGGAGGTGAAAGGTAATGTTTAGAAGGAAAGAAGGCTTCACGTTGATCGAGCTGTTGATCGTAATTCTTATCATCGCAATCCTGGTGGCCATAGCGTTGCCACTGTACCTGAACAGCCAGAAAACCGCTAAGCAAAGGACGTGCCAGGCGAACTTGAGGACCATGGACGGGGCATGTATCGCATACAACAGTGAGTATGAGGTTTATCCCGGTATTGGTGCGGCTGGCGTGACGGAGCTGGTGAACAGCGGCTACTTGAAAAAGAAGCCGAGTTGTCCGAGTGACAAGACTAAAGCCTATGAAGTCACTAGCGGTGCAACTGTGGAAACGTCTTGCATGGCCGGCGTGGCGAACCATACGCTTTGATCACGTTCTGGTCAGATGAAAAAAAGGGGAGAAAGCCGATCCTCGAGGGTCGGCTTTCTTAATCGTTAAATCAGCTACTCCATCCTCTGAGGTCAAAGACGGATTGTATTCAGCCTTTTACGTGCAGCCTTGGCATATTCGCTGTTCCGGTCTAACTCGATCGTCTTTCTGAACTGGTCGGCCGCGGCTTTGATATGACCCCCTTTTTGAAGCGATAGACCGTAGAGGTAATGGTTTCTCTGGTTGCTCGGCTCAATATTGACGGTCTTTTTAAAAGCGGCTTTGGCGCTGTCGTATTCCTTTAACGCCAGATAGATTTCGCCGAGTGACGTGTAGGCATTCGCATCGTTGGGCTTGGACAACAGGTATCCCTCGAGTTCGGAAATGGCCGAAGCATAGTCGGTGGTCTCGAGGTAGGCACGCGCCAGCGTGGGTGAGTAATAATCGGGGTTGATCGTACTGACCCGCGGGAAATATATCGTAGTCTCCCGGTACTTACCCATCAGGTTCAATACCTGTCCCTCAAATTCATGCATGAACGTGAAGGTCTCGCAGCTGTAGAGCGTCGGGACATATAGATTCAGTTCAAACCGGTTTATGATATTTCGGTAGGTCGCAGATGCGGCCTGATAATCCCTGCCGGCGTAATTCAGGTTTGCTTTGAGCATACCGGGGAATAGAACGGCCTCCCTTGCGTCGCTGTCCAGGTCCCCGTACGGAGTTCCGGACCCCCTGATTCGCGTGTGGATGATTCCTGGCGGGCCCTTCGGTTCAGAATCCTCAGGCAAGACTTGAACCAGGTATCCGTCCCACATATAACGCCAGTCGAATTTAATAAAACCTGTTACAGTTGAGTAAACAGGTAAGTCCAGATAGTTCTTCTTTACTAATAGGACGTACTTCGACTCGCCTTGTGAGGGTTTGTAACCGGGCGTGATCCTCGCCAGGAGGTCCTTGCCCTCGAACCCCGGGACGCCGGCTGCCTCAGGGTTTATGACCCGTACGTAGGGGAGCTTTCGCTCAACCACTTGCAGGTACCGGCAGGGAAAATACACGTTGTCGGAGTCAACGGCAATCACACCACCTGGCCCGGCAGTTTCAAGCATATTGCGGGCCATGTCATAAGCATAGTAATAATTGCGTTTGTCGACTTTCTCATAGTGAGTAGCTATCGCTATTGTGGGACATGAAAGAAGTATAAGAGCTACGAGCGAGATGGAGGCGAATTCGACAGACTTATCACACCTTGTCGTCAAGCGCTTGGCGAGAGATATCAGAAATGCAGCTCCAAGGCCGATCAACAAAGAGAAGATCATGTAGCTCAGGTAATAGAAATGGGCCCGCAGTACTGATTCCATCTGTTGGTACGTCATAACGGGCAGGAGCGCGAGGATGAATAGAAAGAGGAGAAATATCGGGTACTTCTTTTTGCGCAGGCAGAGTGAGGACAGAACCCCCAACCCCCCGAGCCATGCGAAATATGGAAACTCTGTGTTAAGGGTTCCGAAGTAGCGCCAGAACCTCTTGCCCAGGAGGGCGAACGGGTATTTGAAGAGCCCTGCTCGTTGGTGATAAAAAGTCACGTGTTGAAACCAGCGCTTCAGGGTCGAAGGGTCCCCGTAGTTGTAAGCTGGGCCCCTGAAGGCGGCGGTAGGTTCATAGAGATAGGGGAGCAGGCCCAGGCCGAAGAAAATCGCCATGCGCAGTATATTCCGTGGTGCGACGATCTCGCGCCAGTTTGTATCCAGGGCGAAAAAAAGGAACGCGGGTAGTAGATAGATCGTCATGAAATGGTTCGAGAGCGCAAGCCCGAGAAACAGCGCGAATAGCGCTAGCGTATTGTCCGCTGACGTTTTCCGTTCTCCTTCAAGCTGTCTCTCCCACCTCAGGGCAAAGACGATCAATGCCGCCGTAAGAAATGTGGTTAGGCTGTAGGTCTCCGGTATGACGGTCTGGTACCAGAACGTGTAGGAGAAGCAGTAGGCCAGCGCGCCTATTGCGCCGCCAAGGCGGCTGTGACTCATCCTGTATGCAATCCAGTAAATAAGGCAGGTGGTCAGCGACGCTATTGCTCCACTGTAGAGGCTCACTCTGAATGCCAGCGAGCCAAACGGGACCAGCCAGGAGAACAGCTTTGCGGTCATCAGATACAGGGGGTAGCCTGGGCCGTGGCAGTTCCCCACGGTCGAGATGGCCATCAGGAAATCACCCGAGTCGGAGAATGTCACGGTACGAGCCGCTGTTAAAGCGTGTAGCAGAAAGCTCAGTAGAAATATGGCCGGGATTATGATTTTGTCCGGGCTGGTTCTGACTTTTTCGGTCAACTTGCAAAGGTCTCGAGTGAAGGAAGTCAATAATGTTGGTGTATCATTATGCATACTGCAGATTATAACTTGAGCCCGGGCCGTTAAAAAGTTCGGTCGACCGGTACAACACGGAGTGATCTGGTGACCTGGTTCTATTATGTTGTTATTGCTGGCTTCGGCCTGATCTTCGGGAGTTTCTTCAATGTCTGCATCTACAGGATGCCCCTCGAGGAGTCTCTTGGCCAGCGCTCGCACTGCACGAACTGCGGTTCGACCATTAGGTGGTACGACAACATTCCGCTGCTCAGCTTCATATTGCTCCGGGGGCGATGCCGGAACTGTGGAGAACGGATTTCATGGAGATACCCCCTGGTCGAGCTTGCGACGGCCCTCTTGTTTGTTCTTGTCTACTGGTGGTGCAGAAACCTGATGCCAGGAGATCTGGGGCTGCCTAAAGGAAGTAACATCTCACCCGAGTTATTCATAGGCCTTCTTCTTGTCTCTGTGCTGATAATCTCGGTCGGTGCCGACATAGACTTCGGGATCATCCCGAACATGGCAACTTATCCCGGCATGATCATTATGCTTTCCCTCGTGATCGGCTCAGCGCTGTACCGCGGGCAACCTGGTCGCATCGACCTGTCGATTGCAAGCGGAGCTATAGGGGGAGGTTTTCTACTTGTAGCGGGGCTCGTATACGGCGCTCTCTTTTTGAGGGGGCGCGTCGCTTCGGACGACCAGTCTCAGGAACAGGCTGGCGATTCAGAGGCTGGGGATAATAATCGAAAACTGGACCCTCCTACCGGCATAGGAATGGGGGATGTAAAGCTGGCTGCTTTTGTTGGCCTCGCGCTGGGTTATTTTCACTGGTATTTGATTGTCCTTCAATTGTTTCTAGGCTTTCTCATCGGGGCTATCGTCTCAATTGCTTTATTAGGATTTAAGATTAAAAGGCGGAAAGATCGAATTCCTTTTGCTCCATTTCTGTCAGTTGGTGCCGTTATTGCACTCATCTGGGGGAACCAGCTTGCAGACCTGTATCTGAAACTCTTGAGGTGACATCGAGGGCTGTCCTTAAATACGGAATCATAAGGTTGAACCTGCAGCTATACTCTAGAAAGCATCAATGCCTGATAATTTTGAGATTATTTTAGCCGTTTGAAATAAACTGCTCAGGTTTGTTGCATAAGTTGACGAAAGGGAATATTGACATTATTGTTTAGAATAGTTCATAATTTGATTCTCTAGTTGAGAAATGGGCATTTTGTCTCAACCAGTAAAGAAGATTGAACGTTTAGAGTTCTATGGTGAAAGTGAGCAAAGATGAGCAACAAGTTACTAACAGTTAATGAAGTTGCAAAAATCTTGCGAGTGTCGAACATGACGGTTTACAGGCTTGTGAAAAGCAAGCAGGTGCCGGCTATCCGGGTAGGGAAGAATTACAGGATAAAAGAGAACGACGTGGAAAGGTACTTGAGCAGAGGTTCGGAATAAGCCAAAAGTTTTCGCGTTTTGTTAGCCGGTGTATTAGATATTACAAGCCGTAAGCAAGGCGCCAGGGGTGAAATCGTTGGCCAGGTCAGGGGTAGCCGTAGGGCTCGATATTAGCACAGGTTCGATAAAAGCCGCGGAAGTCAATGTCAGTAGGGGCGAGGCTGTGCTTAATAACATCGGGCTGGTAATGCTTCCTGAAGGCCTGGTAAGTAGTGGAGAAATCGATGACCAGGCGGCCGTTTCGGGTTTCTTGAGAGAGCTCTGGAAGCAAAACGGTTTTCGACATCGCAAGGTGGTCCTGGGAGTATCAAACCAGAAAGTGATAGTGCGCCCCCTGGACCTCCCCTTTATGGCTGAGGATGAGCTCGAGAGCGCGGTCAAGTACCAGGTACAGGAATTCATCCCAATACCTATCGACGATGCGATCGTGGACTACGAGGTCGTTGATGAGTACATGACGGGGGAAGACGAGAGGATGCAGACGGTCCTTCTGGCTGCTGCGCACCGCGGGATGATTCAGTCGTTTGTGGACTCTGTCACGGGGGCGGGACTTATGCCTGAAGCCATCGAGCTCAAAGCCTTCGCCCTTGCCAGATCTCTCATAAAGAAGCAGTACCGGTTCATTGAGGAAGAAGACGAGGGAGGCGGCAGTGTTTGCCTTGTGAACATCGGTGCCGGTATCTCCAACATATGCGTTGTGAAAGAGGGGACACCCCGCTTCGCGCGGATGTTGATGCGCGGGGGTGATTATTTCACCAAGGCGTTGTGCGATCAGTTGAGTATTTCTCTTCCGGAGGCAGAAGAGATAAAGAAGGGGCGCAGCACCGACGAAGAGGCGAACAAGGTGCTTCAGAGGGAGCTGAGGGCTTTTGTAGGCGAGATCAGGCGATCTCTCGAATACTACATCTCGCAAACACAGGAGCGCGACCTCAACAAGGTTGTTCTCTCCGGCAGCGGCTCGAAGATCATCAATCTTCCATTCGAGTTAAACAGGGACCTGCGTCTGCCGATAGAGCTAGGGCATCCGCTTCAGAACGTCCAGCTCGGTAAGCTTCACTATGCACCCGAGGAGCTAGCGGAGCTGGAAGCCTCTATTGCGGTGTCTGTTGGTCTGGCCTTGAGAGACACGGAGGAATGATTTGACCAGGATAAACCTGCTTCCTCCAGAAAGAATAAGAAAGAAGAGGGTGGGAGCGGCGCGGGCGCCCTCGGCGCGGTCCTACTGGTGGCTCCTTATCGTTCTGCCCTTGATTGTCTTGGCTGCGATGGGATTCTGGTACTTCTCCCTTAACTCGCAGATGAAGACCAAGGAAGACGCGCTGGCGCAAGCGAAGACGGAGCTAGCTGACTGGCAGGCCAAGAACCAGGCGCTGCAGGTGTACAAGTCGCGCCAGGAGGAGATAGCCTCGATCGAGCAGGTTGCGGTCAAAGCTTTGCAGGGACGCGTCTACTGGGCGCGAATTCTAAACGATATAGCAATTATGTGCCCTAAAGACGTATGGCTTAATTCTCTAAGCGGGAGTTCCTCGGGTGGCACCAGCGGAACTGTCACGTTTGAGGCTTCTGCCTTACAGTGCCCGAACCGCTGGCACCCTGGTTTCTACTATCCTTATTATCCCGACTACAGGCCCGTAGCCAACTGGCTTGAGCGAATGGCGCAGGTAAGGGAGTTCCAGACGGTCTGGCTATCAAGCGCTCAGCCTGCACCGCAGGGGCCGGCGGTGACAATTCCGTTTGATTTACCAGATGTCAAAAGCGAAACGGTTAGTAATCATATAATCAGGTTCAGTTCAACGGCGAACTTGAACATGGAGACTTCTACTATCGGTGGGATCAAGCAGGCTGCACCTTCCACTACTGCGCCCCCCACCCCGTCCACCTCCGGAACGACTGGAGGTGCAACCAAATGATGAGGCGACCAGGGTTGGCACTTATCATTGCTATATTCATATGCATAGTGATCGGCGCCCTCGGTTACTTCCTTTTGATTGGGCCGAAGAAGGGCAAGATAAGCAACAAACAGAAGGAAGTAGAAGCCAAGGAGGCCAAGATCGAAACAGAAAAAAATACCTACAGGCAGTTGCTGGATATAAAGAACCGCTCCGCCGAGTATGAAGTGAGGCTGACGGAGCTCCAGGCGAAGATACCAGCTCAGCCCGAGCTTCCTTCACTGATACGGAGTATCCAGGCTGCGTCCGATCCCGCAACGGGTGCGGGTCTTCCCTGGCTTACGTTTTCACCTAGTGAGGTCACCGGCGGGGGGGAAGGTTACTCTACGTATACGTTCACAATGACGGCGGCCGGCTTCTACGATGAGGTGGTGGACCTTGTATACAGAATGGAGCGATTCAAGCGAGCCGTAGTAATTGACAGCATCGCCTTAGCACCAACCACTTCCATTCTTGGCACTACGTACAGCGCAAACCTGGGGCTCGTCCAGGCCAGTATATCTGGAAAAACTTTTACCTTCTATTCTGTGCTGGGAGCGGCTGCGGCTCCCACGACGGCCCCAACGGCTCCGTCAAGTGCGACACAGGGGGCAACGCAAAGCGGGACTACAGGTCCAAAATGACGATCTGATATCTCGGGAACAGGAACAAGGGCTATGACTCAGATTAAAAAGATGAAGCCCAGGAAAGTGGACGATAGCCAGAACCAGACTCTTGCGTTAGTGGCTGTGGTCGGGGTGGCGTGCCTGGCCCTGGCACTCAGCATAATTTTCATCATCGGCAGTGGGAAAGGGCAGAAGGCCAGTCGGGGAATCGCCGCTCAGACAAGCGGTACCGTCCAGCCCAAGGGTACGTCTTCTGCGGCTCAAACGACATTGACGATCGAGCAGGTTGAGGTTCCTCCTTTGTCTATATACCACCGCAGGAATCCTTTTAAACCTTTGGTCAACATGGAAGAGGCGGCAGCAGCAACGACTCCGACGACGGCCACCACTCCGACGACCCCGACTACTCCTACAACGCCGGGCGCCGGTTCAGTCGGGGTAGTCACAATTCCTCCCCAGTTGGTGCAACTGGGGAGAGAAACCCCTGGAGAGATTGTTTCGCGGGCAATAACGCTGGAGGGCGTTTTCGAGCAAGAGGGCAAGAGATTCGCGCGCATCTGGGTCGCGGACAAGCTGTTCGAGAAGGTCGCGGTAGGAGACGTGTTCGGCGACAACTACAAACTCCTTGCCATCGGCAGGGATGCAAGCGCCACGATCTTGTATGGAGACGAGCGGTTCACCGTCTTTGTCGGCCAGTCGATATACTGGTGAGGTGGCGGCCGCTGTGGTTAGGATGGCACTGGTTATCTGGTGATCGGGAACCGGGTGTTCTGATGATGGGGGCGGCACCGCCGGTCCGGGTGAGTGCCGTCCTTGCTGTTATGGAAGGTGAACGATGGCTCTGCGTCTTATTACGGCAGGTGAATCCCACGGCCCCGCGCTGGTGGTGGTGGTCGAGGGTCTGCCGGCCGGGCTTTCTGTATCCGAAGATCATATCAACGGGGATCTTTCCCGAAGACAGCTCGGGTATGGTCGCGGCGCACGCATGCAGATCGAGAAAGACACTGCACGAATCGTGTCCGGGGTACGCTTCGGGTGCACTATCGGCAGCCCGGTTTCTCTCTACATCGAGAACCGTGACTGGGAAAACTGGCGCGAGATTATGGCGGTCGAGGATGCAGGCGAACCACGCCCGGAGCCTGAGACAAAGCCCCGCCCGGGTCACGGCGACTTTGCGGGCATGTTGAAGTTCGATACCCGCGATGCACGAGACGTGCTTGAGAGGGCAAGCGCCCGTGAGACAGCGGCGCGGGTAGCCGCCGGTGCACTGGCCAGGTGTCTCCTCGGGGAGGTCGGGGTAACGGTAATGAGCCGTGTCGTATCCATTGGGCACACACAGGTTTCAAGTGATGAAACTACCGGTAAGTCATCGTTCGACGGCGTTGACGAGGACCCGCTGAGGTGCACTGATTCTGCTTCGTCAAAAATGATGATGGAGGAGATCGACCGCGCTGCTCGGGATGGAGACACAGTTGGTGGTACATTCGAAGTTGCCTCTTTCGGAGCCCCTCCCGGGCTCGGTTCACCATCCCAGTTCGACCGGAGGCTCGACGCAAGGCTGTGCGGTGCTCTTGCCTCTATACCAGGTGTGAAAGGTGTTGAAGTTGGCGAGGGGTTCGCCATTGCCGGGGTCCGTGGCTCCGAGGCCCATGACGAGATTCACTACGAGAAATCCGGTGGCATCTTCCGCCGGACGAACCGGGCCGGAGGTCTTGAAGCCGGGATGACCAACGGCGAACCGGTTTTGCTCCGTGCGGCCATGAAGCCGATCCCGACCCTGTCGCGTCCTCTCGCGACGGTCGATATCGGGCTTCTCGAGCCGGCTAAGGCATTCAAGGAGCGGGCGGACGTCTGCGCGGTGCCGGCGGCGGCCGTTGTTGGAGAGGCCGTTGTAGCTCTTGTACTGGCCGATGCTGTGCTCGAGAAGTTCGGCGGGGATTCCATGGCCGAGCTACTGCGCAACCACTCTGGATACCTCGAACAGATAAAAGAGCTCTGGAAGCCCGGGGGATAGCGCGCTTGGAAAAGAGCAATATCGTGATCGCCGGCTTCATGGCGTCGGGCAAGACCACCGTGGGTAAACTGCTCGAAGAGCTTACGGGTAAAAAGCTCATCGACACCGATTCGATGATAGAGGAAAAGACGGGCATGGGCATAACGGAGATATTCGAGAAGAACGGAGAAGAATATTTTCGGTGCCTCGAGCGCAGTACCGTCGCGGACGCGGCATCGCAGCAGAACAGGATAGTAGCGGTCGGTGGCGGAGCTGTGCTCGATGAACGCAACGTCGAGAAACTAAAGACGAAGGGTGTCATTTACCTGTTGGAGGTCGCGCCCGGCGAGGTCTCCCGCAGGGCCGGGACAGGAAAAGAGCGTCCGTTACTGGGGAAAGACGAAGCAGAGATAGAGGGGCTGATGCGCTCCCGCGAGCGGGCTTACCTTGCGGCGGCGGACGTAGTCCTTGAGACCACGGGACTCAACCCGCGACAAGTAGCGAACAAGATTGCCATGGACTTTGAAGAAAGAGCCGTTGAAGAGGGAGAAGGGTCTCGCTGATGGAGCGGATCCAGGTGAAGCTGCAGGAGCGCGGTTACATTATTTTCGTCGGTGAGAAGTTGTTGGATAGCGCTGGTAAGCTGCTGCCTCGAGGGGAATGGCGGAGGGCGGCAATCATCACAGACGCCAATGTCGGTCCACTGTATGCGGAAAGATTGTCGTGCTCTTTGGGCGACGCTGGCCTCGAGGTGCGGCTCAAAGAGATCGAGCCTGGAGAGAACTCCAAGAGTATTGAAAAAGCGATGGAGCTTTTGGATTTTTTTCTGGAGTCTGACCTCAACAGGGCTGATGTGGCTGCGGCCCTCGGCGGTGGCGTTGTCGGTGACCTGGCCGGTCTTGCGGCTTCTGTCTACAAGCGGGGTATCAAGGTGATTCAAATTCCAACGACGCTGATGGCGCAGGTCGATTCGGCGATCGGGGGGAAGACCGGTGTCAACCTCGAGGACGGGAAGAATCTTGTGGGGACATTCTACCAACCGATTGCCGTCATAGCCGATATTGAGACGCTCAAGACCCTGCCGGCCCGTGAGTTCACATCGGGCCTGGCCGAGGTCGCCAAGTACGGATTCCTTCGCCCGGCTGCCTGGCCGCGATCAATCGTCGAAACGGCCGAGCGCCTCAGGGAACGCGACATGGCTGTGCTTGAACAGGTCGTTGCGGCATGCGCGCGAGTCAAGGCGGATTTCGTCATGGTGGATGAGTACGACACCGGTGATAGGGCCGCGCTCAACTACGGTCATACGCTGGGGCATTCACTTGAATCCGCCACGGAATACAGCGGCGTGTACACCCACGGCGAGGCGGTATCAGTCGGAATGGTCTATGCGGCCCTCGTTGGCGAGGAGATCGGTGTCAGCCCCAGGGGTCTATCTGATCGTCACCGCAAGGTTCTGCAATCGCTTGGGCTCCCCATAAAACCTTTTGAACCGCGGCCCGGTTTTGATGAGTTGATCGGGGCTATCGGACACGACAAGAAGAGCCTGGGAGATATCACGATGGTCCTGCTGGAGGAAGAGGGCCGGCCCATCATACGGCGGGCGATTGACGAGAAGGTACTAGAACGTTGTTACGAGAGACTGCCGGAAGGTGACTAGGATGGAGCGAATCCTGGTCCTGAACGGACCGAATCTGAACTTGCTGGGAGAGAGAGACTCCTTCCATTACGGTGATAAGACACTCACTGAAATAAACGAGAAGCTTTCCGCTAAAGCCTCCGAACTCGGCGTCGAGCTTACATGCTTTCAGTCTAACCACGAAGGGTACCTGATAGACAGTATCCATTCTGAGAGAAAGGACTGCCAGGGCATCATCATAAACCCGGGCGCACTCACACACTACAGCTACGCCATCCGCGATGCCCTGGAAGCGGTTGCCCTCCCTGTTGTCGAGGTGCATCTGTCCGATATTACTACGAGGGAGGAGTGGCGGCGCGAATCGGTTATCAGTCCCATCGCGTGGCGGGTCATAATCGGCAAAGGATGGATGGGCTACGTGGAAGCACTTGAAAAACTGGTTTATCACTTACGGGGGGGAGCCAGCGGGGACTAGATTCAAATTGGTTTAATTGTTTCTACCGAAATAGTCGCTTAACTTCTCGTACCGTTTCCGGATCGTCAGTGTAAGTCTTTGCCGACCCGTCTTCAGGTCTTTCAGCGGAGGTGTGCACTCAATCTCGAAACCCCAGTCCTGGAGGAACGCGCCTACCCGGGTATCAGGAACGCTGACCTGGGTCTCGAGTGCTTTATTGATCATGGGTGGCACATCCCCCTCATCCGAGAAACCGAGGAAGGATGTCGTTTCTGACGCAATCCCCGGCATAATTGTGCCTTCCCTGAAAGAAGTGTAGACATAATTACTATCGACGGCCCACGAATCGGGACCTCTTGTCGGGTAACAGAGTACGATGCCCCTGCCTCCCGATTTGAAGGTTACATATGGACGTTTGCTATCGAATGAGATTGATGCCGGCTGTCCATCTTCCCTCAGACTCCCTGCTGGAACTCCTCCGATTCTCGTGTCGAGACCTCTTGGCAATCTCATGCCCTGCACAGATTCGGGGTTGTAATTCCTGGACGGCTGGAGACCCGAGCTTTCGACCGATGTCTTGCACACTATCGAGACAAAGTCGTTTCCTTTGGCCAGGCTCACCTCGTAGACCCTGTGCACCGTCAGTTCACTCAACTTCGCACCTATATCGATCTCGTACGCGGCTGAATCGCTGTTCGAGTAGACGAGTGACGGCCCTTTTATCTCGATGGGGCCCTGCTTGCCGGGCACGTCGGGAACACCGAGCATGTCCTCCAGCGGCCCCGCGTTGATGCTCTTGTTCTCAGACTTGTTCATAGACTTGATAATCGCATAAGGCCTTTCGCTGTCGGCTACCACCTGAACCAGGCCGTTATCGAGTTCGATCCGGTTCCCGCCTCCACTGGGCGTCACCCTGGCGACGACACCGCTCTTTGTGCTTCCGCCTGCTACTTTTTCTGAAGTGCCAAGGACGAGAACATCCCCCATCTCGACCAGGGTCCCGTCGAACACGGACAGCGATATCCGGCTAACCGGGCTTGATGTTTTTGTTACAGAGAAACTGTAGCTGCCATCACCTCCCGCTGCCAGTTCCACCTTCCCGCTTTGACCGTTGACGAGGCTCGCACCCGAGCGGTCTTCAAGGACCAGTCTCCTGCCGCCGATTTTATCGCCGCCCTTCTGGTTAAGTCTCAATGTGAACTGCTCCGACTGCCCTGAAGCGAGAACCTTCATTCGCGGCTCGACCACCACCTCGAGTTGCCCTTTGACAATCGGCTGCTCACCTGACGCAAAGACAGGTGCAGTCGTTTTGTAGCCGTCCAACTCTACGGTCGTATCGATTTCGGGGGCCTTGTTCTTATCGGGAAGCGTATAGTCGAACTCATATTTGCCCGACTCGTCCGCCTGGCCGTAGATATTCGATAGCCCGTCTACCAATGACTGGCTTCCGGAATGGTCGCGCACGGCGACGCTCGCGCCTGCGGCCGGCGCCAGGATACTGTCAGAGCTCGCCGCGGCCGACATCCTGCCCAGTATGCTCGTTTTCCGGGTCTCGAGGTTCTCAAGCTGGGAAGCAAGCATGCTGCCGTCGGGGGCGGTGCCCTTCTGGGCTATGACCTTCTGGACCTGGATCTTGTTTTCGTTGTACTGCTTCGCGATATACTTGATACTATCGGGGTCGATCTTGTTTTTACTAACAAAGTAATCGAGTTCTTTCAGTCTTTCCCGGGCCAGTTCCAGGTTCTTATTGGCCCGGGCCACCGGGCCGCCGGTGAATGCCATAGAGATTTTTTCTCGGGCTACCTTAAATACGTAGAGAGTGTCACCAGGATGGCTTCCCCGGGCGAAAAGGGTGAGCCCGAAGAACAAGACCAGCGCGAAGCAGATTACGAGAAAGGCAACCACGGCGGCCTTGGGAAGCTGCGACAATCCTGTGCGCTTCTCGCGGGAAGCCGTCGATGGTTCTCCGACGCCCGGGGCCCCTGTCACCCGCGAGCGCCAGGCGACCTTGAGACCGAAAGAAAGGCGTGGCTTTACTACCGGGATTGACCTTAATCCTTCGACTATATCGCGGTATTCGTCTAGCTTGCTGGCATCCTTAAAGTCTTCCGTTGCTCTCATCCTCGCCTTGGGTCCCCGCGACCCTCTCTCTCAAGTTCTTTATACCCTTGAACTGAAGGGCCCTGACCGTGACCTCTTTCTTGCCGAGTGCTTCCGCCGTCTCCGATACGCTCAAATCTTTCATGAACCTCAATAGGAGCACCTCAGCCTGCGCCGGCGGTAGTTTCACTACCTCCCTGTAAAGCCTTTCCATCTCCGCACTCGTGGAGAGGACATCTTCTATCGCTTCTTCCTCCGATGCAAACGCGGGTATCTCGTCTATATCAACCCATTCCCGGCTGACCCTGAAATGGTCCACCACGGAATTGTGGGCTATCCTGTAAAACCAGGCCCTGACCGAGTGACCCCTCTCCTCGAACGAGGTGACACCCGCATAACCTTTGGTGAAGACATTCATCGTCAGGTCTTCCGCGTCATGCACGTTGCCGACCCGGCGAAGTATGTAGTCGTAAATATCCTTGTAACAGAGCCGGAACAGTTTCCCGTAGGCTCTTTTGTCACCTTCCTTTGCCCTGGCAATAAGTTGTACTAATAAATCCTCAGGGGGGGCTTTCGCCATACCCTTCCACCCTCTTAAACGGAAGTACCTGCCGGTTTGTTGACGACGCCCGCTTTTTGTTGCTCAATCGAGATACGTCTTTTGGACGGCCGGCAGGCAGATATAGGAACGCACAAGTGGCTTCTCCTCGCTTTTCAACATTACTGTCGGTTATTATAAGTTATTACATTAGCTCGATTGCCTGGTTCACCGTATCATCTTAAAAGTTACAGAAATGCGGGCGGCAGTGGACGAAAGCGACAGAGAGCATAAGGGCCTGTTGTTGCCGGTCTTTACGGTCGCACTGGTGCTGGCTCTTTTCGCCGGTATCGTGTGGCTGGTTGCGGACGGGGTATCCTCCTTCAACGGCAATAATGACGGCCGGGTTGCCGGAGAGGGAGCCCGTCTAATGGAAAGCGTCGGGGCCCTCATAAATTGCACGCGCGTAATCAACAACGCTCCGCCCTGTAAAGATAGCGGCTCCTACGATTTCCTGGCAGACATCGACGGCGATACCCGGACCGGCCAGTACGGGGTGCCCGGATACGGGAAGGGCCTCGAGAGGGTGGTAATTTACAGATCCGGTGAGAAGAGCACTGAACTAAGAGTCGATGTCTATAGCGCTCCGGGCCAGAGGCCGCGCTCCACAGTTCTGACCGGGGACCTGGACTCAAACGACCCTCAAGCTTTCGGGATAGGCTGCACATACGAGTCACCTGCGAAGAACGGCGAAACGACCAATGAAAGAAGCCAGCTCTACGAGAAGCCAGTATGTGTAAGCGTCGCACTGGTGTTGGGACCGCGTGAGGGTGAAGCTGCGGGGAGCCGGAAGTTCAGGGAAGTCATCCGGCTTAGAGCGCTGGTGCGAGAAAGAAACCCCTGAGGCTTCCGCAAGGACATAATCCGTGTCTGTAAACGCCCATTGAGTGTAAACCGCAAAGGCTATTATGCCGTTATATATATTAGGAAAACTAAAATAATCATATTCACCACGGGAGTGGCAATGGTGATAGCCGGCAAGATGCGCGCTCAAAAGGGTTTTACGCTTATTGAACTCTTGGTCGTGGTTGGCATCATAGGCATAATCATAGGAGTAGCGGCGATCGAACTTACGGGCACAAAGAGCAGGGGCTACTTGGGCAATGGGGCGCTGCAGGTGGAGAAGTTAATCGATGAAGCTTATTCGATAGCGCAGCAGGAGCGGGTCCCCGTAACCTTGGAATTCTACAAATACGATAACGAGGACGCTGATAAGCAGAACTCATACGAGTTACTGAGGGGCGATTACGGGGAGATGGGGTTCTCGATGAAGCCCCCGCCAGGGTCCAGAGTCACGACAGTTGTAGTTGACGGCAATACGAGGTATTACTGCAAACTCGTCGAGGGTTCGCAGCTAAGGATTTCCTCCGACGTCACGGTATTCTTCAAGCCCCGCGGATCGGTAACGCGATGCGAGGACCCGAGCACGGGCGTCGAGATGGGCCAGACGGTGACTCTTACGTATCCCGGATTGACCGACAAGAGCATCACGGTCAATGCCGAGGGTATGACCAGTTATTGAATTGACGAGGAGAGTGAAAAGAAATGCGCTGGCTGAACAAGGTGGTTCGCACGGGTCGTCGGCAGGACGGGTTCACCTTAGCTGAGGTGGCAATAGCCGTATTGCTAATGGCTATCTCAAGCATCGGCCTACTGGCCATGTTCGATAGCTCCCTGCAGCTCTCAAGCCTCGCGAGAAAGAGCAAGGATGCTAAGCGTATAGCGAGGACCGTTTCCGAGCGGATACGGGCCATGCCCTTTTATGTGCCCTATGCAAATAAAGACGTCGACGTCGACGATTCCTTCTGGGGCACGGCCGAACAACGCGGAGGTACCGCTACTCCTGATATCACGAAGAATGATTGGGTCAACGCGCCCTACCTGGACTATGCGCAGGATCTCGACCCCAGGTATACGTGCCAGGTCAAGATGGCATACGTCCTGGAAGACCTGTCAACTCCAAACATGAAGGCGGATTGGGTCCCGAAGGCGTCGGCCGCGGAAGGGGGCAAAGACAATCCGCTGAGTGTCAACAGTGATGTCTTTCATATCATCAAGTATGAAGTCAAGGTCTCGTGGGAAGCCAGACTCGCCGGCGGGCGAACCGCCCACAAATCCGAGAGCTACACGACGCTGATGTCGGACACGGAGTTCCAGGCCAATCTCGGCGTAAACGAAATGATCAACACCGACACGGACCAGCTCAAGTTGGGAACGGGGGGGCTGAACTCCAACACCGCGCCGCATGATGTCGGCATTATTCCAATTGAGATAACAGGGTATGGTTTCAAGGCCGATCAGAAAATCACCGCTTCCCTGGTAATGCCGACGGTCGCAGATATCCCTATCGATAACCTGACGCGGGTCGATGACAAGACCCTTACCGGCAAGGTCAACCTGGACGTCGGCAACACCGCGGCGCCGCCCTGGCAACCCCGCAGGGACCCCGGCAAGTGGACCGTGAGGGTCGACGTGGGCCTCGCGTACGCCTTCGCCAACGAGGCGTTCATGGTGGAATTTCCCCAGCCGTATATAAACTCCTCTACACCGCGCTACGGGTATGACAACCAGGGCCCAGGGAATAAAGATGCCCTCCTGACCGCCGCCGGTACCAAAGTCCTGAATCTCGGGGCGGGCTCCTTTCCGTACACATCCTATACAGGGGCCACCATTATCCTGGTGAAGGTCGAGGATCCCAATGTCACGATCCAACCGGACCCCGACATGCCGATAAGCTATGTCCCGACAAGCTATGGAGGCTACACCAGCGGGTACTCGGTGTCGGCATACTTCGACCTGCGGGGCGCGATACTCGGCGATTATTACGTAAAGATCGCAAACTGCAAGAATAACCGGGTTACGCTGAAGCCTGGAGACGTGATCTCCAAGCCCGATGCTGCCTATGAATTGATCATAGGAGTGGGTATCACGGAGTTCACCGTCCCTACCGCCGCCAGCAATCCCTTCGGCATCACCGCGGGGCCTGATGGGAACATCTGGTTTACCGAGCAGGCTGCGAACAAGATAGGGCGCATAAAGGCTGACGGTTCA